>Ga0335069_10003442_pt1 | contig 23904 bp, 21 predicted proteins | sample Lox_Sample_11_FD_206714 | JGI IMG/M metagenome (GOLD analysis project Ga0335069, IMG submission 206714) | Soil microbial communities from Loxahatchee National Wildlife Refuge, Florida, United States - Lox_Sample_1.1 | ecosystem: Environmental > Terrestrial > Soil > Wetlands | place: USA... | reverse complement strand
CAATTCGTGGTCGTCAATGCTTATAAATATCACGCCATCCGTCCGCAACAGATTTCGGGCGAGCTTCAACCTCGGATACATCATGTTTAACCAGTCAGTATGAAACCGGCCGCTGGCCTCAGTGTTGGAGCTGATCTTCTTACCTCCCTCCACCTGGCCCGTCAGCTTAAGGTAGTTCTTGATGCTATCTTGAAAATCGTCAGGATACACAAAGTCCCTGCCCGTGTTATATGGAGGATCTATATATATGAGCTTCACTTTCCCGGCATACGATTTCTGTAACAGCTTTAAGACCTCAAGATTGTCGCCTTCGATCATAAGGTTCTGCGTGGTTTCCCAATCGACACTCTCCTCCGGACAGGGGCGCAGGGTCCCCGTGCTTGGCGTCAGGGCGAGTTGGCGTGCGCGTCGTTTGCCGTGCCAGTTGAGGCCATATTTTTCCTCCGGTTCCTCCACGGAACCGCCAAGAAGCTGTTTGAGCACCTCAAATTCGATTCTTCCCTCGGAAAAGGCTTCGGGAAAAAGTTCCTTTAGTTTCCCGATATTCTCGGTAATGATGCTGGCTGATTTGGTTTCGGGATCCTGAGTAGTTAACTTCTGCATCTTGCTCTCCGTAAATGTTTTGCTTCCGCCTCTTTTAGCGGAGCTTCAAGGCGTCTGATCTCAAGGTTACGCCCAGCCAGGCGGTTCGTCTGAGATTGAGACTCGGCCTCTCTCCGAAGGGAAACCATCCAGCGCGTTGAACCATCGTATCCTTAAAGCGTCTCACGCCGGATAAGGGCCGCTATACGGTTGAACTAGCTGATATATCCTCGACTGGCAAGATATATCGGCAAACAACCGAACTCTTTTTTAGCATATCGTACTCTCTAGCGAGGAAATAAACAAATAAAAAAGATGTCAACGGGACTCTACACTTTTAGATACGCACATATCATGAGAGCGCCTTACGCCTCACACCCGCCGGTCACTCCATGGAGCGGCAACACGACATCGTAGATTGGAGGGCGGGCATCTCTTAGAAGCAAAACAAAGAAAGAAACACGCATGAACAAGAGGCCAACTCATGATGGAATTGGCAGGGATTCCGTATATAGCCGGTCAGGCCTTGATTTCGATTTCACCGGTTCATCCGAGGATTCGAGTCCCATCCTCTCCGTTTCTTATCATGCCCAGCTTTTGTCTGCCGTCTCGGCGGGCCGAGCACTTCGTTCTTCTCGAAATATCGGTACTCACCAGGCTTCATGTCGCCTATGAGCAGATTTCCTATACGAATTCTCTTCAATTTCAGGACCTGGTGGCCTAACGCCTCCCCAATTTTACGTATCATGCGGTTCTTGCCTTCGTGAACCACCACACTGTACCAGGCGTTCTGTGTGGCCGAGCGCACAAACGTTATCCTGTGTGCCTTCAGTGTCCCGCCGTCCACCATCACCCCGTTTTCAATGCGTTTCATTTCGTCTTTCGTCAAAATCCCCTTGAATTTCACGAAATACTCCTTCTCAACCTCGTAGCGAGGATGCATGATCAGGTTGGCAAAATCACCATCATTGGTGAAGATCATCAGCCCCTCCGAATGGTAATCCAGCCTTCCCACAGGATAGAGCTTTACATCGAGTTTGATGAGGTCCCGGGCAATACCTCGACCTCTCGGGTCTGTAAGATCTGACATGTATCCGTCCGGCTTATAAAGGGCGATATATATTTTAACCGGCTCGGAGATGATCTCTCTGTTGTCGATCGAAATACGGTCGGTAGCCACAACCTCGCGGAACGGTTCGGTAACCACGGAGCCGTTTATTCTCACCCTTCCCGCCCGAATTATGTCTTCTGATTTACGTCTCGAGAACGCACTGACGTGTGCGACGAATTTAACTAGCCTTTCCATGTTGAGCGACTTCTCTCAACAGTTATTCCTTAAACGTCTCGGTTTGATCCACCAAATTTTTCTGCAACACCGGTTTTATAACCGGCTTATTCTGGACCGCCTTTTTGTATACCTTGAAATCTATATTCTCGCGTCCAGGCACGGGATTCGCTTCAATCTCGATCACAATGTCATCCGTTTTATCGAGAGACAGTTTAACATGCTTCTTGACTTCATTATCCACTGCGAGAAGAAGGGATTCGTTAAAAAAATAGCCTTTCTTGAAGGATGCGGTTATTTCGTGGTCGCCGGTCGTCAACAGGAGTTTGTAGCTTTTACCCTTATCGAACTTTATCTCGTTGGCATCGTTGTCTATTTTGAGCTTGAAGTCAACCGGGCTTACGATGTTAAAATCTATCCTCTTCATGCTATATTCCAGGAACGGATTGTTCCTTGTTTCCTGCTCGATGATATCGTTTCGCTCGTCCCTTGCCGTGGCTTTATAATAAACCGGCTCATAGTGAACGGTGCACGTAATGTTCTGTTCTTTTCTCTTTTCGACGTACGGTGCAGTCACCTTAGCAGCAAGCTCCGCGTACGGCGCGGCGATGAGACTTGCATCGAGGACTATATCTTCGTACTTCCTATCAATCTTGTAGAGCGACAACTCTATTTTGTCACCTGCTGTTCTATATGTACCCGTGACAACCACATCAACGTCGTCTTTCTTCATATATTCTTCGATTACGTCCTTCGACTTGGCGTACTCATTCGGAAGATACGCAAAGAAAGCCGGCGATATTTCCCCACGGGTCACAATCTTGATTCTTTTCTTCTGGGAAAACATGCTCCGTATCTCTCTCTGTACTCTCTCGGAGAACTCAGTGATATTGTTATGTTCGTCGTAAATGCTATGTACATATACTTTAATTTCTTTCTCAGGCTCGTATGGATCGACCGTTTTGGTCATCAATCCAAACACTGCGGGAAACAGATTCGCGTCGGTGTATCTTAACCATGGAATCGTCACCATGTCACTGCCAATCTCATTGCGCATTTTTATAATTTCGCAGATGTCGGCAGTCTCGTAAGTCTTGATGACAGCACATTTTCCCACAGCATCCATATGCTGTACATCAGCTTTGCCGTAAATCGTAAATATATCGCCCTTTATAATGCCGTCTCTCTGCCCGAGATTAACAAGCGCCTTGTCTCCGAGGAGCATCTTTACCTTACCCTCAAGGCTCGCGACAATCTGCCCCTGCAGTTCCTCTCCGGTCGCGAAACCCTTTACCGAAACAAGTATCAAGAAGCAAATGCCAATAATGGTTATTGTTTTCATCTAACCCTCAGCTTTATAAAGGTCTTTGACAATCCTCGGCGTTATGAATATAAGAAGCTCAGTCTTGTTATCACTGTCAGCCTTATGCTTGAACAGCCAGCCTAAGAGCGGAATATTCCTAAGCCCCGGCAACCCATTTTCGCTGGCGTTCTCCTGTCTCTCGTATATGCCACCGATCACAGCAGTCTCGCCGTCCTTCACATACAGAATCGTTGTCGCCTGTTTCTTATCGATCGTAGGGACTCCCTGGGATTGGTTGATGAAATCCGCCTGGTCCTTTTTTGCAAGAATATCGAGCTTTATATACCCGTCCTTGGTCACGGAAGGTGTTACCTCCAGACCCAGCACGGCTTCAGCAAACTGTGTCTGTGTGCCTGAAGTCGATACTGTTTGATACGGGATTGACTTGCCCTGCTGTATTATCGCTTTCATGTTATTGGACGTGATGACCTTGGGGTTGGACAATATTTTACCCTTCCCCTCAGCCTCAAGAGCCGATAACTGCAAATCAAGGGCAAAGGCGTCATCGGGACCACCCAAATACATACCGAGTATTCCTCCTGATCCTGCGCCCACCGAGGCCGGTAAGTTGACATTATAGGGGACGATCTGACCACCCGGCCTGAATCCAAGTGAGCCCACAGGAGACGTGAGCGTTCCAGTCCCACCTTCTGTCACGCTCGTCCAGGTCTTGCCGCCCCCTATCTCCACTGGCGTGTTGGTCAAACCGGAACTCGCACGAAAACGCGTGCCCCACTGCACTCCCAGTTCCTTAGAGAATGTGGACGTTGCCTGGACGATCTTACAGTCGATTTGTATTTGTGTCGGTTTTACGTCATGATCTTTCACAATCTGTATGATCGTCGCGACATTGTCTCTCGTGTCCTTCACGATGATTGCACGATCCCAGGGAACTTGGGTGATGGTCCCATACTCCGACAAGAAGCCCCTTGCGGCAGTGCTACCGGCGCCTGTGATGGTGACTCCGGCAGGGGGAATCCCTCTAATTACCCTTTCAACATCGATGGGATTCGCATAATTCAGGTAAATGGTCTGTGTTACGAATTCCTCGCCGGCCTTCTGCTTTTCGAGCTTCTCTTTTCTGAAGGCGTCTCTCTCAGTTTCCTTTCTCTTGGTTTCGTCCTCAAATTCCTTCTGTGTGACAATCCGGATTATGTTGTCAGAGGCTATGGCCTTTATGCCGCTCGTCCCCGCAATCATCTCCAACGCTTCGTCCCAGTACACATTCTCAAGCTTCATGGTAACTTTGCCCTTAACCGCGTCAGAAATAACAATATTCTTGCCAGATACCTCCGAGAGTATCCTTATGACATTCCTTATATCGGCATCTATGAAATCAAAGGATACTTTTACGATGGGTTTCTTCACGGATTGGCCGAAACACATCAGGGGTACGGTTAAGAGTACCAGGAGAAAAAGCGTTAGCATTATTTTCTTACTCATATTTCACCCTTTTTCATTTTGTCGCGGGGATGTCAACAACAACCTTCTTTATCTCCCCTTTTAGCTTATATGCTAAAATGACATTACTGCTTGAGATATCCGCCACCCACATATTCTGATTGAGATAGTCCCCTTTTCTAAAGAATATGCCTTTGCCCTGTGTATCCTCCATCATAGCTATCATGCCTTTGTCACTCTTCAGTATGCCAACGAGTTTAAGCTCCTCCAGTTCATACCCGAGCGCCTCAGAAGTTGCGGTCTTGTTCTTTGCCACTTTCACTTCCCTGCTACTCTTGGCCTTGAGCAGTAACACCGGCTCGAAGGGGTCCCTTCTTCCTTCCGATGTATAGACGAAATCGCCAAGATCGATCTTCTTTTCATCTTTCTTCTGTTGTATTTGCGCTTGGCTCGATCCAGCTTGCGGTGGCCTGGGTTCAGCACCGAAGACTGCGGTCCCGGCGAAGATAATGAGAAAGACTAACATGGAGTAGCTATTTTTTCCCACTCTGCCCGCCTTTATCCGTTTTGCTATCAATTTTCTTCCCCGGCCTTTGCTGATCCCTCGCGTATACATAAGCACTGGCCGTGCACGTGCCCTCAAGGAAAATATTCCTGGCCGTACCCTTGGCTTCTAACGAGAAATCTGTCACATTGACGATGCGGTCCATTCTTCTTATACCGTCAAAAAAATAGGCCACCGTGTGAAAGGGCCCGCTGAACTTGATCTCAAAAGGTAGCTCGGAATAAAATTCCTTAGTCTTCATTTCCTTGGGCTCAAAGTATTTAATTTTGAGTCTCGTCTCTTCGCTCACACTCGTCACGCTTCTCAACAAATTGGGTATGTCTTTTGACTCAGGTAGCTGCTTCAAAACATCCTGCAAGAGTTCCTGCATCTCCGCAAATTCCTTCCGGTGTTTTTCCATATCGTTTTTGAGTTGTCTTAAGTCGGCCAACTTCTTCTGAAGATCGCCATATTCTTTGGTCAGCTTGTTCCTCGTCTCGAGCTGGGGCAACATGATAAAGTAGACAAGCCCCGCCGCTATCACGCATACAAGGATTATCGTAGCTATAGCCTTATATATCGAGGGTATTTTCTCGATCTTTCTTACAAGTCCTTTGCTTTCGAAACCTACCTTCATATGGACATGTTCCCTGTAATTATAAACTTTTTGATAGTCAGGCCTTCTTCGTTCACATCCTGCACATTCTTCAATTCCACGTTACTCATGTAGGGCAGCTTGGAGAGAGATTCCATGAACTCGGATATGGATTCGTTCACAAACGAGCGTCCCTCCATCTCAAATTTGCCTTCCGTCTTCTTAAAAGTCTTGATCCACACCCCTTCTTTAATGAGAGACGACAGATCGTACAGCGACCTGGCTGTAAGCGCTCTGCCTGTTTTCAACTGCTCGAGCGTCTGTATCCTCTTTTGGATCTCTCTCTTGGCTTCCTGCATCTTCAGGTATTCACTGGAAAGCGGCTCAAGGCTCTGTATCTCCTTTTTTGCCGACGCGATATTCGACCTCGTATTTTCAATGTCACTATAAATACTCCGATCGATGAGGAAGAAGATTACGCATGCCAAGATAAGCAGCAACAGGAAATCCCGGAAATCCTTCCTTAGTGTGGAGGCCCTTTTTCTCTTGAACGGCAGGAGATTTATCTTTATCATAGCGTCAAATCCAGGACCCGCGTGGAGAGATATAATGGCACGGTCAGAAATTCTTTAAGGTTGTCATACATCTCATCGTTGGCATCTTTGCCCTGTACCAGTAAAAACGGGTTTATAACTTCCACCTGTATGCCCGTATCCTCTACTATCTTTTCTTTAAGTCCCGGGAGCAAAGAGGAACCGCCGGTGATGTATATTTTGCCGATGTTCTCCTTGGGCTTTGTCGCGAGATAGAATCGTACCGTCTTATTGATCTCTGAGGCAATATTAAAAATAAAGTCTTCAAAAAGATATACGATATTGGCGTCTGCTGACAATTTCTTTTCCTCAGCGCTTTTATAACTCAGCTTGGCTGACTTTTGTATGAGATTCGTCAGGTACTTGCCTCCCATTAATATTTCCCTGGTGAACTCTATACTCTCCCCGTTAAGAATCGCTATATTCGTCACGGACGCGCCTATATCAACTATTACCGCAGAGTGTTCCGTAGGATTGTAGACCTGTTCCACCAGGTTTGATATGTTGAAGATGTCTACATCCAGTATTTGTAAAGTCAGGTCTGCCATACTAAAAGCGGCAACGTAGGCATCGACAATCTCCTTCTTGGCCGCTACGATCTTAACATCCATCATGCCCTGTTTCTCGGGGTCTACGCCCATAACGTAGTAGCTATAGTAGATGTCCTTCAAGGGAAATGGAATGGCATTTTCCACTTCTATGCTGATCGTATTTTCAAGCTCTTCCTCTTGAAGAAAGGGAATCGTAATCTTTTTTGAAATCACAGAGTAGCTGGACAATGCACAGGCCACATTTCTGCACTTAATTTTGTTCTCTTCAAACAATGTCTTCAATTCGCCGGCAACAAGATCAATGTCTACGATGTGTCCGTCACTCAACAAATCCTGCTCGTACGTTTTCGAGATAACATGCTCGACTATGAAAAAACCTTTAACATTTTTCAGAGCGCAGAGCTTTATAGAAGTGGTCCCTATATCGACACCCACAAGCTCACTCACCTGCCTCGCTGTGAGACTCCCTATGACCGGCAGCGACTGAAATACTGAGCCGAGGCTCCTCTTAGGTTTGTATACCCTTTTACTCGCGCTCCTGGTCTTTGCCTCATTCTGGGCAGGCTCGAGTGGCGCTTCCTTACTTACGATCGTTTCCGGGCTACCCTGTTCAACAGAATCAAACGGGTGGTCCTGCCCTGTTTCCTTCTTTTGTTTGAAAAATGATGTCAACGGGATTTTCATATGCCCTTTAGCCTGATCTTTTCGGTCCTCAAATGCGCGAAGCTTCAGTCACGCTGAAAGCCATCTTTTGCAACATTTCTCACATCGTGTACACAAATTAGTAATAATCTATTTAATATGTTACGCATATTACCATAGACCATTTCTACCATTGTTGATTCTATCATATTGAAAACTTTAACAGAGCGGTATTTTGTTGTCAAGACTTTTTTGGGGTAGACAAAAGAAACATCTTGACATTCGTCAAGTATAATATTGAACGCTTTGATATTATTATTAACTCCCATCCCACCACACCAAAGTTACTGCTTTACTTCTTTACCGCTCGGATTAGTCCACCCGGCTTGCAGCCTTGTCGAGATCAATCTTCAAGGGGAAGACCACCTCGGATCCCTTGCTGCTCGTTATTCTTACCTTAACGGTATGCGAACCCTGGTCACCTTCCTTGATCTGCCAGTTCAGAATACCCGATGCGCTGTCAATCGTCATACCCCCGGGAGCATCAACCAGTGCATAGGAAAGAGCGTCTCCGTTCGGATCGGTGCCTTTCACCTGGTACGATAGAACCTTGCCGTCATATTTGAGTTGCTTGCCTTCAGCACTTATGGAGGTGGTGTTTTTCACTTCCATTGTGAATACACCCGGTTGTCCCGCCACATCACCATCAAAAGGGGTCACCTTAACAGCGATCCTATCTCCCCTTTTGAATCCGCTTGCGGCATCGTTGTTACCCCCAAAAGGCTCTCCATTCTTTGTCCATTGGTATGCATAGACAATCCTGTCCCCAAGATTCACGTCTTTTTCAACGATCACCCGGATGATGTCCTGGTTGTCCCTCGATTCGAACTGGAGTTTGGCCTTTGTTACGGCGAGAACTTTGCTCGCCCCCCGGGTGAGCTCACCAAATGGTGGTGCACCTATACCCGCCACGACTCTATCACTCGCAGGACTTTTCCGCGCAACCGATTGGGGTTTGTGGAAATAAGCACATACGCCCGCAACGATGAGGCAGAGGCAAACGGCGAAAACATACGCGAGTGATTTTCTGTATTTCGGTTTCTTCTTATGTGCCGGCCCTCTATTCCTGTAAACGCGACGCTCAGTACGCATAGAGGATTTCAAGGTCGACTCTTTCAACCGGGTTATTTACTCTCTGACCATGTGCTAGTATCGTATACAAGTAGGGATAGTGCTGCACCGTAATTACTCCACTTCCCGCCTCGGTAACCCCCTGACCGATTAGCGATGTGCCGCTTGTATTCGAATTTCCAGGTGTTGTACCCGCAATCTTCAGGTCCACTGTGTACGACGGTCCACCCGTCCCCTTAAGGGTAAAAACGAGATCGGTACTTTGGGTGGGATCCGTGGTCTGAGCGCTCGCAGGACATCCCGTCCAGTTCTGTGCATTGTTCGTATTACTCGGGTCGTAAAGCAGCTTACGGTTGAAACAGTCATCGGTAACACCTGTACCGGCTACCACGCTGGCTGAAGTGATAGTGCTATAACTCCCCAAGAGGTTGTGGAATGTGTATTTGTTAGCAAGCACTTGCGGCATAACGTCTTGCACAAGTACGCCGGCGGCCCCAAGGGATGCCTCACGTGCGCTTTCGTACTGCCTTTGAAGGCCTGAAATCTCGAGCCCCGTGTTTGAGAAGAACATGATAGCCGCAATGAGCCCGGCCGAGATGGTTACCAGAACTAATATGGTGAGCAGCGCTACACCCGCCCGACAATCTTTTACGCGTATCGTCCTCATTTTAGAACAGGCTCCTCGGCTTTACGGTCATGGTATAAACCTTCCATCTGTAGTTTCTCCAGCCCGCCCCTGTTGTTGAAAGATCGTATTGCCGCCCAAAAAACTGGGCTCCCACCGTCTCTCCCACATTCACAACCTGGTTTGCCAGGTCTCGTTGATACGAGGTATCAACCCCTCCTTCATGCGCCAAAATGTAAACTCTCACCTCTTTTACCTGCCTTTTGATATTATAGGCGGTCATGCCATTGGGGCTATTAGAGTAGGTATCCGGTAGACCATCTCCATCCGCATCGAGCCTGAAAAGGACCTGCAGGTCAGCCACACAATTCAAAAGAGGCATGAGGGTCAACTTACCGTCGGCCTGATTCACCACACCCTTGTACAATATTCCTGTCTTGGGTGAACAATTTGTCGGAGCATTGCCACCGGGCTGCAGGATATAATAATCCGCACGGTTAAAGGGCATGCGCAGGGTAGCAGCAGTTTCATCGACACCGTACGCGACATAGCGGTCATTTGCTGTAACAGGCTGGTACGCGGTTGGCAGATCCGTACTCGTGCTGTAGGCTGGGTAGAAGGTCGAATCGGTGTTGAGGAGCAAGGTGGAATTCCCGCCAATTGTCTGACTCGGTTTGAGAACAATCATACGGTTACCCGTATCCATATCTAGGTTAGAATCATTCCAGACGTGCGGACGGGCGCTATGAATGTATGTCCACTTGCCCGAAGCCGAGTTCTCGCCAACGGCTGTTGACTTGATCACAAGATAGTCTGAGCCGTTGTATCCAATACCGTCCCCGTTAAGGATGGCCCTCGGTACTCCATTGGGTGCATCATTGAATCCCGCTGGCACCACATCCACGGCCTCGCTATAGTTAATGGCCAAAGGGTTCCCAAAGATATCCTGGGTCGGAAATTCATCGGCAATCCCGAAGCCCGCGGCCTCGATGTCGGTTCTCAAAATTTCAAGCGTTAGAGCGCCTTCAAACTGGGTCGAGCTAATTGCTGCCTGTGTTGCGGAGCCTCTAATGAGCGACTGGAAAGTCTGCATATTCATGGCTACGATAATACTCAATATGGCTATGACAATCAGCATCTCTATAAGGCTGAAACCTTTCTCTCGTTTTTCCCGTAACTTCTGCATCCTACGCACCCTGACTCATAATCGTCGTGGCGTTGTGCTGATGGTTGGCATTCATGAAAGTCCAGGCTACCTGCACGCGGACTGCTCTATTGTTAACAGACAAGACGTCCACCCACCATGTCACCGCGAAGGTAACATTCTTGTTCCTGAATGTCCTCACCACATTTGCATTGCCTCCGGCTAAGGAAGTAAAATCACTGTTTCGCATCACTTCCATTTGCTGTTCCGCAATTCTCATGGCCTCAGTGCTAATCACATTCTCCATATTGAACTGGAGATATCGCCCCAGGCAATCGAGCATGGCCATCATGCTGATCGTAAGTATAGTCAGGGCCACCATAAGCTCGACGAGCGTGAAACCCCTTTTGTTATTGCGCACAATGGTTCGCATCACACACTCCTGCGGCCTGGCCGGTCCACTGACCTATCGCTATCCTCGTTCTTGTCACTGTGATACAGTTATGAACAACCTGCACATTCTGCGCGGCTATACAGATTGTCCCCGTGGATCCGGCAGACACAAGCCCCCTACCATCTATTTGAACGGGGACCGCGCCGCCGCTCCATATGATATTCTCATTTCCCGGGTTGTTGTTGAGGACCGAGTACGGCTCGACATCAGGTCCTTGTCTCATGAGCACCTGCGTGTCACCGGCGGGGGGTATATCGAGGGTCTTGTTAAGATTCGTATCCTGGTAAATTGCATACTGGTTGAGGCCGAAGTTCACAAAGTGCGTCATATTCGTATGCATCGCCCGGGTCCTTGCATTCATGAGATCGGAATATGTCCTCCTGATCTGGTTCTCTACACGGTACTTTCGCGACAAATCACGAAAACTCACCAACCCTATGGCGCACAGAATCGCCAGGATGGTTATCACAATAATTAGCTCTACAAGAGTAAACCCTTTTCTTCTCATCGTTCCCTGATATGCAAAATCCGTTTGATGGGCTTTGGAAGAATCTGTATCTGAGGTTGACCGCCCGCCTGACCTCCGCCCAGATCTGTTCTCAGGATATTACTGCCAACATCTGTTTGGATAATATTGCCCGTCGATAACTGGAGCATGACTTTGCTCGTACCTCCTGACGGGGCCGCACCGGAATTGTAGGTTGTAGTATAAAGATACGTCTCTCCCCCGAGAGAGCATACGTCAAGAGATGGGGCAAACGTAACGTAATAGACCACACCGTTGAAAGCCGCAAGCGGATCTACGAGGAGTCTCTCAGCCTTATAGTTCACTATCGTTCCATCAGACTGAGTCACGGATTGCGATGAGTTAAGATTAATATACCAGCCATAGCTGCTCGTACTGGGCGGGGTGGCAAGATCGCCCTTGCTGATGGCGACGCAGGTACTCTTAAATGCGGGAAGTGCCGATGCTGAATCATAACAGGGGTCTTTGATGCCATAAATTGATTGTACGGTATCGGGATCATCAATTGTGAGTCCGTCGTTATACTTAAAGAAGAGGCGTCCCGTTCCAAAGTAGATCCACAGTTCCTTCTTGGTCAGGTCCTGCAGTTTTGTGATGGAACGCGTGACAGGACCGATTCCGCTTATCAAGGTATTCACGGTCCAGTTCGCGGGATTGTCATCGTTCTTTATCATGAGCCTCAGAACACCCCCCTGAGTCCACGTTCCTGCCACGGTGTCCTTCTGGGTATAACCCACATAGACCACATCGTCGCTGTATCGGCCTGAACCAGTGGTGAGGCCTCTTTCGATGTCGATCGACGCATTACCGAGTGACCCTCCAAAAGCATTGCCTATGCCCGTGTCTATGGTCCTCAAAAGGGCGCCTGTGGCCAGATCAAGGATGAAGAGCTTGAGGTTCTGGTCCGATCTTCCCAGGAACTGGTTCTGCGTGGTTTCAATCGGTCCTGTGGGCCCCGAAGCTATTATGACAAACCATTTTCCGTTCTTCGTAGCATCACCGACCCTCACAATGACCGGCGTAGAAGTCGTGTAGCCGAGCGTGTTGTCGGAGAATTCCCATAGCAGGGTGGGGCTCGACGGGTTCGTGACGTCGAATGCAAAAAATGAGGAGAGTCCGACATTGGTGACGGGCGTCTCCACGCAATTGCTCGTACCGGCTGGACATGCGGTGGGCGTGGCCTTGTTCCTGCATGCGCCGCCGATTCCCATGGAACCCACAAGTACGGTCCGCCAGTTCGTGGCCCCTGTTTTAATAGCACTGTATCCGCCTGAAATGCTGGCGTCTGCGACAATGACCGGGTTATCTACGGAAAAAGTGTGGCAGTAGCTTGTGCTTGTCAGATAAGTAAGATAAGGAAGCGCATTCTTGGGGATAAAGGCCCAGCTCTCTTGGCCAAGACCCAGACTCACGGGGTCCAATTTCGCTTTCTGGTACGTGCCCTGACCGCTCCAGTGCTCAGAAAGCTTCCCAAGTTCAAAGGCGTGCAGCATACCATCGTTTGACCCCAGGTAGACCATGCCCCGCCCCGTATAGGTGCTGCTTGTAATATATGCCTGATACGTCAGGTCGGAATAGCCGTCCGGTGATCCGAGGTTATACGTTTGTGTAGGCACACTTGACTGTAACCGGGGCGTTGAGGTAACGACATCCCCCAGTTTCCAGACACCCGTTGTTGTGGTACCAGAATTATCCGTTACCGACACGGTCCTGTTACGGTATCCGCTCACATCGGTGCCGCTCACATACTGGATGATATTTGATGCCTCCGTTGTACTGGCTGCCTGCAAATAACTCTGCATGGTGGTGGGTGAAGCGGTCTGGAAGTTTATCAGGGTGGAACCATCGAGGCTCGTGTAAATCCGTCTCGAAGACGGGGACGTTTTCTGGAGAATCTGGCCCGCCTCCCAGAGGTTCTTGAGGTCGGCAAGATCGACCACGGTATCGGGCGTGCTATTGTCCGCCACACCGTCGCCGTTTGAGTCGGTGAAAAGCTTTACCCGCGTCTTGTTCTCGGTCGTGTCGAAGTAATATTGGAGAATGCGGTCCTGATTGAGGTCCAGTATTTTGTTCTGGTTCGAGTCTTCTCTAATGGAACTGGTCGTCAGATAAGGATCGATATAATACCAAAGGTTCTGCACCTCCCCGGTCCAGGCTACTTCAACATTTCCGAAGACCCTCTTGGGGTAATAGACCGCCTGCAGAAGGTTGGCGCCGCTTCCCTGCGCTGATGAGAGCACCGATGCCGCTGTCCCCGATGATGCGCGCCGGAGCATCTCGTTCAACGCATCGGTAAGACGCGCAGCCAGGTCTGCCGGATCGTCAGCCTCGAAGTAATTGTAAGGCAGACCGTCTGGTCCCGAATCGTGTTTGTCCCATCCCGCGCAGTTTATGTTCCAGTTCGTACATGGCGGGTTGGGACACGGCGGAGTGCATTGGCTCAGATAAGAGTAAGCGGTCCCGCTCGGCGTATACCTGCTGTTGCAGAAGGTATTGCTGTTAACATCCTTAATGTTGGTCTTCTGGGTTACATCCTCTGCGGGCGTGAGCACGGTAGAACAGTTGCTCGAACTCGCGTTGAAGCTCACGAATGGGTAGGGCCAGTCGCCGGTATTCTGGAAGTCATGCCCGCCGAAGAGCGCCGTCATGATCATGGCGTTCTTGCCCTGGATCTTGGTACCGGGATCAAGATCACCGAAGGCGTAAACCGTATAGACGGTCACATTCTGGACGCCTGCCAGGTCGCTCCTCAAGTCATTCACATGCATGGCCCTCGCCGGTATCACCGGATCCACGCTACCGTTCCATGCCCCATCCGAGACAAGCAGGACATAGCTCTTCCTGCAGGGCACCGCCCTCTTGCTGGAACCCGTGCCGTCATACCAGGGATCGCGGTCGTTCGAGGTGTTGCCTTTGTCCATAAATCCGTTATTGCCGCTCGGACCGCTGTGACCATCGGATTGGCTGAAAAAATCATAGGCCTCCCAGAGGGCCTCACCTGTAGGTGTCCCATTATAGGCCATCTGAGAATTAAAGGCCGTCTTCAGGGCGGTCAGGTCGGTAGTGGTGTTGAGCTGTTTTCCTTGCTTAATGAGACCAGCATTCCCCGAACTGCTATTGAATATCATAGCCTCAAAGGTTACAAGGTCATTGGGGGAGGGGCCGCCGAATTGATCGAGGATCCCCGTGGGCGTGGCCGGGATGGCGATGTTTATATTGGCCGCACTCTGTGTCCCATAGGCGCAGGTAAAGCCGGATTCACTGCTGATAGCAATCTGCCTGGTGGTTGGATCGCTATTGTCGGTATCGGCCAGAGTGAATTTGCAGTGCAGGGTATGCTCGGTATAGGTATACTCGGCGCCCTCATTATCGAAGGTCAACTGGCTGCTTATGGTTTTGGTCCTGCCGCCGGTCAGCATCTTCCGCATAACGTCAACCCTTGTAGCCGTGACGAAGTTGAGCAGGTTACCGGGCCAGCACCCACCCGACGTACTCGGGGTGCACGTGGTGTTGACCTGCCAATAGCCCGAAGCATTATAGGTGTAATTCTTCGTGCTGTCGAAATAAGCGTAGTACGTGTGTGCGCTGTTATACGAGGGCACGCCGGCCGTCGCACTCGTCGATGTCCCGCACTGGGCAGCGTTGGTCATGTATCCGCCCCAGGTGCAGGGCACATAGGCAGGAAACTGCATGCTGCCTGAGAAATCCGCTATGACCATGATATTGGGCTTCACGGCTGTACTGGAAAAGATGGGGTTGAGGCAGTAGTTGCTATTAGCCACTGCCGCCGCATGGGCCGCGCCTGCGTACATGGTTATCATTGCTACCAGGACAAAGACCACCAATTTTCTCATATATAGACCCCTATCATATTTATCTTTTAACATCTTCCTCATCTTTTTAAAAGGATCTCCGTGACCATGTATTCAAGACGACTCCCCCAGAACAGATAGATAACCGCGCTCAGGGAAAGAAAAGGCCCGAATGGAACAGCATATTTCGTGCCCTGGCCCTTGATAAGCATAAGGGGAATACCGACAATGGTTCCGATAACCGAACCGCCAACAAGCGAACAGATCACACCTTTAAAACCACTGAACGCGCCGATCATGGCAAGGAGCTTAATGTCGCCGCCTCCCATACCCTCGCGTTTGGTGATCAACTGATATCCATATGCGATAACGAAGAGAAGTCCGCCACCGAGCAGTATGCCGTAGAGTCCGTCGAGAAAACGGAAGCCGGGTCTCATGAAAGAAAAAATCATGCCGGCGACCAATCCGCCCAGACTCAGGATATCCGGGATAATTTGGAATTCATAATCGATGAAGGTAACCACGATTAAGAGGGCCACAAAGAATATTTCTACGAAAAATTCAAAGGTAAGCCCTGACCTTCTAAAACACATGAAGAAAAGCACGGCCGTAATCAGCTCAACCACGACGTATCGTATGGAAATAGGCGCTCCGCAATCTCTGCACCTGCCGCGAAGAAGCATGTAACTGATAAGAGGGATATTGTCGTAGAATCTGATAGGCCTGTCGCAGGCAGGGCAGGCAGAGCCCGGCCTCACGAGAGACTTGCTGCGCGGCAGCCGGTAAATACAGACATTAAGGAAACTCCCGATGACCGCGCCGAATACAAATACAAATGTCTTTACAAAGAATCCCACAGTTCACCGTCGTCGCTTTCTTTTCTTTCCATCTCGCCCATCCATGACCACCTCAACATCCTATCCCAATCTCCATCGCATGACAACCCACAATTTCTGTGCTCGCACTCCACAAAAGAGGGGGCGTATCGCCCCCTTTTTTGTTCCTGTCGCGTGCAAACCGTTAGTTCTTGGGCATAAACTTTGCCGGAAGGGTGCTTGTTGCGTCCCATGACCACGCTGCCAGATTAGCATCAGTGGATACGAGTACCAGTGTTGTACCGTCAATTGTTGCGTCTCCGATTCCGGTCAGGGTCGTGGTGATCGTCATAAACGGACTTGCCGCCGCTCCTGTAGCTGTCATCGCGTTAATATATCTTGCAGGGATAGCCACACCCGCGCCCGCGGTTACGGCTGCTGCGTTCGCATAGGCTATTGACGAGGGACCACCTGCGGCCTCAGAGGACACGGCAACGATGCCGGTTTTCACCGCACCGATCGTATTCGTCACTTCCGTGAGTCTGGCCCTCTTTGTATAGTCCATGTAGGCCGGCAGCGCTATGGCGGCTAAGATACCGATAATAGCGATAACGATGAGCAACTCAATCAACGTAAAACCTTTACTATTCCTTTGAACCTTTAACATAAAACACCTCCGTTTAGAAATATGTATGTATGATTACCATTATCGGTATTTTAGTTATATGACATTAGGATGTAAATGACATTTATCACACTTTTGCTAAGAAGTAATAGAATCTTTACCCGCATCTTCCCAAATTCAGGGGTCCTTTTCGTACCTGCGAAACAGCATACGGATGTGAAACGACGATCTCAGGCATGCAACATGGAGGCGCTGATTATCCCCCTGATTGCTCCATACAACGATCTGCGCGCAAAACCGCCCAAATAGTATTTTCATTTTTGTATCTTTTGGTATATAAATGTGAAAGACCTGATGAACGACAGATCTGCTCAACCTTCTATAAGGCTTACCGGAATTTTCAGGGGAAGATAACATCAGAACGGACAAACCATACCTTCAAATATCGCTTGCTCTCGGCATCATTATTGTCATAACCGCGTGCGCCTTTTTGCCCTGTTTAAAAAATGGATTTGTCTGGGACGATGAAGGCTACATCTTGAAGAACTATCACATCAAACAGATGTCATTGAGCCACCTGAAGTCAATCATGACCACCCCGATGATGGGAAACTATCATCCCCTCACCATCATTTCGTACTCATGGGAATATCTCTTCTTTCATCTGCATCCCTTACCCTATCACGTGGTCAACATCGTGATTCATCTTCTCAACTGTGTGCTTGTTTTTTATCTGATACTACGGCTGGGACGCAGCCTGCCGGTTGCCTTTCTCGTCGGGCTTTTCTTCGGCATACACCCTCTGCATGTTGAATCCGTGGCTTGGATTTCGGAGAGAAAAGACGTTCTGTACACATTCTTTTACCTGCTTTCTCTCATTACCTACCTGTCCTACCTGGACAAACAACATGCATATAAGCACTATGCGTTCGCTCTGTTCTTTTTTGTGTTGTCGCTATTTTCAAAGCCCATGGCCGTGACTCTTCCACTCGTGCTTTTTCTCATGGACTATTTTCGTAAAAGGCCATTCGCTTATCGCTCGATCATTGAGAAGGTACCCTTCCTGCTCTTGTCTTTGGGTTCGGGTATAGCCACCATCATCACTCAGAACCTGTCGGAACACTCGAACCCGGCGTTTTCTTTCCCTACAAGCATCCTTGTTGCATGTCATGGTCTGGTTTTCTACTTATGGAAAATGATTTGGCCGGTCAAACTCGCGGCTCTCTATCAGTATCCTTCGGGCGACAATCTTCTTTCGCATATCGAATACCTGATCTCTCCGGCGCTCGTTCTTTTTATTGCGGCCGCAGTGTTCTATTCAAGAAAATTTTCGCGGAAGGCTGTCTGGGGAGGACTATTCTATTTAGTTACGCTATTGCCAGTCATTCAACTATTGCCCATAGGTTTTGCTTTGGCGTCAGACCGCTACACCTATGTGCCTCTGATCGGAATTTTCTATGTTATATCGGAGTTCGTTGTGTGGCTGTGGTCGCAGAAACTTAAGGACCGCCTTTTACCCAAGGTGATCATGGCAATCCTTTTTGCCGCCATCACAGCACAACTGCTGTTCCTGACGGCCGGCCTCTGCAGGGTGTGGAATAACAGCATTACGCTGTGGACCAACGTAATAAAGCTCTATCCCAACACCGATATTGCTTACAATAACAGGGGCAACATGTATTTTCAACTGGGAGATTTCGACAGGGCTCTTGGGGATTTTCTTAAGGCCGCCGATATTAATCCTCAGTTTGCCTCCGCTTACAACAATATATGTAATACCTATTTTGCAAAGAAAGAAAATGAAAAGGCGGTCGAGTATTGCACAAGAGCGCTCAAGATCAATCCACGTCAACCCAATACCTACGCGATACTCGGTGATATATACTGGGCAAGCGACAAACCTCTGGCCCTTGAAATGTATCGGAAGTCGACCGCTCTCGGTTCATACCTCTATGACGCCGGCTACGGTAAATTGTGCGACGCATATCTGTTGCTTCAGAAATACGACGAAGCCTATCCGGTTTGCAACGCGGCCACAAGATTTCGTCCCGATGACACGTGGCTCTATGAACGCCTCGGCGACGCCTATCTGAAAGCCAAGCAGTACGACAGGGCGCTTTTCTTTTACTCGAGGGCCATACTGATCGATCCGAATCTGCCGGCAGTTCATAACAATCTCGCTGTAATCTATTACTACATGAACAACTACGCTTTGTCCGTAAAACATTTTGACGCGGCGGTTTCACTCGGATACAAAGTTGACCCCGAATTCAGGGACCTCATTGAAAAATCCAGAACCCTGCAAACAAATTAGGTTACAAAGGGCAGTAAGCCGCCTTGTCTTGGTGCTAGGCAGCATTTGCAGCCACTATGGAAATTGCGGCGAACGTCCGTTTGGATCACAAAAAAGTGTTGACGGATAATTCGATAATTAGGTAAAAGAATCAAATATGTATAAAGATAAGAAGATAGTCGTGGTGATGCCCGCCTATAACGCGGCAAGTACCTTGCGCAAGACCTACGAGGAGGTAATGGAACAGGGCATTGTCGATCTCGTTATCATAGTGGATGACGGCAGCGGAGACGATACGACCTCCGTGGCAGCCGGCTTGCCGAATACCCGGGTCTATTTGCACCGCAAGAATCTCGGGTACGGGGCCAATCAGAAATCATGCTATCGACTCGCACTTGAAGAATCCGGTGACATCATCATTATGGTGCATCCTGACTATCAGTACACGCCGCAGCTCATCCCTGCCATGGCTTCTCTCATCGGAAACGGACTGTATCACTGTGTACTCGCGTCGAGAATCCTTGGGGGATACGCGCTCAAGGGGGGCATGCCCCTGTGGAGATATATCTCGAACAGATTTTTGACGCTTGCAGAGAATATTATGTTCGGGGCCAAGGTTTCGGAATACCACACGGGTTACCGGGCCTTTTCACGCGAGCTGTTGGAAAGAATACCCTTCGAAATCAATTCCTATGACTTTATCTTCGACAATCAGATGCTCGCTCAGATCATCTGGTACGGCTATACCATAGCGGAGGTAAGCTGCCCGACCAAGTATTCCGGCGATTCTTCCTCCATCAATTTCACCAGGAGTGTAAAATATGGCTTCGGCTGCCTGTGGACCGCCTTTATCTTCCGTCTGACCAGGATGAAAATGGTCCGTTCCAAACGCTTTCCCCCTCTGACCTGAATTTCTGCACGAATAAGCCGGTCTATGAAGCGACCCACGCTTCAAAAACGTTTTGATTATTTGGCCTGTATGCTTTATACTAATCCCCATAGAGATGGGCAAGCCATTATGTGTATGAAAGCCCTTTCCGAGAGGGTGTTCACGCATACTACAACATATGAGACGGACGACAGGACAAGACAGACAATTCGAGCAATTTGTTTCCTGAGACGGCCTTTGTCAGCGCGAACAGATAGTGCATGAAATGTGGAACAGCATACACCGTGACAAGAGCTCTCTCAATACACAAACTTATGAGGTGAAAGATGCCGGGTAAAGATCCCCAGGAATTCCGTGAAGGACTTACATTCGACGACGTACTTCTCGTGCCTTCCATGAGCCAGATCATGCCTTCAGAGGTTGACGTCTCAACCTGGCTCACCCCCTCTATAAAACTCCACATTCCTATGCTCAGCGCAGCCATGGACACGGTCACGGAGTCGAAGACCGCCATCTGTCTCGCCCAGGAAGGCGGCATCGGCATCATCCACAGGAACATGGGGGTAGCAGAACAGGCCCAGGAAGTGGAAAAGGTCAAAAAGTCCGAAAGTGGCACGATCGTTGACCCCATCACCATCTCGCCGGACCAAAAGATCAAGCACACCTTAGACCTCATGGCCAGATACCACATATCCGGTATACCGGTGACCAAAGGGAAAAAACTGGTCGGCATCATTACGAACAGGGACCTGCGCTTCGAAACGAATCTCGAAGAAAAGGTCAAGAATGTCATGACCAAAGAAAACCTGGTGACCGTCAAGGAAGGGATCAACCTCGAAGATTCAAAAAAAATCCTTCATAAACACCGGATCGAGAAGCTCCTCGTAGTAGATAAAGACTTCAACTTGAGAGGGCTCATCACCATTAAAGACATCGAGAAAATGCGAAAGTACCCCCATTCTTCCAAGGACCAGTTTGGCAGACTCCGCGTGGGCGCCGCCGTGGGGGTCTCAGCTGACCGCGATCAGAGGGTGGATGCGCTCCTCAAAGCGGGCTGTGACGTGATCGTCGTCGATACGGCGCACGGCCATTCGAAAAACGTGATCGAGTCCATCAAAGAAATAAAGAAAAACTTCAAAGACGTTCAGATTGTCGCCGGCAACGTGGCGACTAAAGAAGGCGCGCTGGCGCTCATCAAGGCAGGGTGCGACGCGGTCAAGATCGGCGTGGGGCCGGGATCGATCTGCACGACCAGGATCGTGGCCGGCGTGGGCGTGCCGCAGATCACGGCGATCATGGAAGCGGCAAAGGTGGCAAGACAGCGCCATGTGCCTATCATCGCTGACGGCGGCATCAAATTCTCCGGAGACATCACCAAGGCCATGGCAGCCGGGGCAGACGCGGTCATGATCGGCAACCTCTTTGCGGGTACCGACGAAACCCCGGGTGAGATGGTCCTCTATCAGGGACGTACCTACAAGGTCTACCGCGGAATGGGCTCTCTGGAGGTCATGAAAGAGGGAAAATCCCGTGACAGATACAGTATCGCAGAGGACGAAGTGGAGGCAAAGATCGTGCCGGAGGGTATCGAAGGGCGTGTGCCCTACCGGGGCTCTCTTTCCATCTGTATCAACCAGCTCGTAGGCGGGCTCAAGGCGGGCATGGGTTATGTGGGGGCGTCCTCCATTACTGAGCTCAGAAACAGGCGGGTCTTTATGCGCATCACCCCGGCGGCGCTCAGGGAAAGCCACGTCCATGACGTGATCATCACCAAAGAAGCGCCCAATTACAGGATCGAGTAAGGGCCATGACCGTGACCAGAGACTATCACAAAGAACTTATCCTGATTCTCGACTTCGGCTCCCAGTATACACAGCTCATCGCACGCAAAACCAGAGAGCTCGGCGTCTACTGCGAGATATATCCGTACAATATCGACATGGAAAAGATTACCGCCCTGTCCCCCAAGGGCATTATCCTGTCCGGCGGTCCAAAAAGTGTGAACGAGGAAGACGCCCCTATCTGCGACCAGAGGGTGTTTGGTCTTAACGTGCCCATCCTCGGCATTTGCTACGGCCTCCAGCTTACGGCCCGATGCTTTAAAGGCAAGGTCGAAAAATCACCCAAAAGAGAATACGGCAAAGCCCACGTCTATATCGATAAGAAGGACAAGTTCCTGGAGGGTGTCAAGGACGGCGATATCGTGTGGATGAGCCATCAGGATAAAGTCCTCAAGATGCCTAAAGGTTTTGTGACCCTCGCCCATTCCGACAATTCGCCTCACGCAGCCGTCAGGAATGAGACCGGTACGATTTACGGGGTGCAGTTCCATCCCGAGGTGCACCACACACCCAAAGGAAAGACGATACTCAAAAACTTTCTCTATAAAATATGCGGGGTCAGGGGACTCTTCTCCCCCAAATCCTTTATTGAAATAGCGGTGGAAAAGATTAAGGCTGAGGCGGGAGACGAGATCGTTGTCTGCGCCCTCTCCGGCGGCGTGGATTCCTCTGTTGTTGCAGCCCTCATCCATAAGGCCATCGGCAATAAGCTCCGCTGTGTGTTCGTAAACAACGGCGTGCTCCGCAAAGACGAGGGACAGGAAGTGCTTAAGCTTTTCAAAGACAGACTGCACATGAACCTCAAATACGTAAACGCCGAGGAGATCTTTCTCAAGGCTCTACGCGGCGTAAAGGACCCGGAAAAGAAGCGCAAGATCATCGGTCGGCTCTTTATCAGGGTATTTGAAAAAGAGGCCCGAGCCATAGGGAAGGTGCGCTTTCTTGCCCAGGGCACCCTCTATCCGGACGTGATCGAGAGCGTCTCGCATAAAGGGCCTTCAGCCACGATCAAGAGCCACCATAACGTGGGCGGCCTCCCCAAAGCCATGAAACTCTCGCTCATCGAGCCGCTTCGTGAGCTCTTCAAGGATGAGGTGCGTATCGTCGGCAAGGAGCTCGGTCTTCCCGACCACATCATCCATCGCCAGCCCTTTCCCGGCCCCGGCCTTGCCATACGCATCATCGGCGATGTAACCAGAGAGCGGGTTGCCATTCTCCAGGAAGCAGATAGTATCATTCGCGACGAGGTCGAACGCAACCCCCGGTTCAAACATATCTGGCAGTCTTTTGCCATCCTCATACCGGTCAAGACCGTTGGCGTCATGGGCGACGAACGCACTTACGCTAATGTGATCGCGCTGCGCATCGTGGAGAGTGAGGACGCCATGACTGCAGATTGGGCGCGCATTCCTTATGATACCCTCGATATTACGGCGAGAAGGATCATCAATGAAGTACCGGGAGTGAACCGGGTCGTATACGACATCTCATCCAAGCCGCCAAGCACTATCGAATGGGAATGATCCATGAAAGATTTCGTTCATCTCCATCTCCACACGCAATTTAGCCTCCTCGACGGCGCCATACGCAACGACCGGCTCTTTGCCCTTGCCAACACCATGGGAATGAAGGCCTGCGCCATTACCGATCACGGCAACATGTTCGGCGTGGTCGATTTCTATTTTGAGGCAAAAAAGGCGGGGATCAAACCGATCGTGGGGTGCGAGGCGTATCTGGCGCCGAAATCCCGGCTCGACCAGAAAAAAATCAAAGGCGAAGATAACGCATACCACGTGCTGCTTCTCGCCATGAACGAAACGGGTTATAAAAACCTTCTCAAGCTTATAAGCCTCGCGCATACCGAAGGCTTCTATTACGTACCCCGCATCGACAAAGAGATATTGCGTGCGCACAATGACGGGCTCATCTGCCTCACGGCATGTCTCAAAGGTGAAATACCCAACGCCATTCTTAAGTCAGACAAGGCGCGCGTGCATACGCTCGTCGACGAATACCTCTCGATCTTTGGCGACAGACTCTATTTTGAGCTTCAGGACAACGGCATCGCCGAGCAACGGATCATCAACGAAACGCTCATCGATCTGTCCCGCCATTACAATGTGCCCATCGTGGCCACGAACGATTGTCACTACCTGCTGCGCGAAGAGTCCCGGGCCCACGAGCTCTTGCTCT
>Ga0335069_10003441_pt1 | contig 23911 bp, 19 predicted proteins | sample Lox_Sample_11_FD_206714 | JGI IMG/M metagenome (GOLD analysis project Ga0335069, IMG submission 206714) | Soil microbial communities from Loxahatchee National Wildlife Refuge, Florida, United States - Lox_Sample_1.1 | ecosystem: Environmental > Terrestrial > Soil > Wetlands | place: USA... | reverse complement strand
GCGGATGAAGTCGGCTTCGTCGGGTGCGGCGAATCTCGGCGACAAAATTAGAGAGGTAAAGGGCATCAAAGTTCTCGCGCATCGCGCCGACAATCTGGAACGTCCGCAGATGCGCACGCTGGTGGATCAGCTTCGCGAGAAACTCGGCTCGGGGGTGGTTGTTCTCGGATCGGCGACGGACGGCAATGTTTCGCTCATCGCCGGAGTAACGAAAGATCTGACGGGTCGCATCCAGGCGGGCAAAGTTGTGGGCAAGGTGGCGGAGAAAGTGGGCGGCAAAGGCGGAGGGCGGCCGGATCTTGCTGAGGCGGGCGGCAAGGACGCGGCGGTGTTGGACAACGCGCTGGCCGATGTGTACAACATCGTAGAAGCGCTTCTGGGGTGATTCGGCTTTCGGCTCTCGGCTTTCGGGAAACCAGCACTAACCGCCGATTTTTTGTCCGAAAGCCTAACGCCGAGAGCCGGTTTTCCATGGACGATCGCATCCATTTCATTGAACACAAGGGCAAGCGGATTCTGCTGCTCGACTTCTCGCACGCGACTACGCAGTTGATGCAGCTCCTGCTCGAACATGTGCGCATCACCGTGGCCCAGCATGCGCGCGAGTCGGTGGTAACGCTGGCCGACTACACGGGGGCGGAAATTGACCATGCCGTGGCGATGAAGATCAAGGAAGTGCTGACACTCGACCGTCCGTTTGTGAAGAAAACGGCGTGGGTGGGCGCGGAAAGCATCCCGCACGCCTTCATGGAGAACTTCCACAGCTTCTCCCGGCGCGAGATTGTGACCTTCAAGACGCGGGCAGAGGCGATGGACTGGCTGGTTAGCGAACAGTAGCCAGTTGCCAGTACCTAGTATCCGGCCTCCAGAAAAACAGATTCCTCGCTTCGCTCGGAATGACAAGTCCTGGAACTCACGGCCAGTGAGATGGCGGTTGCGCTGTAAAAGCCACCTTCAGCTTCTCCACCTCAGCGTCACCGGCCCGGGCATCGGGTGCTTGAACTGGCCACCGTTCTTTTTCATTTCGAGCATGGCGCTTTTCAGGCCGAAGTACCATTTCGCGGGGCGGTCGGCGTCGTCGATGAGCATGAGGTGCGGGTTGTGCTTCAGGCCTTCGGCCTGCATGACCATGGTGCGGCGGTCCTGCTCCACAAATTTCGCGAACACGAACTTCAGCAGCGAAGGTCCGAAAGGCACCCAGCGAAAAATGTTCCACGCCGCAACCACGTCGATGCGGCACTCGTTGCGGGTGATGGGTGTGACCGTTGTGAGGCTCGAGAACCAGTATTTGCCAGCACGAATCACTTCGGAACGCAGGTTGGGCAGCGCGAAATCAATCGTCGTCGTAATGGAATCGGCCTTGGCGTAGAAGCGCAGAATCTTGTACGGGGCGCTGTTGGAGCTGGGCGTGTGGGCGCTCATGCGGAAACCGTAGGGGATCGGCTCGAAATTCTTCTGTTTCTCGTGGATCGAGTGTTGCGTACGCCACCACCAGGCCTGGTGGACGAAGGGGCCGTGGGCTGGATCCATCAAGCCGATGATTCCGTGGTCGACGGAGCAGGGCAGATCGGCGGTCAGATAAGCGAGCTTGTAGTGCTCGCTGAACTTTGGAATCTCCGGCGCGGGCGTTGGGGCGGGAGCAGTTTTCGTGAATCCGGCGCCTGCTGGGCCGTGATCGGGAATAAAAACCCACACGAAGCCGTCGCGCTCCTCGCAGGGATGACTTCCGGCATAGATGCGGTCGGTCTTGATTTTCTGGTCGGCAACCACGGACGGAACCAGCGTGCACTGGCCGGTGTGCGCCGCAAATTTCCAACCGTGATAGGGGCACTCGATGTCGTCGCCCACGAACTTTCCGTGCGAAAGCGGCATACCGCGATGCGGGCAGGCATCGCGCAGGGCGAATGCTCTGCCCTGGCTGTCGCGCCCGATGACGAGCGGCTGCTCCAGCAGCATTGTGGAAACAAGCTGGCCGCGGCCAAGTTGATCGCTCGGTACGGCCCGATACCAGAAGCCAAATAGCATCAGCTCGTCGGGCGTCTGCTGCTCGAGTGGGGAGTCGTTGGGCATGAACAGGTGAGGATAACGTACAAGTTTCAAGGTTTCAAAGTTTCAGGGTTGCGAGGTTTCAAGGGAGTGGCGGCGGAATCGTCTGCAGGGAACCCTGGACCTTTGAGATTCTAAGACTTGCTTCATTTCAGACGGGCGTTGAGGTTGGCGTAGGCGGTGCGGGCGGCGCCTGGTTCCTCGAGGTGTGTGAGAAAAATTCGACGCAACGCGGCAGCGCCGATCCGGCCCTCGATGTAGGCGTCATAGAGATCGTTTCCCAGCAACATTCCGAGTCGATCCGCCACGTACTCGCGCTTGCGTCCGGTGAAACTGAGAACGCGCGTCCAATCAGGACCGGCGGGACGCAGGCGCGAGGCGCGGCCGGATTCCGCCGCCTGGCGATGCCAGCACAGGAAGTCGAGAATCTCAATCAGGTCGGCGTAGGAAAGCGATGACTGCTGCTCCAGATCCTCGCGCGTGAGTTCGTACATCTCGCACAAGTCGGCATCGCGAAAGGCTGGACGCGCCGGATGAAGGATGCGCGAACCGAAGCAGGCGAGGGCGTTTTCAATGGTCTCGGCGAAGAAAGCGTCTTCTGGAGACCGTGTGAGTGCCGACCCCGCTTGAATCCGGTCCGGCAAGCCGCGGCAGGCATGGTGGAGGAAGCGGGTTGCATCTTCGGTAGCAGTTGCCATATCAAAGCGGCGGAGGTAGAAGGCGTTGAGCTGAGGTAAGTAAGCGCTTCCGCGCTGTTTGACGCGTTGCAGCATGACTCGCCGCTGAGCTGGCGAAAAACCTTTGCGCGAGAGAAGACGGCGCAGCAGCGCATCGGAACTGCGCGAATAGACTTCCGGCATCGAATCCACGAGCAGCAGGGGCTGCGTAGTGTTATGGGCGGAGTACGAATTGATTTCGAGAAAGCGAACCAGGCCCTCGATCAGGTTGTATACCGTCGGCCCGAGGTCGGGTGCGCCACCTTCGTTGCGGAGACAGCGGTTCAGGTAGAGGCGGTAGTGTTCGTATTTTTCGAGCGGCGTGGCGTTGAAGACGCAAAAAACGTCGTCGGCCACACGTACGGCTTCGACATGGTCGGTGCGTTCGCCGGCCGCGTTCCAGTAGAGTGCATCGACGTTTTGCAGCACCGTGATCACATGGTCTTCAGGCAGGGCCTGGCGAATCTGCTGGGGCAAGTGGGCTGGAGCCAGGTGAGATTCGCCGAAGAGCACGAGCACGAGAGCCTCGGGATGACGACGGCGAATGTCGCTCAACTTTGCAGCGGCGTGGCGGTCGCGCGCGCCGATCTTGCGCAGATCTTCGCGCGGCATGCAGTCGAGGCCGTAGAGGCCGACGGCATGATCGCGCGCGGCGGAAAGCAATTCAAAAAATGGCTCCCATTCGTAGCCCCAGTCGAGATCGTAGCGGATGCGCTGCCGCAGTTCGGCTTCATCGATCTCGCGCCGCCACCATTCGTCGAGGATGTGCTGATCGCGCGAGAAGATGGTTTCGATCCCGAGCACGATAGGACGCCGGTGGACAATGGGGTCGCGAATCAAAGAAGCGAGGTAGCGCTGCGAGCCCGGCAGCGCGTGATAATCGGCAACCAGCGCGATTTCCGCTTCGGTTACGGCGGTGCGCACTTGATGCGAGTCGAGGACGGAATCGTATGTACGATAAGCGTCGTAAAAGTCGCGCAGATACTTGCGGCCGCCGGCGTGGTCGTAGGAGCGGATTTCGCGCTCCACGCTCGCCAGAGCGTGAAGCTGGGCTGCGTTGCGTCGCGTTCGCAAGATGCCGGTCGTTGCCATGTGCATTGCCACTGCCGAAACGGGTAAGCGATCTCGCCTCGGCCTCCTGTCACAAACAGCTTGGGATGGACCCTCCCTCAGGGGCTTAAAGCCACAAATTCTTTGCGGCGTTGGGCGGCACGACTAAAGTCGTGCCCTTCCCAAAACCGAGACAGCTCCTAATTAAGGCCTCCTTGACTTGGCCCTACGCCGTCCCTATGCTCAAACGTTCGAGGCTTACGAACTGCAGCGCGCCTCGCGGAGTTCCCTTGTCTATCTTGCCGCCCGAAAACCTGACCATCGCAACCACGGGTGCCAGTGGCTCGTTGTTTCTCAAGCACTTTCTACTCACGGTCGAACGCGACGCGCGCGTCAAGACCGTCAACTTCATCGCCTCCGACAGCGGCCTGCGCGTGCTGGCGGAAGAACTTCACATCGAAGGGCGCTCGGACCTTCTACGGCAGATCATCGGCGCGGCGTCCGCGAAAATTCAGGTCCAGTCGAACACGGACATCGGAGCCAACGTGGCCAGCGGGTCGTATCCATCGGACGCGATGGTGGTGATCCCGTGCAGTGTGGGGACGCTGGGCCGCATCGCCAATGGGACCGCCTCGCACTTGATCGAGCGCGCCGCCGATGTGACGTTGAAGGAGCGCCGTCCGCTCGTCCTGTGCGTGCGCGAGACCCCACTCAATAAGATTCACATCCGCAACATGTCGTTGGCGGCTGATGCCGGCGCGACCATCTTTCCGCTGATCCCGACCTTCTATAACCACCCAGGCACGCTCGAGGCGATGGCTCAGGAGTTCGCGAATCGCGTACTCGCGCACCTTGGCCTGCCCCAAGCGGGCGCCTACCGGTGGAAGTCCTAGAAGGCTTCGCTTCTTCTTAAAGATCGATGACTTTGGGGGAAAGCCGTTCCTGCTCTACAGGGGTTCTCTTAGTCTAGGTACGGACTGGTAACGAAGGTAGGTATCTGGCGGGCATGTACGCGGGAGGAAGGCGACGAAGGGAGGCAAAATGTGTCTTGTTGAGGGCTCGGAGCCGGTTCCGGAAATCGTGGTTCCCGCGCGCATGAATAGCGTCGAAATCCTTTGAATGTATTTACTAAGGAGTTTCGCCATAATGTGCAAATCTCAGATTGCGTGACGAAAGTGCTGATTCGACTGGATCCAGTCCAGGGCAGTCTGCGGGAGGTCGTTAACTAACTTAGAAACAGACTCTTAGACTCTATCCCGCTCAATTTGCGAAGCGCCCACCCGCTCCCGGTTGCCGTCGGGGTCGGCGAACCGTCCTTCTCATCCACAATATTTTCCACAGGCGGAAGGTGTCCCGAGGTCGATTTTGAGAATGACGCTTTTGGGTTCGTTCCCAGCACTCGGATTCTCAGCCGCCAGATCTCGATTCCCGCCTGAAAGTCGCGTTGAGCCGTTGAGCCAAACTGTCCCACGCCCTGCATGTGGGACAGTTTGGCCCTCAGTCCCACATCTATTACTCATATTTTTCAATCACTTACGGGGAAGATGATCTGGCCACCCGCTTGCATGATTCAGGTCGAGGTCCAATAGTCTATGAAAGCGTTCTGTGCCACTTTGCACCCCATACAAGAAGCGCGCCGCAAGAGCGCGCCCACGCGGAAGTCTCGTGCAACTTGGGGAAGCTGGGTTGCCGCCCTCGTACTGTTGCTCGCGGTGACGCCCGCGCTGGCGAAGGACAACGGATCGCTCTCGCGGCTGTCGCCCGACCTTGCGACACGCCTGGAACAGGGCTCGGACCAGACCGTGCGCGTCATTGTGCAGTACAAGAAAGCTCCCGGCAGAGCGCAGCTTGCCGCAGCCCAGTCTCTCGGCGCCAGGCTGAACTCGCAACTTCCGCTGGTCAACGCGAACGTTCTCACCATGACGCCATCCGCCATTCGCTCTCTGGCGCAGAATTCGAACGTTGCTTACATCTCGCCGGACCGTCCCGTTCAGGCGCTGGACGATCTCACAGACTCCGCGATTGGTATGAGCACAGTGCGTGGCCTGGGGCTCGCCGACTGGAGTACCGGCATTGGCGTTGCAGTCATTGACAGCGGCATCAATGGCGCTGACGACGACTTGATGAACACGATGACTCAGTCTCGTGTCTTCTATCGCGAGGACTTTACAGGAGCCTCGCAAAAGAATTCGAAGGGAACGGTCACCTACGACACTTACGGCCATGGCACTCACGTCGCTGGGATCATCGCGGGCGACGGCACCGACTCGGGAGGAGCTTGGTCTGGAATCTCGTACGGCGTAAACCTGATTGACCTGCGCGTGCTCGACGGAGCGGGTTTGGGCACCGACAGCATGGTGATCGCTGCCATACAGCGCGCCATTGCCCTGAAATCCACTTACAACATTCGCATCATCAACATGTCGCTTGGCCGGCCGGTCTTCGGCAGCTATGTAAGCGATCCAGTCTGCCAGGCGGTCGAGCAGGCGTGGCGGGCGGGCATCGTGGTTGTGGTAGCCGCGGGCAACTATGGACGCGTCAGCGTCAGCGGCAGCAACGGATACGGGACCGTCACGGTTCCCGGCAATGATCCCTTTGTGATCACGGTCGGGGCCATGAAGACGATGGGTACGGCCAGCAACACGGACGATCAGATCGCCAGCTACAGTTCCAAGGGACCGACCACCTACGATCACGTTGTGAAGCCTGACCTGGTCGCGCCCGGCAACCTGGTCAAGTCCACGACGGACCCCTACAGCACTCTCTACAATCTTTTTCCCGCGAACAAGATCAAGGGCACGCGGAAGAACTACGACTACTACATCATGAGCGGAACCAGCATGGCCGCGCCGGTAGTGAGTGGCGCGGCAGCGGTGCTGCTGGAGCAGAATCCGGCTCTAACGCCGGACCAGATCAAGGCGCGGCTGATGAAGACGGCCTCGAAGAGTTTCCCGACATCAAGCGTTGCCACCGATCCGCTTACGCTGCAAACGTATACGTCGTACTACGATCTGTTCACGGTCGGCGCGGGGTACCTCAATCTAGCCGCGGCTGTTCAGAATAACGATCTCGCGCCCGCAACGGTTGGTAGCGCATTGTCGCCCACGGCGGTTTACAACTCTTCGACGAACCAGGTTTCGCTGGTCTATGGAAATGCTTCTGTTCCGGCCACCTCGGTGGTTTGGGGAGGAACGTCGGTCGTGTGGGGCGCCACCGCGGTGTGGGGCGGTAACGTAAATTCGGCCAGCTCAGTTGTCTGGGGTGGCACGTCAGTCGTGTGGGGCACCAGCACCATGAGCGGATTCAGTGTAGTTTGGGGAAGCACCGGTGGAAACACAGCCACAAGCGTTGTATGGGGCGCCACTGGCCTGACGCAGATCCTTGCCGCCCAAGCGGTTCCGATTGTGGGCGAACAATAAGAAGCTGCAATATCTGAACAACCGCGAAGGGGCCGCGCATGCGGCCCTTTCTCGTTGATGGAATTCGCGCGCTCGTCTGCGCTACTGGACCGTCTCGCTGCCGGGTTCGTTATTGCCTTCCGCCAGGTTCGCGAAGCGGGTCGAGTTGTGCAGAAACGCGAGGTGAAACTTTCCGATCGGGCCGTTGCGCTGTTTGGCCATGATGATTTCCGCGCGGCCTCGCAACTCGAGATCGTCGGGCTTGTAGATTTCTTCGCGGAAGATGAACATCACTACGTCGGCGTCCTGCTCGATCGAGCCCGATTCGCGCAGATCGCTGAGTTGCGGCCGGTGATCGCCGCCGCGGCTCTCGGGTGCGCGGCTTAGCTGCGACAGGGCGACCACGGGCACTCCGAGTTCCTTGGCAATCGCTTTCAACCCGCGCGAGATAGCGGACACTTCCTGCGTGCGATTTTCGAAGCGCTTGCTGCCGCCCGACATAAGCTGCAGATAATCCACTACGAGCAGGTCGAGCTTCCCCTGGGACTGCTTCAGGCGGCGGGCCTTGGCACGCATCTCGCTGAGCGAAATTCCCGGCGTGTCGTCAATGAACATCGGCGCGTTGGCCAGCTCCTCCATGGCGCGCACGACTTTTTTCATGTCGTCGGCCCAGAGAGAGCCGGTGCGCATCTTGTGCGCGTCCACGATGGCGCGCGAGCAGAGCAGACGCTGCAGCAGCGCTTCGCTCGACATTTCGAGTGAGAAGATACCCACCACTTTGTTGTCGTCGATGGCTGCGTTCTCGGCGATGTTCATGGCGAACGACGTTTTCCCCATCGAAGGCCGCGCGGCAAGAATCACCAGATCGGCCTTCTGAAATCCGCTCGTCATTTCGTCGAGTTCCGTGTAGTGCGTGGCCAGCCCAGTGATGCGCTGGCCTCGCTGGAGCAGCGCGTCCACCGAGCCAAAGGAATTGCGGACGATATCCTGAATCCCTTGAAACCCTTTGCCAATGCGTTTTTCCGAGAGTGCGAAGACGGCGGCTTCGGCGTCATTGAGAATTTCGTCGGCTGGGTCCGCTTGCTCGCTGGCCTTGGCGATCGCCGTATTGGCCACGCCGATCAGGCCGCGGAGGATCGCCTTGTCGCGGACGATACGAACATAGTGCTCGATGGATGGCCGGTCGGGAACGCCATCGAGCAGGCTCGATACGTAGCCCACGTCGCCGATCGCCTGCAGATCTTTTTTCTGGTCGAGCTCATTGACCAGCGTGATGATGTCAATGGGCCGCGACGTCTCCGCCAGCTCCATCATGCGCGAATAGATGCGGCGGTGTGCGTCGAGCGAAAAATCTTCCGGCCGCAGATGCTCGGCGGCGTCATTATAAGAATGGTTGTCGAGCAAAATGGCGCCGAGGATGGAACGTTCGGCGTCAACGTTCGCCGGCATGCGTCCGATGCTGGTGTCGATAGTGGCCACGATGTTGAGGTGAGTGCGAGCCATCGTAATCTGTTTCGGCCTGTGGACGTTTGAGAGTCGAGTCGGAAAACTCGTCCCGAATTAAAGTTTTTTCGAAAGCCGGCCGGGCGAGGCGGCCGCGTTTTCCTTGCAAGGGAGTATGGCACAAGGCGAAGAAAAAGGGAACACACTCTCGTCGTCTTTCTTTTGCTTTCGCTAGACGGGCGGGCGGTTGGAGTAAATCGTCTTGCCGCCGCGCCGCGCAACTACGTAACTCGTCAATCCCTGCAAGACCGCCGGTGTTTCCTGATCGGTCCAGAGAAATACACGCTGGTCGCCGCGCCACATGGCGACGAACGAATCCGCTGTCTCCCAAACCGGGGGCGCATCGGGAAATTGTGCTCCATACCACATGTTGCCGCCGGGAATGTGCAGGCTGCGGAGTCGATAGCCCGTGTAGAAGTTCAGCGTCGACGCATTCTCGTAGAGCCCGGTGGCCACGACGATGTCGCCCGGGCGGTATTGCGACTTGAGCGCCAGTGCCAGGTCTTTCGACGAAATAATCGGCGAGAAAATTCCGAAGGCGTTAGACACGCACGCCAGCACAACCACCATCATAAGGGTGAGGGCCCCGTTTGCCGCGTCAGTCCGCCCCTTTCGTCGCAGCAGCCAGTTCGCTATCGTCCCCAGCAGGAATGCCAGCGAGAATCCCAGTAAGGGCAGGCGAAACGCGCCCATCGCCTGCGGCGTGAGGTCGAGAAAGTGCCCGAACGAGAGCGCGTAGTCCTGCGGGTTCTTGCGTAGCAAGTCCGATAGGTCTGTTCCTGATGCCGGCGTTTTTGCAAATGACAACAACGCCAGCCCGACTCCGCCCAGCAGAACTCCTACCAGCAGCAGCACGGCCGACGAAATCCGGCCGGCTCTCCTCTCCAGACTGCCCTCGGGAGAGTTTCGTTCTCGCGCCAACCATCCGCCTACGAGCAACGCCATCCCTGGGATCGCCGGAATCGTGTAGTACTCCTGCCGCGTTGAAAAACTAAAGAAGCCGACAATGACCAGATTCCAGAGGAAGAAGAGAAGATAAGCGCATTGTCGCCGCGACATCCGCTCTCGCAGTTGGCGCCAACGCCGCGGAATTTCCCGCAGCGATTGCGGCAGAAACACCGTCCACGGAATCAACCACAGAACCAGAAGCGCCCAGAACAGCAACAATGGCACTGTGTCATAGTCGCGCGGCATGCGCTTGTTGAGAAACCGCAGAATATGCTCGTTGACGAAATAGAACCATAGAAACCCGCGCATATTGCCTTGCGGAGGATTGCGCAGGGCAGCCAGGATGTGCCACGGCGCGGCGACTGCGAAGAAGACGATCGCGCTCGAAAACAGCCGCAAGCGAAACACGTGACGTAAATTTCCGGTCAGCAACAGATAGGCGCCAATCGCTCCCGCCGGAAATACGAGGCCGATCAAGCCTTTGGTCAGTACGTTGAGCGCGCAGACAGCGGCCAGTCCCCAGCACACAAGACGAGTCGGACGCTTCTGCTCGAGCGAGATAAGAAAGAACCAGAACGTCAACGTGAGCCACAATCCCACAAGTACGTCTGGAATGAGAAAGCGTGTAAACAGGAACGGACCGAGCGCGGTGACTAGCACCAGCCCAGAGTAGAATCCGCCCTCGCCGCCAAACGCCCAGCGTCCCAGGCCATAGGTAGCGAGAATCATCGCCAGCACGCCGAGCATGAGCGGGAAACGCGTGCTCCACTCGGTGATACCAAACACCGTGTAACTGGCACCAACGCACCAGTACATCAGCGGTGCTTTTTCCAGATATCGAACACCATTGACGTACAGTGTGACCCAATCGTGCCGCTGCAGCATTTCTCTTGCCGCCTCGGCGTGAACCGTGTCGGCATCGTCTAGCAAGGGCGCGCTCGACAACCCCACCATATAAATCGCTGCCCAGAAACCGACCAAAAGCAGCACGGCGACTCGCCAATCGGCAACTCGACTGGAAGAACGGATACTGGTGTAGATGGGGCGCACTGGCGCGGACGTGGCGTCGTGAGGGATCACGAAGTTTCCCATTATACGAGGTGCGAACTTGATTTTAAGTGGAAGGCGCGGCTTTCGAGGACGCGCGTCAAGCCTGATGGGAGAAATTCTTTGCTGTTCCGCTCACCTACTGGCCTGCCACCTCGCGGTAGACTTCGAGAATGCGCGAAACTGATACCGTCCACGAAAACCGCTTCGACTGCGCGTAGCCGAGTTCTTTCATTTGCTCACGCACATCTCTGTCGAGCAGCGCCCGCTGCATGGCTCGCTGGATTTCGAACACATTTTCCGGGTTCACAGTAAGGGCTGCAGTCCCAACCACCTCGGGAAGACTTGACGTATTCGCAGTGACGACTGGAGTTCCGTGGGCCATAGCCTCAAGTGGAGGCAGCCCAAATCCCTCGTAGAGCGAGGGGAAGACGAACACCTTGGCGACGTCATAGAAGATGCGCAGAATCTCGATGGAGACGAATCCGAGAAAACGCACGTCATGCTGCACGCCGCTGCGGACAACGGTGCGGCGCAAGCGGGGATGGCTCGACAAGTCGTCGCCGATGATGATCAGTTTCAGGTCGGGGAGCTGGCCCTCCTTTGCGAGTTCGTTCTTGAGTGCGGAAAAGGCTTCAATCGTGCGCACCACATTTTTGTGCGGGCGAATCGCGCCGGCATACAGAATGAACGGGTAATTCACAAGGTAGCGCTGCGCGATCAGTTCGCGATCGGCTTGCGTGGCATGCCCGTGCAGGAAGCGCTCGTCAATCGCGTTGTAGACAACTTCAATGCGATTGCCGGGAATCGCAAAGAGCTTCTGAATTTCGTTCTTCGTAAACTGCGACACAGCGAGCACGCGCGCCGCTCTTCGCAGCACCCGCTTCGTCAAATGGAAATGCAGCTTGCGCCGCACGGCCGACACCTGGCGCGCACCGTACATGTGATCGAGCAGGTCGTGCACAGTGATCACGTATGGGCAGGGCAGCCCGCGCGGCAGCCAGTAAAGATGCGGGATGTGCACGAGGTCGCACCCGAGGCGCCGGACGATGGCGCGAAATTCGATGTTGCCCTTGAGTGTGTTGTCGGAAGAAGCGAGCGCTACCGAGTGAAAGTTCCCCGGCAGCGAGCCAATCTCGGCCACTTTGGGAGGTTCACCAATCAGAAAGTACTTGCTCTCTCGATCCAGCCGCGCGAGCGTGCGAACGACATTGCGGATATAAGTTCCAATGCCGAATTCCGTCATGCGACGGATGTCGATGGCGACTTTCACAAGGGAATTTAATCACAGAGAACATGGGAACGCACCGAATTCCGCGAGTGAGACCGGATGTCTAGAGGTACTGCCGAGCCAGTCATGTCAGCGTTTCTGCAATCGCAAGCGCTCCCACCCGCCATCGGCGGCCCAGCCACCGTCCACGGAAAGAGTATGGCCGTTGACAAAGCCGCTTTGGGATGGATCCGCGAGGAAAGCAATCGCATTCGCGATGTCATCGGGGGTCGCGAAGCGGGCCATGGGGACCCGCCCCATGATGTCGCTGCCGGAGTAGAGACCGGCGTCTTGCGCCGAGTCATCCATGGCTGTCTTGACCCATCCCGGGCAGACGGCGTTACAGCGAACTCCGCGTCCGCCCCATTCCGCGGCCAGTGTTCGCGTTAATCCGATGAGGCCGTGTTTCGACGCGTTGTAGGCCGCACGATCCGCCACACCCAGGAGGCCGGCAACCGACGCCACATTGATAATGCTGCCCGACCGTTGTTGCAGCATGATGCGCCCAAATGCGCGACAACAAAGGAACGGCCCGAGGAGATTGATGTTCATCACGCGCTGCCATTCCTTGACCGAGATTTCTTCAGCGGGTGTGATGGAACTGACGCCGGCGTTGTTGACCAGGACGTCGATCCTGCCAAACTTCGCCATGATCGCGTCGGCCATGGACGCAACTGAACTTTCGTCCGACACGTCGCCCAGGACTTCAATGGCATCCGCATTGCGACTGCGGATTTTGCTCAAGGTTTCTGCGGGCGACCGAAGATCGTTGAGGGCTAGCGAAAAGCCTCGCTGGGCGAGGACTTCCGACGTGCGCTGCCCAATGCCTTGAGCAGCTCCTGTGACGAGAGCAACTTTCATGGGTTTGCCGGTGCGGCCGGTGCTTTACGCTCGAACTTCGGTCTGTGCTTTGGCTCGCCGTTCCGAGTAGAGTGGAAACTCCTCCGCCAGCGTCAGCACCTGCTTGCGAATCTTCCCTAGCGCCGCCGCGTCGGTGCGATGCGTCAGCGCCTCGGCGATCCAGCGGCCGATCTGGCGCATTTCGTTTTCCTTCATTCCGCGCGTGGTGACTGCCGGCGTGCCGATGCGAATGCCGCTTGGCTTCATGGGAGGGTTCGTATCGAACGGAATCGCATTCTTGTTGACTGTGATCGCCGCTTCGCCGAGAGCCTTCTCGGCCTCGCTTCCCAGCATTCCCTTAGCAAAGACATCGACCAGCATAAGGTGTGTGTCGGTGCCGCCGGAAATGATGCGGAAGCCTTCCGCTGCCAGCGTTTCCGCCAGCACCTTGGCGTTCGCGACGATCTGGCGCGCATACTCGCGGAACTCGGGCTGCATGGCTTCGAGGAAGCAGACGGCCTTCGCCGCCATGATGTGAACCAGCGGGCCGCCCTGCAAGCCCGGAAACACGACTTTATCGATCGGCGCGGCAAATTCCTGCTTGCTCAGGATCATGCCCGAGCGCGGCCCGCGCAAAGTCTTGTGCGTGGTCGAAGTCACAATCTGCGCGTGTGGCACGGGCGATGGGTGAGCTCCACCCGCCACGAGTCCCGCGAAATGCGCCATATCGACGAGGTAAAGCGCACCGACCTTGTCGGCGATCTTCCGCATACGCGCGAAGTCAATCGTGCGCGGGTACGCGCTGCCACCGCCGATGATCAGTTTTGGACGCTCTTGCTCCGCCAGTTTCTCCAGTTCGTCGTAGTCAATCGTCTCCGTCTCTTTGGTTACGCCGTAGGGAACGATCTTGTATGTCTTCCCGGAGAAATTGAGATGATGCCCGTGCGTCAAATGCCCGCCGTGCGCGAGGTTCAGTCCGAGAATCGTGTCTCCCGGCTGCAGCACCGCAGCGTACGCTTCCTGGTTCGCCGACGATCCCGAATGCGGCTGCACGTTGGCGTGCTCGGCGCCGAAGAGCTTCTTCGCGCGCTCGCGGGCCAGTTCCTCCACCACGTCGGTGAACTCGCACCCGCCGTAGTAGCGCTTGCCGGGGTAACCCTCCGCATACTTGTTCGTGAACACAGACCCGGCGGCCTCGAGCACGGCTTCGCTGACAAAATTCTCGGAGGCGATCAGCTCCAGGCCTTCGTGCTGGCGGCGGGCTTCGTTATCGATAGCGGCGGCAATCTGCGGATCGGCTTCGTAGAGCGGGCGGTACATTGAGTTTTTCATCGAAATTTACCCGCACTGATTGTAACTCGGGAGCGCAGCAAGAGCCCGCCGGGCGATGATTTACCGCTACACTATCGGCGATGTCGCTACTCGAACGCCTCAAGCCGAAGTCGCCCGGCCCTGGCCTGTGCGAAAACTGTGTACACGCCCGACGGATGGAGAACGATCGCGGATCGGTCTTTCTGATGTGTCAGCTAGCGCTGACGGATGAGAATTTCCCGAAGTATCCGCGCCTGCCAGTCCTGACCTGCCGCGGCCACAAGGCAAAAAGAAGTGAAGGTTAGTTCTGGGTGTTGCGTTCCCTGACAACCGAAAACGAGAGCTGACTCCAGACCGGTAAGCCGTGAGAAGGCCCGAAAACAACCACCGGGGCTAAAAGCCCACGGAGATTCGATGCGACTAACGCGGCGCTGAAGCGCCGCTCTTCCACGGCGGCGCGAACGTTTTGGAGCGTTTGCGGACCTCTAGAACTCTACGGTCACAAGGCGTGCCGCCTGCGGCCCAGTGTTGGTGACCGTATGGGTAAAGCCGCCTTCCACCCACTTCACATCCCCGGCCTTCACGACCGCAGCCGTTGGCCCCTTGCCCTCAATGTCGCTGCGCAGTTCCAGATCGCTGATGGCCACTACAAGATGGGGCCCATCGTGATGATGGCTTGGGATCGTCGCTCCGGGTTCGATATTCACTTCACTCACGCGCACGCCGTCCCTGACGAGCAGAACCTTAACCCGCACGCCGGGAAAGCTCTTGTCGCCGCCTTCCATGGGCCAGCGCGACTGCTGCTGTCGCAGCTTTTCGTCCTGAAGCAACTCGATCGTGACGTTGCGGAAGGGGCCGTCCGACAGGTTCTTCGCCACGTGCGCAAAGTCTCCGGGAGTGAAACGCGCTTCGCCGTCGAGAAGTTTGAGCTCAACCGGAGCCTTGCCCGCGACTTCGTTCTCGACATCAGAGTCACCGATTGCGACGAAAAAGTAATCGTGCCGGTGCCGGTGCATGAGCGTGGAAGCGTGGGGCGCGACTTCAACCTTGAAGACACGCACCTGCTCATTCTCAATGGCGAGGTGGTGCGAAGGCTCGGAGGTAATTTCGACTTCGTTTGCCGATTGCGCGGCCAGCACGACGGCGAACACGAGCGGAGTCAGCAGAATCAGCAGGGATTTGCGTCGCATGGCAGCCGATTGTAGCAGCATTGGCCGGACATGGTTTTACTGATGACTGAGAACTGAAAACTCGCTCAGGCCTGATAGACGAGGGTCCCGGCAACAATAGTCGCCACGACTTTTCCTGTCAGCTGCCAGCTGCCAAACGGCGTGTTCTTCGACTTCGAAACCGACTTGGCGGTGTCGAATGTCCACTTCTTCTTGGGGTCGAAGATCGTGACGTCGGCAAACGATCCGCGTGCGAGCAAGCCGCGTCCGCGCAGGTCGAAGCAGCGCGCGGGACCTGCGGTGAAGAGTTCTACAATTCGCGCGAGCGGAATACGTTTTTCCACGTGAAGGCGCGTAATGGCGAGCCCGAGGGCCGTCTCCAGTCCAGTGATACCGAAGGCGGCGCGCTCGAATTCCATTTCCTTCTCGTGCGCGGCGTGGGGAGCGTGGTCGGTGGCGATCGCATCCGCGGTACCGTCGGCCAGAGACACGAGAATAGCCTCGAGATCTGCCTTCGAGCGTAGCGGCGGATTCATTTTGTAGTTGCTGTCGTAGTCGCGCATGTCCTCGTCGGTCAGGGTGAAATGATGCGGCGTTACTTCCATCGTGACCCGCGCTTTGGCCCGCTTTGCGCGACGCACGGCCTTGAGAGCGTCCGCTGTGGAAAGGTGTGCTACATGGAGGCGCGCATTCGCGATCTGCATAGCCAGTTGCACATCGCGCTCCACGACGGACGCCTCCGCGGCCGCCGTCATGCCGCGCAGCCCGAGCCGAAAAGACCGCGCACCGGCATGCATCGAGCAGTTTTCTGTCATGCGCGTGTCTTCCGCGTGCTGCACCACGGGAAAGTTCAGCTCGCCGCCGAGAATCAACGCCTCGCGCATGATGTTGTCGTCGAGAATCGGCTTGCCGTCATCCGTCACAGCGATTGCTCCGGCGCTTTGGAGAGCACTGAAATCGGTGAGGACTGCGCCCTTGCTACCTCGCGTTGCCGCTGCAATGGGAAACACGTTGACGACTGCGCCGCGCTCCGGCTGCCGCAGCCACTGCACTAATTCAGTGGAATCTACGACGGGCGCCGTATTGGGCATGGTGCAAACCGTGGTGAATCCTCCCGCTGCTGCCGCGGCTGTTCCCGTAGCAATCGTTTCTTTGTGCTGCTGCCCCGGCTCGCGCAGGTGAACGTGGAGATCGATGAAACCGGGAGCGACAACCAACCCGCGGGCATCGAATTTCTCGTCCGCGCCTTTGATCTTGTTGGGCGGTGCCACTTCCGCCACGCGGCCATCTTTCAGCAGCACATCCATGGTGGCATCCACACGCGCCGCAGGATCGATGACGCGCCCGCTTTTGATGAGGAGGGAAGCACTCGGCTTGGTTTTGTTGTTGGCCATATTCGAAACTCAACTATTTGAACAGGTCGTTGGACTTCTGCTCGCCAAACCACGGACGGAACCAGACTCCCTGATCCCATCCGCCATCGAGCGCGTCAGCGTATGCGCGCGCCTCTTCTGGCGAAAACTGCGACTTGTGGCACTCGATCGACCGCCGATTCGCCTGCAGGTCGGCCTTGCTGACCGCCACGCGCACCGTCAGAAACGCGGGATCGGTCGGATGCCACGTATCCCAAATCTTCGCCAGCGCCTTCGCGTGCGCCGCCGGATAACCGACAAAGAAAAGCCGTGTGCCGGGCGGCAGCGCCTGCACAACCTGCGTGACCGCGTCGGTCGTCAGTCGGTGATCGGGATGGCCGTCAGCGCCCTCAGGTCCTCCTGCAATCACAACATCTGGCTTCAGCTCAGAGATCAAATACCCGATCCTGGTCGCCAGAGCTTCGACATTGCGGCCGATCGGATCGGTGATCGCGCCGAGTTCGCCGTCGTTCGCCTCCAAAAAGATCGGCGCCTCGATCCCCAGCTCCCGGCACGAGCAAGCGGTTTCGTCACGCCTTATTTTTGCCAGCGCATCTCCCGCCGCTATGTGAACGCGCTCGTTCGTGCCCTTTTCGCCCTTCGTCGCGATCGCGAGGTATACCTTCACGCCTTCGCGCGCGTAGCGGGCAAGAACCGGGCCTGCGAGCGACTCATCGTCCGGGTGCCCGAACACTGCCAGCAATACCCTCGACGGGCGCTGCGCGCCCGTGCTGGCTAACAGCAGCAGCACGCACGCCACCTGCCTCATCGCATCTTCCCCATTGCCCGCGCCAGAATCGCCATCCGCGTCGGCACGCCGTTGTGCACTTCTTCGAGGATTCGCGACTGCACGCCGTCGGCCACTTCGCTGGTCAACTCGAGCCCGCGGATAATCGGTCCCGGGTGCATGACGATCGCATCTTTCTTTGCCATTTTTACGCGGGCTGAGGTCATCTGGTAACGCGCAATGTACTCGGGCAGGTCGATCTTCATCCCTGCTAGCCTTTCTTTCTGGACCCGGAGCAGCATCACGACATCCGTTCCGCGCAGCGCATCTTCAATATGGCGTGTCACACGAACCCCGGGCGCAATGGTTGAGGCAAGGTCGGGCACCAACTCGGGCGGTCCGCACAGGAGGATCTTCACTCCAAATTTGGAGAGGAGGTGGCAAGCCGACCGCGCAACGCGGCTGTGAAAGATATCTCCGACAATGGCGACCTGCAGCCCTTTGAAACTCTTCTTGTTGCGCAGAATCGTGTAGGCGTCGAGCAGCGCCTGCGACGGATGTTCGTGCAATCCGTCTCCGGCGTTGATCACCGGAACATCATTAATATGCTCGGCCATCACCTGGGGTGCGCCGGCGTTAGGATGCCGAATGACGATCACGTCCGCCCCAACCGCCCGCACCGTGTAGCCGGTATCGAGCAGCGATTCGCCTTTTTCAATGCTCGATCCGGCCGCCTGAATTAGCACGGTGTGCGCGCCCAGGCTTTTGGCCGCGATTTCGAACGAGCTGCGCGTGCGCGTCGAGGCTTCGTAGAAAAGCAGCAGCACCCGCTCGCCTTTGAGCAGAGGGCGCGGATGGTCCGGATTCATGCGCCTGGCAAACTTCAGAATTCGCAGAATCTCGGCGGCTTCCAGATGTTCAATGCCGAGCAGGGAACCGCGGGCTGCATTCATAGCGATCACTTGTATTCGCGCCCGTGGAATACCCCTTCTGATTCGCGGACGCACTCGCAAACCGTGCATCATACGCGGGACGCGGCGAGGAGGGCAAGGGAGCCCGACACAGACAAAATTCACCCTATCTGGCGCGTCTCCAGACAACCCTGCATGCTCGCTCGCTTCGATTACGCGCGCGGTGTGGGCCGAAGGACAAACGCCATGACCGCTCCGCCTATTGCCGACAGAAATATGGCAAAGATCATGCCGAAGAAAAAGGTCGCAGCCAATCCGGCCGGCGTGAACAGGCTGTGGATGGCCGCCTGGATGTCCGGGTCGGCCGTGTTGTAGCCGAACGTTTGGGCCATTTTGATAATGCCGTCCATGTATTCCTGCCCCGCGTGCATCGCGAAGATGCGGATCGCAATCAGCAGTGAGTTGATGGCGAACGCGACCACGCCGGCAGCGGCGCCGAGGCGTGCCGCCACTCTGGCGGATGGGGCGGCGCCTTTGTCACGCTTGTAGAGATAAGCCGCGAGCGATCCGGTCAGAACGACGCCAAGGATGGGAATCATTCCGAGGAAAACGCCGAGCACGCCCGCCTTTAAGGCGGCACGTCCGGACGCATTGCGGTCCATGAACGCGGGCGGCAGGTTGGAGGTTCGCCCAAAATCCATACTCTGAGGGTTTTCCACGATGGGCTCTGCAGCAGTCTCGCTCGACGGCGCGGCAATCTGCACCTGTATCTGCGGAGCGCGGCAATGCGGACAAAACGGCCGTCCATCTTCCACCATGGCGCCGCACTTCTTGCAGGGATGATCCACTGTTGTGAAGCTAACGCAGAAAGAGTCTCCCAGCAACCCCAGCGGGTCGCGTACGGAGTAAAGAGCGGGACGGGCGAGGGCGCCCGTCGCTCCTAATGTTGAGATTAGATCGTTTCGTCCTTGCCGACGTGCATCTTCACGTAAACCAGCGCGAACCGCGCGCCTTTGTCGTTCTTCTTCACCGACACGATGTGCTGGTTGCCTTCGGTGCCGACTTTGAGCTCTACCGAGTCGCCGCCGTTACCCTTGTCGCAGGTGACGGGTTTTGCCAGGTCGTCCTTACTATGCGAGTCGACATCGCCGTGGCCCCAGCCTCCAGTGCAACGGATCGGCTTGCCGTACTTCTGGAGCTCTTTGTCATAGAAGCTCAGGATCTTATCGGTCGAATCGTCAGAGAGAAATTCGCCGGCGACAACTTTGAGCGAGAATCCGGGAACGGCCAGATTGACGTTTGCGCTCTTCTCGTCGTCGCTGTTGTCTTTCGGCGCCGGCTTCGCTCCCGGGTAAACGCTCAGGCCGGAATCACGCATGTCGGCCTGCTCGCTCACGTGAAGATCGCCCACGGGGGACTGTATATCGACGTGCTTTGCGCCCTCGCTGTTCTTATCTTTGACACTTACGCTGCAAGCCGGCAACAAGCACAATGCCGCGCCGACAGCGCCCAGCGCCAAATAAGATTTTGCTTTATTGCTGCACATTGCTCTGAGATACCACATGAGTTGCGCCTCCTGAGGCTGGCCGGGCGGGCCGTTCGAGGCCTTCGCCACGGTTCGCTACGCCCGGAATGGTAACGGGCAAATGACCGCCAATTGCAATTTCTCCAAACAGCGCCTTGACCGCGGCGGTTTCGGAAACTGTCGCGTTCGAAAATGCACACAGGTAATTCTGAATGCCGGGAAACTCAGCGGCCACATACGGATTTCCCATGGCAATCACCACTGTCCGCGCAGCGGCTCGATCCAGAATCGTGTTGAGCACGCCGGCTGTTGTTTCATCCATCGCGACCGTGTTCTTCAACCCGCTTGCGCCTTTCATCATCTTTCCTGCGGTCGGGACCACATATACCGCAGCGATCACTCGCTCCGCCGCATCCACTGCTTCGGCAACCGCCGTCTTCATGCCCTTCGCCGATCGCGGGTCGAGATAGATGATCCGCGCGTCCGGCACGCGTGCCAGGATTTGCTTCTCGAACATCCGCCCAGATTCGGTGCGAAGGTCGTCCGAGAAAATGACCACAACAAGACGGTCGCTCGCCTCTGTCAAGGATTGATACGGAAGCGCCTCCTCAACGGTTCCCTGAGCTTCGAGAGGGAGCACCTGCCCGTGTTCTCGAACCAACGTAATTGCTTCATCTGCAATACGTTGCCCGACGGCGAGATTCTCCGGCTTGCCCACCTCGCTGGCGATTTTCGTCAGGTCGACCAGACGCCCCTTTTGCAGCCCGAACGAGGCCTTCAGAGCTAGAATTCTCTTTACTGACTCGTCCAGCCGATCGCGGCTGATTTCGCCGCTTCGCACCGCTTCGAGCACGGCCCGGTAGCTCTTATCGAGGTCAGCCGGAATGATCAACAAGTCGTTGCCCGCGCGAAATGCCTCGAGTGCGGCGCGGCCGACATCTTTTGCATAAAGCCGGGTGAGCGCGGCCATATCGAGTGCGTCGGTCACCACGATCCCCTTGAAGCCCATCTCTTCCTTCAGCAATCCGGTGACGATCGCCTTGGAGGTTGTGGCCACCCGCTTCGGCTCAGCGTCGATAGCGGGAGCGGTTACATGCGCCACCATCACGGCATCGACGCCCACTTCGATGGCGCGTTTGAAAGGCGGCAACTCGACTGATTCCAGGCGTACGCGGTCTCCGGTCACTTGTGCAATCCCGAGGTGCGAATCGGCCGCAGTATCGCCGTGCCCCGGAAAGTGTTTGGCTGTCGTCAGCATCGCGCCGGCGTGCGCGCCTTTGATGTACGACGCAACAAAGTCGCTGACTTGCGCGGGGTCTTCACCAAACGAGCGCGTATTGATGATCGGGTTTGCCGGATTTGAATTAACGTCGGCGTCGGGAAAAAAATTCCACTGCACGCCGATCGCCCGCGCCTCAGCAGCCGTGATGCGGCCAAACTCCTCGGCATCCGCCGTTTTTCCCGTGGCCCCAAATGCCATAGCGTGCGGAAATACCGTCGAGCCGTTCAGCCGCATGGAAACCCCACGCTCGAAATCTGCGGCCACGATCAGCGGATATTTCGAAGACTTCTGCAGCCGGTTCAGCAGCTCGGCGGCCACGTACGGCTGGCTCTTGAACAACACGGGACCTTCCGCGGGCACGGTCATGGTGACGCCCCCGATGTGGTACTTGCGGACGTTGTCGCGGAGTTGAATCCAGTTCGGATCGGCCTCGTTCATGAACTGCACTTTTAGCCAGATCATGAATAGCTGCCCGACCTTTTCCTCCAGTGTCATGCGGCGCCTGGTCCGCTCGACCCAGCGCTTGCCGTCGCGGTCCAGATGAATCGGCCCGGCCGGCTGAAGGCGCGCCTTGTCTTTATCTTTGGCGGCGCACATGACAGTCGTGCACAGCAGGGCGAGCACCAGGAGTTTTCGGGGCATAGTAATGACGATAGCAAATCTGGAGTCCGCCGTCGCAGTCTCTCGGGCACTTTGACCGCAAGAAACGGATGGCCGTGCGGGAGAGACCGCCCTACTATCCTTCGAGAGCCATAAGTTCGTTGCTAACGGGGGAGACGCAAGCATGGAGTCTGAGACCGATTACGTCCTCGGAACTCACGATGAGGAAATGGCCCGGCTGGGTTTGCAGCATCGCGCCTGGCAAGGAATGACGCATGCTGCATGGCGGGCGGCCGGGATTGGCAAGGGCCAGGCGGTTCTAGACCTTGGCTGTGGGCCTGGCTACGCTTCTCTGGATCTTGCTCAGTTGGTTGGCCCATCGGGGAGAGTCATCGCGGTGGACAAGTCCGAGAAGTTTCTCAACGCGCTAGCGGCTACTTGTGCTCAGCATAAAATCGCTAACATCACCACGTTCCAAGCTGACTTGGACGCCGGCGAATTCCCAGACGTGACCGTCGATGGAGCCTGGTGCCGCTGGGTCTTCGCTTTTCTGTCAAAACCGCGACAGACCCTGGCATCACTCGGAACGGCCATCCGCCCTGGCGGTTCCGTCGTGATTCATGAGTATTTTGACTATTCGACCTGGCGCAGCGCTCCGCGATGCGTGGAACTGGAAGACTTTGTGGCCGCGGTAATGAAATGCTGGCGGGATGCGCAAGGAGAACCGGACATCGCGCTCTCGCTCGTCGGCTGGCTAGAAGAAACACGATTCGAGATTCAGAGCGTCCGTCCGATTCTCCACATCGTGCACCCAGGCCAGCCGAAATGGGGATGGTTGCGGGCCTTTGTGGAAGTGGGTCGGCAGCGCCTGGTTGATTTGGGATACCTGACCGCGGAGCAGGCGGAGGCGATCCAGCGGGCGTTCCAGGCAATGGAAGGCACGCGCGGCATCCGCATGTTTACCCCGGCAGTATTGGAACTTATTGCGGTCAAGAAGCGTTAGCGAGCCAGGAATTGACCGTTTCCATTGCTTCGGATTGCGCTGCGGTACTGTCTCCGAAATTCGGAAACCAATGCACGTCCGGCTCGCGGCGAAACCACGTCATCTGGCGCTTGGCGTAATTACGGTGTACCTGCTGGGCTGCCTGCAGAGCCGCAGCGCGATCCAGTTCTCCGCGCAAATGCTGCACTGCTTGTTTGTAGCCGAGAGAGGAGAGTGGGTGGGCAGGCGGGCCGTATTTCTCCTGCAAAGCTTGCGTCTCCGCAATCAATCCACCGGCGAACATCTGTTCGGCGCGCCGGTTGATGCGTGTGTAGAGAGCCTCGCGTTCGGGATTCAGCCCGAGGCGCAGCACGCGAAAGCCCTTCAACGGTTCGCGGCCTTCCTGCCAAAGATCCGTCATAGACCGCCGCGTCGCCAGGCACACTTCGATCGCCCGAATTAGCTTGGGCAAGTCATTTGCATGAATGCGGCTGGCGGCCGCCGTGTCGAGTCGACGCAAGATGCGATGCAAGTATTCATTACCGCGCGCTTCCGTCCGTTGCCGCAAGCGTTTGCGCAAATCTTCCGAACGCTGCGGGCCGGCGAAGAGTCCTTCCAGCAGAGCGCGCAGGTATAAGCCTGTGCCGCCGCTCACAATCGGCAGATGGCTTCGCGCTGTGATCTCGCGCAGCACTTGCCGCGCCTGGCGCGCATATTCGCCCGCCGTAACGTTGGCGAGCGGGTCGACACAGTCGAGTAAGTGATGCGGTATTTCGGCGCGTTCGGCGCGAGTCGGTTTCGCGGTACCTATTTCGAACTCGCGGTACATTGCGACCGAATCGCAGTTGACGATCTCTCCACCGAAGCGGCGTGCCAAGGCCAGAGATAGGGCCGTTTTCCCGCTGGCAGTTGGACCAAGGACCACAACCAGCGGCGAGAGATAGGCTGTTTTTTGTGGCGTCAGCTTCGACCTCAGCGCGCGCCCCAATTGATGAAGGGCCAATAGCGAACCAGCAGAACAATCAGAAGAAGAATTGCCATCACGAGTAATCCGCTCGCTTCGGCCGCGTACGCGGTGTGATGGTGGTGGTGCTGATGTTTCTCGTCGGATGCAGGTTTCGATGGCACGGGCGTTGCCATGCGGGTATTGTAGCGCGGAGAGCCAAGTCCGGAG
>Ga0335069_10003440_pt1 | contig 23913 bp, 18 predicted proteins | sample Lox_Sample_11_FD_206714 | JGI IMG/M metagenome (GOLD analysis project Ga0335069, IMG submission 206714) | Soil microbial communities from Loxahatchee National Wildlife Refuge, Florida, United States - Lox_Sample_1.1 | ecosystem: Environmental > Terrestrial > Soil > Wetlands | place: USA... | reverse complement strand
CGGCCGCGGCGAACACGCGTGTCAAGACGGCGCGCGGCGATCGCTCCGCAGCCGCGGATTCAACTGTTTTCTTCGTCGACGTCGGTGGAACTGAGCTTGCGGTAGGCCCGCTCATCCTCGAAGCGCCGGGATTGCTTCAGCTCTTTCTCACGATCCGACTGGCAGCTCACGCACAATCGTGTGAACGGCAGGGCCTCGAGCCGTGCGGGCGCGATTTCGCTCTCGCAACTCTCGCAGATGCCGTACGAGCCGTCGTCGATCCGATCGAGGGCCTCTTGAATGCCTTGCAACTTTTCGCGCTCGCGGTCACTCAGGATGAAACTGATCTCGCGATCACGCTCTTCGCTGGCCAAGTCATAGGTGTCCTTACCGTCGTCCTTCGTGCCCTCGCGGCCTTCTTTCAGGTCGTTATCGATTTCGCGCAAGACCTGCCGCCGCATCTCCAGCAGTTTCTCGCGCGCGTTCTTCAGCAACGCTTTGCGCATGGGTCCTCTTGTTGGGGCGCCGGAATCTAGAGACTATCCATCGCAGTGTCAACGGGGGTTGCGGGCACCACTCGCCCTTCGAGGTCGTAGATCGTTGCATCGGTAATTTCGACCGGAACGATGGCGCCCGGCACCTCGGGGTCGGTCACGTACACCACGCCGTCGATATCGGGGGCCTGCCGTGAGGTGCGCCCATAGCCACGTCCCGATTCGTCCTGTCCGCACATCAAGACCGGCCGCACGAGTCCCACCTGCGCGCGGGTCGTTGCAGCGGCGACTCGTGCCTGCGCGGTCATGAGTTCGTGATACCGTTGTTGCTTGATTGCGTTCGGAATCTGGTCGACCATCGCGCCGGCCTCGGTGCCTTCCTCTTGGGAGTACCGGAACACCCCGACATGGTCGATGCGAGCCTGCTCGACAAAATCGAGCAATTCGGCGAAGTCCTGCTCGGTCTCGCCCGGGAATCCAACGATGAATGCGGTTCGCAGCGCCAGATCGGGAACCCGCTCCCGCATACGTTCGATCAGGTGACGGATGGCCGCCCCTGTCCGCTCACGCCGCATGCGCGTGAGCATGCGATCGCTGATGTGCTGCAACGGCATGTCGATGTACGAACACACCTTGGGTTCCTCGGCGATGGTGTCGAGCAGCTCGTCGCTGACGTAGCGCGGATAGGTGTAGAGGAGGCGGATCCACTGGATGCCGTCGATCTGTCCGAGCCGGCGCAACAGCGTGCTCAACGACGAGCCGTCGCGCCGATCTTTGCCGTAGGCCGTGAGGTCCTGCGCGATCAGATTCAGCTCCACGACGCCGTCGCGGGCGAGCGCTTCCGCTTCCGCGACCACGAGATCGATCGGCTTACTTTCGTGGCGCCCGCGAATCTTCGGAATGATACAGAAGCTGCACCGGTGATCGCAGCCTTCAGACACCTTCAGGTAGGCGCTGAAAAACTGACCGGTTCGAACTCGCGGCACATCGAGGTTTGGCAGCAGATGCGCGGCGCCCTGGTACCCGGCCGCCTTGGATGCGGTGCACGATTCGAGCAACTCGGGCAGCCGGACGAAATCACCGGTCCCGAGGAACCCATCGACTTCGGGCAGTGATCGCTGCAACTCCGCGCCGTACCGTTGCACCAAGCAGCCGGTGACGATCAAACGTCGCCCCGGTGCAGCCCGCTTGATTTCGGCGAGTTCGAGGATCGTATCGATGGACTCTTTCTTCGCCTCGCCAATGAAGCCGCAGGTGTTCACCACCAGCACGTCGGCCGCTTCGGGATTGAGCACGATCTCGGCGCCGGCGTGGGCCGCCAGGCCGAGCATCTGCTCGCTGTCGACCAGGTTCTTCGGACACCCCAGGCTTTGTAGATAGATCCGTCTCACCATTTCGAAAGGCGACATCGTAGTGATAACCAGTCGCCCGCGCAATCCCGGCATTTCCGTCGGCCCTTCGACTGGATATAAGCGGTCTATGCAGCGATCCGTACGGCGAACCGTTCAGATTATCGGCCTCGGAATCCTCCCGCTTCTCCTGCCGTCGTGCGCGTCGGAATGGCAGAAACACCGTGAGCGAGTCCGTCAGGCCGAGGCCGCGCGACAATTCGATGATGCCATGACCCAGCAACGCTGGCTGATCGATCATGCGTTTCGCGACGCGCCGCCGTCCGAGCGAGGCAAGCGCGCTGAGATGGACCGCTACCTGAAGCTGGCCGATCTGGCCGTCCAGGCCGGCGACATTGGTGAGGCCGTATCCGTCCTGCGCACCGCGCTGCAGACCGACCCGGCGCGTTATCAGGATATCTTGAGCCGGCTGGATCGCTTGCCGCTCTCGCCTCCAGATCGACGGCGGCTGCAAGCCGAGTTTCGTTGGAACATCCGGGCGCTGCAACCTGGTGTGCTTCCGCCCGACGACGGTCCGCGTCCGTGTTGGTCGTATCGCGTTCGCGAAGTCCGCGTGCACAGCACCACCGTGCATCAAGGAATTGGCTCCCGCGAGCGTCGGATTTCGTACGACGCGCGCGATTGGATCTACGACGATGCCGCCGAATCTTGGCGCGCCGATAGCGAATGGCTGATGGACGTGGGCACCGAGGTGGAACGGATCGGCGGACCGCAACAATCACGCTATCGGGCGGTGATTGCTGCCGATGGAGGGTTTCTGGCCGAGGGCCCCATCCCGCCGTGCCATCGGAGCCAGTGGAGCGGACCGTTCGACACCGAGCGCGAGCGCCTTTTCGTCGCCGAGACGTTGCCAGCCTCGCAGTGACGATCCCGGCGCGTGCGTTGCCCATTGCGAGTGGTCAGGGCGGCCGCTATACGTAAGCTCAACCGCCACTCCCCTGACGTTGGGCTGCGGAAAATTTTGGATCGGGAGGTTGCGAAGCCAGGGTGTAAATACCCACGGCGTCGGCGGCCATGCACCATGAACCGTCAATCGAAACATCAACTTGCGCGTGCCGCGACGGCAACGCGGCTCCGTCGTATGGGCCTGGAAGTTCGCGAGGTCAGCCGTGCGGACGGCTACGACCTCCTCGTCAACGGAAGCGTTCGAGTGGCGCTGCGGATCGCTTATCCCGGACGCTATGCCCATACCGTGATCGTCGGGGGAAAGCGCTACGCCTACGACTATCGGAGTTGGAACTTCAATTTCCATCGTCACGGTCGTTGGATCAAGCGGTACTGCGACGTGTTCGTGTGTGTTGCCAAACGACGACGCGCGGCCGATGAGATCTTCGTGATTCCGGCCTCTGAGATTTCCGGTCCGACGTTCAGCTTACACGGCGCGGGCAAACCGTATCGCGGCCGCTACGCGGTGTATCGCAATCGGTGGAGCATCATTGCTCGCGCGAAGTCCGCTGGCGCCGAGCCCGCGCGCACGGTCGCGCAAGCATCCTAAGCCGTCCCGCCGCTGCACGGCCAGCGATCCAAAACTCCGCGGCAGTTGAGACTAGCCCGGACCGACCTGGGACGTGGTAGTAGCGGTGCAGCCGTCCAGCGCGCTATTGACCGCCATCACCAACTCCTCGACGCCAACGTGTCCGTCGTGATTTGTGTCCAACGCGGAACACTCCGACGGATCGATGAAGCCGAGGGCGATGTTCACTGCGGTGACGAGCTCAGCGACCGACACCGCGCCGTTGCCGTCGCAATCGCCGGGACATGGATTCGTGCTCGCCGTGACCATTCCCGACGAACACTGCGACGGCAGCCGAGCCCCGTCTGGAGTGCTGGCCACCGCATTCGCGCATGACAGGGGAAAGCTCTCGGTAGACCCGGTCGCTGGGAGATTCACCCGACACGTATAGAGGATCGATTCGTCATCGATCGGATCGTTGTTGTCGATTGCGAACACCAGGGCATGCACGCTTTCACAATCGCCGACTTCGCAGCCGGCGGGCTGAAACCTGAAGGTCGTGGCGTCCTTGTTGATCAGCGGGTTCACGGTGCAATTCGGCGCTCCGTTGGCTTTCGCCGCGATCGGTGCGTCGGGGTCGAACGAGATATCATTTTCCGTCCCCGCAACTTGATGCCCGTTAGTGTCCAGGAGCACGTTGACTGAGACCTGCTGGCCGGGTGCTCCGGCGGCAGAACCGACCGCGAGCGAGACTGAGCAATCGGCGGTATCTCGCATAATCGTGTACGGGCCAGTCACCGGTTGCGCGCACGCACCCACGAGCACGGTGTAGCGACCGGGGTTGGCGGGGCGAACTGATACCGTGCCGTCGCAGGTGTCTGCGCCGGGAATCGGGACACCCTGTGGATCGAACACCCGCATGCGCAAGCGCTGTGGCGGGGCCGGCGTGCTTGCCAATGAGAGCGCAACCCACGACCCATCACCGCTCGCGGCAAACACGTACGAATCGACTTCGCCCGCTACGCTCAACTGCCCGGCAGTCGGCACCCCGCACGAGAGCGCGGTGCCGCAATTGCCGCGCGAATCAGAGGCGACGTTCATCGAGACGGTGTACTGACCGGACGTGTCGTCGCTCACAATGCAGTCCGAAACCTCGATGACACCGCTGGGACCGTCAAGCGACAGCACGCCGCTACACGTGGCGGTGTCCGGTTGGCCCGCAACGGCGAGCTTCAGCAGTCCCAAGCGATTGGAGATGTCGATCGCGTCGATGACCACGCGATCGTTGGGCTGATTGATTTGGTACGATTCGCGGTCGCCCGACTCCAATTCGCTTACCTGCGCTCGGCCGCAGCGAAGCCGTTCCGAGTCCTCAGCGCGCGCGGACGCAGCCAGCCCGCACACAACGGCAAACACCACGGCGACTGCGGCGAAACTGCGGATCATGGCCGGCTTCGCTCTCTGCTACTCGAAGGCCTCGCGTTCAACCCAGCCTTCTCTTCCGTCCGGCAGCGCGACCCGATACCAGTTTCGGTCTTCCCCGCGTACGGTCACGTACTCCCCGCGATCGAGGTTCGCGATTTCCGCAGTGCGCGAGCTGGGCCGCTCGTACACCGGAACGTGATGCCCCGTCACCCGCAGCGTCGCGGAGGAACCCGGTACGGCACGACTTCCGCCGGACGGCGTCGTCGAGGGTGGTGGTGACACAATCAACAGCACCGCAACCGCGGCCACGGCCGCGGGCACGAGAATGGGCAGGCGGCCAAGCGAACCCGCCCACTCTCGTACGGCCGCGACCCAGTCGGAGCGCCGCGCAGGAGTGACGGGTGCGGCGGCCGGCGATGCGACTGGCACCGGCGGGCGCACCCGCGCGGCGATCGCGTCGGGAATCGCGATGGGCACTTCGTCGCCGATCCGCAATCGACGCTGGACCATCGCCGCCGTGATCACACAACGGTCACACTCGCGGAGATGCGCTTCACATCGCTGGCGCTCGGCTGCCGCCAGGTCGGCGGTCAGATATCCCACCAGCAGCTCATCGCTCGGGCAAGCGCTATCCTTCGGGTTGCTCGTCATCTGATGTTCCCGCATCGACCACCGCGCCCCGAATGGACGGGAGCGCCGACAGCTCTTGTCGCAGCCGGGCGATTTGCGATCCGACGTTGCCGGTCGTCGTATTGAGAATGGCGGCAACCTGCTTGTACGGCGCCGTGACCTTGCGGCGTCGCGTCCGCGCCAGCAACTTCTCCTGTTGGTGCCGCCGACGCTCGATCTTTCGTTCCAAGTCGCTTTGCTCCTCGCGCAACCGAGTGGCGATCGGAGAACTCGGTGCCAACTCGGCGAGATCGGCTTGCACGCGCTGGACGCGGCGCTGATAGAGTTGGATCCATGCCTGGACGGTCTCCAACGCGTCCTCTTCTTGTTTGACGGCGGCTTCCCGCTCGCGCACGACCGCGCGCAATTCTTCGACCTGCTGCAGCACGTCGGCGATGCTGCGGCCCGACACCTCCGCGACATACCGAATCTCGGACGGGCTCAACTCGCAATCTTCGATGTACAGCAGTTTCATCACCACCGACTTCGGTGGGGCCAGATCCCCGAGGATCTGGTCGATCGGGGGATGTGGGTCAGTCGTGTTCCCGCCGCCCGCCGTACTCCGGAACCCTCTCATCGTGTCACCGCCGTCGGGTAGTTCGCCGACGCTTTCGATCGGGACGGTCTCGATCTCGCGCTGCCCACGTTTCCATTCGAGCACCAGATCGTCGAGGACAAAGCCGAGCAAATAGGCCCGCAGCGGCGCGCGACCTTCGAATGTGCGCAAGCGACGGAAGATTCGTCCCTGGTCGAACGCAAAGACGTAGAAGTCGCCCGCCTCGTCCGCGGGCAGGCGGTAGACGCGAATCGGGTAGCCGTAGATGAGTTCCCCGTAGATCTGCTGAAATTCCAGCGTGGCGGATGGTTCGCCGGCCAAAGCGCGGCGAATGAGGTCGAGTGCTTCCCGCGTGTCGCTGGACGATGTCGGCATCCGGTTCCTTTGCCGTGCTGTGAACGTACTCTATCGCGTGCGTGCATACGCTGCCACCTGTTGCCGGTGGAGATGCCGTGGTTCGTCGGTTTGCTGCACGCGATGGGTATGTGTCATCGCCCTGGATGATGCAGAACGAGTTGCAACCTGTGTCCCCCATGTGAAAATGCCGGGCTGTGACGCGATGACGGCGGCCGGAAAACTTGCAACGTTGGGCGGATGCGCCGCAATCAGCGCGCTCGCTGTGTGGGCACTGCATCAACCGCGTTCCGGTCGAACGCTGACTCGGTGGTCGGCCTCACCGCCTCGCGTCGCCGCTGAAGCAATCGCCAGCACACCGACCTTGTGGGTACTGGCCATCGGCGTCAGCCACTATCAGCGGGCCGACTTCGACCTACAATTCGCCGACGCGGACGCCCGCGCGGTGGCGAGCGCCCTGGAGCGGCCAAGCAATCGGTCCTTGTACGGGAACATCAACACGTTGATCTTGGCCAACGCCGAAGTCACGCGCGAGAGCATCCTCGACAGCTTCGAAAGGTTCCTGGCTCACGCAGGTCCGGACGACGTGGTGGTCATCTTCTTGGCCGGTCACGGAGTGCAAGATCGCGCGTCACGCAGCTATTACTTCCTTCCCTTCAACGCAAACGACGAGAACCTGGTGACCGCCGGCCTGCGAATGTCTGACTTCGACGAGATGGTCCGGGTCGTGCGCCGGAACGTTCGCGGGATGGTGCTCATGCTCGACACCTGTCACGCCGGCGCGCTGCGCACGACGTCCGGCTTGCTTCCGGCGGATGATTCGAGCGCACGGCTGTCGGTGAGCGAAGGCTTCTTCCTGCTCGCCGCGAGCAAGCCGGGCGAAGAGTCGAAGGAGAACGCCGACCTTGCGCATGGCGCATTCACATACGCACTGCTGGAAGGATTGAACGGCGCGGCCGACAGCGACGGTGACGGCTTGCTGACCGTCTCCGATCTGTTCGGCTACGTGGCCCGCGAAGTGCCGCGTCTCAGCGGCGGCGATCAGCATCCGTATCACAAGATGGAAGGCACCGACCTCGTCCTTGCGGCCGTGAAACCAGGGGCAAACGTCGCGCTTGCACCGGCGACACCGACGGTCGACGTCCGGAGCGGTCCGACCGTTGCCTCGCGCAGCGTGAACACGATCGGGGTGATGGAGTTTCATGATTTGCGCGCCGAGCCGCAAAACGATTGGATCGGCAAGGCCGTCCGCATCGCCCTCAACACGGAGCTGAGCAAGGTACGGGCGCTCCGGGTCTACTCGCCGGAAGCGATCGACCGCAACGCCGACCCGCGGCATCCCGATCAGTTGGCGATCGCCCAGCGGCTGGGAATCGGGACGCTCCTCACCGGCTCGTTTCACGTCGTCGGCAATACGATTCGCATCGACGCCCAAATCATCGATACCGCCACCGGAGTAGAGAAAAGTTCGGACAGTGTGGAGGGCCAGGTCGACGACTTCTTCGCGCTGCAGAAGCGGTTGGTGCTCAACATGCTGCGTCGTCTGCCGGTGGAGGTTTCGGTCGAAGAAGGGCAGTCGATTCAAAATCCCAGCAACACCAGCGTCAACGCCTACCGGTTGCTGCTGGAGGCTGAAGGGGTTGTCGACGAGCCGTCCTCGCGCCCTCGTCCGCACGCGACCTCGCCAGCGAGCGGGCCGCATTCGCGCGCGGATCGCTGGCGGCACTGGTGGTGGTTCGATTCGACCGCGTTGGCCGTTGAGCCCTCGCCCTCAGCCGGCGACGCCGACGTAACGGCCTTTCTCGAAGCCTACCGCCGCGCCCACGAACAAAAGGATCTCGACCGCTTGGCGAGCCTGTACGTGTCGTTCTCGGTCCGCCAGCGCGACGCATTGCAGGCGTATCTCGATTCCGCGGTCGATCTGGTGGTCGAGATCACCGACGTCACCATCGAGCATCTCGGCGATCGGGTGAGCGTGTCGTACACCCGCCGCGACCGTTTCGTCGATCGCGAGAGCGACAAGCCGACACGGGTCGAAGTGCGCCTGACCAAGACCCTCGTCCGTGACGGCGGTGCGTGGAAGATTGCGGAGCGTCGATGACTGGACGATTGGTCCGTGTGGTCCTGCTGATCGGCGCACTGCTCGCGGCGAACCACCGCGCGCACGGGCAAGCGCTCGATCAGCGGATCCCGGGTTTGTTCGGCGGCCAACTCGGCACCACGATCCAGCCCGGTGTCTCCGAGCCGCAACCGCTGCACTTTGCCGATCAATTTCGATCGCTGTCCGCGGCGCTGGCCGCGGCCCGTTCGCAGGCGCCGATCCCGTCGGCGAGCGGCGCGTTTCGCTTCGCCTGGGATCCCGACCTCGACACGTTCGTGCGACTGCCGCAAAGTCTCGGCCCCAGCCTCGCCGAGCGCGCACAAACCCTCGGCCGGCACGTCGGCACCCTCAGCGTCTCCTACACGCGCATCGACTTCGACACGTTAGAAGGCAACTCGCTGAACCACCTGGTGTTCTCGCAAAGCGCCATCTCGCAGAGTTTGCTGAACAGCCTGCCGCCGGGAGATCGCGAGCAATACAAGAATGATCGGTTGAACACGACGCTCAAACTTTCGCTCGGATTCGACCTGTTGTTCTTCACCGCGGCGTACGGCGTGACCGACGACATCGACGTGAGTCTCGCGTTGTCGGTCAACCGCGCGCGCATGAACGCAACCGCCACCGCGGTCATCACGCCGAGCGGCTTCTCGCACGCGGCGTTCGTGACCAACTCGGCCGGAAAGCTCGACGCCGCCTCGGGCCAATTGTGCAGCAACGCCCCGTATCAGTGTGCGGTCGATTCGTTCGACGACTCCGCCACCGGCACCGGCGACTTGTTTCTGCGCGGCAAGTGGCATCTGCTTGACACGCGCTATGCGGACGTGGCCGCCGCCGGCGTGCTCACGGTGCCGACGGGCAATGCCGACGATTTTCTGGGATTCCACGACGTGACATTTACGCCATGGCTGATCGCTTCGAAGACGTTTGGGCGCGTCTCACCCCACCTCAATCTCGGCTACGCGTTCCGCAGCGGCAAGGACGTGAGTCAGGCACAATGGATCGCCGGGACCGATCTCCTGGTGGTCAAACGCCTGACGCTCACGGCGGACTTCCTTGGGTTCCACGACGACAAGCGCGACGGCGTGAACGACGACGTTCTGCAGTCGGCGGTCGGGTTCAAGGTGAACCCCATCGGCCAGTTCGTGTTGTCGGGTAACTTCCAGTTTCCGCTCAATCGTGACGGTCTGCGAGCGGACGTGATTTACACTGGCCAGATCGAGTGGACGTTCTGATGCGCACGGTCGGCCGATTAGCTGCAGCCATTGAGCGCGCTGTTGACGGCTTGCACGAGTTCGTCGACGGTGACGACTCCATTGCCGTCGGTGTCGGCAGGCGAACAGTCGTCGACGCTCGCCATGCCTAATGCAATTGCAACCGCGCGGACCAATTCGTCAACGGAAACCGTACCGTCACGATTGCAGTCTCCCGAACAGATCTGCGCGACGGTCGGCACGGACACGGTCCACAGCTCGAAACCGGTTTGACCGTTGTTGGCGACAAAGTCGACGTTGTTGCCGACGACGGTGAAGCGTCCCGGATCCGATGAAGCGGGTCCGGAGTTGATGTCCTGCAGCACAATGGTACCGCTCTCGGTGCCGTCGCTGCGCCACGGTTCAACTCCGCTGGTGCCGTCGGACGCGGAAAACAGCAGCGCGCCCTGCGCATTGATGAGATTCGAAGGGCTTCCCGAAGGCGGGCCGGGAACAATGTCTCGGACCAACGTGGTGGTCGCCGCCGTTCCGTTGCTGCGCCACAATTCGCGGCCATGCGCGCCGTCGTCTGCGGTGAAGAACAACGTGTTGCCGACGGCCGTCAGATTCTGCGGCGACGACGACGATTGGGGACGAGGGTCGATGTTGCTGACCAGCACGGTGCCGGCCTCGGTGCCGTCGCTGCGCCACAACTCGGTGCCCTCATCGAGGCTGGTCGCGGCAAAGAACAGCGTGCCGTTGACGTTGGTGAGCGACTGCGGATTCGAGCCCGCGTCGGGCACCGTCCCTTGGAAAATGTTCTTCACCAGCCGCGTTCCACTGCTGGTGCCGTCGGTCCGCCACAATTCTTGTCCGTGCTGCCCGTCATCGGCGCCGAAGAACAGGGTGCTGCCGGCCTGGGTCAGATACTGCACCCCGGCACTGGCCGACCCCGGATTGATATCAGCAACGCGCACGGTGCCGGCACTACTTCCATCGCTGCGCCAGAGTTCGACACCGGTTTGTCCGTCATCCGCGGCGAAATACAGTGCGCCCTTGAACGGGGTGAGCCAGGATGGCCGTGAGTCGGCGGCTCCGGGATTGATGTCCTTGACCAGCACCGTTCCTGCATCGGTGCCGTCGCTCATCCACAGTTCCACGCCGAAGAGCGACTCGGCGGTGAAGTACAGCAGGTCGCCGACGGCGGTGAGATTTTGCAGCGCGGTCGAGTCCGCTCCAGGGCTCAAATCGGCAACCAACTCAGTCCCCGCGTCGGTACCGTCGCTCTTCCACAGTTCGCGGCCGTGCACGCCGTCGTCGGCGGTGAAGAAGATGGTGCCGTTCACATTGACGAGACTGTCGGGGGCCGAGCTGTCGGAACCGGGACGAATGTCTTTCACGATCCGCGTCTCCGCAGCGGTGCCGTCGCTCCGCCACAGCTCGACGCCGTGGGTGCCATCGTCGGCGGTGAAATACAGCGCCGAGCCGGCCGCCACGAGATGTTGCGGCGTCGCGGGATCGTCGAACCGATTCAGCCCCGGCGCGATGTCCGCGACCAGATGCGCGGGTCCCGGCGTTCCGTTGAGAATCCGGACGACAATTTGGCGTGCGGCGCCAACCACACCATTGCGGTTACGCACCCGAGCCATGACCACGGTATCCCCTGGTGGAAAGGCCCACGCGGTTTGGATCGACGCGCAGAACTGCATCGTCGTGGTCGAATCAACGAAGCCGAACCCGAATCCCTGATCAGAGACCGTGCACGCATCGAGCGCCGACCCGCGACCCAAATGATTGCCGACCCCGTCACTCACGCGGCAACCGAAGTCGTTGATCGCGTTCACGGTCGTTGTCGTGTTGAAGTAGGCAAACGGGCTGGCCGCCGGCACTCCGCCGAGCAGGGGAAAGGTCGCATCGCACACCGCTGGACTGCCGTTGCCGATCGGGTGAGAGAGCAAAACTTGCAGGTCGGGCAACCCGTCGAGACCATCTGGGTCGTATGCGCTGTTGCCGACCGCCGCGCGATCGCTTCCCGGGTGTGCTTCGATCACCAGCGAGAAGCCCCGACCGAACTGGCGCACGAACACCGGTCGGCCGCCGTCGTCGAAGCCGGCCGGGTTCAGCGGGATGTCGTCCGCGCTCGCGACTACGAACGAGGTGATGACCGGCCCCGGCTCGCAATCGCCGCTGGAGCGGGTGATGCGGTAGTCTCCCGTGCGCGGGCCATCGCACGCGCTCGCCAGCAGCGTGTACACCCCGCCACTGGAACTGGTGAAACTCACGCTCCCCGAACAGGAGTCGCCATGCGACACCAGCGAGCCGGTTGGATCGTACACGCGCAGGTGCAACGCCCCGATGCTGGCACTCACGTTGGACGCCGCGAGGGTGTAGGTGGTGCCCGCGGTGGTGAGGATTTCGTACGAGTCGACCTCGCCCGGTGTCGCGAAGCCAACCCCGTCCGCCGTCGCGCCGCACGTCAGCGCGCGGGCACAGTAATCCGCGCTTGGTGCAACCGCGTTGGCGGTAATAGTGTACTGGCCGCTGTCCTTGCCGAGACAGTCCGACACCTCAATGGTAGTGCCGGCGCCATGGTCGAGCTGGAGCGTGCCGCTGCACGTCTCCGTCACACCGTCCGGGCCGCTGGCGCGGAGTTTCAGCAAACCGATCGTGCTCGAGACGTCGGCGATTTCGATGACAACCGGTCCGGTCGACTGCGCGGGAAGCTCGTAGGTCTCGACCGCTCCCGCGGCGAGCGACCGCTGGAGCGCCGCCCCGCACGAGAGTACTTCCTGCGCGACCGCGCCGTGCGCCACAATCAGCGCACCCGCGACGACGGCGAGGCGTACGGCGATCCGCCGCGCAGAAACACGCCGACCTCGGCGAGATCCTGCTCGGGATCCGCGCATGCGGACCTTACTCAAGTGCGGACTGCTCCACCCACCCGTCGTGGCCATCTGGTAGGGCAATGCGATACCACGAGCGGTACTGTTCGCGCACGTCGATCACCCTCTTCGCAGGCAACGTGGTGATGAGGGTGGCGTGCGTGTCGGGTGCCGCGTAGACGGGCGTGCGGTCGCGCACGCGCAAGACTTCCTGAATCGAAACCGCACGGGTCAGCGATTGCGACGGCTGCGGCCACACTTGCTGCATCGCCAACATGATGAGCGCGCCGGCTGCAAATGCGGTTGGCATCAGGATCGGTAGTCGAGTCAGGGCCGCCAGCCGTTTGCGCCGCCCCGATCCGGCGCTCGCTCGGACAGCGGCCCGCGGCGCCGCCGGCTGCGTCGTCAACGGGACGGGCACGGGAACGGCAATTCGCTCGGCCATGCGCCATCGCTGGTGCATGATCGTCACCGCTTCAGTGCAGGCGTCGCATTCGAGCAGGTGGTGTTCGAGTGTGATCTCCTCGCTCGTGCTCAAGCCGGTGGTCAAGTACGCGACGAGCTGTTCGGCGTCCGGACACTCAGCTCTCATCGCTCAGTCCTCGCTCTTTCAGTTGCTGGCGCACTCGGGCGATCTGCGATGCGACGTTGCCGACGCTGGTGTTCAGCAACGCCGCGATTTCGCGATACGGCGCGGTGACCTTGCGGCGCTGCGCTTGCGCGAGCAGTTTCGCGCGTTGCTGCTGGCGGCGGGTGATCTTCCGCTCGACCTCCCCGCGGGAGGTCGAGAGTCGCTCGCGCATCGGTCCGGGTGGAAACGTGGTCAGTTCGGTGTTGATCCGCTGCAATTGTCGCTCGTAGACCGAGATCCACGCCTGCACCGCGTCGAGCGCGTCCTCGATGCCCTTCAGCCGTGCCTCCCGTTCGCGCACGGTGGCACGCAGGCGATCGATGCCGGTGAGCACGTCGGCCATGGTGCGCTTCGAGATGCGCGCGAGGTGACGAATCTCGGGCGGCTGCAATTCCCAGTCTTCTACGTACAGTAACTTCATGATCACCGCTTTTTCCGGCTCAAGGCCGGCGAGCAAATCCCGCAGCGGGCGCGCCTCGCTGGCGCGCAGGGTGTAGACCGGGTCGGGTAATTGACCGAGCGTATCGAGTGGCACGGTATCAAGCTCCCGTTCGCGGCGTTTCCAATCGATCACCAGGTGATCGAGGACGTACGCGAGCAAGTAGGCACGCAAGGGCGCGCGGCCGGCGAACGTGCGCATGCGACGGAAGATGCGCCCCTCGTCGAATGCGTAGACGTAGAAGTCGGCAGCATCTTCGGGCGGTGTGCCGAACACGCGCAACGGGTACCCGTAGATGAGCTCGCCGTAGTGACCCTGAAACACTTGAATCGCTGCCGGCTCGCCCGTTAGACAGCGGCGGATGAGTTCCAATGCTTCGTTCGCTTCGGTTGGGTCCACCCCACTCTCCTGCGCCGACGCACGCTTGCCCGCGATGCTTTGCACCCATGGTGCCTCCGAAGCACGAGGCGCTCGGATTCGGCGATTTATTGCGCCGGCACTCACGTGGAGACGTAGCCATCGGGTGCCACGTCGCGCGCGACAATGCAAATTTCCGTCCCATTTTCTCGCCTTCTCTTGCTGCATTCTCGGTTGCAACCGGCAGGACAATGCGAGAAGACCTGGCCCACGGGGACGCGATGACAGCAGGTGGGCGAGCGGCCGTCGCCGGCGCATGTGCGATTGCGGGAATGTTGACCGTGTGGGCCGTGACGCGCCAGGCCCCTCAGCCCCCGGCGCGGCGCCTGGCTGGCGAGCAGGCGGCCGTGCGATCACCCATGGCTCGGCACGCCGTCTTGTGGCTGCTGGCGATCGGGGTCAGTCACTACCGGCAGCCGAGTCTCCAACTGCAATTCGCGGCGAGCGACGCGCGGGCGATCGCGGCGGTGCTGGAGCAGCAGCGTGGCGGGACACTTTTTCGCGATGTCCAGACCCGCGTCCTGACCGATGAAGAGGTGACGCGCGAAAGCATTCTCGACAGCATGAGCCGGTTCATGGGACAGGCCGGCCCCGACGACGTGGCGGCGATCTTCCTCGCCGGGCACGGAGTGCAGGAACGCAGCACCGGCAGTTACTACTTCCTGCCGTCCGCCGCGACCGAGAGCAATCTAGTGACCGCCGGCCTGCGCATGTCGGATTTCGACGAGATGTTGCGCGTCGTTCGGCGCAACGTGCGTGGCGTGATGGTGATGCTGGACACCTGCCACGCCGGCGCCTTGCAGATCGGCGACACCCCGCTCGCCCGCTCACAAGAACTGGCGTCGTCGTTGTCGGCCGGCGATGGATTTTTTCTGCTCGCAGCTACGCGGCCGGGCGAAGTTTCGGAGGAGAATCCCAGCCTCGGACACGGGGTTTTCACCCGCGCGCTGCTCGATGGGCTCGATGGCGCCGCGGACAGCGACCGCGACGGATTCGTCTCCGCTGCCGAGTTGTTCAGCTACGTGGCGCGCGCGGTGCCGCGTCTCACCGGACAACAGCAACACCCCTATCACAAGATGGAAGGCACCGATCTGTTGCTTGCCGCGGTCAGACCCGGGGGAGCGAGCCCGGCTCCGGCCGGCGGACTGGAACCGGTGCTGGAACCGGAATGGACCACGCCGGCGGTGCCGGCGCACGCGCTCGACGTCAACGCGATTGCCGTGCTGGAGTTCCGCAATTTGCAAGGCGATCCGCAGCGGGAATGGATGGGGAACGCGTTGCGCGCCGCCTTCAACACCGAACTCAGCAAAGTCACGGCGCTGCACGTCTACGCGCCGGAGGTCGTCGATCGCAAGGTCGCGGGTTCGGGGGCGGGGTACCTCGACGCCGCACGCCAGATGGGCATCGGCAAGTTGATCACGGGCTCATTCCAAGTCGTCGGCGACGGCATCCGGATCGACGCGCAAATCCTCGACACCGCCAGCGGGACGCACGAGAGTTCCGACAGCGTGCAAGGATCGCTCGGCGAATTCTTCGACCTCGAGAAGCGCCTGGTGCTGAGCATGCTCCATCGCTTGCGTGTGCGACTGTCCCCGAGCGAGGGACAAGCCATCGAGCAGGACACCAACACGGATGTCGACGCGTATCGGCTGCTCTTGCAATCCGAAGGCTTGCTCGGTGCGACCCCGGCGCCGAGCGTGGGAACGCCGCCGCCGCACGGCGACGACCGACGATCGCAGCTCGGCTCGTGGGAGTCGATTGCGGCGCTCGGTGCTTCGCCGGCCTACGCGCAGGAGCCTCCCGGCGGTCTCGAAGGTGACGTTCAAGAATTCCTCGACCGCTACCGCCGGGCCTTGGAAGACAAGGACCTGACCGCGCTCAGCACGCTGTATGTGGTCTTTCCGCCGGCGCAGCGGGACATCGTCCGCGCGTATCTCGACAACGCCGAGCGGTTGACCGTTGCGATCTCGGCCGTCAGCATTCAGCGGCAAGGTTCCGAAGTGATCGTTTCGTTCAAGCGCAGCGACGGGTTCGTCGATCACAAGACCGGTCGATCGGTGCGACTGGAAGTGCGGCTCACGAAAATCCTCGTTCGCGAGCAGGGTACGTGGCGCATCGCACCGTAATGACGCTGGTGGCCGGATGCGTCGCCGCGTGGTCCGCCGCGGCGTGGGCCGAACCGCTCGATCAACGCATTCCCAACTTGTTCGGGGGGGTGCTGACGACCTCGATCAGCCCGCGCGACATCACCGACGCGCAGAAGCCGCTGGTGGCGGCGCAATTTCGCGACCTCTCCGCGGCGTTGGCGGCGGCGCGCTCGCAAGCGCCGATTCCATCGGCAAGCGGCGCGTTCCAGTTCACCTGGGACCCGCAGTTCGATAGCTTCGTACGGCGCGACGTCAGCCTCGGATCGACCGTCGCCGAGCGCGCGCAAACCCTCGGCCGACACGTCGGGACGTTCAGCGTCTCGTACACCCACATCGATTTCACTAGCCTGGAAGGCAACCAACTCAGTCACCTCCGAGCGACGCAAAACGCGCTGTCCGACGCGTTCCGCAGTCAGCTGCCGGCGGAAGATCAGGCCCGCACAGCGGACGACGTACTGGAAACGCGTCTGAACCTGGGCTTCACTTTCGACCTCATGTTCTTCAGCGTTGCCTACGGCCTGACCGATTCGATCGATGTGAGCATGGCATTGTCGGTGAATCGTGCACACATGCACGCCAGCGCCGAGGCGGTCATCGACGATCGTTTGGGCAACGGTGGCACCTACTTCACGGTGAAGCAGAAGGGCGTGGTGATCGGCGGCACCGGCGAGTGCAGCGTGGACTTCCGCTGCGCCCGCGACGGTTTCAGCACCTCCGCATTCGGCACCGGCGATTTGTTCCTGCGCAGCAAGTGGCACATCGCCGACACGACGTACGCCGATCTCGCGGCGGCCGGGGTGCTGACGTTCCCCACCGGCAACGCCGACGATTATCTCGGCTTTCACGACGTGACGTTCACTCCCTGGCTGATCGCGTCGAAATCGTTCGGCCGGGTCTCGCCGCATCTCAATCTGGGCTACGCCTTTCGCAGCGGCAAAGACGTGAGCCAGGCGCAGTGGATCGCCGGCGCCGATTTTCTGGTCCTCGACGGCCTGACGCTGGCCGCGGATTTTCTCGGCTTCCACGATGACAAACGCGACGGGATCAACGACGACGTGCTGCAAAGCGCCCTCGGATTCAAGGTGAACCCATTCGGCCAGTTGGTGCTCTCGGGCAGTTTCCAGTTGCCGCTCAACAGCGACGGCATGCGGGCCGACGTGATCTACACCGGCCAGGTCGAGTGGACCTTTTGACCGTCAGATGTGGTATTCGATGTGCGGTGGCTTCGGCTTGTGGCGTTCCAGGTGGCGGCGCACGCGCGATGCGGCGATTCCCAGCCGCCGCTCAGCGTAGTAGATTACGGCCAACAACGCGGTGCTGAGCGCCGCGGGTACCGCGGCGCCAACACGCCGCTCGGCGGTGGTGAACACCATCTGCACCGCAATGAAGAACATGAAGAAGCCGAAGACCCGGCGCATCGTTGGGACGGAAATCCGGTCGACGAAGAACGCACCAGCGTACGCACCGAAGACGAACCCGAGGCAGATGAATCCGACGACCGAGAAGTCGATGTACCCCTTGCGGTAGTACTCGAGTGCCGCGAACAACCCGATCGGCGGAATCAGCACCGCCAACGAGGTGCCCTGCGCCTCGTGCGGACTGAAGCCGAACAGGAAAATCAACGCCGGCACCAAGAAGATGCCGCCGCCCAAGCCGAGAATGCCGCTGAGCGCGCCGACCACCAAACCGAGCAGTACGAACTTCATGTGACCTCCACGCCGATCTCACCGATCCGATCGGCCAGTTCCTCAGCCGTCCAGCACTCGTGCCGAGGGCGCAACGCGCGACCGATACTCGCATCGACCAGCGCGATCTCGTTCCGCGCGACGCGCCAGACTTTGGCCGTGATCTTCACCGCCGCGTCGGAAGCGAGGAACACCACCAGCGGTGCAATCGCATCCGGCTCCAGGTGCGCGTCACTCTGGCCCGCGAGATAGTGCGCCGACATGCGCGTCCGCGCCAGCGGTGACACCGCATTGCAGGTGATGCCGTGCGGCGCGCCCTCGACGGCCGTTACGCCGGTCAGCGCAATGATGCCGCCCTTCGCCGCGGCATAGTTGGCGGTACCGGCGGCGGCTGCCCCGTACGCCTGACCCGAGGTCGTATTGATGATGCGGCCGCCCCGTCCGGCAGCGCACATCGTGCGTATCGCCGCGCGGGTACACAGAAAGGTGCCGCGCAAGTGGACCGCCACGACCTCGTCGAAGTCGTCGACGCGCATCTCGGCAAGCGGTCGACTGCGCACGATGCCGGCGTTGTTGATGAGGATGTCGACGCGATGAAACAGCGCCAGCGCCGATTCGAACAGGCGCTCGACGCCCGCCGGGTCGGTGACCGATTCGGTGTTCGCGATCGCATGTCCGCCGGCGCGGCGAATCGCGCTGACCACTGCACCGGCGCTGTCGTCGCCCGCGGCACTCCCGTCCACCTGTACGCCGAGATCGTTCACCACCACCCGCGCGCCAACGCGCGCCAGCGCGAGCGCGTACGCGCGCCCCAACCCGCGTCCGCCGCCGGTGACGATTGCGACCTTGTCATCGAGTCGAATCATGCTGCGGCCTCCGTCGAACCAGGCGGCCGAGGTGGTTGTCGCGAGGAGACGCAACGACGCGGGAGCGAATCCGTCGATCCGCTCCCGCGCCGGCAATGCAACAAATCTACTCCGAGGTGACCCGTAGCTCGACGCGCCGGTTTTGCGCGCGACCTTCGTCGGTGTCGTTGGTTGCCACCGGTCGCGACTCGCCGAATCCTTCGGTAGTCATACGTGACTTGTCGATGCCATGGCCGGCGAGATAATCGCGTACCGCGTTGGCGCGGCGCTCGGACAAGCCCTGATTGTACTCGTCGCTACCCATGCTGTCGGTGTGGCCTTCCACCGCGATGGTAATCGAACTCGCTTCTTTGAGCGTGTTCACTGCCTCGTCGAGCACCGGGGCGGCGTCGCCGCGAACATTCGACTTGTCGAAGTCGAAGTTCACGCCGCGTAGCACGATCTTCTTCTTGACCGGTGGCGGCGGTGGCGGGGCCTGCGCCACAACTGGGGCTGGAGGCGGCGGAGCTGGTGGCGCCGGCAGCACTCGATAGGTCAGGGCGAGTCCGGTGCTGAGATAGGTGAAGTTGGCGTGTGTGCCGGCGGCTGCTTGAATCGAGCTTTCGTCGCGCCGGAGAAAGATACCCAACGCCGTGCTGGGCGTGATGTCGTAGTTGAACCCGCCGGCGATGGCGAATCCCCCTTTGGTTTGTTCCAACGGGCCGGTGAGGGAGTGGTAGAGACCACCGTGGATCTTGAAGAAGACCTCTTTGTTCTCGTCGATCATCGAGAACCGCAGACCGGAGGTCAGGACGAACAGGCTGGTGACGTCACTGCCCGGATCGGGCACGTTGCCGGTCGGGAAGGCCACGAATTGCGGCTGCAACTCGGCGGCGACGGCGAACGTGTCCCCCAAGCGGTAGCCGACGTACGGCGCGATCATTCCGCCGGTGTCGACGGTCCGCTGCGTCTTATCGGTCGGAATCGCCGCGCCCGCGTCGACACCGGCGACGGGGACACCCGCGCGGGCAACCGGTGCCGACGCGATCGACACCGCCACCGCGAGCACGACCGCACGTCCGACCTGCCGCCACCACCCTCGTGTCTCCATGCACCCCTCCTCAGTGGTTTTGGGTTTGTCCTCTAGCCCGGTCGAGGGCTCGCTGTAAAGGGCTCGGCAAGGCGCTAGGCGCTCGATCTGACGCGTTGGTCGGGCAGCTCGTCGGCCGTTTCCAGCGCCGGCTGCAGATGGCGAAACTGCTCGACGTAGAGCTGACTGTACAACCCCCCGCGCGCCAACAACTCCGCGTGCGCTCCGATTTCGCACACCTCGCCGTTTTCGATCACGACGATACGATCGGCGTTGATCACGGTCGACAGCCGATGGGCGATGATCAGCGTCGTCCGCCCGGCCATCAGGCGTCGCAACGCATCGTGAATCAGGTTCTCCGATTCCGAATCCAGCGCCGACGTGGCTTCGTCGAGAATCAGGATCGGCGGATCTTTGAGAAAGGCCCGTGCGATCGCGATGCGCTGGCGTTGCCCGCCCGAGAGTTTCACGCCTCGTTCACCGACGAGCGTCTGATAGCCGTCCGGTAACTCTTCGATGAAGCCGTCGGCGTTGGCGGCGTGCGCCGCGGCGGCGAGTTCCGCGTCGGTAGCGCTCGGCTTGGCGTACAGCAAGTTCTCGCGCAGCGAGCCGCTGAACAGCACTGGATCCTGCGGCACGATGCCGATATGATCGCGCAGCGACGCCAGCGTCACCGTGCGCACGTCGACACCGTCGACCAACACCGCTCCATCGCTCACGTCATAGAAGCGCGGGAGCAGCGCGACCAACGTCGACTTGCCGGCACCGCTGCGGCCAACCAGCGCAACCGTCTGACCGGGCTCGACGATCAGCGATACGCGTTGCACCGCCGGACGATCATCGCGACCGGCATACCAAAACGTCGCGGTGCGCCACTCGACGCGACCGGTGAGGCGGTGTAGCCCGCGTGCTCCCGGTGTTTCGGCGACTTCCGGCCGAATGTCGAAGAACTCGAAGATGCGATCCATCGCGGCCAGCGAGTTGCTGATCACCACGCTGAGTTCGCTGAATCGCTGCAACGGCAAATAGAGACTGCTGAGGTAGGCGTAGAACGCGATCATCGTGCCGACGCTCAGTCCGCCGTGCAGGATCATGATGCCCGCGGCCCACACGACGGCGAGCGGCGCCGCGGTGGTCAGAAACGTGGTGGCGGCTTGACTGCCCGACGACAACCGCACATTGACCATCGTAAGGTCGAGGAGGTCGCGGCTGGTGCGGTAGAATCGCCTGGCTTCGTGTTCCTCGCGCCCAAAGGCCTTGACCAGGCCGACCGCGGCGATGCGTTCCTGCAGATCGCCGGAGAAGTCTTCGATCATCTCTTGCACCGATTGGCTGGCGGCCTTGATGCGCGGGCTGTAGTAGCGAATGCACAGCACGTAGACCGGGATGACCGCCAACGCCACGCACGCCAGGCGATGTTCGAGCACGAACAGGATCCACACGACGAACCCCAACGACGCGCCGTCCATCCACACGTTGGTCAGCGCCGCGCCGACGAAATTCTGCGCGAGCTGAATGTCGCTGACGAAGCGCGCGACGATGCTGCCCGAGCGCCGTTCATCAAAGAACGAGTGCGACATGCTCTGGATGTGTTGATACAGCGCGTAGCGGAGATCGAAAATCAATCGATGACCGGCCATGCCGGCGAGGTAGCTGCGGTAAAAGGTGGCGACCGCAAGCAGGAGGTACAGCGCGGTGACCGAGACGCCGATCACCGTCAGCCGACCGAGCGCGCCGGCGCCCAACCACGAGGCGTGCGCCAACACCGTCGTGCACCACCATTCGATCCAACGATTGGTCGCCTCGCTCGCATGCAAGGCGGTCGCTTCGCGCACCAGCAGCACGTCCGTGAGATACTTGAGCACCAGCGGAAAGATCAGCGGCAGGACGAACTTCAGTACCCCGCACAACGACGCCCCGGCGATCAGCCAGGCGTGCGGCCCGACGTACGAAAGAAACCGAAGCAACGGCGAGCGCCGGTGCACGGTTGCTGGCGTGGGGATGGTCATGCGGCTGCGTCCAGCGAAGCAGCCGGGGCGTCGTGGGTCAAGTGAGCCGTGACGAGACGCCGCTCCTGTCCTTCCGACGTGGCAATTTCGCGCAACCAGGATGGTCCGGCGGGCCGCACGGGCCGGCCCGCTGTATGAAGTGGTCGCGGTGACTGGCAGCGCACTCACGAACAACCGTCGTCGAGCGACGCGATCCAGTCGCGGATGACATCGACCGCTTCGGTGTGCACGCGCTGCCGGCCGAGTTCGGGCATGGCCACGCCCGGCTCGGTCGAGTTCATCCGATAGAGCAGGATCGAGCTGTCCGGATCGCCCGGGGCGATGTCGAAGTGGAAACCACCGGTGGCGCGCCCCGCGGCGACCGGCGACTTGCAGATGCCGAGCCGGGTGCGATCGGTTTCACCGATCGTCAAGTAGAATCCGGTCGTCCGCGCCGCGCCGCCGGGATTGTGGCAATGCGCGCAATTCACGTCGAGATACCCGCGGGCACGTTGCTCCAACGTTCCGGCGCTGGGATCATCGAACGGAGGCGTAAACGGCGCGTTGCCCGGGCTGGGCGCGCCAACCAGCAGACCGAGCCGCGTCCAACGGCTCAATTGGTTCTCGGTGCCGTCGGCATACGCGTACAGCTTGTTGAGGTTGCGCGCCTTCGGCCCCAGCGGTGCGGTGGTCTTCACCGTCGCCTGGTGACACTCTTTGCATTCGTTGCCATTGGGCACGTGGTAGTTGTAGGTGCGCATGACGCCGTCTTCTTGGATGGCATCGACCGGAACCGTTGCGCCCACGACCGCCAGGCGCGCCTCGGTTTTGTCGTCGTTCCACAAATACGGAAGTCCTTCCCAACCGCTGGCACGACGGACCAGGAGGCGAGTTTCGATGAGCATGTCGCCCGCGTCGGGCGAGCGCAGGTCGAGCGGGTAGGCAAAGGTCTTCACGATGACCGTACCGACCGGGAAGTCGAACGCATCGTTGTCCTTGTAGGTCGCGCTGGTGTGCGGAGGGAGCCAGACGAATCGGTGCTTCACCGCGTAGTCGGCGAAAAGCTGCGTGTTGAGGTCGTAGGGTACGACCCCGTCGTTCGGCTCCTGCGTCGATCCGTTGCCCTTGAACAGGCGATAGCTCGACAGCAGATCGCACGGCGCATCGGTCGGATCGAAATTGACTGCCGTTCCGTTCGCGACCTTGCAACGGGTTTCCCCGCTTGCCTGGGCGGGCGTGGGTGTTGCGGGAGCGCTGGTTGGGAACGCTGCCGGTGTGGGTGCCGTCGAGCCGACGCCGGGAATCTCGATTGCGGGCAACGGGTCATGGGTGCAGTCGTACGGCGTCACATCGGTGCTGGCGTGGGCGCCGGCCTGCGGCAGATCGAAGTTGAGGAAGGTGGTGCCCGGTTGCTGGATGCAGGTCTTGAGTGCGTCCGGCAGCGCGCCGTTGACGAGCTTCTTCGGATCGACGAAGCCGTCGAACAAGATGTTCGGTACCGGCACGTCGCCGAGAAGCCCCTTGATGAGATTGCCGGTGGTCTTGTCGGGCATCGTGCCGCCGCCGCTGAAGGTGTTGCCGAAGATGTAGAGGTCCTCCGAAAACTGGTCGTACGCCGGATCCGGGCTGTTGAAGCCGCCGATGATGCGAGCGGTCAGATAACTGATTAGCAGCACGCCGGTGGTGCCGTTGTCTTGAAAGTCGTTGTCGAATACTTCCACTTGATCGTTGGCCACGATCATGACGCCGGTTCCGACGGGAACGGCACTGACGCTGGTGCCGACCGCGCCGAAGTTCGGCGTATTGTTGGCGATGACGCGATTGTTGAACACGCGCGTGCGCCGTCCGTCGGTGAACGGCACACCCGGCAGGTTGAATACAAGGATACCGCCGGTGTTGTGGGTCGCGAGGTTGCCGTACACGTCGGCGTCGGTCGAGTTTTCGATCTCGATGCCCGAGACGTTTTCCTCGACGAGGTTGTTGCGCACGATGATGTTGTGCGACTGGCCGACATAGATGCCGGTGTCCGACGCGCCGCGCGCGATTGAGTTCTCGACCAGCACGTTGTGGCACTCGACCGGATAGATCCCATACGAACCGTTGCTCGTCGCGGGGCCATTCGTGTACTCGGTCCGCACCCGACGCACGGTCACGCCGTC
>Ga0335069_10003439_pt1 | contig 23918 bp, 14 predicted proteins | sample Lox_Sample_11_FD_206714 | JGI IMG/M metagenome (GOLD analysis project Ga0335069, IMG submission 206714) | Soil microbial communities from Loxahatchee National Wildlife Refuge, Florida, United States - Lox_Sample_1.1 | ecosystem: Environmental > Terrestrial > Soil > Wetlands | place: USA... | reverse complement strand
TGAGGGAGCGATATAGCACCAGGCGGTCTTGTAGTCGCCCGCCTGGTCGGCGGTGGCAGGTGGATTCGGCAGGGCGGTGCTGGGACAAATGGCGGCCTTATCGGCATTGCCATATATCGGACGCAGTGGCACCACCCACACACTGCTCACGTAGGGGAACATGTCACCACCGTTATCGTTTATATATATCACCTCGGCCAGGCCCAACTGCTTAAGGTTGCTTCTGCACCCTAATTCTTTTGCTTTGATCCTGCCGTTGCTCAAGGCGGGCAGGAGGAGCGCCGCCAGAATGGCGATGATGGCGATGACGACAAGTAACTCGATAAGCGTGAAGCCGGTCCAAGCCAGCCTCCTGCCGGCGGCCACCCCGCCGGCAGGAATACCTGTTGGCCTGGTTGTCCGATTTCCGCCTGCTGCCTTCAGATCGGGAGAGCCCTGCACGCTTCCTGTTATTTTACTAGGTGCAGGCGGTAGAAGACGCTGCCGTTCGTCGGGCTCACAGGGACGACCACGTTGGTTATCGCGGTTGAGCCAGGAACGTTCACCCAATTGGTGGTCAAGCCCACGCCTGGACTGTTGGTTTGAGCCTGCAGCGTCCAGCCCAGGTTAGTCGGCCAACTCATCGTCAACAGACCGTCAGCGACCGAGAACTGAATAGGGCCCGGGTTGGGGTTCACCGCATTGGTCACGATCAACGAGACGAGGGAGATGTTGGTGCCATAGGCGTTGGTCACGATCAATGCCAACGTGTTGCCATTCCAACTGAGGGGAACATCGGACACGCTGAGGTTGGCGACGAGTGGCGCCACGTTGTTGGTGGCGCCTGACCCGAGGACAGCGGCGGTGTTCGTGTTGCTCCAGTAATAACCGACCGGCACCGAGCCGAAGGCACTCGCCGGAATTGCCAATGACGCATCCGCCAGGAGCGTTACACTGGCTGGGGGCAGAGGAGCAAAGAGATAGGGCGGAACGCCGCCGGGCGCCTCTTGGGACAGTGCGAAGTAATTCCACTGGACAAAAGCGGGAGTGCTTAAGGTGGTTTGGGTAATGCCAACGGCGCCGATGGGCGGGTTGCTGCTATAGGTATTTGTCCCCGCCGAGATGCCATCAACATAGGCGTACTGTTGCCAATGAGCGCCGGTCGTGTCCAATACGACCTGCACCGAGTGGGTGGCCGGGCTGTTGCCGGTGAAAAAGCCATTCATATTGGTGATTTGCCCACTGCCGCCGGGCCCGACAAAGTACTGCACGTTCCCACTGGATTCAGTCAGGATGATCCAGTCATAACCATTGGGGCCTTGTTGTGGCGGGGTAGTCCCGCCGTCGGAGAATCGCCCGTAGCCATTAGTCGCATTAATCGGGATTCTCTGCGCAAAACCCAAGCCAACCCAGTTGCCCGGATTGCCGCTGAACGTCAGCGAAACGTTCAGAGTGTAAACATAGCCGGCGCGCGGCGCAAAGGGCAATTCCCAGCTATCCGGCGGCGCCGTGGTCGCATCAATGCCGCTGGCCTGCAGGCTGCCCGTGGTATTGGTTCCCAAGGCATTAACCCACGTGGCATTGGTGCCGCCGACCAAAGCGTTGGCCGCCGTCAGCGGCTGACCCACGATTGTCCACGCCCCTCCCTCGAAATAGTTGGAATAGAGAATCGGGTCGGAATAGTCCAATGTCACCGGCGGCGGCGGGGTGAACAGAGCGACCGTCCAACTGTTGTAAGTGGTGTCGTTGGTGATCACCAGTTGCAACTGATCGCCGCTCAGGCTGTAGGAAGCGTTCGGAATTCTCAGTGTTGCATCCAGAGTTGCATAACCGTTGATTGCCCCCGAAGCGAGCTGAGCGCCAGTGGTCAGGTCGGTCCAGTAGTAGCCGAGATTCGGCGCACCGACGCCGGACGCCGGAATCGTCAGTGTCTTGTTCGCTTGATACACGAAAGTGGGCGGCGGTGGAACAAAGGAGAGCGTAATGGAATATCCGGCGTTCGTATAAAGGGTGGCCACCTGCTCAAAAGAGAGCGCGGACTTCAAGACTGCGACGTCGTTGGCGTAGCCCTTGAACTGCAGGTCATTATATCCGGTCGTCGCCGCCGAACTTCTCGCCCCAATCGTCATCGGCACGCTGGAGGCCAGCAACCCGCTTCCCGGCGCAATCGCCACGCTGGCCGCCGGCACGCCGTTCACGTAAAGCGTGACGTTGCTATGGACTTCATCACACACCCCGACGAGGTAATCCCAACCCCCGGTCGGACCGGTGGTTGCCGCGGCACTGTAAAGGTTTCCGGCAGCATCGTGCAGCGCGAATCTATAGTTGCCTCCGAAGACGTCCAAAACGAACTGTTCTGCACCGCCATAGCCTTTGGCGAGGATGCCAGCGCCGCTTGTCTGTATTAAATTGCCATTTACCCAGGCTTCGACTGAGAAGGTCACACTGGTGTTGGCTGGCGCGCTGAAATCTATCCCCTGAATGCCAAACACGTCATCTTCCCCCGCGGGAAAGGAACCGAAGAGCACGGAGGTTTCGTTCGAGTCCGTGCTGGAACTGTAGCCCGGATTGCCAAGATAAACATTGGTGTAAATGCCGTCGTTGCCGCCGGCGTAATCGAGAGCGACCGCGCCATTGTTGCCACTTCCGTCATCGGGCCCTTCGTTTAATCGCCAATAGCCGACGGGTTGAAGCGCAAGCAGGTTCGTCGGGAAAGGCGCGGTGGGATCCGCGATGACCGAAGCCGTCCATACCACACTGGACGTCGCGCTGGTGTTATTCGTGACCATACAATAATTGCTGAGCGTGCCGACCTGCACGTTGGCCCAGGTGAAGGTGGCGTTAGTCTGACCACTGCAAGCCACGCCGTTGGTGTACCACTGATAATGAATAGGCGGCGAACCAGCCGCCGATACTGAAAACTGGGGGCTGGTTCCCGCGTACAAAGTGAACATATTGGTATAGGTTACCGGAAACTGGCTGGTAATGGTCACATTCACAGGAACGACCAAGGGCACGATATCGCTCGTGACCGAGCCGGAAGTGTTCGTCGCAATCACAAAATAATAACCCTGGTCGCTGTTGTGAACGTTGGTGATAACGAGCGAATTGGTCAGGGTGCCGGAGCTGTAGATGCGCCCCTCCGGGGTATTGGTCAGGGCGGTCGCCCCGGCGTAATTCGAGGCGGTGTTGAAATACCATTGAGAGAAGGGTGTCGTCCCGCTTGCGACCGCAACCGTGTTGGTGAAAGCGTGGCCCGGGGAAACGTACCCCGCCACGGGTTCTTGTACAATGGTTAGCGGTGTGGCTGAAAGCGCCAAAGTATTCCATTGGACAGTACCAGGAGCGCCTAAGGTATTTTCGGTGATTCCAACCGCACCGATTGTCGGGTTGCCACTGGAGTAGATGCTATTTGTTGACGCTTGTTTATCATCAACATAAGCAGCCAGGCCCCATTGAGCGCGAGTCGTGTCCAATATCAGCTTCACTGTATGGGTTGCCGGACTGTTGGCGGCGAAAAAGCCATTCTGGCTGATGAGTTGGTTCCCTCCACCTGCCCCCTTAAAAAACTGCACGTTTCCACTTGATTCAGTCAGGATGATCCAATCATAGCCATTGGGTCCTTGATTGGGTGGAGTACTGCCCCCGTCTGAGAACCGCCCGTAGCCCGTATTCGCGTTAGTGGGGATTCTTTGCGCAAAACCAAGCCCGACCCAGCTACCCGGACTGCCGCTGAAGGTCAGCGACGCGGTCAAGGTATAGACATAACCCGACTGCGGCGTGAAGGGCAACACGATGCTATCCGGCGTTCCGGGAACGGTGCCGTCTGCCCCAAAAAAGACCGGTCCAGTGCTGTTTGTGTCGTGGATTCCTAACACATCCTGCCAGGTTGCGGTGCTGCTGCCGCCGAAGACGCTGTTGGCCACGTTGGGGGGCGTATTGGAAATGTTCACCCCGCTGCTGCCAAGGTTGAAATTGTTGGAGTATATGAGGGTCGCCCCCACGAGGGAGTTGGAATAGCTGATTTGCGCGTTCCCAACGGAACAGCAGAACACGGCCAGGATTCCTGCCGCCAGCAGGCTGTTGGTTGCTTTCATATTCATATTCGGTTGAGGTCTGGGCTTAGGCTGTATGTTTAGTGGCTAGTGTAATCGTAAGTGCCCGCGGCGTTCCGTCCATACCCTCAATCGGGGGTATCCCGGGTTGGGATGGCGACTGGGGCCGGGCCGCCTCTACGCACCCGCCGGGCGGTTGGCGTGGTAGCGAATCACCGCTTCGGTGCGGCAGCGGACGTGCAATTTGTCGTAAATGGTCTTCAAATAGCTGCGCACGGTTTCCACGCTCAGGCGCAACTGGTCGGCAATTTCCTTGTTCGAGAGGCCGCGCGAGAGCAAGCCCAGCACCTCGATTTCGCGCGTGGACAAATGCGCTTCGTTGCGCGGATTGACCGGCGGGCGCCGGAACGAGCGCACCACGCGCCGGGCAATGGCGCTGCTCATCGGGGCCCCGCCGTTGAGCACGTCCAGCAGCGCCGCGCGCAAATCCGCCGGCTTGGAGCGCTTGAGCAGGTAGCCGTCCGCACCGGCTTCGAGCGCGCGGAAGATCAGTTCGTCGTCGTCCAGCGCGGTGAGAATGACGATCGGCGTTGCCGGCAGCAATGCCTTCAGCCGCGACGTGCAGTCAATGCCGGACATGCGGGGCAGGCGGATGTCCATCAGGATGACGTCCGGCCGCGCCTGGGGAATGGCGCGCACCGCCTCCTCGGCGGAGGCGCACGTGCAGACGCACGCGAAGCCGCCGAACGTTTCAATGATCTGCACCCAGCTTCGGCACAGTTCTTCCTGGTCCTCCACCAGGGCCACGCCGATGGTGCGCGGGCCGGCAAGCTGGCCGAGCGCATTCCCAGGGCTTGATTTCATATGGTCGTCCTGGCGGCCGCTGGCTCCTCTTTGTCCCCCAGGGGAGTTCCAGGCACCAGATCAGGCTGCGACCGCGCCCCGAAAAGCGTCTTCAGGAACGACCCCTGTTTCAACGGCACTCCAAACCTCACCTCGCAGCCTTCGCCGGGCCGGCTGGCGACCACGCAATCGCCGCCAATTTCCGCCATCCGCTGCTTCATGTTAGTCAGCCCGTTCCGCTCCTGCCTGGCTTGGGCGGGGTCAAAGCCGCGGCCATTGTCGGCCACCACCACTTTCAGCCGGCAACCGATCAATTCGATGCGCACCGTCAACTCCGTGGCTTGCGAATGTTTGGCGGCGTTGTTGAGGGCTTCCTTGATCGCCAGGAACAGATTCCGCCGCATGAGCTGGCTCAAAGTCTGGGCCGGCAGCTCCGTGCCCACATCCAGCCGGCAACGGATGGCGGTAGACTCCAGGAAGAGCTGCGCGTATTTGCAAACGTAGATCGCGAAATCCTCGAGGTTGTCGTGCTGCGAGTTAACGATCCAAACCACTTCGTCAATCGTGGCCAGGATGCTCCGTGCGCTGTCGCACAGTCGCAGCAGCGGCGCCCCGGGCGCCGCGGGCGCCGATTCGATTTGCGCCATTTCGCCGCTCAGCAGCAATTGCGTGAGCTTGGAGCCCAGGTCGTCGTGAATGTCCCGCGCGATCCGGTCCCGCTCGGCCTGCACCAGGCGATGCGCTTTGGACTGGCTCACCAGTTGAACCAAAAGGTAAAGGCAAATGAGCACAAAGACGCCGCACCCGGCGAACAAGCCCACCTGAAATCCCCGGCTCTGCCACACCGGAATTGGTTGCGGCAGTGCACCGCGGATGTGAAGCACCGATGTCGGAATGGTCCACCACGGTATCCGGCCGAAATTGGCGGCCAACGAAGCATTCGGCCAATCTTCCGCCGGGCGCAGCGCCGTTTCCCAACTACGAGCCGTGTTCGGAACTACGCGCCAGCTCGGATCGGAACAGATCTGCAGCTCTTGACCGTTGACCGTTTCCAGGCGCAGGCCGAGGATTATGCCCGCCTGGTCATTGTCGTTGAAGCCTTCGACAGCCAGCGCATGTGCCCCGGGATTCAACCGGCCTTCCAGATGGTAGATGCTCAACGTACGCCAGTCGCTGCCGCTGCCCAGTTCCTGGCCATCCAGCCAAACCTTGAAGGCGTTGTCCGCCGCAATCCGCAACTCGGCGCGAACGACCGGATTAGTTTGCGGAACTTCAAAGCGATGCCACAGCCGGACGGTTTGCTTGTTGAACGTGGCTTTGTCCCATATCCAGCAGCCCAACCCATTGGTCACTTCCGGCCGGGGCGCCGTCACTAAGAAGATCCCGGGATAATTGCTCACGACTGCCGACGCACCTCCGCCGGCGCGAGCCGGCGCCAGGCTCAGCGCCAGAGAACACAGGAAGAACGTCATGCCCTGGAAGCATTTCCCGTGAACTCCAACACATGTCCAAAGAGGCAAATTCACGGGCGCGGAAAGCTTGTTGGATTCATGCTAGTTAGCGGCGCCGCCAGCGTCAACGCTTCTGCGGGAGGGGCCCGCGGCCGGTTCGGCGATGGCCCGCTTCGCCGCGCTCGTGCCGGACCAACTGCCAGGCAGCGAAATCGCGTGCCGGCCCGCGCCGAGGCCGGTGAGCGTCAGCCAGTTGTTCGAGAGTGCGCCGGAAAGCATTTCGCCGTCCACCAACGCCACCGGATTTGTGGCGCCGGGCGCGGGCAGCATGACCGTGGCAGTGACGTTGCCGGGAATGCTCAGCGCCAGTTCAAAACCCGCCGGCGCGTTGCTCGCGGAAATGGTCACCGGCCCGCGAATGGTCGGCAGCACGCCGTTCGCGTAGGTCAGTGTCTTGCCGAGTTGCGGCTGAATGAGCACCTGCCCGAAGCCGGTGCTGAGAGGCCGCAGCCCCAACACAAAACGCGCAATCAGGTTGCCCGGCGCCGCACCCCACGCATGGTTCCAATCCAGGTTCGGCTTGTCCGCGAAATTCCAGGCTTCGGTCGTCAGCGTCGAGCCGAGCTGGATCATGTTTAGCCAGCCGCGCGGGCCGTTGGTGGTCATCAGCCCGAGCGCGGTGTCCGCGTCGCCGGCGGCGAACAGCGCCTCGAGCAGGTACTGTGCGCCATAGACGCTGCACGGCATGCCGCCGTTGGCCGCGATTCGCGAGTGCAGGTAATGGACGACCGCGCTTTGCCTGCCCATCGGCACCAGGCCGAACGCGAGGGGGAAGAAGTTTGCGTGCGCGGACGCGTGTTTCGTTCCCACGCCGTCCACGTAGCATTGCGAGGCATTGTTCCAGAACGCGGCATTGTAAGCGGCATAAACCCGCTGGGCCTTCGCGGCATAACCGGTTGCCTCATTGGTGCGTCCGAGCGCGGTGGCGATGTCGCCCATGATCTGCAGGCCACGGTAATAGAACGCGTTGTTCACGGAGTTGGTCCAATTCAAATATCGGTCCTCGCTGATTACGAAGCCGTCGCGGTCGTCTCGGGGCCAGTCCACGACGTCCGAATTGGTGGTTTGCGGAAACCCAGGGAAACCCCTCATCAACCCGGTGCCCGCTGCCGCCCAGGTGAACGAGTCGGCTTGCAATTCCGTGTAATGCCGGTCGAGCAGGTTGGTATCACCGGTCTGAAGATAATCGGCCCAGGCCATGAACAGGCTGTGGAGCTTCCATTCGGTGGGCCACGTCGGGTGTTGCAGCAGATACTCGAAGCTATGGCGCGGAAGAGTGAACTCCCGATCCACCGCATACGAACTCAACTGCTGAATGTAGGCATCGGCCTCGTACGGCTTGCGCTCGCGGTCGCCATCCACGTAAACGCCGTCAAACGTAAGCACCTGCATCGAGTTGCGGCACAGAGTCCACACCTGGTTTAGCGCGGCGCTCGAGCTGCTGAAGCTCGCGGCGTTGGTGTTGAAAGCGGACATCAATCGCTGCTGCAGCACATCCGTCAACGTCAGCGTGCCTGGAACGTCCCTTAGTTCGAGATACCGGAACGGCATCACCGTGCCGTAATCCGCCGGCGGCTGGACTGCGCCGGGCGGATACGCACGCGCCGGCGGCCGAACCGGATACGTGCGGCTTCCGCTGCCCAACTCGAAGCTCGTCCTGGCGTAGCGCACCGTGCTGCCGGCCGGCGGCGCCGGGTTGACCGCATAACCGTCAGACATTTCGCCTAACCGCGCCTGGACGGTAGTCGGGCTGAACGTGCCCTCAGTTCGCACCGTTGCGTAACCAAAAGCGTCCTGGCCGAAATCGGCAAACCACCGGCCCGGCGCGGTGTTCGTCAGCAGCACCGGCAAGGCGGCGGTGAACTTCAGCGGATAGCGGCCGGCAAAGGCATTGGTCGCCGAGCCGGTGATGAAATGTTGCGCGGCGGAAAGCGGCCCGATCCGCCCCGCGCTGTCCGCCGTCTGCACGCGCCAAAAGAAGTCCGCGCCGAGGCGGAGCGGCGCGCCGGCATAGGGGACGTTGATCGAAACGGAATTGCTGACCCAGCCCGAATCCCAAACATTGCCGGTGCCCGCTTCAGCCAGTGGGCGATTCGACGCAACGATGATTCGGTAGCCGCTTTGCGAATCATCGCGGAACGACGGATTATAAATCCAGCCGAACCTCGGCGCTGTGTTCGTGATGACCGTTTCTTCCGGGTGCTCCAACAGCTCGCACAACAGGCCGCTCGGTGCGTTGGCGGCGTGCGATGCCATCGGCAATGTCAGACAGAGCAGGCAAGCAAACGAAGGCAACGTCATTCTTCCAGTTTCCATCGTTCTCCTGAATTTGGACATCCCCTCAAACGGGTGAGGCCAATCAGCCGCCGCTTGACCGGCCGAATCCTCGCGTGGGCCGAAGCCGTTAGCGAGGTTGGGCTCGAACCTCACGGGGCCACGCATCTGCAGGGGCGGCGAGAAATGACTCCGGGCCTCAGGGGCGCAAGCTCGGAAATGCGTTGGTCAGCATTTCAAACTCAAGTGGGATAAGTGATCCGCGCGAATCCAGACGATGAAGCGAGAGCAATTGGGCAAGGCGCACAAGCTCCTTTGCAGGCCGCTCGTCGGGAGTAAGATTCCGCGTCAGGATGATTCCACCACGGTCCGAGTGGCCGGCGGTTTGGAGGCTGCGATCGTCGGGAGCGAAGCGAGCGCCTTCGACCGGGCCATCCTGAGGCAGCGGAAGAGTGACCGGCTGGCCGGTCACCGCATCCCATACACGGGCGGTCTTGTCCCAGCTTCCGGTTACGACCAGGCGCCCATCGTGACTGAAGGCGCCACAGGCAATCGAGTCTCCATGCTGGAGAGCGGGTGCAACGAGCTCGCCCGTGTCGGCATTCCAGACGCGCGCCGTGCCGTCACTGTCGGCAATGACGATCCGGTAGCCGTCGGGGCTGAAACACATGGCTTTGATTCCCGGGCTTATGAACACCTCGCCGGCCTGCTTCATCGGCAGGGTGATTGGCGCGCCCGTGCCAGCGTCCCAAACCTGCGCCTTACCATCCCGGCAGCCGGTGAGCACGCGGCGGCCGTCAGGACTGAAAACGGCGAGCCTCACCGCATCGTTATGAGCCAGGGGCGGCGTGACCGCGTAGCCGGTCGAGGCATCCCAGACCCGTGCGGTGTGGTCTTCGCTCGCAGTAACGACGCGGCGACCATCCGGGCTGAACGCAGCGCAGCGCACATCACCGGCGTGTTGCAAGCGGTGTGATTCGGCCCCGGTATGAACGTCCCAAACTCGGGCGGTGTGATCCGCGCTCGCCGTAACCACTCGCTGGCAGTCCGGGCTGAAATCCACCCAGTTGACTTCGGCCTCATGCACCAGAGGCGGGATAGTCGCCGCGCCGCCATGCGCGTCCCAAATCCGCGCCGCGTTATCTGCGCCGGCGGTTGCCACCAGCCGGTTATCGCCGCTCAGGGCAATGCGATGCACGTTGGTGCCGTGTATCAGCGGCGTGTTGCGTGATCCCGTGAGCGCGTCCCAGACGGCGGCGCTGTTGCCGATGAATGTGCCGGTGACCAGGCGGCCGTCGGGGCTGAAACTGTATCGGCCCGCCAGCCACGATTCTTTCAACCGCAGGGTAGTGGGCTTATCGTCCGGGACGTCCCAAATTCTCGCGGCGCCGTCGAAGCTTGCCGTGGCCACGCGCCGGCTGTCCGGCGTGAACACGGCGCGAAAAACGCCTTGCGCGTGCGGGAAGGGAGCGGAGACCGGCTCGCCCGTTTGGGCGTCCCAAACCCGCGCGGTCTTATCAGCGCTGGCGGTCGCCAAGCGGCGGCCATCCGGACTGAACACGGCGCAGAACACAGTTCCTTCGTGCCGCATTGCCGGAGTCAGGAGCCGCGCGCTTGCCACCTCCCAGACCCGCGCCTCGCTTGGGAAATCATCGGCCCGAGACCGGAGCGGAGCAATACACTGGCCGGTGGCCGTCACCAAGCGCTTGCTGTCCGGGCTGAAGGCCACGTAAACGACTCCAAGGCCATGCTGCAAGGGCGAGGTGACGGGCGCGCCCGAATGCGCATCCCAGACCCGTGCTGTGTGGTCTTCGCTCGCCGTAGCCACCAGCAGACCGTTGGGGCTGAAAGCGGCCCAACAAACCATGCCCGCATGCTGCAAAGCCGGCGTTGCCGGGCGGCCGGTCTCGGCGTTCCAGATGCGCGCCGTCTTATCCTGGCTGGCTGTGAGCACGAGGCGGCCGTCCGGGCTGAACGCGGCAGGCCACACCGCTTCCTCGTGCCGGAGCGGCGGCGTGACGGCCTGACCGGTGGCTACATCCCAGACCCGCGCGGTCTTGTCTTCGCTGGCAGTGACTACACGCCGGCCATCCGGGCTAAAGGCGGCCGACCACACGTTGCTGCCGTGCTCCATGGGCGGGGTGAGCGGCGCGCTGGTATGGGCGTCCCAGATCCGTGCGGTGTGGTCAAAGCTGGCGGTCACGATCCGCCGGCCATCCGGGCTGAAGCTGGCGCATGCGACGTAATTCGTGTGTTGCAACGACGGCGTTAGCGGCGCGCCCGTATTCGCATCCCATACGCGAGCGGTTCCATCCAGGCTGGCGGTCACCAGGCGCTGGCCGTCCGGGCTGAACTCCACTGAGACTACGGGCTTAGCGTGCAGGAGCAGAGCGAGGACGCTCGGACATTGCTTCAGCACCGTGGCGATGCGCAACCGGTGCGGGGCTTCGGCAGCCGGATCGCCTTCGTCCAGACGCAGCGCTTCCGTGAACCAGAGAAGCGCGGCGCAGTAATTGCCCTCGTCCAATCTTTGAACGCCATTGTCCACGTAATGACTGGCCAACTGATGCGACAGCTCCCGGGCCGACCGCTCCACCTGCCTCTCAGATTCGGTCGCCGCGAGCCGGCTTGCCTCGGCTTCGCGGCGGCGTGACTCCGCCAACCGCGCCTGCTGGCGTGCAACCATGGCCTGCCACAAGCTCATCCCGGCGCCTGCCAGCACGGTGAGCGCGATGACCACCCCCAAGCTCACTCCGAGCCGATGGCGGCGCACGTACTTCTGAAACGAGTATCCGACGCTCGGGGGAGTGGCCAGGACCGGCTCACTGTTCAGGTGGCGTGCTATGTCCTGGGCCAGAGTTCCGGGGGAGTCGTAGCGGCGCTTGCGATCTTTCTCCAACGCCTTCATCACGATCCAGTCCAGGTCGCCGCGCACGAGCCGGCTGAGCCTGGCGGGCTCCGAGTCACGGCTGGCCGCCACCGCGCCCAGCTCCTCCTTGGCCAGCGTTATCAATCGCGTGCTCGGCTTGAGCGGCTCTTCCTCACGAATGGTCTGCATCACCGCCTCATACCCTTTGTCCAGCAGCTTCTTCGTGTCGAAAGTGGTGCGCCCGGTCAGGAGCTCGTAAAGAACCACCCCCAACGAATACACGTCGCTGCGCGTGTCCACGTCCAAACTCGCCAACCCCGCCTGCTCCGGGCTCATGTACGCCGGGGTGCCAATCCATTGGCGGAACTGCGTGAAGAGCGTCTTCTCCGTGAGCCGCGCCTGTGTGGCCTTGGCCACTCCGAAGTCTATCACCTTGGGCACCGGGCGGTCGTCCTTCTCCGTGACCAGGATGTTCGTCGGTTTGAGGTCCCGATGAATGACTCCTTTTTGGTGCGCGTGCTGTACGGCCTGGCAAACCCCAATAAACAACTCCAGGCGCTGGTGCGGGGACAGCTTATTGGCGTCACAGTAGCTGGTGATCGGCACGCCTTTCACCAGCTCCATTACGAAGTAGGGGCGGCCGGTACCGTTTGCGCCGCCATCAAAGACGCTGGCGATGCCTGGATGATCCATCATCGCCAGCGCCTGGCGCTCGGCTTCGAAGCGCGCTACCACCTCCCGGGTGTCCATCCCCAGCTTGATGATCTTCAGGGCAACGCGGCGGCGCACCGGCTCTTCCTGCTCGGCCATCCACACCACACCGAAGCCGCCCTCGCCGATCTGCTCCAGCAGCTTATAGCGGCCAATGCGGTCGCCGGGCTTTTCCGCGGGCGCATTCGGCAGCGCGAGAGCGACCGTGGGTTGAAGAAACGCACCGGCCTGCTCGTGCGCGTTGAGTAAGGATTCGACTTCCTGCCGGAGCGCCTCGTCGCTTCCACAAGCCCGATCGAGGTAGGCCTGGCGTTCAGCCGGCACACGCATGCGTAATGCCTCGGCGAAAACGGACTGCGCGTTGCGATTTTCCGTATTCACAGGCGGATCCTTCGAGTGATCGCACGCCCATTCCTGCGCCAGACCTCCATGGTTCCTTTCATCAGCTCTGTGCGGGCTATTTTCCCGGGGGAGTCTGCAGGATGATGGTATCACCAGGCTCCCATTTCCTGGCCAGTTGGACAGACATGTGCCCCAGGCCGGGCAACCACTGCTTGGCAATCTCCTCGGCCTGGCCGGATTCGTCACGAACTTCAGCTCTCCGCTGATCAACCTCCACCAACTGTCTGCCCCCAAACAGCCTCCACTGCCCTTTGCCCGGGAGATAAAGCGTTCCGGCGTAAACCAGCCAGGTATTGGCCGGAACCTCGACGCTCCACCGAGGACACACTGCCCAGAGCGCCTCGTATTTCCAGGCGCTTGTGGAGATCGGCGCGTGCGCGGCCAAGTAATATACCTGCCCGGGTTCGAGCAGAAGGTAAGCCCAGCCCTCCTTGCGCGTGTCGCCGGACAGGAATCGCAACGTTGCCGCGCGAATCTTTCCACCGCTGAAAAAGTCGCCCACCCCGATCGCAACATTATCAGTGGGGAGAATGCTCGACGGAAACGGCGGAGCAATCCGCCCCTCGACCTCCGTGACCACGCGCAGTAACAGGACGGCGTGTTGGCGCGCCTGAATCTCGCTGGGGGGACCAGAGGTCGTCGCGCAACCCGCGCCCGCCAGGGCCAGCGCCAGCGTGCCCGCCCCAAGCAGCATTGCGGCCCACCGCTTCTTCGCCTGACAATTCTGCGCGCATTCTAGCGAGGAGACTATCTTCATAGCGCCCTTTCCTGTGGCTGCCGGCCGCACGCGTGCTGGTCGCGCCATTCGAGGAGAAACTTTCCGAATGATTTCAACGGCGGCTTCTCCAAAACCTCCGATGCCTGGTAACGATCGTTGCCATCGAACTTGATCAGGAACGCGAACTCCTGCGGCACATCAATCAGTCCCGCCTGGGCCGAGTTATATCCGGCGATGACCCACAACAGCACGCCCCGGCACTTGACCCAGCGGTACACCAGGATGTTCTCATCGCGCCATGAAACCGTTGGCTTTCCAAGCGTCCGAACCGCCTCTTCCCGGGTCGTCTGTCCAGGAAGTAAAAAGGCCAGGTCTGCCTGCTTCACCTCGGTGCCTTCGAGGGGTCTGGCCTTGGGAGTGGGGATGAAGAGGCACCCGCTGGCGAGCCATAGCGCCGCGAGCAGAACAATGTTCACCGTCGGCGAGCTGCTTTTCATGGCGTGTCCAAAGTTGAGGACCTCCTCGATGTTGGGGGCACTCCGAATCCCAGTGGGGATGTTACGGTGCCAGCGCACGATAAAACCGCCTTGGCTTGTTGGTCGTGCTCGGATCGGTAATGGTCACCCATCCACCGCTGGGGATTACATTCGTCGAGAGCGGCGACCAGTTGAGGAGGTTCGACGATAAATGGACGACGTAGTTGCTCCCCGCAGGGCCGGTCAGAACGAAACGGAACACGCCATTGCTCAGGGCCATACCTGTCATTTGCAGCGGGGGCACGCTGAGTGCCAGGCCCGAGACGCGCCGGGAAGCATCGCCACCACCTGAGAACGAGACCATTTGGCTATTGCTTCCGGCGGACGTGGGGCTGTACCGCACGGTGAGGGTCGTGCTCTGGTTTGCGGTCAGACTGTACGGGCTGCCAGACACGATACTGAACGGAGCCGAAACGCTGGCGCTGCCCGATAGCGTCCCACCTCCCGTGTTCTGCACCGTGAAAGTCCGATTCGACGCCGTGCCCACTTGGATTGCACCATAATCCTGCGAGGTCGGCGCGACGGAAATCGCCGGGGGTGAATAGCTCGATCCGGATACCTGGCCCGAAGCCCCTGCGCCGCCTGAGAAGGAGGCCATCTGGCTGTTGCTTCCCGCGGACGTGGGGCTGTACCGCACCGTAACGGTAGTGCCCTGGTTCGCCGTCAGGCTGTACGGGCTGCCCGACACAATACTGAAAGGAGCCGACACGCTGGCGCTGCCCGACAGCGTCCCGCCTCCCGTGTTCTGCACTGTGAAAGTCCTGTTCGATGTGGCGCCCACCTGGATGGACCCAAAATCCAGTGAAGACGGCGTGAGTGAAATCGCCGGGGGTGGGTAGCTCGATCCGGATACCTGGCCCGAAGCCACTGCGCCGCCTGAGAATGAGACGCTCTGGCTGTGGTTCCCGACCGCTGTGGGGCTGTAGCGCACGGTGACGTCGGCGCTCTCATTCGCGGTCAGGCTGTACGGGCTGCCGGACACAATGCTGAACGGGGCCAAAACGCTGGCACTGCCCAAAAGCGTCCCGCCTCCCGTGTTCTGCACTGTGAAAGTTCTGTTCGACGTGGTGCCCATTTGGATGGACCCAAAATCCAGTGAGGACGGCGCGAGTGAAATCGCCGGGGGTGGGTAGCTCGATCCGGACACCTGGCCCGAAGCCCCTGTGCCGCCTGAGAAGGAGACGCTCTGGCTGTCGTTCCCCGCCGCTGTAGGGCTGTAGCGCACGGTGACGTTGGTGCTCTGGTTCGCGGTCAGGCTGTACGGGCTCCCGGACACAATACCGAAGGGAGCCGACACGCTGGCGCTGCCCGACAGCGTCCCGCCTCCCGTGTTCTGCACTGTGAAAGTCCTATTTGATGTGGCGCCCGCCTGGATGGACCCAAAGTCCAGTGAGGACGGCGTGATGGCAATCGCCGGGGGTGGGTAGCTCGATCCGGATACCTGGCCCGAAGCCCCTGCGCCGCCCGAGAATGAGACCAGTTGGCTGTTGCTTCCCGCCGACGTAGGGCTGTACCTCACGGCAACGGTGGTGCCCTGGTTTGCTGTCAGGCTGTACGGGCTGCCGGACACAATACTGAAGGGAGCCGACACGCTGGCACTGCCCGATAGCGTCCCACCGCCCGTGTTCTGCACTGTAAAAGTCCGATTTGATGTGGCGCCCACCTGGATGGACCCAAAACTCAGTGAGGACGGCGTGATGGCAATCGCCGGGGGTGGGTAGCTCGATCCGGATACCTGGCCCGAAGCCCCTGCGCCGCCGGAGAATGAGACCAGTTGGCTGTTGCTTCCCGCCGACGTAGGGCTGTACCGCACGGCAACGGTGGTGCTCTGGTTTGCTGTCAGGCTGTACGGGCTGCCGGATACAATGCTGAACGGAGTCGGCACACTGGCGCTGCCCGACAGTGTCCCGGTGCCCGTGTTCTGAACCGTGAAATCCCGATTCGTCGTGCTGCCGACCGGGATGGGCCCGAAATCCTGGCTCGCGGGCGTCACCGATATGATCGGCAACGCTCCTATGATAACACTCCTGGTATACGAGTTGTCATCCTCGTTGCTCTCGGCCACGACATGGGTGGCGTCGTTTGTCACCGAGAGAGTGTGTACTCCCACGGTGAGCTTGCCGATGTTGAAGTCCCTCTGCGTAATGGTAGTGCTCGCGTTCAACGACCGGATGAACAAATCGCCCGCCTGAACGCCGTCCACGTAAAGGAGGCTGTAATTGGCGGGGGCGTTGGTGGTGCCGTTGTTGATGACGGCCCAACTGATGTACAGGCTGTCCGCCGCAGTCAGCCCTGAGCTGTCGCTCGTTGCCCCGGCTGTTCTGGCGACGATGATTTTGTCAGACCACCCGGGCGGCTGATACGGCGCCAGATTCGGGACGCGTCCTATGGTAATGCTCTTGGAATAGGCGTTGTCATTCTCGTTGCTCTCGGTCACGACGTGGGTGGCGTCATTTGTCACAGAGAAGACGTGCGTTCCCGCGCTGAGCTTGCCGATGCTGAAATCCCTCTGGGTAATGGTCGTGTTCGGGCTCAAGGACGTAATGAACAAATCCCCCGTCTGGACGCCGTCCACATAAAGGTAGCTGTAATTGGCGTCGGCCTTGGCGTTGCCGTTGTTGATGACGGCCCAGCTCACGTACAGGCTGTCCCCTGTGGTCAGTCCTGCGCCATCGCTTGTCGCCTCGACCGTTCTGGCGACAATGATTTTGTCGGACCACCCGGGCGGCTGATATGGCGCCAGGTTCGGCAGGCTTCCCACGGTAATCGTCTTACTATAGGAATTATCGCCCTCGTTGCTCTCCGTGACAGCGAAGGTGACGTCGGCTGTGATCGTGAGGGTATACGTCCCCGCACTGAGTTCGCCGAGGTTAAAGTCCCTCTTGTTAGTGTAGGTGTTCACGTTCAAGGACGGACTGAACAAGTCGCCTCTTTGGACACCATCCACGTAAAAGTAAGTGTAATTGGCCCCGGCGTTGGCGTTGCCGTTGTTGATAACCGACCAACTGATGTACAGCATGTCGTTCGTAGTCAGCCCCAAGCTGTCGCTGGTCGCCCCGGTCGTTCTGGAAACGATGAGTTTGTCCGACCAACCGGGCGGCTGGTACGGCGCCAGGTTCGGCAGTCCCGGCGCGGTTCTGGCGCCGGCGAGTAGAAGCAGCGCGGTCAGTGAAGCGGCGTTCAGTAATGGTGTTCTGCTATTCACAAGGCCTGCCTTTCTTCTGGCTTCTAAGATGATCGCAGGCGGCAGAGCGACCGGTTATGAGTAACACCAGCGACAACGTGCGTCCTCGCGCGGGCTGTCCCCCGGTCGCCAGCCTCTCATTCCCTCTCTTCAGGCCGGCCTTTGGATTCACAGAGGTTCCAGAAATTGCCATTCACTCCATCCTGCGCCAACGGTCGGCAAAACCCTTCACCCGATCCTCTCCTCTGCTCAGGCACTGGCTGAGGCCGGCACGGCGAAGGGCCTCATGATGCCGACGGGTCGTTGGACTTGACTTCATGGCGCAGGCGGCAGGGCGGTCCGGTGAGCCTCCTGCGCCCCTGGGTGAATCTCTCGGTAAAGCCAGGCCCGCGCATAAGCCCACTTGCGTTCGACTGTGCTGATGGACACTTCCAGTTCCCTGGCCGCTTGCTCCTGAGTCAGTCCAACGAAGAAGCAGAGGTTCACCACTTCGGCAGCGCGCGGGTCGGTTTGGCCCAGGCGGGTGAGCGCCTCGTCCAAGGCCAGGAGTTCATCGTCCGGGATCGGTGCCGCGAGTTCGACCTGCTCCAGCTCTACACGGTGCAGATCCCCGCCCCGTTTAAGGCGGTTCTTGCGCCGGGCGCTCTCCACCAGGATCCGCCGCATGGCACACCCCAGTGCGGCGAAGAAGTAAGCTCGATCCGGAAACTGCTGGCTCTCGCCACCCATCAGGCGCAACCAAGCCTCGTGAACCAGGGCGGTGGGTTGGAGCGTGTGTCCCGCGGGTTCGCCGGCCATCATCCGGGCCGCGATGGAACGCAATTCCCGGTACACGTGGGACAATAATTCCCCGGCTGCCCCCTGATCGCCGTCGCGCATCCCCTGCAGCAAGTGCGTTATCTCCCCGCGTCTATCCACTGGCCCTGATTGAGCCCCGTTGGTCATAGCTCACGCCGCCGCCCATTCAATCACGGTCCATGAAAACCTTCAATGATTTAATGGAAGTTATCATGCTCCGACCTCCTCATGGTCTGGAGGAACTGGTCAACCACCCCCGGCCACGCATCGCGGTTATTCCTTGCTTGGCTTCACAACTGCGCGGCAGGCACCCAGGCGGGCGGCGTCGCAAAGCTTCAATAACGAGACGCAAAACCTTAATGACAGGGTTACCCTTTGATGCTAGAGCTTAACCCGGTGCCGGGTAAAGTCCTTAACCCTGTCGCATGAGGCTCTATTTGACATTGATCTGCCTGGTGGCGGCGGCGGGCGGCTTCCTGTTCGGCTTTGATACCTCCGTCATCTCCGGCGTCATTGAATACATCTCGGCTCCCCGCGTTTACAACCTGGACGAGCTGTGGAAGGGCTGGACGGTGAGCTGCATCATTCTGGGGTGCATGCTGGGCTGTGTCGTAGCGGGTCCGCTGAGCAGCCGCTACGGCCGCAAGAAGGCGCTCATCCTCACCGCCCTGGTTTTTCTGGTGTCCTCCCTGGGCTGCGCTTTGGTGAAGCATTACACCGTCTTCATCACCTATCGCATCATCGCGGGAATCGCGGTGGGCGCGGCCTCGATGCTGGCGCCCATCTACATTGCGGAGATTTCGCCGGCCGGGCATCGCGGCAAGCTGGTCTCGCTCAACCTGTTCGCGATCTTCCTGGGCCAGTCCTCGGCCTTTTATTCGAATTACTTCCTGCGCGACGTCGGCGGTGACAACAACTGGCGCTGGATGATCGCCGTGATGGCGGTCCCCTCCTTCCTGCTGTTCGTGTTCCTGTTCTTTGTTCCGGAAAGCCCGCGCTGGCTGGTGCAGAAGCGCCGCACCGAGGCGGCCCTGGCCACGCTGACGCGCATCAATGGGGAGGCCGCTGCCCGCCGTGAGCTGCAGGACATCGAGAACTCGGTCAGCAATGAGGCGGGAGCAAGGATGGCGGAGCTGTTTCAGGCCAGCATGTTTCGTCTGCTCGTTATTGGCGTCCTGCTGGCCGTGTTTCAGCAAATCACCGGGATCAACGTGGTGATGTATTACGCGCCGGCCATCTTTAAGTCCGCCGGCTTTGGCAATGAATCGGCGCTGTTCCAGACGGCCTTGATGGGCATGGTGAACCTGACCTTTGCGGTGGTCTCGATGTTCTTCGTGGATAGGCTTGGGCGGAAGCCGCTGATGCTCATCGGCTCGATCGGCATGAGCCTGGCCATGACGCTGCTCGCGCTCACGTTCGTCACAGGCCACGCGCAGGGGTATTTTGTCCTGCTTTGCATTATGGGCTACCTGGCCGCCTTCGGCTTCTCGCTCGGCCCGGTAGTGTGGGTGCTGATTGCCGAGATCTTCCCGAACCGCCTGCGGAGTTACGCTGTGGCGATAGCCACCTTCACGCTCTGGGGGGCGAACTTCCTGGTGTCGCTCTCCTTCCCGGTCCTGTTGAGCCGGCTGAAGGGCTACTGCTTTGTCATCTACGGTTCGATGTGCCTGCTCTGCCTCCTGTTTGTGTGGCGATACCTGCAGGAGACCAAGGGCAAGTCGCTGGAACAGATTGAAAGGGATTTTGGAGCGGGCAAGTCCGCCCCCAGCGAGGCCAGGGCGGTTTCGGCCAGCGCCTTATGAGTGGCGACTGCAAAGGCGCTGCGGGACAGGGCGGCGGGTCAGTGCAGGATTATGGCGGCGGAGCATCGCCCGGTTTGGAGCAGACCGTTTCCGAAAGCATCCAAACGGGCTTCACGCCGGCAGACCTGCTCGTGCAGGACGAGGAGCGAGTCACCCTGAGAAGCCTGGCCGAGCGGGTGGCCGCGCTCGCCGCGCTTCCCGCTATGGACGAGAAGCGGCGCCTGTGGCGGCAGCACAACAAGCTGGAGAAGACCCGGCCGGTGATCTTCTGCGACCCCGAGAACGGCTGGAACGAGATTATCACCGAGCGCCAGCTCAAGTGCCGGACTAAAATTGCCCGCCGCTGGGAGATGAACCTGCGCAAGGAGATCTTCTGGGGCGAATGCATGGGCGACGACCGGCCTGTCGAGGCGGTCTTCAACGTCCCCTACACTTGCTCGGTGGATTTTTGGGGCCTGCCGATCTCCTACCGGCGGACCGAGCAACTGGGTTCATTCGTATGGGACGCTCCCCTGAAGGATTACGCGACCGATCTGAAGAAGATACACCCGCTGACCTTCGAGATTGACTGGGAGGTCTCCAAGGGCTGCTTCGAGCTGGCGAAAGACCTGTTCGACGGCATCCTGACGGTGCGCCAGAAGGGGACCTGGTGGTGGTCGCTCGGGATAACCTATCCGGCAATCCTGCTGCGCGGCATGGAGAATATGCTTACGGACTTTCACGAGCACCCGGATGAATTGAAAGAGCTGTGCTCGATCATCTCGGCGGGGTTCATGAAGAAGCTGGATTACCTCGAAGCGGGCAATCTGCTTTCGCTCAATAACGACGGCACCTACGTCGGCTCCGGGGGCTATGGCTATATGGATGAGCTGCCGTCCCCCGATGCCGACGCCCAGGTCCGATGCCGGGATATGTGGGGCTTTACCGAAAGCCAGGAGACGGTCGGCGTGTCGCCCCGCATGTACGAGGAGTTCATCTTCCCGTACGAGAAGCCGATCATGGACCGGTTCGGGCTGACGTGTTACGGCTGCTGTGAGCCCGTGGACAGCCGTTGGCATGTGGTCAAACGGCACCACAAGCTGCGGCGGGTCTCCTGTTCGGCTTGGGCGAAGCTTGATAAAATGGCCGGGTTCCTCCAGGACCAGTTCATCCTCTCGCTGAAGCCGGCGCCTTCAGTCCTCGCCACTCCGCGCCCGGATTGGGAGGCCATTCGGGCCTATTTGCACAAAGCCATTGAGGTGACCCGTGGCTGCCGCCTGGAGATTATCATGAAGGACAACCATACACTTGGCGGCCGCCCCGAAAACGCCGTCGAATGGGTGAAGATTGCCCGGCAAGAAGCTGAGAGGGCAGGTTGTCGGGGGCCATGAGCGCGGTGGGTACGCCCTCCATAAACCGGCCTCGCTCTGGTCGAGGGCGCCGGGTTGGCATCGCGATGGTTGCCGTCTTCGGCTTGCTCGTTCTTTGCTGGTGGGCAGCGACGCACCTCAACTTAGATTCGAGCTCCGGTGGGCGAATCCTGAATTCTATGGATAAAGTTACACGATACGAATGGCATGGCAGCGGGGTTATTTTGTTTCTGCTCTGCATCCTGGGAATCACGATACCGCTTGCCGTGGTGTATTTCATGAGCAACCTGCTGAGAATCGAGACGGAGGTTGCTGATGGTACGAAGTTGTCTGAATTTCTGGCGGCGCGGAGATAGACGCCTGTTTCCATCGCTGGCCCAGTGGTCCGCCGCCGTTGAGTTCGTTACTCGGGCGTGATGAACATCGGCCGCCAGTCCCTCTCCTCGGCACTCGTGGCCGCAGCGGCTGCCCTCGTGCTGCTGGGCACGCTCTATTTTGCGTCGCTCCGCCCTGGCTACAGCCATATCTCACGCACTATCAGCGAGCTTGGAGAAACTGGCGCCGCGCAGGCTCACCTGGTCGCTTTTGGCTTCTTTCTTCCAGTGGGGCTCATTGTCTGGTGGGCTTTGTGGCTGGCGCATCGTCATACACTAGCCCGGGATACGTCGCTCATTTTGCTTGCTCTCTCCGGCTTGGGCGCCGGTTATGTGCTCAGCGCATTCTTCCCCTGCGACCCCGGAGCGCCGCTTTTTGGCAGTTGGCGCACGCTGGTGCACAACGCCGCCGGGCTCATAGACTACGGAGGCACAGCCCTTGGTTTTTTACTGTTTTGCCGGCACTGCGCCAGGCACGAAAGGAGACCCCAAGCCGTTGCCTTCGGAATTGCGGCGGCGCTCGGGTTCCTGGCCATGGTCCTGCTTGGCCTTCCACCGGCATTTCCAGTCCGCGGCGCGGTTCAGCGCGTAGCTGAACTCATCCAGTTCACGGGCGTGTTTTTCGTGTGCCGCCTGCTCTCGAGCGAGACTACGGAAGGATGGGCTGGACTGAGGCCCTAACGGGTGGCAGCCCAGGGTTTGGCGCTCCGGGAACGGAAGGGTTTGCGGCCCCGGAATTCCAGCTTCGCGTTCTGGCGGAACTTCCCGGGTGTGGTGCCGGTCTTCTCGGTGAAGATCGTGTGCAGGTATTCGCCATACTTGAAGCCCGTGCGCTCGGCGATTTGGGCCAGCGGCCAATCGGTGTCCGCCAGCAGGGCCTTGACCCGCTCCAGCCGGAGCCGAAGCATTTCCGCCTTCGGGGGGCGCCCCACCTGGGCGGAAAAGCGGCGCTCGAACAGGCGCCGGGACAGGCCGGCCGCCTGCGCGAGGTCGTTCACGCCAATCTCCTCGAACAAGTGTTCCCGCATGAACCGCACGCCGGCCACAAGCTGCGAGTCATTCATCGCCAGCACGTCCGTCGAACGCCGGGTCACCACTCCCACCGGCGGGATCAGGATAGGCTTCAGCGGGGGTTTGCCTCCCGCCATCAAGTATTCGAGCAAAGTCGCCGTCGCATAGCCGATGTGCAGCGTATCCAGCTCCACGCTGCTAAGCGAAGGGTCCGACAGTTCGCAAAACACCTCATCGTTGTCCACGCCGATGACCGCCACTTCTTCGGGCACGAGCAAATCGAGGCGGCGGCAGGCGTTCAACACCTGCTGCCCGCGGATGTCGTTGCACGCCATAATCCCCACTGGTTTGGGCAGCCGCTTGAGCCAGGCCGCCAGGTGTGCCGGAAACAGCAGCCCGCGCTTCTCCAGTTCGACGGTTCTGAGGTCGGAAGGCGTGGCCGGCGCCTCATAGACGGCGCAGGTGAATCCATGGCGCGACAGGTGTGCCCTAAACCAATGCTCCCGGTCCCGCGAATAGTTGGCGCCCGCGAATCCGCAGTAAGCGTAGTGCCGGAAGCCGCACTCCATGAGATGCTCAGCGGCCAGCTTCGCCGCCACCTCGTTGTCGGTATCCACCAGCGGCAACCCGGAATCGGGGACTGCTCCCCGCACGTCCACCGCCGGCACCCCGAGCCGCCGGATGATGCCCGCCAGCTCCGGCGTCTCGACCCAGGCAATGACTCCGTCGCCTTTCCAGTCGCTCAGCCAGGTCGGCACGGGCTCGGTCCAGCGCCATTCCTCGCTCTGCACGGACCACTCGTGATGTTCGCGGACGAACTTCGCCACGCCCAGCAGAAGTAACCGCCCGTAAGCGCGGGAGAAGTCCACCAGCAGAGCCACTCGGCGTTGCCCGCGCCGCGGCACGGGGTTTCCAGGAATTCTCGCCTTCATGCGCATGCGATCGGTTCTCCGGCAGGATAGCGGCAGGCGACGCAAAAGCTCAAAGCTAAAAACCCTAGCCCCGGTTGCGGGGGGCACATTTTGCGCCCTGACAAGCCTGGCGTAACCGCCGCTTCCTTCACCCGCCCTGCCGTCCATACATCCAGGCCGGCAAGGGCTGGAGAAGCAGGAACCTGTTGTTGAATAGTGCTAAGTGCCCCGACGACAAGGGATTCCTATTTGGCGAGGACGGAAAGCAGGCCCGGCACCGTCCCGGGCTATTCTGGTGTGGTCCCGGTGCCCCCACGGCGTTACCCCGGTGTGTCTCCCATGTGGATCGATCCACATGGGAGAGACACCGGGGTATCACCCGCCAAACTCCACAGTCTCAACGGGATAACGATCCCAGCCCCGTGGCTGGGGCCGGCTTGTCGCAAATCCTCAATAAATAGACGCGAACCCTCAATGACAGGACCATGCGAGAATGTTAAAAGCGGCGAGGAAGAATGAAGACCCGGTGCAGGCAATTGCGCGAAGCCGGCCACCTCCGCCGGGGTTTGAGTTCCAAACAGCAGACCTAAC
>Ga0335069_10003438_pt1 | contig 23919 bp, 14 predicted proteins | sample Lox_Sample_11_FD_206714 | JGI IMG/M metagenome (GOLD analysis project Ga0335069, IMG submission 206714) | Soil microbial communities from Loxahatchee National Wildlife Refuge, Florida, United States - Lox_Sample_1.1 | ecosystem: Environmental > Terrestrial > Soil > Wetlands | place: USA... | reverse complement strand
CGGCCCACAGCAGGGCCGGCCTTATGAGGGCTCGAGCCGTATGAAGGGAAACCTTCACGTACGGTTCTTAGGGGGGCGCGGGCGGGCAACCGCCCGCGCCTACCCAGCGGTATGGGAGGGGTAATGGAGAGGCTGGGACGGGATACTTCTGTAAGTTGCGCCAATTCAGGGACAAACAGCGACGTGCTCCGCCGGGGTCTGCGGGGCATTGTGGCGTGCCGTGGGCAGAGAAGGAGAGGGACGCGCCGATGCCGCCGCCGCCGGTCACCACCGGCGCGCCCATCAGCCGGCGCGCCATCCACAATGCGCAGCTCTGGCCCACGCCGGGCTGCCCAAACCGGGCGGCATAGAGAGCGGTGATGTGGCTCTTGCCGTCAATGACCTGGCGGGACTTATGCCCCTCGCCCCGAGAACCCAGCGATGAATCGCTGGGCTATTCTCTCTCGCCCTGCCGGGCTGGGCAAAGTGACGAGGCTCTAACCAAGCGCGGAATGCGGGGTGCGGAATTGACTGTTAAAGCCTCGTTAGTTCGGCCCCCACGGCAAATAGGCTTCTCTCGGGCGCTTTGGCTAAGCCGGTGAAAGCATTGCTACTTGTCGGTTCCCTCCTTGGCGGCGTCCGAATTTGTGCCGGATAGCTTCTTCTGCGCCGCCTCGGGCACGTCCACTTTGGTGGTGCCGACGTCTTTGATTTCGACCGTCGTGGTGCGGTCAACATCGCGGTCTTCGCCGTTGAAATTGATCTTGCCCTGGAGCTTGAGCTCGAATTTGGCCAGCAGGCCGTCCTTGACCCAAAACTTCACCGACCCGCTGGCATCTTTCGGCTCGGGAGCATTGCCGCCCCGGCGCGGTCCGGGCATGAGGAGTTGCTTTGCGCCCGCGTCGGTCAGGGCGCCCGCGTAAAGCTCGCCGTCCTGCTTGAGTTCCTTAGTCTTGCCGGCCAGATCGGCGGCTTCGGCAGCCGGTGCCTTGAAGTTCTGCAGCCGGCGCACGAGGAACTGGCGCGGCCCGGGCTCGTCGCCCGCGGCCTTGGCCAACTCGGCCAGAGATTGCCAATCCTGATCCGGCGCTTTCACCGCCCCTTTACCCTCTTTCAGGAAGGCCTCCGTGGTATTGTCGCCGAAGCTCATTTTGAGCGCTACCAGGCCGTCCTTCAGGCTCTTGCCCTCGACCGAGCCGGTGAAATTGGCGAACTCGGTCGTGGCTTTCCAGCTATAGCTGGCTTGCTGCTGCAGTTTGGCGGCAGCGCTGGTGATCACGTCGCTTGGGCTCGATTCCGCTCCGAGCAGCGACGCCGCGGTCAGGGTGGCGAGGCCCAATACAGTCAGATGTTTCATGATGCTGTCCTTTCGTGTTGCTTGAATTGGATATGAGAACCGCTGACCTTCGCGATCCGGCGAAGGCCGGCCTTCTTCGATGACCTGCATCTAAGACCTGCGACAACCGCCCGGCAAGCGGAATCCTCGAGCCGATTGGGCTGTTTGCCGGAATTGGTTGCAGACTGGACGACCATCTCCGGAACGTCAACACTCCCGCAGTTATGCCGCACGTCAGCCATTTGGGCCGATTCCTGGCAGCCTTTTTCACGCTCACGTGCGTTCTGGCCCAGAATTCCGGCACGCCCGGAGGCCCGTCGATGATGTCGGTGCCGGTTGCCAGCGGCATCAAGCTGAAGGCCGGACCCGGCCTGTCACTCACCAACCCCGTCACCTGGGCGAGTTCGGATACGGCTGTGGCGGACGTGCTTCAAGACGGCTGGGTCATTGGGCTCAACCCCGGCTCGACCAGGGTTACCGTGAGCGATGGAGGCCGGACGCAGGCATGGGCGGTGGCCGTTGTCGCGGCGGAGGACAAGCCGCGCTCGGCCGAGTCCATTCGGCAGTATCCCGACAACCGCCGCTTCGAGCTGGGAGGCAGGCTCTGCTTCGGGAGCGAGCTGAATGGCCATGTGTTGGGCGCGCCGAACAAGGAGACGCTGGTGAGCAACCGGATCATTAACCCGCAGCCGCTGAGCGCCGGCCAGAATCTGCTGTGGCAGGTTGCTGCTGGGGCCGAGATGTTCGACGGCGCAGGAGTGCTGATGGGGACGGTGGCACCGGCCGCGCGGCTGGGCGACAAGAGGGTGCCCGCCACGGCCTTCAACTATGGCATGTCTAAAGTCATTCATGGCCGGCTCTGCCTGTATGGCTTTGGCACCGAGCTGCTCGTTGACCCTGGCATACGCAAGGAGGTTGAAGGCGAAGGCGTGGTGGCCACGTCGGCCTGGGTGCCGCTCGATTCAGTGCTGGAGAAGGAGAGCCTGCTCGACCGGCTCGGCCTTGGCCGCGGCAAGCTGCCGGCGCTGCCGCTCGGGACCGAGCGTTACCGCATCACCGGCGGGGACCCCAAGGCCTACGTGCTGCCGGAGGGCGAACTGGCGATCGTTCAAGCGGCGAACGGGCCGGTGCCGTCGCACTACCTGCGCCGGCCCAGCGGCACCATTAACGTGCTATACTCGGTGCCCGGTTTCGGCCTGGGCGGGCAGGGGCTGGACTCGTTCCTGATCCGGGATGGGCTCACGTTCCGTCCGGCCAAAGCGGTGCGGCCGTTCGTCCAGCCGACGTATTATCCTCGCGGGCACCCGAAAGCGCGGCAGGTATCACCGAGGACAATGACGTTCCTCTACGGCGGGGTGGAAGCGCCGGGATGCCAACGTGTCTTTGGCTGGGTAGCCAAGGAGGCGATGGAGTTGGTGCCTTAACCGGGAACCAGCTTCATAAGGAGCAGCATGGGCCAGCCGACGTATCTGGCGGCGCGGCGCGAGCGGGCGGCCAGGCCGGCGTCGGCAGCGTGCTCGCTCACGTGCTCCAGCTCGAGGCCCGCCCGCACGGCGGCCATCAGATAATCGGATACCTGGTGCGCGTGGCCGGCCGGGCTGATACGGCGGCCCGTTGCCGGGTCAATGAAGCGGGCCTGGACTCCGCGCAAGGACATGGCCGGGTGCATGACCGAGATGATCACGCAGCCCGATGGCCGGCACAGCCGCCGCAGCTCGCAGAAGAATGGGTCCAGCGCGGCAATGTGGTCCAGCACCAAGCAGCAGCAGACGCGGTCAAACGCTGCGCTCTTCAAGGCGAACGGTTTCGCGACATCGTGCTGGAGGAAGGTGATGACGTTGGAGCCCGGCTTGGCGCGGGCCTGCTCCAGCATGGCGGCGGAGAAATCCACGGCGGTGACACGCGCCCCGGCGCCGGCCCAGCGGAGCGCATGCCGGCCTGTGCCGCAGCCGATATCCGCCACGGTGAGGCCGGCCAGGTTGCCGACGAGGGAAGCAATGTGCTCCTCCTCCAGCAGCACGAGGGGGTTGTCCTCGTTGTCATACAATGCGGCCCAACGGTCATAGCCGGCCTGCGTCGGCACGATCTCCATGTCGGGGGTTGGCGCACGGCCATCTTTCTGCTCAGGTCGGGGATTCATAGTTCAACTAAGGCTGCCGGGCCACTGAGCCCTGGCGTGCCGCATACAGGCGGTTCATGGTGGCGACGTAGAGGATGCCGTTGGCCGCGGTGGCGGTGGAACTGATGGCGCTGTCCAACTCGATCTGGCTGAGAAGCTTCTTTTGCCGGGCGGCGGCGAAGACGTAGAAGGCGCCGCTCCGGGTGCCGAGGTACACCTTGCCGTCCGCGACCAGCGGCGAGGCCCAGGCTTCGCCCTCCAGCTCATGCGTCCAGCAAGCCTTGCCGGTGCGCGCGTCCACGCAATGGAGCGTGTGCCCGCAATCGGCTATGAAGACCAGGCCGTTGCAAACGGCGGGCGTCGAGAGAACGTGCTTTCGCAGCGGGTAGGACCAGATTACGGCATTGGTGGTGACGTCGCCGGTGCGGGTGGCATTCAGGCACTTGAGCCAGGCCTGGTTCTTGCCCCACCAGATGTCGCCCCCACCGGCGACGTATAGCCGGTTGCCGTCGAACACAGGCATACCGTAGAAATTGCTCGGGCCTTCGCGGCGGTTGCTGTTGTAGCGATGCACGTCGGCCTTCGGCGCTGCGGGGTCGAAGTCGAAGTGCCAGACGCAATTGAGGGAGGTGGGAGTGTGGAGCGTTGAAGCGTCGGAGCGTGGACGCGTCAGTGGTTCGAAGGCATAGACGATGCCATTGCCGGCGGCGAAGAAGACCAGCGCACGGCCATTGACGTCCGCGAGTGAAGGGGCCGACCACGTGCTATGGAAGATGTTAGGGGCGATGTGCTCGTTGTCACGGGCGAGGAGGCGGCCGGTGTGCTTTTCGAGCACCACCAGGCTGGGGGCGTCCGGCGTGCGGATTCGCCGATGCGTATTGTCCACGCCGGTGCCGGTATTGAGATAGAGGCAGTCGCCGTGGATGAGAATGCCGCTGTGGGCGGCATCGTGCGACCAGATGCCGGCGCCGGTGGGCAGGTCAAACCTCCAGACAATTCCTGGCGGGCAGGCGCTGCGGACATCGGCCACGCCGGCCCTCTGCGTGTCACTGGCTTCCTTCAAATCGAGGCATAGGACCTCGCCGCGGTTGTTGACGAAGTAGGCGCGGTCCTGCTCGACTGTGACAGGAGAGCAGATGCCGCTGTGGGGCCAATCGAAGTAGGTGTCTTCGGTGCGCTTGGGGAAGGTGAGTTGCCAGAGGAACCGCCCGCTCTTTTCCTCAAAGCACATCAGGACGCCGCGGTCGGCCTGCTGGGCGGGATCACGTGGGTGGCCGTTATTCGTGCCGATGAAGACGCGGCCGCCGGCGACTACCGGGGACGCATGGGTTTCAGTGCCGAGCTCAGCCGACCAGAGGATGTTGCTGCCGGTGCGAGGGTCGAAGGAGTCGGGTAGCCCGCGTTCGTCCGAGACCATGTTCCGGGACCAGGCCTGGCCCCACTGCGGCTGATCGGCGGCGAAGCCCACGCAGGGGGATGCTGGCCACACAAAGCAGCATCCGAGCAGGATCACCTGGCCGGCGCGGTTCATCCAATGCGGTTACTGCGCCATCCAGCCCCCATCAATCACGATATCCGTGCCGGTAATGAAGCCTGCCGCCTCGGAGCACAGAAACACGGCCAGTTGCCCGATGTCCTGCGGTCGGCCCCAATCACCCAGCGGGATGCGGGACAGAAACCACTGTGTGAGTTCGGCGTTCTCCATGAGCGGTTTGTTGAGTTCGGTCGAGAATGGGCCGGGGCTGATGCCGTTGACGGTGATCTTTTCCGGCGCCAGCTCCAGGGCCAGGGCTTTGGTGAAGCCCAGGAGGGCCGCTTTGCTGGCTGAATAAGCGGTGCGGCCCGGCAGGGAGACGTGGCTCATCATCGAGGTCAGGTTAAGGATGCGGCCGTAGCCCTGGCCTTTCATATGAGGGACAAACGAGCGGCACATCAGGAAGGCGCTGGTCACATTGGTTGTCTGCACGCGCTGCCACTCGGCGAGCGTGAAGTCGGTGATGGGCTTGCGCAGGTTGATCCCGGCGTTGTTGATGAGAATGTGGAGCCTGCCGAAGCGGGCGATGACAGCCTCGCGGAGCGCGAGGACTTGCGCCTCCTCCGCGACGTCGGCCGGGAACACCGCAGCCTCGGAGCCCAGCGCCTGGATGGCGGCGGCGGCCTCAGCCAGCAGCTTCTTGTCGCGCGAAACGAGGGCAACCTGGGCCCCGGCTTCCGCCAGTGCCAGTGACATGGCTTTGCCGAGTCCTTTGCTTGCGCCGGTGACGAGCGCGACCTTGCCTGCGAGTCCTCTGCCGGGTGGTGGTTTAGTCATAAATGTGCCGGATTCTATCCCGGATCGACCGCTCCGGCGAGGGTAACTGTCCAGCCACTGCCACGCGAAGCACGGCGAACCAATGGCCCTGCCCGGGAGTCGAGGACGAGAGCGATGCGTTCGACCGCTACCGCGCGCCTACATCAGGCAATGATTCCCTCCGCGACATTGCCCGCCACGTCTGTCAGGCGGAAGTCGCGCCCCTGGAAGCGATAGGTGAGCCGCTTGTGATCAATGCCGCAGAGGTAAAGCATGGTCGCGTGCAGGTCGTGCACGTGCATTTGCTGGTCGTCATCAATGTAGCGGTAGCCCAGTTCGTCAGTGCGTCCCCAGGTGAGACCGCCCTTGATGCCGCCGCCGGCCAGCCAGACAGAGAAGGCGTTGATGTGGTGGTCGCGCCCGGTGCCCTGGCCCATCGGCGTGCGGCCAAACTCGCCGCCCCAGATGACCAGGGTGTCCTTAAGCAGGCCGCGCTGCTTAAGGTCCTTGACCAGCGCGGCGGAGGCCTGGTCCACGTCTTTAGCGGCCACGGGCATGTCTTTCTCGATGTCGCCGTGGTGATCCCACGCGCGGTGGTAGAGCTGGATGAACCGGACGCCGCGTTCGGCCAGGCGGCGGGCGAGCAGGCAATTCGAGGCGAAGCTGCCATCGCCGGGCTCTTTGATGCCATAAAGGTCGAGCGTGCTCCTGGGTTCGCTATGCAAGTCCGTCAGGGCGGGCACGGAACTCTGCATGCGGAAGGCCAGCTCGTACTGGCTGATGCGGGTTTGGATTTCCGGGTCCGTGCGCTCTTCGGCGAGCAGGCCGTTGAGGCGGTTGATTTCCTCGATCACCTGGCGCTGGGTGCTCTGGCAGACACCGTCGGGGTTGCCGACGTAGTGCACCGCCTGGCCCTTGGACTGGAATAGGATGCCCTGGAACTTGCTGGGCAGGAAGCCGCTCGACCACTGCCGGGCCGAGATCGGCTGCAGGCCCGACTTGCCGTGCGAGGTCAGCACGATGAAGCCGGGGAGGTCGTCGGTTTCCGCGCCCAGGCCGTAGAGCAGCCAGGAACCCATGCTGGGACGGTTCTTGATGATCGAGCCCGTGTTCATGAAGGCATGGGCCGGGTCGTGGTTGATCTGGTCGGTGTGCATCGAGCGCACGATGCAGATGTCGTCCGCGATGCCGGCGATCGCAGGGAAGATGGTCGAGATCTCCTGGCCGGATTTGCCGTGCTTGGCGAAATCGACGAAGGGCCCGCGCGCCTTGAGCTCCGAATGCTGCAACTGGGCAAGTTGCTGCCCCTGGGTGAACGAGGCGGGAAAGGGCTGGCCGTCAATGCGCTTCAGCTCGGGCTTGTGGTCGAAGCTCTCCAGGTGCGAGGGGCCGCCGGCCATGCACAGATGGATGACACGCTTGGCACGCACCGGGAAGTCCGGCGGGTTCACCACGCCGCGCCAGTGCCCGGAGGCCTCGGCGGCGCTGGCCCTGCCGATCAGGCCTGGCTCCAAAAGGCTCGCGAGAGCGATGCTGCCCAGCCCATAGGCCGCGCGGCCCAGGAAGGTGCGGCGGTTGATGTCGAGCCCGAATTGGTAGCTGTCAAACGGAGGCTTCATTCAGTAGCGGGTAATGGTCTCTTGCAGGTTCAGGATGACGCGGCAAACCTCGGTCCAGGCTGCCAGTTCAACCGGCGGCAGGTTGATCGCAGGCACGGAGTTGCCCACCCGCACGAGCTTGCCCGCTGAAGCCTCGTCCTCGGACGCCGCTTCACGTTGCGCGGCCAGGAACTTCAACAGTGACGCCTTCTCGTTGGGCCTGGCCGGCCGGGTCAGTGCCCGCTCGAAGGCGCGGTCCAGCCTGGCAGCGTCCCCGGGGCAGCTTGCGGCGAGCAGATTCTGGGCGAACACGCGCGCCGCTTCCACGAAGGTCGGATCGTTCAGCAGCGTGAGAGCCTGCTGCGGCGTGTTCGATACAGGCCGGTAGGCAGTGCATTCCTCCCGGGACGGAGCGTCGAAATTCGCGAGCATTGGGTGCAGGAAGGTGCGCTGCCAATGCATATACACGCCTCGCCGGTATTGACGCTCGTCCTGGTCCGCGATGTAATCGCGATCCGGGAACTGGAGGTTGGCGTAGTAGCCCGCCGGCTGGTACGGATGGACGCTGGGGCCGCCGATGTCCTCGTTCAGGAGGCCCGCGATGCTGAGGGCGTTATCGCGCACGAACTCCGCTGCCAGCCGGCGCGGTGTTTGGCAGGCCAGCAGCCGGTTGTTGGGGTCAACCTCCTTGAGGTCAGGCCGCTGGTTCGAGTCCTCCCGGTAGGCTGCGGACATCACCATCAGCTTCACAATGTGCTTTACGTCCCAGGAATGGAGGGTCTCCGCGGCCCTGAGTCCTGCATTGGGGCCAGGAACCAACCCCTCACCCGCCTCCGGCACGCTCTCCCCATCGGATGGGGAGAGGGAAGGGGTGAGGGGGGCGCCTTGTCCGGATCGCGGTCCATGCAAACGGCTCCGTGAGACCCGTCGGCTTGCTCCGGCATCCGGCGTTCGGGATTCCGCATTCGGAGTCGGCTGCATGAACTCGCAGGCCAGCCAGTCCAGCAGCTCCGGGTGCACGGGCCATTCGCCCTGTGCCCCGAGATCGTCCACGACAGCCGAAAGGCCTGTGCCGAAGAATTGTTTCCAGAACCGGTTCACGACCGCGCGCGCCGTCAGGGGGTTCTCCGGGGCCACCAGCCAGCGGGCGAGGTCCAGGCGGGTCAGGCGCCGGTGCTCCGGGTTCGGAAGCTGGGGCAGGAAGTGCGGAGTTGCGGGTTGGACGATCTCGCCCGTCTCGTTCTGCCAGTTGCCTCGCGGCAGCACGCGGGTTACCGCCGGCGCCTGCGCGACCGATATCATGGTAAAGGCCCGGCCGCCGCGGCACTCGCGGATTTGAGCCTGCAACTTGCGGAACTGGGCAACAGCGTTGGTGTCCCACTGGGTCGTGAGAAGGAAGGTGCGCTGGAGCAATTCCCTCTCCGGGCCGGTGGGCCGCCCGGTTGCATGACCCAGCGCCGTGCGCAGGGGCCGGCCAAGCCCGGACTCCAGCGGCTGCGGAGCCGGGAACGGGGTGACGGAGACGCGCACGGATTCCGCTGTCATGCTGCCCAGGCTAACCAACAGGGCGTCGCCTGCTTTGGCTTGCACCGGCTTGTCCAGCAGCCACACCGCGGTCTGCACCCCGGCGTTGGTGGACACCTGCCAGAGATCAGTCACGCCGATGACCGGCAAGCTCATCGCATAACGCTCCTCCTTGTGGTCCGCCTCGCCGAAGTGGAACGGCACCTTGGCGTCCTTGCCCCCGGACCTTAAGGTCGCGCTGGGTGCGATGGCCGTTCCGCTCCGGTGCTTTGGCGCGGCCTTGTCTGCCTTTACCTCCTGGGCGACGACCTCCAGCCGGATGGCCGAGAGCCACATCGGCGGCAGGTCCAGCGTCAGGACGATGCTCTCTTTCGGCTTATCGCTAAACGCGACAGTTGCATCCGCGCTGACACTGAAATTGGTGGCCGGCACCGCGTTGGTGTCCTTGAGCGCAAGTTTAACCTGCGGCTGCGGCGTCGCCCAGCCTGCCGGCCAATGCTGCAGGAAAGCGCGGCTCTGATGGCACCAGCCCTGGAACGCTTCCTCACGTTTGTCGTCCGCTTTCAGCTTCGCCGACGCGGCGTCGTTGAGCGCGGCGGCCTTGCGCTCCAGGTCGGTGATGCGGCGCTGGAGATACGGATTGGCCACCTGGGCCTCCGGCGGGAATGGGTGGTCATTGCCGTAGCCCTTCAGCTCGCTGGCAGTGGTATAGTTGTAATCCGCATACACGCCCCACTGCTTGAGGTCGGCGAAGAACGCCTCCATCGAGTAGAAGTCCTTCGAGGTGAACGGGTCATATTTGTGGTCGTGGCACTCGGCGCAGCCCATGGTGGAACCCAGCCAGGTCATGGAAACGGTGCGCACCCGGTCAGCCGCGTACTTGGCCAGGTATTCCTTTTCCTGTGCGCCGCCTTCGCGCGTCATCATGTTCAGGCGGTTGAAACCGGAGGCCGTGAGCGCTTCCGCCGAGGCGCCCGGCAGCAGGTCGCCCGCAAGCTGCTCGAACGTGAATTGGTCAAAAGGCTTGTTCCGGTTGAAGGCGTCAATGACGTAGTCCCGGTAAGGGAAATTGTTTTGGTTCTGGTCCCCGTGATAGCCGACGGTATCGGCGTAACGCACCAGGTCGAGCCAGGGCACCGCCATGCGCTCGCCGAAATGGGGCGACTGCAGCAGCCGGTCCACTTGGCGTTCGTACGCGCCGGGGCGGGTGTCGGCGAGATAGTCCTCGACCTCCCGAGGCGTGGGGGGCAGCCCGACCAGGTCCAGGCTCAGCCGGCGCAGCAACGTGCGCCTGTCCGCTTCCGGCGATGGCTGGATGTGTTTGGCTTCCAGATCGTGCAGGATGAAGGCGTCTATGGGGTTGCGCACCCAGCCGGGGTCCTTGGTCTCGGGCACTTCGGGCCGCTTCAGCTTGAGATAGGCCCAGTGTGGCTCGTAGGGGGCGCCCTCCGCAATCCATTGCTTGAGCACCGCCTTTTGCGCGTCCGTCAGCTCCTTGTTGCTCTCCGGCGGCGGCATCACGTCGTCGGGGTCGTCCGCGTAGATGTGCTCGACAACCTTACTCTCGTCCGGTTTGCCGGGGACGATGGCGCCCCGCTCGACCGCCACCTCCCGCACATCGAGCCTGAGCTTGGCCTTGCGGTTGTGCGAGTCATGCCCGTGGCAGACGAAGCAGTTCTCGGAAAGGATGGGCCGGACGTCGCGGTTGAACTCGAGGGAGCCGCCCGAGGCGCTCAAAACTGAGGCCACCGGCAGCCACAGGAGCCACAGGCGAGGATGTCCAAACACCATAAGCGGTACTGCGAAACCAGGCACCGCCGGCCGGTGGAGCTCGCGACGCCTGCGCTCACGGCGTGTGCTACGATCCGACAGATCGTGTCAACCCAGCTTCACCTTCCACCATTCCACAAGGCCCGCCGTACGCAAGGGGGGCCTCACCCGCTAAACCCTAACCTGGCCAGGCGGAGAGCGCCCGTCCCCGGGCGCGGCGTTGCAGGAACCGGCAGCGGTGCCCGGAGCTCCAATGCCTTGCCGGACTCGTAGGCTGCGGCGACTGAGGACGGGCGCTCTCCGTTGCTTTTTTGTGCCGCCCAGAGGCCCAATTGAGTAAGGTCGGACATGCACCCGGAGATGGCCGCCGGCACTGAAGCCGGCAACCTTATTTACGGTCTGACTTCGGTGGTCGAACGGCTTGACCTGGCGCAGCTCTTCGGCCGGGCGCAACCGCTGGAAGTGGAACTGGGCTGCGGGGATAGCTCCTTCCTCGTGGAATACGCCCGACAGCATCCGGAGCGGAACTTCATCGGGGTCGAACGCCTGCTGGGGCGCATCCGCAAGCTGGATCGCAAGGGCCGCCGCGCGGGGTTGACCAACCTGCGGGGCGTCCGCATTGAATCCGCCTACTTCCTGGAATACCTGCTGCCGGCGCACTCGGCGGAGGCGGTCCACGTGTATTTTCCCGACCCTTGGCCCAAGCGGAAGCATTGGCGGCACCGGCTAATCAACGAGCGCTTCCCCGCCGTGGCCCGCCAGGCGCTGCAGCCGGGCGGCACGGTGTATCTGCGCACGGACGACCAGGCTTATTACGAGCAAATGCAGGCCGTATTCGCCGCCAGCCCGGAGTTCAGGCCCGTCGAGACCCCTGACGGTCTAGCCGGGCTGCCGACCGACTTCGAACGCGACTTCCAGGCGCGGGGCGTCCGGACCCTTCGGGCCGCCTATCAGGTGCGGGTTTAAAGGGGCGACTTGCCGGCGGGTGCACGGCAAAAGTCTTCGTTTCCTTTGTTACCTTGGTGTGGAAGCCAAGCGAGCTTGGTTGACCCGCGCCCCATTCGCGGCAAATTAATCCTTGCGACAGGCGGGAAATAGCGTAGAAGGAAGCCGATAAGAGGTCCGATGATTTTGCTAAGTGCCGGTTGGCCTTAGAAGATATGAGATTTGACGGTGAGTTCACAACAAGCTGTTGGTTTTGGATAATGCAGACAAAACGGTTGGAGAATCGTTGAGTTAGTTGGGGTTCAAAACGCGTTGCCTGTTTATGATTTACCATGACAAGAGGCCGGCTGTGGAGGAAAGGCCGGAGGACCACGTCGTAACCTACCCGGTTGCGCCCGCCGCGCCCAAGCCGGTGAATCATCACCCGGTCTCGCGCCTGCCCGGGCTGGCCCCGCAGCGCGGGGACCTGCTCGCCAAAGTCCGGGCCTTCAGGACCGCCGCCCAGCTTCGCGAACTCGGCGTTTACCCCTATTTCCGCACCATTTCTTCGGCACAGGACACCGAGGTCATCATTGACGGGCAGAAGGTGCTCATGCTGGGCTCGAACAGCTACCTGGGGCTGACGAACCATCCCAGGATCAAAGCGGCAGCTCAGGCGGCGGTGGAGAAATACGGCACCGGATGCGCCGGCTCGCGGTTCCTCAACGGCTCGCTCGACATCCACCTGCAGCTTGAGCAGGAGCTGGCCAAGCTGGTGAAGAAGGAGGCCGTGCTTCTCTACAGCACCGGCTTTCAGGTGAACCTGGGCGTGATCAGCGCGCTCGTCGGCAAGGGCGAATATGTCATCGGGGACAAGAGCAACCACGCCAGCATCGTGGAAGGCTGCCTGGTCTCGCAGGGCAAGTTCCTGCGCTTCGCCCACAAGGATATGGCGGCCCTGGAGAATCGCCTCGAGAAGCTGGAGCCCGAAGCCGGGAAGCTCATCGTCGCCGACGGCGTCTTCAGCATGGAAGGCGACATCATCCAGTTGCCGGAGGTTTGCCGCATTGCCGAGAAATACGGGGCCACGGTCATGGTGGACGACGCCCACGCGATCGGCGTGCTGGGCGAACGCGGCGCGGGAACGGCGAGCCATTTCGGGCTGACGGACAAGGTGCAACTCATCATGGGCACGTTCAGCAAGTCGCTGGCCAGCCTGGGCGGGTTCATCGCCGCCGATGCCCAGACCATTGACTACCTCAAGCACCACTCCCGCCCGTTGATCTTCAGCGCCAGCATGAGCCCGGCCAACGCCGCGGCGGTGATGGCCGCGCTGCAGATCATGGCGCAGGAGCCGGAGCGCATCGCCCAGCTCTGGCGAAACACGAAGCGAATGAAGCAGGGCCTCACTTCCCTGGGCTTTAACCTGGGCGCGTCGGAGACCCCCATTTTGCCGGTGTACATAGGGGACCTGATGCTGGCCTTTAAGGTGTGCAAGCGCCTGCACCAGGAAGGGCTCTTTGTGAACCCGGTGGTGACGCCCGCCGTCGCGCCGGGCCAGGAACTGATCCGCATCAGCCTCATGGCCACCCATACGGACAAGCAGGTTGATTTCGCGCTCGAAAAGCTGGGCAAGGTAGGCAAGGAACTCGGCGTGCTTTGATTGAAGGTCCTGCTCACAGGAGCCAGCGGCTTCGTCGGCAGCCATATTCTTGAAAGTCTCCGCGCGCGGGGTCTGCCCACCGCGGTCCTGCTCCGTCCCACCAGCGACCGGCGCTTCATCCAGCCGCACCTGTCGGCGGTGGAGGTGCGTACGGGCGCGGTCGGCGATCCCGCCAGTCTCCAGCAGGCAATGGATGGCATCACGCACGTCATCCACTGCGCCGGCGCGACGAAGGTTTGCCGGAATGCCGAGTTCTACGAGGTGAACCAGGGCGGCACGCGCAACGTCGTCGCCGCGATCAATGCCCAGGCGGGCCGCATCGAGAGGCTGGTGCACATCTCCAGCCTCGCCGTGGCCGGGCCGGCCACCCGGGAGCGCCCGGCGCGGGAGGCCGACCCGACCCGCCCCATTTCCGAGTACGGCAAGAGCAAGCTGGCCGCCGAAGTGGAGGTGAAGAATGCCTGCCGTGCGCCGTTCGTGATACTGCGCCCGGCAGCCGTGTACGGCCCGCGCGACACCGATTTCCTGCACATGTTCCGGGCCGTCAGACGCCATATCCTGCCCACCCCCTCAGGCGCGCAGGCGCTGAGCCTGGCTTTTGTGCGCGACGTGGCTGAAGCCGTCGTGACTTGCCTGGCGCACCCCGGCGTTGTGGGAAAGACCTATTTCGTGTCGGCGGAGGAAATCGTCACGGCGCGTCTCATGGCGGCCGAGATCGCGGCGCGGATGCAGGTTTGGACGCTGCCGTTGCCTTTGCCGGCAGCGGTGCTGTGGCCGGTATGCCTGGCCCAGGATGCCTGCTCGCGTTTGACGCGGAAACCGAGTATTCTCAACCTGCAAAAATACGCTGAGCTGCGCGCGCCGGGCTGGGTCTGCGATGCGCGCCTCCTGGAGCAGGACACGGGATATCGCTGTCCCACGACTTTAGGGCAGGGAGTGGCAGAGACCCTGGCCTGGTATCAGCAGCAACGCTGGCTGTGAAGAACTATACGTTCGTTGACTACGCGACGCAGGGCTACATGGCCCTGGTGGCGCTGCTTATCCTGAACTTCCACAACCACACCGTGGCCCATTGGCCCGCGCTGGTCGGACTTCACGCCCTCGGCCTGCTTCTGATCCATTGGCTCGTTCAAGCGCACGCCCGGGCCCCACGGAGTCCCGTGCTGGATTTCCTGCGCCACTTTTACCCGGTCATCCTCTACACGGCGTTCTTTGTCGAGACCGGCTCGCTCAACCGGATGTTCTTCCCGGACTACCTCGACCCGGTGGTGGCCCGCTGGGAGCAGCATTTGTTCGGCTGCCAGCCCAGCGTGCTGCTGATGCAGAAGCTCCCGTGGGTGGCGCTCAGCGAGTTGTTCTACATTTGCTATTTCTCGTATTACGTCATGATCGCCGGGGTCGGCGTGGCGTTGTTTCTGCGCAGCCGCCAGCAGTTCTTCCATTACGTGTCGGTGGTCTCGTTCGTGTTCTACGTCTGCTACCTGATCTACATCGTGGTGCCGGTCATCGGTGCCCGGGCGTTCTTCCACCAGGTAGAGGGATACTCGTTGCCAGCGGCCACGCAGCAACTGGCGATCGCGGACACCTATCCCGCGTCCGTGCAGGCGGGCGTGTTCTTCCAACTTATGAAATGGGTCTATCGGGTGTTCGAGGCGCCGGGCGCGGCTATCCCGAGCAGCCACGTCGCGGTAGCTCTGTGCACCGTGTACTTCTCCTTTCGTTACCTGCGGCCCATCCGGTGGGTCCATCTCGCGGTCACCTGCCTCCTCTGCGTCTCCACCGTGTATTGCCGATACCATTACGTGCTGGACGTGCTGACCGGGCTGACGGCGGCGGCGGTGCTCGTGCCGGTAGGCAATCTGCTCTACTTCAAGTTCCGCCGGCCTGAGCTGGAGCAGACTTCGTCTAGACACGGATTACACGAATTGAGGCCGATTCCGGGTGCCTGAACCCTGCCAATCCGTATCTCCTGCTCGGTTCGTGTAAAAGGCCCAAAACCCGCTCCCCTACCCCCGGAAACCGCGCCGGGCCTTTCCCCACGTGCCGGCGGCTGGCCTTTGTTTCCCCGCTGAATATCCGGTCATTCCCCCGTGTGTCTCCCATGGGGCCCGGACCACATGGGAGACACACGGGACCATCACCGGACACGCACCGGGGAGGCCCACGGCAGGCACCGCAGGGGTTTGGGTTTGGCGGGACAAAACGGGGCCGGGTACACCGTTACTCCAGGCAAATTGCTGCCCCACAAACACTTAGCGCATTCAGGTTCCCTCGTGTCCATGTTTGGCTTTACCCCGAAGAAGGCCGAGACGTTACGGCAGGTATTGGGCGCGATAGAACCGCTGGGGACAGGCAGAGCTGTTTGTATCGTTAAAGGTGAACGGCGAGCTGTTGGTGAGGAGGACGCACCAGTCAGTCAGGTTGCTGGAGGCGAGAATCGCATACTGATAGCCAGGGACGCCGACCACATTCATCTGGAGTTGTCCGTCGGTGGCGCAACCCGCGCCGCACAACGTGGGCGCTGCCGTCGAATACACCGCGAGCACGGCGCCGGGGCTGTTGGTCGTGCCCGCGACGTTTGTGGCCACGACCGAATATGTGCCCCCCTGGGCCAGCGTCACGCCCGGCAGCACGAGGGTAGCAGCCGTGGCGCCGGGCAGGTTCGTGCCGTTGAGGCGCCACTGGTAGGCCGGGGCTGGAATGCCAGACGCAGCGCAGCTCAGGCTGACGGTGTTGCCCACCACGGCCACAGCGCCCAGCGGCTGTGACGTGAAGCTCGGGCGCACGGTAAGCGGCACCACCTCCCCGCTGGGCAGCAGGGTCGCGACGTAGCTGCCGGTCGGGAAGCCGGCGGGATTGACAAAGCATATCTGCGCCACCTGTGCGGCAGTGAGTCCCGAACCGCTGTTGCCAAAGACGACGCGCACTGCGCCGCCGCCCGCGATCGAGCCGTTCCAGTTGGTGATCGTCAGGATTTGGCCGCCGCTCCAGGCCACGCTGCCGCTGGCGGCGAACGTCAGGACGCTCGACCCGCTGCCCAGGTCAATGACAGAGCTGCCGCTCAGCTTCAACGTGCCGAGCTGCTCGCTGTAGCCCGCACTCTGGAATGTGCCGCCGGCCAGGGTCAGCGAGACGGTGTCGGCGATCTGGTTGGCGGCTCCCAGGAGGAGGACGCCGCCGGCGTTCACCACCAGGGTGCCATTGGCCACGGCAGCGGTGCCGGCGGTCTTGCTCAGCTTGAGCGTGCCACCGCTCACCGTGGTGTAGCCGTTGACGACATTGCTGCCGTAAGTGTTCGCGCTGGAACCGCTCAAGACCAGGGTGCCCGGGCCGGTCTTGGTAATGCCGCAGGTATTGCTGAGCACGCCGGAGAAGGTGGTCAGGCTGTTGCTCACGGCAATGATCCTGGCGGCGGCCGAGCTCGAGTTCACATTGATTGGCCCGCTGAAGGTGAGGTTGCCCCCCGCGCCTATGTTGATATGCGCGGTCAGGAGGTTGAGGTAGTTGGGAAGCGCGCGGGCGCTAGCGTCGGCCGTTTCGAGGGTGACCGTGTTGGCCCCCGCGGTATCACCGACGTCGAGGCGGATCGAACCGAGGGCGGCATTATTGCCGAAGGCCAACGTGCCCTGGTTCAGCGTGTAATAGCCGGCGCACGTGCTGGCGCCGCTATAGACAGCGGTGCCCGGCCCCCACTTGTCCGGCGCACCGGTACCCACGAACGGCGTGTTGAAGATGGCCGTGGCCCCCGCAGCCACGTAGTTGGTGAAATAACTGCCCGTACCGAGGAAATACAGGTTGCCGCCCGTGAACGTGGCGGTGCCCGACTGGACAAACAGGCCCACGACCAATTGCGTCCCGGTAACGCTCACCGTGTATGAGCCGGTGGCATCCGAGCCGGCGGAGAAGATAGCATTTTGTTCCGCCCACGGCCCGGTGGAGACGGTCCCGGCTGCGCTGCTGCTCCAATTGGTTGAGGTCGAGTCCCACGTGCCGGCAGGCGAAGGGCCGCCCGAGCCGCTGGTCGCGCCGTTGCGGTCCCAGTAGCTGCCCCAATTCGTATTCGCGGCGACGGTGCCCCGGGCATACACATAGCGCCAGGCTGCATTGAGGTTCTGGTAGCCGTTATTGTAGCCGGGCCAATCGTAGTAAGCGCCCGCGCCGTTGGCGCTGGGATAGCTGACATTCTTGTTCCCGTAAGGGTCGTTGAAGATGAGCGTGAACTGGTTCTGCACGTAGCCAATGCAGGTGATGTAGTGGCCAGCGGAGGTGAGGCTGTTCAGGAGCACGACGGGGTGGTTGGCATTAATCTCCGCCCGCGCCAGGTTGATATTCGCGAGGTCCGCCCCGCTCTGGGGCAGGTCATAGGTGCCCGAAGTGAGGCCGTGTCCCGCGATCCAACCCGCCAGCCGCTGGCTGTGCAGCAACGAATCGTCCGTCGTGTCCTGCAGGAAGTAGCCGAAGCCGCCATACCATCCCGCAAGGCTCGAACCCCAGATCGAAGACGACGGGATGTTGAAAACGAAGCCGTTGTAGCTATAGACGTTGCAGATGTAATAGCCGTAGTAAGACGTGTGGCTGCTGCTGCGGGCCGAGCAGGTGATCGGATGCGGCGGCAGGCGGTTGTAATACTGGATGGCCATCAGGCTGGCGGTCGCGCTGCAGCAGGAATCATAGCCGCTGAAGTTATCCGGGGTGTCATAGACCTGGTTGACGTAGGGCACGCCGACCAGTTGCACGACGGAGCCGTTCGTAACCGTCATGGGAGAAATCGCTCCCGACGGAGCAGCGAAAGCCAGGTCCTTGGGCGCCGCCTGCGACGCGGCAGGCGCGAGGGTGACGCTCTTTGCGGTGCCTAACCGGGTGTCGGCCACGCCCAAGCCGTCCTCCGCATTTAGAGCTACCGCAGACGCACTCAGCGCGACGGCGACGTCGCCCGCGCGGCTCAGCAACGTGGAAACTGAGCCATCGGACAGCTTGTGCTTCCGCACGTGCGTCCGGGTCACGCCGAAATCGGCGACGTCCTTCTGCACGACGGCGACCGTGTCGTCGTCCAGCCACGTCGCTGCATCGGCGCGGCCCAGGCTGCGGGAAAGGCCGGCGCGCCAGGCGAGGATCGCGCCATTGCTGCGGCGAGCGAGCAGGCCCGTGCCATCGGGCGAGAACCGAGGCTGGTAGCCGCTGACCGCGCCGGCGGGCGGCGAGCCGCGCTGGCCGGTGTCCACGTCAATCCAGGAGATGGTTTCATCCGGATCGCTGAAGGCGAGGCGTCGGCCATCGGGCGAAAAGGCCAGCACGTTGGCGAGCGTGCCAAGATCGGTTTGCGTCGCCCGGCTCAGGTCCGGGTTCAGGACGACGAGCTGGCTGCCGATAGTGTAGGCGACCTGGCCGCGGGTCGAGACCACCGGGTTGCCGGCCGCGGGGGCCGGGTCCGCCAGCGGAAGCTGCTTCTGGTCGGCAATCCGGTATAGAACCGGCACTTGCAGCAACTGGCCCTTGCCGGGCTGAAAGTCCTTATAGCAGACGAATTGCTTGTCCGGCGAAAGGGTGGCGAAGTAGCCGGCATTGGGAGTGTGGGAAACCGTATCGCGCCAGCCGGTGAGGGTGTTGACCAACTCGAAGCCCTGGTTGCCTGGCAGGAACAGGAGCACCAGTTCGCCGTCCGGGGAAAGGTCAATCGGCGCCGGGGCTGCGGGAAGCAGGCCGGGTTTCGCCGGGGCTGCTCCGCCGGGCGTGCCAACGCCGCCCAGGGCGGCGAGCAATGCGAACAGGAGCCATGGCGGGGAGTACCGGCTGCGGGTTCTGCTTTTCATGCATGCTTCCGTTCGAGCGGCTGTGCAGGGGCATATTGAAGGAGCCGGCCGCCCGGCGCCAGCCGGTTCTGGAGCGCCGCGCGGTTGAGTCGGAATGAGGCGCCCGACTCTTGGCCCGCGCGGCGCACACAGCCCCCCGGACGCTGACTTTCGTCCGGGAAATCATTCACCTTCCCCTATGGCACGCTAAGGCGGTAATAGCGCGCGGGGCAGCGGAGGGGCTCGAAGCCGGTAGTAGCCCCGCCCCCGGTTGCGGTGACTGGGAAAACACGCCATGAACCAGCTCGTGCGGTTGCGACAAGGGGCAAGTGTCTGATGAGCGCCCAGCACTGTAATTTCATGGCCCTATACATCCGGTTTCATCCCCGCCGAACCTGCCGCACCCTTCGCGGCATCAGGTCGGCAACTGGAATGCATTAGAAGATGCACCTGGTGCGATCCACTGTCAAGTGCCGCCGGGGTGCGCGACGACCCTCAAGGCGCCCCCGCCCGCATTGAGGCTGGCCCTTCCATAGGCCGGCCAGCACGATGGGGCCATGCCCGCGCTCTTTCAGGTCCTGCACGAAGACACCGCGCTCTTAGTCGTCAACAAGCCCGCCGGGTTGGTCTGCCATCCCACAAAGGGAGATGCCTACTCGAGCCTGATCGCCCGCGTGCGCCTCCACCTGGGCCCAGGCTCGCATCCGCACCTGGTGAACCGGCTCGACCGCGAAACCAGCGGCGTAACGCTCGTGGCCAAAGACCTGGACGCCGCCCGGGAGCTGCGCCGGCTGTGGGAAGGGCGGCAGGTGGAAAAGACCTACTGGGCCATCGTGCACGGGCACCCGCGGGAGCCGCGGGGAACGATTGCTGCGCCGCTGGGCAAGGACGCCCAAAGCCGCGTGGCGATAAAGGACTGTGTGCGCGGGGACGGCGCGGCAGCCACGACGGAGTACCGCTTGGAACGCACTTTCACCCGGGACGGGCAGCCCTTCGCGCTCCTGCTCGTGCGCCCCCTGACCGGGCGGAAACACCAAATTCGGATCCACCTCGCGCACATCGGACACCCGATCGTCGGTGACAAACTGTATGGCGGGGACGAAGATCTGTATCTGGCCCTGGTAGAAGGCCGCCTGACCGATGAGCAACGGCGACGGCTGATCCTGCCGCACCATGCCTTGCACGCGCGCGAGGTGCGGTTTACCTGGCGCGGCCACCCTGAAACCTTCCGCGCGGAGCCGGAGAGCTGGTTCCTGGACTGGCTGGAGGGCCAGTTAGTAGCGTAAGCCTCCGGCTTGCGAACGTCCCGGCAAGCCTCCCGGTTGCCGCCACCAGGACAATCCAGAGGATTGTCCGGACTATCGCAAGCCGGAGGCTTACGCTACCTGGATAGGGATACGCCGTAGCCTCTCCGTCACCCCTCCCTTACCTCACCGTTGAACCTCTGCAAGGTTTGCAGAGGTTCAACGGTGAGGTAAGGGAGGGGTGACGGAGAAGCTCCGGCGATATAGGGATGGTGATAACCGTCCGAGACAGTGCAGATGGCGGGAAAGTGTCCTGAAATGAGACATATGTCCTCCCGGCCCGACTAAGCCGTAACGATTCAGTTGGCAAGGGGGAGCACACGCGCCCTCGCGTGTGATTCGCGGCGCCGCGCCGCGAATGGCTCGTGGGTTGGATGGGCCGCCAAGCAGCGAGCCGCCAGTGGGCGAGAGAGCCAACGGCGGGGCGCCGTTGGCAGCACGCGAGGCGCGTGCGCTCCCCAGCGCCAGGTGCATGGATACGGCTACGGGGCAGCCGTATAATGGAGCCTGAAGAACTGGCGGTCCAGGAGGCTGCTCACCGGGATGCTGTAAGAGTAGAGATAACCGTCGAAGGCATAGGGGCTGGGCAGAGGGGTCCAGGTCGTGGGCGGCGAGAGGTCGGTCGTGGTTTCGAGCGTGAAGCCCAGGTAAGCGGCGCTCCAGGAGACCACTACCGCGTCGGGGTCGAGGCGGATGAACAGGCCCGGCTGGACCGAGGTGTGGGACGCCGGGGCGGCTACGATCGAGCCAACGAAATCAATGGGGTCCCCCGGAGAGGTGGGAAGCACGACCACGGGGCCGTCCGAGCACATGCAATCGGCATTCAAGGGGATGACCCAGATGCCGTTGGTGCCCTGGATGCTGCCGGCGCCCACCAGCTCATCGCCATCGGGCGACCACTCGGCGCCGTGCGGGAAACCATTGGTGGTATCGGTGAAAGCCGTGATCTGGGAGAGGGAGACGTTGTTGGACACTACTTGGGCTACCCAGAGGTTGCGCCCGCCATCCACGAGCGGGCTGACGTAGCCGTCTGCGAAGGCCAGGCAATCGCCATCGGGGTCCCATGCCGGCCAGCGCGGGCCATAGGGATAGGTCAGCAGGAGCTGCTCAGAGGAAAGATCCGGCGGCGTGACGTACAGCCCCGAGGTGCCTGGGTAGAGGCTCATGAAGGCCACCCTGCCGTCCACCGGGTTGACCGCGGGCGCGCCCTGGTTGTAGGCGTGGGGAATGGGGAACGGCCATACGGAGCCGTCGAGCCGAATCTGCCAGAACAGGTTGTCGTAGTCGAAGACGAGGTTGGTTTCCGTCAGGTCCCAATCGTAGCAGATGAGGGTATTGGTGTTGTGCAGCGGGTCGGGGTTCGTCACGAACAGGCGGGTTTCCTGGCCGCTGGCCAGGTTGCGGACCCAGAGGTTGCCCTGGTTGTTGAAGGGGCTGCCCTCGCGCAGGAACGCGAGCCACTTGCCGTCCCGCGAGGCGCGTGGGCGCGCGCCGGTAGTGATGTAGGTTTCGCCGCTGCCGTCCAGGTTGATGGCCCAGACGGTGCCCACGTTGTTCGACGAGCGGCGCCCGTAAAACACCGTGCCGAGGTCCGAGAGAATGACCTGGTTCGTTTGGAAGACGGGCGCGGGATTGGTGCTGCCGGGCGCGATGTCCACCGGCGCCAAAGGCTGCACGGCATTGGCGGCGCCGAAGGAATAGGCTGCCGCATAAAGGCGCGAGCGCGCGCCGCTGTTTGAATTGGTCCCGTAGTATTGGACGGTCGTATCGTTGCGGAGGGTGAAGGGGAACACGTAAGGCGAGTAATCAGCATTCGTGGCCAGGCGGTATAGCACCTTGTCCGAGGGATTCAGGGTTGTCAGAGTGACGGTAATCGGAGCGCCGTAGAGGCCCGCCGGCGGAGAAATGCTGATCGTGATGGCTTCGGGCGGACGCGGGCTGGCATAGGTGAAGAGCGAAATTGCGTCGCGATACTGGTCCGGCATGGCCCATACGGCTCCGGCGGGCGGCGCGCCGAGGCTGACGCTGGAAGGGCTCTGCAGGCCGAGCGAGGGCCCGCCATCCGTTGCCGCGAAAGCGGTGATGGCTCCGCCGTAGTTCGTGGCGCTGACGCTCCAGTCAGGCGCATTCAGCGAACTGATAAAGCCGGGGTCATTGCTCACAAAGGGCTCGGCCTGGAAGAGCCAGACGTTGGCGCGCGTGGTCCGGGTGGTGAGGGAAGGCAGGTTGCCGGCGCTGACCTGGGTGAAGCCGCTGCCGGTAAAGTGCACGACCTGCGCGTGGGCGGCGGTTGGGCTGCCTGGAGGGGCATCGAACAGCGCGAAGTTGCCGCCGGCCAGGGGCACCACTCCCGTAAACGCGTTCCCCGCGGCGCCGCCGCCGGAGCTGTAGCTCCCGGTCAGGACGGGTGACCCGCCCGGCAGGGTCAACCCCCGCACGCCGTCGCCAAACTGGAGGATTGCCACTCCGTCGCTGCCGCGCGAGACGTAGAACACGTTCTGCAAGGCCTCGGTCAGGGGGATGGCGATGCCTCCGGTAAAGATGTAGCCCCCGTTCGTCGGCGCCACGGTTTCTACCATCAAGTTGGACTGCCCGGACGAATAGAACAGGAACCGCGGCAGCGCTTCGCCGTTGAAATTGCCGAAGGCGTAGGCCGTGCCGGACGGCAGTCCGGGCAGGCTGAGCACAGTGGCGAAATGGTTGGACGGGGACATGGCGGCGAAGGTGTCATTGGAACCCCGGAGCATAGCGGCCGCGTAGCTAATCGGGTCGGTGCCCAGCAAGAGCGAGTTGCCGCTGGCGAGGTAGCTCTGCTGAGCAACGCTGTCCTGGTAAACGGACTGGGCGTCGCCCACAAAGCCAAGCAGTTCGAGGAGAGTCGCGCCAAGTTCGGTGTTGTTGGCGCTGGAGCCGATGGTCAGCGAGTCAAACGCGCCGATGCTGCCGAAGGGAGCGGAGAGGCCCACCAGGAAGTCGGGCCCCAGCCCTTGCGGCGTCAGCGTGGCCGGCGCCGGGGCGTTGCTGGGATTGGATAGGCGGAAGAGATAGACGCGGTTTAACTCGGCCGCGGTGATGGCAATGGCAAGCTGGTTCGTGTCCCGGAAATGCCCGACTGCCAGCGCCGCCGGTGAGGGCACGCCCGTGGGCAGCGGGGCCGACCAGACCAGGTTGCTGTTGCCGTCCTGGTAACCGACGCGCGCGTTGCCGGTCGCCTTGTCCAGCACGAGGACGTCGAGAACACCGTCGCCATTGAAGTCGCCGGAGGTGAGGAATTCCGCCGGGGTCTCATACACGAAGCCGGCGTGGGAGGCCAATGCCGGCTGGAGCAGTGCCAGCAGCAGGAGGAGAGGTAGGGACGCCTCGCCGAGGCGTCCGCCGGCGCCCACAGACGGACGCCTCGGCGAGGCGTCCCTACCCTGCGGCTGGGAACCTGCGTTGGGGATATGCGGTTTACGGGACATAAACCTGGTTGGTAGGTATGACCTCGTCCACCTCGCGCTTATCATTGAACCGCATGACGTAGTACTGGTAGGTCGCCCCGTGAATGGCCGGCTGCTGATCGCGCAGCACCAACACTGAAATGAAGTTGTCGCAGGTCGGGCACGCAGGGATCTCAGTCGTGG
>Ga0335069_10003437_pt1 | contig 23926 bp, 23 predicted proteins | sample Lox_Sample_11_FD_206714 | JGI IMG/M metagenome (GOLD analysis project Ga0335069, IMG submission 206714) | Soil microbial communities from Loxahatchee National Wildlife Refuge, Florida, United States - Lox_Sample_1.1 | ecosystem: Environmental > Terrestrial > Soil > Wetlands | place: USA... | reverse complement strand
GCGGCTGAAAGCACAACTGCGCCTGCGTTTTGCCGGACAGATCACCGGCTGCGAGGGTTATGTGGAATCGGCCGCCGTCGGTTTCCTCGCCGGCCGCTTTGCCGCGGCCGAGCGGCTTGGCGAGCAGCCCTTCGTGCCGCCGCCGACGACCGCGCATGGCGCGCTCCTTGCCCACATCACCGGCGGCCACATCGAGACCATCGATGCCGGGCCCGCCTCGTTTCAGCCGATGAACGTCAATTTCGGCCTGTTCCCGCCGTTGGCCCAGGCGCCCGAGCGAGACGCCGACGGCAAGCGGCTGCGCGGGCCGGCAAAGGCCGTGGCCAAGAAGCGTGCGCTTTGCATGCGCGCCCTGCACGACCTCGACGCTTGGCTCGCGGGCGCCCTGCCTGCGGCGGCGGAGTAATTTCCACTTTTCGGGATCATGCTCTAAAAGCCTGCGCATGGACGACACCGAACTCGCCGCCCGCTGGCACAGCGGCACGATCCTCAAGCGCGACGTGTTCTCGACCATCGAGCGCGGCCGCTTCCGCACCGAAGCGGGAGATGTCGAGGCCGTGCTGCGCCGGCTCGATGAAATCCCATGGTGGAGCCGGCCGCTCGCCTATGAGCTGTTTCGCCGCGAGCGCAAGGCGCTGGCCCGCGCCAAGCCGCTCGGCGTCGCGCCGCCGCTGTTGTTCGCCGGCCGCCATGCGCTGGTACGCGGCTGGATCGATGGGGTACCGCTGCACATCGCCAAGCCGCACGGCGATGCCGGCTATTTCCGCTCGGCCAAGGCGGCGCTGCGAGCGCTGCATCGCGCCGGCATCGCCCATAACGATCTCGCCAAGGAGCAGAACTGGCTCTACGCGCAAGACAAGAACAGCGGCGACGGCCGCGCGTACCTGACAGACTTTCAGCTCGCCGCCTGTTTCCGCCGCCGCAATCATCTGTTCCGCATCGCCTGCTACGAGGATCTGCGCCATCTCCTCAAACACAAGCGCCGCTACGCGCCGGACGCGCTCACCGCCGCCGAGCGGCGCGTGCTGGCGCGCAAAAGCCTCATCACCCGGGTCTGGATGGCGACCGGCAAGAAAGTCTATTACGCCATCACCCGCGGCCTGAATTTCACCGATCGCGAGGGCCGCGGCTTGCGCTTTGTGCGCGACGCGCCCGAGATCGCCGCGCGGCTGCGCAGCAATCCGCAGGTGCGCGACGTCGCCATCGTGCCGTTCCCGGACCGCCGCACCGGCACCGGCCTTTATGCTTTCGTCGAAGCGAGCGCCGGCGACGGCGACCTGATGCAATTCCTCGGCGACATCAGGCCCGAGCATCTGCAGGTGGTCGACGCCCTGCCGCGCAATGCACAAGGCGAAGTGCGCAGCGAGATCCTCGAGCTCGTGGCGATGAACCAGCTCGATTTGATCGATCCGCTGATCAAGAATGACGCCGAGCGCGCCATCGTCACGCGCATTGTCTCCGACCGGCGCAATCTGCGCGACCGTTTCGCATTTTGAATTCCAGCCCTGCTCTGGCGGCGTACTCTGGCTTCAAAACTTGATCTATCCTTGGTGCGCTGACCGCGATCATAACGCGGCACGCCAAGGAGGAAATTATGCGTAGTTCGTCAATCGCGCTGCTCGTCGCTGGCCTTTTCGGATCGATCTGTCTGCCGGTCTTTGCGCAACAGCAAACACCGCCCGTCATCAATTTCGAGTCCGCTCCTGATCCCCTAAAACTGCCAGACAACATGTATCTCGGCGAGGTCAGCGGCATCGCGGTCAATTCCAGGAGCCATGTCTTCGTGCTCACCCGCGGCAACACGACCGGCCCCGCCTATGCCGCCGCAGCCGCGCAGCTGCTCGAATTCGGCCCGGATGGAAAATATCTGCGCGAGATCGGCCATAATCTCTACGCTTGGTCCTTCGCGCACACAGTGAAGATCGACCGCCACGACAATATCTGGGTCACCGACAAAGGCTCGGACATGGTGATCAAATTCACGCCGGAAGGCCGCGTCGCCATGGTGTTCGGACGCAAGCAGGAAGCCTCCGACGAGGACACCGGGCCGCTAAAACACCCGAAGCCGCCGCTGCCCGCCGAGCCCGGCCGCTTCCGGCAGGTGACTGATATCGCCTTCGACGCCGCCGATAACACCTTTATCAGCGACGGCTACATCAATTCGCGCGTCGCCAAAGCCGACAGGGACGGCAATTGGCTCAAGTCCTGGGGCGACCGCGGCAACGGGCCCGGCCAGTTCAACACGCCGCATTCGATTGCGACCGACAATGACGGCAATGTCTATGTCGCCGACCGCGGCAATCACCGCATCCAGGTGTTCGACGGCGATGGCAACTTCAAACGGCAGATGGTGATCGACGTGCCGGTGCCGCCCGGCGCGCAACCTGCCATCGGCAACATCCCGAGCGAAGCGCAAATCGCTGCCGGCACGTTTGCGCCGGGCTCGCCCTGGGCGATCTGCATCACCCCGGGCCCGCACCAGGTGCTCTACAGCGCCGACGCCTGGCCCGGCCGGATCTACAAATTATCGCTCGACGGTAAAGTGCTCGGCATGCTGGGCCAGAGCGGCAAACAGCCCAAGCAGTTCGGCTGGGTGCATGAACTCGCCTGCCCGTCGGAGAACGTGATCTGGGCGGGCGAGTTGCTGAACTGGCGGGCGCAGAAACTGATCTTGCATCCCTAGAGCAGGATCGCGGAATCTATTGCTGGATCGCGACACCGCCGCGTTTGATCACGTCGGCCCACTTCGTGATTTCCGATTGCACGAACGGCTCGATGTCGGCCAGCGGCATTTTCATCGGCCTGCCGGCATCCTGGGCGATCCGCTTCTTCACGTCCGGATCGTCGAGCGCCTTCTGAATTTCTGCATAGAGCTTGTCGACAACCGGCTTTGGCGTTTTCTTCGGCGCCCAAAGCCCGAACCACACTTCGTAGTCGTATCCCGGCAGGCCGGATTCGGCGACCGTTGGCACGTCAGGCAAGAGCGGTGATCGCTCCTTGCCAGTGACCGCGAGCGCTCGCACAGCGCCGCCCTGGATCTGGCCCAGGGCGCTGGCCAGATTGTCGAAGAAGACAGGGGTCTGGCCCGACATGACGTCTGAATAAGCCGGCGTCGCGCCGCGATACGGCACGTGGGTCATCTTGATGCCGGCCTCGAGCTCGAACAGCTCGGTGGAGAGATGCTGCCCGGTGCCATTGCCGCCCGAAGCGAAATTGATGTCGCCGGGCTTGGCCTTGGCGAGCTCGATCAGTTCCTTGATCGAGTGCGCCGGAAAATCCTTGTTGACCACGACCGCGAACGGAAACTGCGCCAGCATGCCGACCGGCGTGAAATCGCGGATCGGGTCATAGGATAATTTCGCGAACAGGCTTGGATTGACCGCCATGTTCGCGGTGAGCCCGGTGATCAGCGTGTAACCGTCGGGCGGCGAATTGGCTGCGAACATCGTGCCGACCACGGTGCCGGCGCCGGCCCGGTTCTCGACCACGAACGGCTGGCCCATTTGGATCGACAGCTGATTGGCAATGATGCGGGCGATGATATCGGTGCCACCGCCCGGAGGCTGCGCCACGACGATCGTCACCGGCCGGGTCGGGTAATCTTGCGCCGGAAGCGGACGGCACCAGAACGCGGCCAAGAATCCAAATGCGATTGCTACGCTTAATCGGCTGAACATCACTCCCCCGCTCCCTTGGCCGGGCGCTGCAAGCGCCCATTTTTTGCTGGCGAGGGCTCATAATCCATCGCGGCGGCATCGAAAAGACGGAAAGTCGCCGCCATCCCGCATATCGGGCCTGCAACTAATCACCGGCTCGGGTTACCCCGCGATCCGCGCCGGGCCGCGCGAGGCGCGCCAGATCAGCCATTGCCGCCGCCAGGCCGCGAGCTCGGCCGGCGTAAACGCGTCGCCTCGCTCGAGGCGATCCAGCGCGGCGCGCACCGGCGCCAGTGGAAGGAAGGCCGGCAACACCGCGCCGGACAGCGCCGTGACGTGTTCGCCGGCCACAGCGAGCTTTCGCCGGGCGAGATCGCCCAATTCACCAAGCGCGGCATTGAGCGCCGGCGAGGATTGGCCGGTGAATATTTGGTGCGGCGTGACCTCGTGCCGGTCCAGAATCTCACGCGGCACGTAAAGCTGGCCGCGCGCGGCGTGGAGCGGAAAAGCCGTCATGAGCCGTACCATTGTGTCGGCAATGCCGGCCGGCTCGGCGGCGAGGCCCGCCGCTGCCGCCTCGCCGCCGAGAATTTGCGCCGCGAGGGCAAAGAATGCTGACGATGTCTGCTTGGCGTAGCGCTCCAGATCGGCGACACTTGCCATCGGCTCCTCATAGAGATCGAACCGGTGCGCCTCGATGAGATCGAGCAAACGCGCCACCGCGAGCCCATGCTGCGCGATGGCCGCGCGCAGCGCCGCCGCAACCGGATTGGCACTCGCCTCTTCGCGGCGCTCGCCGCTCAGCACTTCGGTCCACCATTGCAGGCGGATTTCGCCGGGCAGCGGCTCGCGCGCCACCTCGCGCACGCGCCTGATCTCGACGTCGAACGCATAGAGCGCGCACAGCGCGCCGCGCCGCGACGCCGGTGCGAACAGCGTGGCCAGATAGCGGTCGCGATCGGCCCCGCGGACCAATTCGGCGCAATAGGCGAAGGCGTCCTGCATGAAGACAGTCTATCTTCAGTCGATCGCAATGAGTCCGGCGCCGACACGGCGGCCTTCCATCTGCATCACATTGTAGGTGCGCATTGCAGGTCCCGTCGTCATGGCGTCGATCGAGACATGCGCCTCGCGAAACCTCGCCCGCAGCGCCGCGGGTACTGGCCACGGCGCCGAGCCGGTGCCGAGAATGAAGCAATCCATCTGCTCGAGGCGCGCATAGACCAGCGCCAGCGTCGCTTCCGTGATCTCGGCCGGCTCGGTCACCGGCCAGGCCCACATGCCATCCGGCAAGCACAATAAGGAGCCGCGATGCGACAGGCCGGCGAAGCGAAATCCACCGCCGCCATGGGCATCGATCGGTGTCTGGCGTGGAAGGTGGCGGTCGTCCACTAGCGCCGTCGAGAGCGCTGGGGCGACTGCGCCGCCGCGGGCGTGGCTGCCGCATCTGTCGCGGGCGCCTCGGCCTCTTCCAGCTCCTGTCCGCCGGTGCGGTGACTGCCGACGCCGAGATAGATCAGGATCGGGGACGCGATGAATACCGACGTATAGGTGCCGACCAGCACGACGCCGAACATCATGGTCGCGGTGAAGCTGTGGATCGCCTGGCCGCCGAACAACAGCAGTGCGAGCAGCGACATCGCCACCGTCACGTGGGTGATGATCGAGCGCGACAGCGTTGCGTTCACCGAGGCATTGAGCAGATCCGGCATCGGCATGCGCTTATAGCGGCGCAGCATTTCGCGGATGCGGTCGTAGATCACCACGGTGTCGTTGAGCGAATAGCCGAGAATGGTCAACAGCGCCGCGATGCTGGTCAGATCGAAATCGACATGGGTCAGCGACATGAAGCCGACAGTGAGCACGATATCGTGCACGTTGGCGATCATGGCGCCGAGCGCGAATTGCCATTCGAATCTGAACCACAGATAGATCAGGATGGCGAAGATCGCGAGCACCAGCCCGATCGTGCCGTAGGACAGAAGCTCGGTGGAGACGCTCGGGCCCACCACTTCGACGCGGCGATAGTCGACCGTATCGCCCAGCGCCTCGCGCACCTTCTGCACCGCGACCTGCTGCGCGGCGTCGCCGCCGGGCTGCTGGGAAATGCGGATCAGAACCACGTCCGGGCTGCCGAATTCCTGCAATTGGACCTCGCCGAGCTGGAGCCCCTGCATGGTCGTGCGCATCTTGGCGAGGTCGGCGGGGCCGGCCTTGTTCTGCACCTCGATCAAGGTGCCGCCGATGAAATCGATGCCGAAATTCAGGCCGTGAAAGAAGAACAGCAGGATCGCCGCGATCGACAGCAGCGCCGAAACGGGAAAGCTGATGCGCCGGAAGCGCATGAAATCGAATTTGGTATTGTCAGGGACGATGCGAAGCAGGCGCACGGGATTTCTTTCAGATCCAGGTTTTACGTTTGAGCATGATCTTTTCCGAAAACCGGTTTCCACTTTTCGGGATCATGCCCTAGATCGGCACGACGCGCGGGCGGAACAGGCGCACCCAATAGGCCACGATCAGCCGGGTCAAAGTGAAGGCGGTGAACAGCGTGGTGAGAATGCCGACACCGAGCGTCACGGCAAAGCCGCGCACCGTGCCGGTGCCGATATAGAACAGCACCGCCGCGGCGATGAAGGTGGTGATGTTGGAGTCGAGAATGGTGGCGAGCGCGCGCGTGAAGCCGGCATCGATGGCGTTGATCGCGCTGCGCCCTGCTCGCACCTCTTCGCGGATGCGCTCGTAGATCAGCACGTTGGAATCGACGGCGATGCCGACGGTCAGCACGATGCCGGCAATGCCGGGCAGCGTCAGCGTCGCGCCGAGCAGCGACAGCACGCCGAAGATCATGGCGACGTTGACCGCGACCGCGATATTGGCGAACAGGCCGAACAGGCCATAGGTCGCCAGCATGAAGATGATGACCAGCGCCGCGCCGGCATAGGCTGCGTGCTCGCCGGCATTGATCGAGTCCTGGCCGAGCCCCGGGCCGACGGTGCGCTGTTCGACAACCGTGAGCGGCGCCGGCAGCGCGCCGGCGCGCAGCAGCACGGCGAGATCATTGGCTGACTTGACCGTGAAATTGCCGGTGATCTGTCCGGCGCCATTGATCGCCGCCTGGATAACCGGAGCCGAGATCACCTTGTTGTCGAGCACGATGGCGAACGGCTTGCCGATATTATGCGCCGTCACGTCATAGAACTTGCGCGCACCGGTCGAATTGAATTGGAAGGAGACGACCGGCTGGCCGGTCTGCTGGTCGAAGCTCGGCTGCGCGTTGGTCAGGTCGGAGCCCGAGACCAGAACCCGCTTCTCGACCAGATATTGCTCGCCGTTCTCGCCTTGCAGGATTTCGGAATCGCTCGGATGCGTTTCCTTCGCCTGTTCCACTGTCATGGTCAGATCGACCATGCGGAAATCGAGCTTGGCGGTCTTGCCCAGAATGTCGATGAGCTCCTGCGGATCCTTCAGCCCGGGCACCTGGACCAGGACGCGGTCGGTGCCTTGGCGCTGGATGGTCGGCTCGACCAGGCCGAGCCCGTTGACGCGCCGCTGGATGATCTCGATCGACTGATCGACCGCCTGGCGCACCCGTTCGAGCACCGCCGGATCGCTGGGCGTCAGCGTGACCGTATTGCCGTTGTTGGTGATGTTGAGCGTGCGCTGGCCGGTCGAAGCGAGCACGCCGGTCATCGGCTGCGACAGGTCGCGCAATTTGGCCAACGCGGCATCGAGATCGGTGTCGCGGGTGATATGGACCTCGACGCTGCTGCCTTTGATGGCGCGGCCGGTGAATGGTATCCGCGCCTCGCGCAGCACCCGCAGCACGTCTTCATAGACGCCCTGCAATTGCGTTTTGCGGATTTCGTTGGTGTCGACCTGCAGCAGGATGCTCGAGCCGCCCTGCAGATCCAGGCCGAGCACGATGCGGCGCTGCGCCCATTCCGGCCAGGTCTTCACAGTGCGCTCGGGAAAAAAATTGGGCACGGCGAACAGGCACACGACCAGCGCCATGAGCAGGATTGCCGCAGCCTTCCACCGCGTGAAGAACAACATGGGCCGTGAATGTCCTCAAAGCTTGACCGCGTCGCCTTCCCCTCGCCCGCCCCGGTAGAAGGGAAATGGCGCGATTATGCGGCGCTGTTGTCCTTGGCCGGCTCGCCCTTGGCGCGCACTTCGCTGACGCTCGTACGCAAATGCCGCACTTTTACGCCGTCCGAGATTTCGATCTCGATATGATCGTCGTCGACAACCTTGGTCACTTTGCCGACCAGGCCGCCATTGGTGACGACGGTGTCGCCGCGCCGCAGCGCCTTCACCATGGCCTGGTGCGCCTTCAGCTTCTGCTGCTGCGGGCGGAACACCAGGAAATACATGATGCCGACGACCATCAGCACCATCCAGATCGGGCTCTGGAAGGACAGGAAGTCGCTGGCACTGGCGGCGCCTTGCGCGAACGCGGGCGTAATGAACATAGCTCCTCCAAGCGGCGGGCAGCGCGGCGCGCCGCCCAAAGGGCCGCTTTTGCGCGCAAAATCGCGCGGACTATAGCGGCCACGCCTCCAATTGCAACGCCGCGACAAAGGATGCGAAGGGGATTGAGACCGCCGGCCGAAAGCTTGCGGCCATCCGCCGGCCTCGCTAAGGGAGGCGCCGCAAAGCGGTGTCAAAATGGCTAAATCTCCCCCACGAACCAGGAAAAAGGCGGCAAAAAAGGCCGGCCTGCCGAAAATCGCGAATCCGAGGCCCGAGCCCAGGCTCGGTGCCGACGGCAGCGGCGACCTGCTAGCGCGGATCGCGGGCGCCCTGGAGCGGCTGGCGCCTGCCCCCAAGCCCGTCCTCGATTTCTCCGTGGCGGAAGCCTTTGTCTGGCACCCCGAGCACCACGAGCTCACGCCGGTCCGCCGCGTCAACCGCGTCGAGATGGAGCTGCTCAAGGGTATCGAGCGCGTGCGCGACCTGCTGGTCGAGAACACCGAGCGCTTCGCCCGCGGCCTGCCGGCCAACAATGCGCTGCTCTGGGGCGCGCGAGGCATGGGCAAGTCGTCGCTGGTCAAAGCCGCGCATGCCTCGATCGGCGCCGCCTATCCGCAGGCCGGCCTCAAACTCATCGAGATCCATCGCGAGGACATCGAGTCGCTGCCGGAACTGATGGCGCTGATGCGCAATGCGCGCGAGCGCTTCATCGTGTTCTGCGACGATCTGTCGTTCGACGCCGACGACACGTCCTACAAGTCGCTCAAGACCATGCTCGAAGGCGGCATCGAAGGCCGGCCGGAAAACGTGATCTTCTACGCCACGTCAAACCGCCGGCATCTGTTGGCGCGCGACATGGTGGAGAACGAGCGCGCCACCGCGATCAATCCCGGCGAAGCGGTCGAGGAGAAAGTCTCGCTGTCGGATCGCTTCGGCCTGTGGCTCGGCTTTCACCGCTGCAGCCAGGATGAATACCTCGCCATGGTCGAGGGCTATATCGAGCGGCACAGCATTCCGATCGGCGCCGACGAGCTGCGCCGCGAGGCGCTCGAATGGGCGACCACGCGCGGCGCCCGCTCCGGCCGCGTCGCCTGGCAATATGTGCAGGATCTGGCCGGCCGGCTCGGCGTGAAGATCGCCGGCTGACGCGGCCGCCTACGCCCCGTTCAGATATTGCGCCGGATCGACGGGCGTCGCGCCCTTGCGGATCTCGAAGTGCAATTGCGGTGACGTGACGCTGCCGGTCTGACCGGAATGCGCGATCACCTGCCCTCGCTTCACGCTGTCGCCGCGCTTGACGAGAATGTCGCTGGCATGCGCGTAGGCGGTGACAAAGCCGTTGGCGTGGCGCACCAGGACCAGATTGCCGTAGCCCTTGAGCTCGTTGCCGGCATAGGCGACGACGCCGTCCTCGGCCGCCTTGACGGGCGTACCTTCAGGCACCGCGAGATTGATACCGTCGTTCTGCAAGCCGTTCGGCTTGGGGCCGAAGGCCTGGATGACGCGACCGCGTACCGGCCAGCGGAAGCCCGGCTGGTCGGCGCTCGCGGTCTTTCCGGTACTGTCCTCGGCCGGCACCTGCTGGGTCGCGGTCGGCGCGGCGACCCGTGCGCTCAGCTGCGATTCCTGCGCGACGAGGCTTGGTCCGCCCGATTGCGTGATCGCCGGCTGCGTGCGCGGCGGCGCCGAAGACAGCGCCGGCGCTGCGGTTGGCGCGGCCGACGCGAGCGCCGGACGCGGCTGCTGGCGCACGTCCGGGATGGTAATGCGGTCGCCCACCCGCACCATGGTGGTCGGCGGGATATTGTTGGCCTTGGCCAGCACCATCACCGGCTTGTTGTAGAGCCGCGCGATGCTGTTGAGCGTTTCTCCGGGCTGCACGACATGCACGCTTGACGGCGCCGTGAGCGCCGAACGCGGCGGGCCGACCGGCGCCGCGACGCTCTGCGTGTAGCGCGGCTCGCCGGGCGGCGCGGCGACCGCGGCAACGGGCGCCGCGTGATAGCGCGGGATCACGAGATGCATGCCGGGGCGGACCATAGTCGCGCTGTTGATATTATTGGCTTGCATGATGGCCGAAACCGGCACGCCGTGCCGGTGCGCGATGATTTCGAGCGTCTCGCCGGGTTCGACGACGATCGGCGTGCCGCCTTCCCAGGTCCAGCTCGGCGGCGGCGGGGGCGGCGCTGCGATCGAGCCGGTGACTTCGCCCCTGGCCTGATAGGAACCCATGCCCCGGCCGCCGCCCGACGTGCCGTCATCGGCGCTGCCGAGATGCGGCAGCGGACGGCTTTCGATGCGGCCAGCGGGTGCGGATTGGACCGAGCCGGTGACGTCGCTGCGCGGCGGATTGCTGGAGCCGAACCCTTCGTTGAAGCGGCCGGAATCGGCGCTACAGCTCGCCAACCCGATGCCGATTAACGAAATGGCAACCAGATGCGGCCAACTGGCCGACCGACGCGATGCGCACATGGTTACTCACTCGAACGCAATACTGAGATGAGCGAATAAACATCGTTGGGGTAAACGTCGGCTTAAGTGGCGCGACGATCATTACGAAATTCTATTAAGTGTCTTCGCAGTTACAGTTCGCGCGCTTTGCCCGGTAACAGTGGCACAAAGCGAACGGCAACGAGCTTCTCGCTGGTTAACTCGCCGTTCGCCTGCTTGGTGATCTTGACGAGACGCTGTGCGCCGTTGCGCGGTCCGATCGGCAACACCATTTTGCCGCCTTCGGCAAGAAGCGCGACGAGCGGCTGCGGCACATCTTCGGCGGCCGCCGTCACCATGATGCGGTCGAACGGCGCGGTATGCGTCATGCCGGCGGCGCCGTCGCCGACCAGGATCGTGATGTTGCTGTAGCCGAGCGTGCGGACGCGGTCGCGTGCGGCATCGGCCAGCGTGCGGAAACGCTCGATACTGACCACTTCGCGGGCGAGCCGCGACAGGACTGCGGCCTGATAGCCCGACCCGGTGCCGATTTCGAGCACGCGGTGCCGCGGCTCGACCTCGAGCTGTTCGGTCATATAGGCGACGACATAGGGCTGGCTGATAGTCTGGCCGCAGGCGATCGGCAGCGCCTGGTCGGCATAGGCGTTGTCGGCGAATTCCGCATCGACAAAATATTCGCGCGGAACCTCGTCCATGGCGCGCAGCACCGCCTGATTGCTGATGCCGCGCCGGCGCAATGCGAGCTGAAACTCCATCCGCTCAACATCGGCTGCAGGGACCTCCGCCACAATGACCTCGCTAAAAGGATTTGCGCGCAAATGCCGCGGACTAAATTGGAACCAAGGGACGCGCCCGGCGTTACCGATGCTCAACGGGGACTGTCCGCAGCGGGGACTGTCCGCAGCGGCGGAATTGTCATTAAATAGGTGTGACGAGCCGCGAAATCCATCACAATTTCGCCGTTAGCATTGGGGTTTGAATGCCTTCTCGGGGAAAGCGTGTCCTGCTGGTCGAGGACGAAATGATGATCCGCATGCTGCTGGAAGGCATGCTGGATGACCTGGGCCACACCGTTGCCGGCGAAGCCGGCGCCATCGACGAGGCCCTCGTGCTCGCCAAGGACGCCGAATTCGACATCGCCCTACTCGATGTCAATCTCAACGGCCGGCCGATCACGCCGGTGGTCGAGATCCTGATCAAGCGCGGCCTGCCCTTCGTGTTCGCCTCGGGCTATGGCCAAGGCGGCGTGCCGGAGCCCTATCGCGGCTCGCCGACTTTGCAGAAGCCGTTCCAGGTCGAAGCGCTGGCCGAAGCGATCGAGGCGGCGTCGCCAAGGCCTTGACGGTGCAGAAGCTTGGTTGGCAACATCGCGTTGCCGGCTTTGGCAAATGCCATGGGCAAGCCCGCGCGCAGCAAAATCGGACCGTTGTCAGTGACCTCACTCGCCCGCGCGATCAGCCGCCGGCGCCGAACACAGTCGGCAAATCGAACTTGCGGTCGATGCCGAGCCTGAGCGTGTCGATCGATTGCTTCACGCCGATCATCTGGCCGTTGAGAACGGACACCGCCGGGAACGCGACGGTGACGGTCCCGAGCCCGATATGTTCGTATTCGAAAAGCGTCGACCAGTTGTCGGCGAGCGCGTATTGCAGGCCGACGCCCGCCATCCAGCCGTGCGCGGACTTGTCGAGTTCCTGAAAGCCGCCGCTCGGATTGCCGTTGGTGTCGCCCCATAGCGTATAGGTCGATCGCGTCCAGGCGGCGCCGGCTTTGACATAAAGCAGGGAGCGGTTGAACGCATAGCCGAAGCGCCCGCCGGCGGTCGCGATGGTGTCGACAGCGAGCTGGCAATTGACGCCGCCGATACCGGAGAAGCAGGTGTTTTCGCCGCGGATATTGGCCGCAGCCAATTCGCTTTGAATGCCGGCGATCCAGGCGCCGCTCTGCCAATCGGCGCCAATGTGACCGCCGCCCAGCGGGCCGGTGCTGTGAATGGTGTCGCCGAAGCCCGCGATATTGGTGAGGCCCGCGCTTGTGGAGTCGCCGAACGGATCCGACCAGCGGGTGTCGCTCCAGCCGCCGCCGACATAGCCGCCGAGATAGAGCCCCGACCAATTGACCCGCGCCACCGCGACCGGCGCCGCGCGCGCCGCTTCCGCCGGCCGCTCGTCGCCCCAATGATAATCGGTCTGCAGGAAGACGCCGTAACGCTCGGTATTGTAGCGAGCGAGCTGCGGCGTCGTCGGCAGCGCCAGGCCCAGAGCGTCGAACCATACCGAGCCGGTATTCGTGTTGAGCGCCCAGTAGCGGCCGCCGACACCGACATTCCAGTTGCGGGTGACGGCATAGTTCAAAACGCTTTCGAGCATCACGCCGTTGCCGGTCGGCGCCATTTCGGGAAGCAGCAATTGGCGAAGGTTGTGATCGTCCTGGCCGCGGAAGGTCGTGTACGGCACATACGCGGCGTCGGCCGAGAATTTGAGCGCGTCGGTCAGCCAAAAATCCGTGCTCAGACCGACGCGCAGCGAATTGAAGTGATCGTCCTCGTTAAAGACCTGGAACGCGGCATCGACGCCGACGCAGGTCGTATCGCCGGCGGCCTGATTGCAGCCGAAACCGTCAAGATGCTGCCGGAAATAATTGTAGCCCACAAAGGCGCCGAGCCTGCCGCCTGGACCTTTCAGGAACGTGTAGCCGAGGTCGAGCGTGGCATAGCCAAGGCTTCCCGACACCGGTGAGACGGTGTTCGAATAGGCGCCGCCGAAGCCCGGAAAATCCTCGTCGATCAGATCGCCGTGCGTGATGGCCCCGGCGCCGACATAGCCTTTGACGAAAACGCCGCTGGCGTGATCGGCACGGCCGAAAGTCTCGCCCGAGATGCCGTCGAGATTGATATAGGTGAGCCTTGAATTGATCGTTGACGGCAGCGGGGCATTGCCCAGGAGCGGCTGCGGCGCCCCGATCTTGCCGGAACTGAACCACAGCCGCGTGCCGACATCGAATTGCCAGTCCGAGAGCGACACGGCGCTGCGCGGCGGCCAGAAGGTGGCATTGCCGTTACCGGCGGCGGCGGCGCCGAAGCGATAGTTAAGGCCGAGCCGCAGGATGCTCGCCGACAGATCCATCGACTGGGTGAAGGCCTGCGGCGACGGCGGAGTGAAGCTGCTGACGAAATTGCTGCTCACCTCGTGCCCGTACAAGGTGCCGAAATGCACATAGAGATATTCGGCCTTCAGGCTGAGCCGATCGTTCAGCCCGGTCTCGATGCCACCGCCGAGCGCATAGCCCGCGCGCACGCTGCCGGCATTTGCCTCCTGGACGGCACCGATGACGGCGCCCGCAGCATTGCCGTCGGTGAACAGGAACTGGCCTTTGAGCTCGGTCACGGCGAGACCGCCAGTGAGATAGAACAGCCAATTGTCGACCGTCACACCGGCGCGCGGGCGCAGCGTGAGGAGCCAGTTGGCGTCCGCATAGGAGCTGATGACGAACTGATTGAGCCGGAAGCCGCTATTGAAAAAGCCCGAACCGCCGGCCGGATAACGCACCGCATTGCTGTTCGCGGCACCGAGCAGATGCAGATAGTCGAGTTCGGCCTCGAATCCGAGCAGTGTGCGGCCGCTCTGCACGTTGTAGCCGGCCTGACCGCCGCCGGCGAAGCCGAGCGGATTTATCGTTTGCGCCCCTGCCGCATTGACCGCCGCGATGTCCCTAGCGTGAGTCAGGTAGCTGCCCGCCTGGGTCGAGGTTGTCGGGTCGAAGCTGCCCCAGGCGGCGCCGAGATTCACGCCGGCGTAGAATCCGGTCCAGTCGTAGGTCGGCGCCGCGGTCGCCGGCGCGACCGGCGGCGACTTATCCCTGGCGTCGGCGGGTGCCGCCTGAGCCAGACAAAACAATGCCGCCGCAGCACAAACGCCGGCCCGAACGCGCCACATAAATTCAGCCTCACGCATCTGAAACTCGCACAGGCGAAATTACACCTCAGCCGGTGCGGCAAGGAAAGCCGCTGCCCGCTGTTTTCCACTGCGGCGCCCGACCTACGGTCCGGCACCGGGGATCGCGCGAGGCGCGAACAGCCCGCCGCCCCCGGAATCAAGGCGCGCTCTTCTCGAACAGCGCGACCAGCTGCGTCATGGTCGGAACGTCGGTGATGTCGATCTTCAGCGGCGTCACCGCGATGGTGCGGTCCTCGATCGCGGCGATATCGGTGCCGTGTTCCGGATCCATCTTCATCTGCAGCGAATAGGCGATCCAATAGTACGGGTTGTGGCGGCCGTCGAAGCGCTTGTCGATGTGCAGCCGCTCCTGCCGTCGCCGTCCCAACGGCGCAACCGCGATGCCTTTGACGTCCTCCGGCGCGCAGTCGGGAAAGTTGACGTTGACCAGTACGTCCTTGCGCACTCCGGTGCCGAGCACCTGTTTGATGATGTCCGGCGCAAAGCGCAGACCGGTATCCCAGAACGGAGGATTGCCGCTGCGCGATTTGTAGGACTGCGACAGCGCGATCGAGGGAATGCCGAGGAGCGCGCCCTCCATGGCGCCGGCCACCGTGCCGGAATAGATCACGTCCTCGCCGACATTGCGGCCGCGATTGACGCCAGAGAGGACCAGATCAACCTGCTTGCCGTCGAGCACGTGACGCACGCCCATGATGACGCAATCGGTCGGCGTGCCGCGCACGGCGAAGCGGCGTTCGCCGATCTGGCGCAGCCGCAACGGATCGTTCAGCGACAATGAATGCGCGACCCCGGACTGATCATGCTCCGGCGCCACCACCCACACATCGTCCGACAAAGCGGAAGCGATCTCGGCGCAGATATCGAGGCCTTCGGAATGGATGCCGTCGTCGTTGGTGACCAGGATTCGCATATCAGTTCGCTTCGATCTTCTTCATGCCGCCCATATAGGGCTGCAACGCCTGCGGCACCACGATCGAGCCGTCGGCTTCCTGATAATTCTCCATCACCGCGATCAGCGCGCGGCCGACGGCGACGCCGGAACCGTTGAGCGTGTGGACATGACGCACCTGGCGGTCCTGCTTGGTGCGGTAGCGCGCATTCATGCGCCGCGCCTGGAATTCGCCACAGACCGAGCATGACGAGATTTCCCGGTACATGTTTTGCCCGGGCAGCCACACTTCGATGTCGTAGGTTTTTTGTGACGCAAAGCCCATATCGCCGGTGCACAGCGTCATCACGCGGTAATGCAGATCGAGCCGGCGCAACACCTCCTCGGCGCAGGCGAGCATGCGCTCATGCTCGTCCTTGGACTGCTCCGGCGTGGTAATGGAGACAAGCTCCACCTTGGTGAACTGATGCTGGCGGATCATGCCGCGCGTGTCCTTGCCGGCCGCACCGGCTTCGGCACGAAAGCACGGCGTGCAGGCGGTGAGCCGCATCGGCAATTGCGCTTCGTCGACGATGGATTCACGGACGAGGTTTGTGAGCGGCACTTCGGCGGTGGGGATGAGGCCGAGGCGATCATCGCGGAGTCTAAGAAAGCGAGTTTCGTAGGCTGCTTCCAATTCATCTCGCTTTGCTTTTGCAACGTCGACATCAGGCACGCCGGTCAACATTTCACCTTTGATCGCCCAGAACTGGTCTTCATCAAATTTGGGCAGCTGAGCGGTACCGAACATCGTCTCGTTGCGTACGAGCAATGGCGGTGAAACTTCAGTGTAATTGTGCGGCTCGCTGGTATGTACATCGAGAAAGAATTGCCCAAGTGCGCGCTCGAGCCGCGCGAGACCTTTTTTCAAAACGACAAAACGCGCGCCGGACAGCCTTGCCGCGGTTTCGAAGTCCATCTGGCCAAGCGCTTCGCCGAGCTCGAAATGCTGCTTCGGTGCAGATGCATATGCGCGCTTGGCGCCGAAACGATGATGCTCGACATTGTCGTGCTCATCCTTGCCGTCGGGCACGTCGGCAAGCGGCAGATTGGGAATCTGCGCCAGCGCTTCGTTCAGCGCCGTGGTGGCTTTCTTCTCGTCCGCCTCGAATCTCGGGATCGTTTCTTTTATCGCCGCAACTTCGGCGAACAACGCCGCCGCCTTCTCCTCGTTCTTGGTCTTCTTCGCCTCGCCGATCTCTTTCGACGCCGCATTGCGGCGCGCCTGCGCCTTTTCGAGCTCCAGGATCATGGCGCGGCGCGTCTCGTCGAGCGCGATCAGGCGCTTGGATTCAGGCGCCAGCCCGCGCCGCGCCAGGCCGCGGTCGAATTCGTCAGGGTTTTCGCGAATGAAGCGGATGTCATGCATTGTTTTCTAATTCCAGAGCGTCATGGCCGGACTTGTTCCGGCCATCCACGTCTTTGGCAGCGTCGAGCAAGACGTGGATGCCCGGCACAGGGCCGGGCATGACGAATCACCCTTAAGAATACGCGGAACCTACTCCGCGGGCTTGGCCGCGGCGGCGCGGTCGGCCGCCGCGCGCTTTTCGACGATGCGCACCGACCAGACCGAGCCCTCGTAAAGCGCGATCAGAGGCAGCGCAAGGGACATCTGGCTGAGCACGTCGGGGGGCGTCAGCACCGCGGCGATGACAAAGGCGATGACGATGAAATAGCGGCGCTTGGCGCGCAGTTGCTCGGAGGTGATGATGCCGACCCGGCCCAACAGCGTCAGGATCACCGGCAGCTGGAAGGCGATGCCGAAGGCGAGGATGAGCTTCATCATCAAGGAGAGGTAGTCCTCGACCTTGGGCAGGAGTTCGATGGTCGCCTGCCCCGGACCGCCCAACTGCTGCATGCCCAGCGAAAACCGCGCCAGCATCGGCCAGACCACGCCGTAGACGACGGCCGCGCCGAGCAGGAAGAAGATCGGGGTCGCGATCAGATAAGGCAGGAAGGCCTGCTTCTCGTTGCGATAGAGGCCGGGCGCGACAAACATGTAAAGCTGCGTCGCCATCACCGGGAACGAAATGAAGGCCGCGCCGAACAGCGCCAGCTTGAGCTGCACAATGAAATATTCGAGCAGTCCCGTATAAATGAATTTCGAATTTTCCGCGCCCGCGACCCAGATGTAAGGCCAGGTCAGCCAGTCGAAGATGTGACGGGCGATGAAGAAGCAGCCGATCGCGGCGACAAAGAACGCCAGCAGCGCCTTGATCAGCCGCGACCGCAGCTCGATCAGGTGATCCATCAGAGGCGCCTTGGTCGCCTCGATCGCCTTCTCTTCGTCTTCGTCGCGGCTCATCCGGTGCGCTCTGTGCTTCCCGGCGTGGCGACGGCAGGCTCTGGCGGTTGCGGGGCCGGCTCTGCCGCGGGCGTCTGCGTGCCTGCCGCGGCAATCACCGGCTCAACACCGGCCGGTTCGGCGACAACCGGTTCGACTCGCCCCGACTCGATGGCGGGCGCGGAGGCGTTCGGCGCTTGCGGCGTCATCAGGTCGAGCGGCTTGTTCTCGAAGTCCTTGCCAAGATCCTTACTGAGATCGTTGTTGAGATCTTTGCCGATCGCCTCGACGTCCTCGCGCGCGCCTTTGAGCGGATCGTAGTTTTTGACGTCCTGCGCCAGATCGTCGACCGACTTCTTCAGGTCGGCCATCTCGGCTTCGCGCATCGCCTCTTGGAACTGATTTTGAAACTCCGCGGCCATGCCGCGGATCTTGCGGGTATATTGCCCGAGCGTGCGCATGACGCCGGGCAATTCCTTCGGACCGATGACGACAAGGGCGACGATCCCGATGAGCAGGAATTCGGTCCAACTGATGTCGAACATGAATTGAACTCCGGCGGCGTCACCCGCCGATCATTCCCCCGCGGCGGTCGCCATCAGCGCGAGAGCGTGGACGCAAGGGCATGATCCCGAAAAGTGGGAACCGGTTTTCGGATCAGATCATGCCCCAAGTGAGACCTTAGACTTTGCTCTCGGACTTCTTGAGCTCGGCGCCGGCCTGATGGTCGATGGTCTTCACGCTATCCTTGGGCGTCGCGTCGGCCTCGTCATCGGCCATGCCCTTCTTGAAGGCTTTGATGCCCTTGGCGACATCGCCCATCATGTCGGAGATCTTGCCGCGCCCGCCGAAGACGATGAGCACGATCGCGCCGACGACCAGCCAATGCCAAATACTGAACGAACCCATGAATTTCCTCCGTCCGCCGTGGCGCGGCGGCTCAACGCCCATTTAGCCCAGAAACTAGGCGTCGGGACCGGCAAAAACAAGCGCGGCGGATAGTCCGCCACGCCGCAAAGACAAAGCCCTTCAAGTTAACCCTACGCCATCGCGCATTCCGGCAATTGATTGCCGGATCAGGCGTTTTATTCCCCGCTCTTGTCCTCGGGCTCCGCGGCGGAATCCTCGCCGATTTCCTCGCTCCTGGGCACCAGGCCGAGGTCGAGATCGCCGGGCTCCAGCGGATCCTCGTCGTCGCGCAGCGCCGGATCGTCCGAGGGAACCGGCACCGAGAATTCGGCCGGCAGCGACGGGTCGACCAAGCCCGCGCCCTTGAGCTCGTCGAGGCCGGGCAGATCGGTCAGGGCTTCGAGCCCGAAATGCGACAGGAAGGCCTCGTTGGTGCCATAGGTCACCGGCCGGCCCGGCGCCTTCCTGCGGCCGCGCAGCCGGATCCAGCCGGTCTCGAGCAGCACGTCGAGCGTGCCCTTCGAGGTCGAGACGCCGCGGATCTCTTCGACCTCGGCGCGCGTCACCGGCTGGTGATAGGCGACAATGGCAAGCGTCTCGATGGCCGCGCGCGACAGCTTGCGGGTGACGACGGATTCCTTGGTCAAAAGCCAGGCGAGATCGCTCGCCGTGCGCATCGTCCATTTGCCGGCGACCTTCACCAGATTGACGCCGCGGGAGGCATAGTCGTGCTGCAGCTGGGTGAGCAGCGGCTTGACGTCGATGCCGGCCGGCAGCCGCGAGGCGAGAGTCTTTTCGTCGAGAGGCGCTTCGGCGGCAAACAGCAAAGCTTCGAGGATGCGCAACTGCTCGGCGCTCACCTCCTGCGGCTCCTGCTTACCGCCTTCAATCACACGCATCTCCGCGACATTCCCCATTGATTCTTTCTCCCTCTTACGCATTCCCGGATTCCGCAGACATAACACCTGTCGAACCGCCGCTATCCCCGCTTTGCTTCTTGCGCAGATAGAGCGGCGTGAACGAGCCCTGCTGATGGGCTTCGAGGTGGCCCTCACGTACCAGTTCCAGCGCCGCGGCGAAGGTCGAAGCGAGCACCGTCGGAATCATCGACGGCTCGACCAGATAGGCGACGAGATACTGATCGAGCGGGCTCCAATCCAGCGACTGACCGACCAACTTTTCCAGCGCCTCGCGCGCCTCGGCGAGCGACCAGACGGTGCGCTTGCGCACGCGTACGAAGGAGCGCGCCTTGGTCTGGCGCCGGCTCGAATAAGCGGACAGCAGATCGTAGAGTGTGGCCGTCCATTCCGGCTTGGTGATCTCGGCGATCGGCTCGGGATCGCCGCGTCCGAATACCTCGCGGCCAAGCTGCGGCCGGTTTATCAAAAGCTCTGCGACCTGGCGGATGCCTTCGAGCCGGCGCAGGCGTTGTGCCAAGGCGTTGGCCATATCCTCGGCGCTGACGCCGTCGGGCGCGTGCTGTTCGGGCAGCAGCAGGCGCGACTTCAGGTAAGCGAGCCACGCCGCCATCACGAGATAGTCGGCGGCAAGCTCCAGCCGCATCTTCCGCGCCGCCTCGATGAAGGTCAGATATTGGTCGGCCAGCGCAAGGATCGAGATCTTTGCCAGATCGACCTTCTGCTGCCGCGCCAGCGTCAGCAATAGATCGAGCGGGCCCTCGAAGCCTTCGACATCGACAACCAGCGCCGGGTCGTCGGACGCCCGTTCCGGCAACTGCGCTTCGAATTCCTGAATGCTCGCGTCGTCGGCGTTCATGCCAATGCTCACACTGAATTTCCTGCCGACGCCCAAAGCTCCCCGTCGGGAACCCAGGCGCCCGCCATCAGACTTAAGAACTCCGCCCGGCCGGCGGCGAGGTCGATCGGGGCTGCGGGTCTTCGTCGCGCGAGCGCGGCATCCGCCCGGCGGCGCGCCTCGCCCGTGAGTTTTGGCGCTTCAGCCGCCACCGCCGTCATCTCCTCCATCTTGCCGTTGCAATGCAAGACCATGTCGCAACCCGCTGCAATTGCAGCCTTGGTTCGCTCGCCCAGCGACCCCGACAGCGCCCCCATGGAGACATCGTCGCTCATCAGGAGCCCTTGGAACCCGATCGACTGACGAATCACCTCCCCCACTATAGTGGCGGAAGAGGTGGCCGGCGCGACCGGGTCGAAGGCTGTGAACACAACATGCGCGGTCATCGCCATAGGCAGCCCGGCGAGCGGCCGGAATGCGGCAAAATCAGTGGCTTCCAGCACCGCCCGGTCGGCCGTGACGACCGGAAGCCGCAGGTGGCTGTCGGCAGCCGCGCGGCCGTGGCCGGGAATGTGCTTGAGCACCGGCAGCACGCCGCCCTCGAGCAGGCCCTGGGCGATGGCACCGGCGACGGCCGCGACCTGGACCGGATCGAGCCCATAGGCACGGTCGCCGATAATGGGGTCCGCGCCCGAGATCGGCACGTCGGCAAGCGGCAGGCAATCGACGTCGATACCGAACGCCGCAAGATCGTCGGCAATCAGCCGCGCACCGAGCCTCGCCGCCCGCAGCCCGGCATCACGATCGCGCGCATAGACCGCGCCATAGGCGGCGCCCGGCGGATAGTTCGGCACCAGCGGCGGCTTGAGCCGCTGCACGCGGCCGCCCTCCTGATCGATCAGAACCGGCGCATCGCGGCCGAGCGCCGCGCGGCAGTCCTCGACCAGGCGGCGCAACGAGGACCCGTCGCCGACATTGCGCGTGAACAGGATCAAGCCCCAAGGATCCGCCTCCTTAAGGAACTGGCGCTCTCCCGCTGTCAGGGAAGCACCCGCGACACCGGTGATGAAAGCGCGCATGGCCCGCCGTAGCTCGCGGCGCGCATCGTGGTCAAGCTTGGGTCAACCGCGAGTCCTCAGGAAAACGCCCGCAATCCCCGCCTTAATTCCGCTGCACGAGGCAGTTGCCGCCGGCGGCTTTGAGGCTCGAGCACATCTGCGCCGCTTGCTCCATCGACCCATAGGGACCGACCAGCGTGCGGTAGAAGGTGCCCTTGTCGCCGAGATTGACCTGGCGCACCGCCGGCGCGTGGCCGCCGAGCTGCGAGGGAAACTTGGCTTGCAGGTCGCGATACGCGGATTGCGCCTCGGCCTCGCTTCGCTGCGACGAGACTTGCACATAGTACGGGCCGCCGCCTGCCGCCGGCGCGGCGGCCGGTGCCTGTTCCGCCGCCTGACGCGGCACCGCTGCGGTTCGCGTCCGCGGCGCGGCCGGCTCACTGCCCCCGGGCACGATCGAGAGCGGCGCATTGCCGCCCTGCGCCGCGGCCGGCCTTGACGGAGCCGGCGCAACCGGACGTGCAACCGACTGCGAGCGCGCCGGCGCCTGCGGCGCTGCAGCCTGCGCGGCGTCGGAATTATCGATTTGGCCGTTATGGACCGAGACCGTGTGAATTTTCTTGGCGTTCGCCGATCCAGCCACTGGCGGCGATTGCAGCGGCGAATTTGGCGAAGGCGCTGCCGGCATCCCGGCCTGGCTGCCAGAAGCCGATGCGGCATCCGGCGGGCCAAGCTGCAGCGGCGCGCCGGTACCCGGAAAGCCCGACGCCACGGCGCCGGCCATCGGGCCGGTCACGTTCTGCCCGGTTATGCCCAGGCCCTGACCGCCGGGCATCGCGCCCGGTGGCAGCCCGGGATTGGCATTGGGGGAAACGGGAATAGTCGAAACCACGCGCGGCGTGTTCGGCGGCGCCGGCACATCGACCGGCTTCTCCTCACGCGACACCAGCTTGTCGGGCGAAGCGCCGACGCTTGCCTGTCCTGACGCGTTCGCACCGTTGCCTGCCGGAACGATCTTGTTCGGCGTGCCGTCGGCTTTGATGATCGGCGGCAAGGACGGCACGATCGATCCGCCGAACATCGCGCGATAGCCGAACCAGCCGGCGGTGGAGAGCACCACGAGACCCAGAAGACCCGCGACCAGTGCAAAACCCCTGCGCCGCGGCGCGGGCGCGTCGTCCTCGATCTCGTCCTCGTAATCCTCGAGCGCATAGGACTGATCGTCGTCGGCCTGCTGCGCATAAGTCTGGGCGTAGCCCTGTTCATGCCCTTGCGGATAATCCTGGCCAGGCTGCTCGCCGTAATCCTGGGCGTAGTCCTGTGCGTAGTTTTGGCTGCGATCCGATGCGCGATCTTGCCCCCGACCTTGCGCGGCATATCCGTCGTCGCGCAGGCGCGGCAGGAAGGCCGGCACGTCCTGGATCGGATCGTGCTCGTCGTCATAGCGCGGCTGCTCGGCATAGCCGCGCGTATCGTAGCGATCCGCCGGCGCGGCATACTGATCGGGCTGTTCTTCGTTATAGGACGGCGGCGCCGCTCGATACGGCGGCGGATAGGAATCGGCCAGCCGCGGCGCGTCATGGCTCGGATCATGGCCGCTGTACTGGCGCTCATCATATTGGCTGTCGCGATACGGATCCGGGCTCTCGCTGTACTGGCGCTGGCCGTCGTCATATTGGCTCTCGCCATACTGACTTTGGCGCTCATCGTACTGTTGGGCGTAACGCGGATCGTCGGCCCACGCGTCGAGCGGCGGCGCATCAGTTTGCTGCGGCGGGTATTGTTGCGGCGTCTGCTGCGCTTGCGGCGCGTGATCGGCGGTGCTGCCCGCAGGCGGCGTTTGTCCGATCAGGCGCGCCAGTTCGGCAAGCGGATCTTCAAATTGCTGACCGCCGGGTGCGCCGGCATCACGGCGGGATGTACGATAGGTATTGTCGGTCATGGTCGTCGCCCCGCCTCAGGCGCTTACGCGATACAAGTCGCCCCCGACCGCAGCGTTACTCAGAATGGCGTTAGCAACCTATCGCATCTCGTTGGGCGCTGTGACCCCAAGCAGCCCAAGTCCCGAGGCGAGAACGGTCGCCACGCCTTGTACAAGCACAAGCCGGGCCTCAGTTATTTGTCGATCATCTTGGATAATGAAGCGTAAATGAGGCGCGGCATTGCCCTGCGTCCAAAGCGCATGAAACTCCGACGCTAACTCGAACAGATAAAAGGCTATTCGGTGCGGTTCATGGGCCAAAGAGGCAGCCTCGACGATTCTCGGATAGAGGGCAATACGCCGCATCAGGGCCAATTCGGCAGGATCGTTTAGGCGCGCCAGGTCGGCGGCATCGACCAGCGCGGTTCCCCCTTCAGGCAGGTCGGGGAACGCCGCCTTGGCGTTGCGGAACACCGACTGGGCGCGCGCATGGCCGTACTGGACATAAAAGACCGGATTGTCGCGCGAC
>Ga0335069_10003435_pt1 | contig 23939 bp, 18 predicted proteins | sample Lox_Sample_11_FD_206714 | JGI IMG/M metagenome (GOLD analysis project Ga0335069, IMG submission 206714) | Soil microbial communities from Loxahatchee National Wildlife Refuge, Florida, United States - Lox_Sample_1.1 | ecosystem: Environmental > Terrestrial > Soil > Wetlands | place: USA... | reverse complement strand
ATCGGACGCAGTTCAAATCGCTCACACCCCCTAAGGGGCAGTTCAGGCCCATCATTACTGCATGAAACTGCGTCCGACCCTCACAACAACCGGACAGCCGTGGGGTCGACCCACATGGGAGACACACGGGGCACCCACCGTAGTCTCGCCGGAAAGATACGGGCAAGGCGCCCCGGCAGGCTGCGGGGCGAGTCCAAGCTGCTGCACGCCAGCCACTTGGGTGTAAGTGCCTGTGCCAACGTAGGATAGGGTCACCATGCCATCGGAGCGCAGCCGTCAGCCGTAGCAGTGATTCAACGCAAAAGGGTAAAGGAGCAAAGCCTCAGACGTTCAACACCTTTGCGCCTTCGCTCCTTTGCGTCTTTGCGTTAAAAGCCGTCTGCATAGATAGGGCCGTCCGGGCGCGTTGACGGGCCTGCCGCGCCCGCGCTATTCTCGCGCCCATGATGCGGAAGCCGCGCATCCGGTTTCCTGGGCCCCTCTACCCCGCGATGGCCTGCCTGGCCGGGGGCGCCTTGATGCTGCGATGCAGCTTGGGCTCTGCCGCCACTGACCCCTTGCTGGAAACCCTGACCGGCACCTCCCCCGAATTCGTCGTCACTACGTGGCGGATGCAGCAGGGGCTGGCCTCGGACCGGGTGCGCACGGTCTTGCAGACCCGCGACGGTTATATCTGGGTGGCGACCTTCAACGGCGCGGCGCAGTTCGACGGCGTCCGTTTCCAGGTATTCAATGACGCCAACACCCCGCCGCTGCGCAACAGCCTGGTCAATTGCCTCTTCGAAGACATCGAGGGCCGGCTCTGGCTGGGCAGCGACACTGGGGAGATCACCTGGCGTGATCCCCGCGGCTTCCATGCCCTGAGCTTCACCAATAACTGGCCCAGCTCGCCCATTGACCGTTTTGCCCAATCGCGCGACCAAACGCTCTGGGTCCTGAACCGCGACGGGCTCCTGCTGCGTGCGCGGAACCTGCACGCCGAAGGCACCCTGGGAAACCTGGCCGGGCGGCTCTATTCGGACATAGCCACGGACAACGAGGGACAGGTGTGGGCCGTCCGCTACGGCGGCCTGCTGGTCAGGCTGACGGAGAAAGGCGAGGCCGAACCCCAACCCGGCCCGGCGCCGACCCGTTACTACCGCACGGTGGCGGCGGCGCGGAGCGGCGGGCTGTGGGTGCGCGATGGCAACCGCTTGCGCCGCTGGCGTGAAGGCAAGTGGGTCGAGGACCGGGGCAGGCACGCGTGGAACACGAGGCAGGCCGTGGCCATGTACGAAGGCTCCCGTGGCGAGGTGTGGGTGGGCACGCGCGAGGACGGCGCCTTCGTCGTGGCCGCTGACGGTTCGGACCATCACCTCCACCGCGCCAACGGCCTGGCCCATGATTTGGTCTCGAGCATTGCCGAAGACCACGAAGGCAACGTCTGGATCAGCAGCGATGGCGGCGGATTGAGCATGTTGCGCCGCCGGGCGGTGTTCATGATCCACCCGCCCGACATGTGGCAGCATCGCCCCATCTGGTCCGTGTCGCCCTCGCTGGACGGCGGGCTGTGGATCGGCACCGAGGGGGCGGGGGTGTATAAGATGAAGGGGGCGGAGTTCACCCAGCTCAGCGCTACGAACAGCCCCACGGCCAAGGACGTGCGGACCGCGGTCGAGGACAGCTCCGGCCGCCTGTGGGTCGGCACCCAGGGGGCCAGCTTGCTGGTGAGCGATAAAGACCAGTTGCGCCCCCTTACTCATGCCGAGGCCGGCGTGACCCTGCCGCCTCTCTTTTATGCCATCTGCCCAAGCCGGGACGGGACGCTGTGGCTGGGCAGCAACAACGGCCTGCTCCGCTACCAGCGAGGCCAGTGTTCCCGGCTGGGCAGCGAGCTTTATCGCTCCGAGGTGCGCTGTATCACCGAGACGCCCGACGGCGCCCTCTGGCTGGGAATGCGCGGCGGCGGCATCGCCCGCTACCAGGATGGCCGGTTCACCCAGTTCCTGCGCCCGCAAGGTTTGCCTTACGAATATGCCTGGGCGCTCTACGGTGATGCGAGCGGCTCGCTGTGGATCGGCACACCTGGATCCGGGCTGATCCGGTGGCGGGATGGCCAATTCCGCAGAGTCACCAGCCGCCAGGGCTTGCCCAGCGATTATATCTGCAGCATCCAGGCCGACTCGCAGGGCTGCCTGTGGCTTGGCTCCTATGCCGGCATCCTGCGGGTGGCCCGGAGCGAACTGGAGCAGTGCGCCGAGGCGCAAAGCGACTCCCTCAACTGCCTGGTGCTGGACGGCAGCGATGGCCTGACTTCTCTCGAAATGGCAGGCGGCAACCAACCGGCGGCCTGCACCACTCCCGATGGGCGCCTGTGGTTTGCCACCAGCGGCGGGCTGGCGATGGTGGACCCGGCCCGGCTGCGCACCAACGCCCTGGCGCCCCCGGTCTGCCTGGAGGAAGTCGTGCTCGAGGGCAAGGCTCAGCCCTTGAGTCCAGCGTCTGGAGCTTCGAGTCCTGAGCCGTCGGTCCACGGCGCGGCGACTCAAGACTTTAGACTCGAGACTCAAGACCTCCCCGCCTTGCGTGTGCCGCCCGGCAGCGGCCAAATCGAGCTGCGCTACACCGCCCTGAGCTTCTGCGCCCCCCAGCGCGTCCGCTTCCGCTACCGGCTGCAGCCCGTGGACGCGAATTGGGTGGAGGCGGGCACCCGCCGCGCGGCTTTCTATGCCCACCTTGCTCCCGGCGACTACCGTTTTGAAGTCATCGCCTGCAACAACGACGGCGTGTGGAATCCGAATGGTGCGGCCATGGTCCTGACCGTGCTGCCGCATCTCTGGCAGACCTGGTGGTTCGTCCCGTGCTGCTGGCTTGGCGGTGTCGGCGTGGTGGGCACGGCGGTAGTGATGACGCTGCGGCGACGGCACCGCCAGCGCATTGAGACCCTGGAGCGGGCGCGCCTGGTCGAACGCGAGCGCGGGCGCATCGCGCGCGACCTGCACGACGACCTGGGCAGCGGCCTCACCGACATCAGCACCACCAGCGCCTTGGGGCTCGATCCCGCCGTGCCCCTGGCAGAGGCTCGGGAGTACTTCGGCGAAATCAGCCAGCGCTCCAACGATATGGTCGCTGCCTTGGACGAGATCGTCTGGGCCGTTAACCCGACGAACGACCACCTGGGGTCGCTGGCGACCTATCTCTCCCAGTTTACCGAACAGTTCATTCGCCGCACGCCTTTGCGCTGCCGCTTTGAAATTCCGGAGCGACTGCCCCAACTGTCCCTCAACGCCGAGCAGCGCCACAGCTTGTTCCTCGCGTTCAAGGAAGCGCTCCAAAACGCCGTCACCCACGCGGCGGCTTCGCAGCTCTGGGTCGGCATTACCGTGCAGGATGGCAGCCTCATGATCTTCCTCGAAGACGACGGGCGCGGGTTCCAGGTGAACGCCGCGCCCAAGCCGGGCGCTGACGGCTTGCGGAACATGCGCGAGCGACTGGGCCAGTTGGGCGGCCGCTGCGAGATCGTTACCGCTCCCGGCAAGGGCACGCGGGTCACGTTTAAGGTGCCCCTCCGCGCTGTGCAGGTGGGCGCATCGTGAAATTGAGAGTAGGTGTCTCGCGTTGGATTCCCCCAGTCCATTTGGCCTATTGTATTTTAGCCCACCCTGGCCCAGAGTGCCCCACAGGTCGCAGAGCATGTTAACGCCAGCACCGATCAACGCGATCCCGCCCGAGACCAGCCCGGCCGGCGGCGCGCCGACCGGCGCCGAACCCCCCATCACGGTCGGCGTGGTCGAGGACAGCCCCACAGTGGGCCGCAACTTGAAGCGCTGGCTGGACCGCACGGCGGGGTTCAAGTGCGTCTGCACCTGCGCCGACGGCCTTGAAGCCTTGCGCGTCATCCCCGAGCGCCGGCCCAAGGTGGTGCTGATGGACATCCAGATGCCCGGGATGTCCGGCGTCGAGTGCACCGCCCGGCTCAAGCAGTTGCTGCCGGACGTGCAGATCATCGTGCTGACGGTGTATGAGGACACCGACACCATTTTCAAAGCCTTGCGCGCCGGGGCCTGCGGCTACCTGCTCAAGCGCAGCTCCTACCAGGAAATCCTTAACGCCATCCGCGACATCCTTCAGGGAGGCGCACCCATGACCAGTGCGATCGCCCGCAAGTTGGTGACCACGTTCCAGGAACCCATCCATCCGCCCGACCCGTCCACGGCCCTGAGTGTGCGCGAGCGCGAGATCCTGGACCTGCTGACCCAGGGCCTGACCAACAAGGAGATTGGCGCCCGGCTGAGCCTGAGCCCGTTCACCGTGAAGAACCACCTGGCGCGCGTCTTCGAGAAGCTGCACGTGCGCGGCCGCACCGAGGCAGCCTTGGCCTACCTGCATCCGCAGAACCGGGGGCAGGAGCGACCTGTTTGACTACTCATGTAGTAGTGTAAGCCTCCGGCTTGCGTCCGTCCCGGCAATCCTCCGGGTTGCCGATAACAATCCAGAGGATTGTTGTGACTACGCAAGCTGGAGGCTTACTCTACTACAGCCGCGCCCGGTACTGCTCCAGTTTCCGGGCCGCGGCTTGAGCTGTCTTCTCGTCGTGGCTGGCCAGGGCCATATCCAGAGCCTGCTTGGCCGCCTGGACGGCGTCGGCAAACCTGCCGGCCTCGGCATACGCGGCGCTCAGCGTATCCAGGTAGCCCGCCTGGCCGCCGCTTAGTCGGCAGGCGCGCTCAGCCAGGCGGACGGCTTCCGGCCCATCGCGAACTTCCGGGCTAGGGTGCGTGGCATAGACCCGGGCCAACTGGTTCAAATAGGCCGGCGCGCGCGGCGCCAGGCTGATAGCGGCTCTTAATGCCGCCACCGCCTCGCGAGGTTGGTCCTGGTCCAGGTAAAGCCGGGCCAGCACCGAGCGCGGCAGCGGGTCCTCCGGCCTAGCCTGGGCTTGGGCTAGAAAGTAATCGAGGGCTTGGGCGTGCCCGCCGAGCCGGATGAGGAGCTTGGCCAACGTCTCCTGGATGCCGGCGTCCTGGGGGGCCAGGCGACTGCCCTCCTTGAACTCGTCTGTGGCCTTGGGCAGGTCCCCTTGGAGCGCCCAAACGAATCCCAGCTTGCAATGCGCGGGCGCGTCGCCGGGTGCGAAGCTGAGCCCGGTCCTTAATACCGTGGCCGCCTCATCCAGCCTTCCCTCGTCGGTGAGCAACTGGCCGAGATTGTTGTAGGCGCCTCCCAGGCGAGGCCCGAGCTGGATGGCTTCGCGAAGCCGGGCCTCCGCCTCAGCCTTTTTCCCTTCCTTGGCCAACGCCACGCCCAGGTCGCTGTGGGCCAGAGCGGAATCCGGCGCCAACTCCAGCACCCGCCGATAATGCCGTTCGGCTTCTTCCAGCTCCCCCCGCTCCGTCAAGGCCGCCGCCAGGCTGCTGTGGGCAAGGATGCTTTCGCCGGTTACGGCCAACGCGCGCTTAAACAGGTGCTCCGAGTCCTGCCAAAACTGCAGCTCGAACCGCGTCTGCAGGAAGCAAGCCGCCAGCCCAAGGCCGCCCAAACCGGCCGCTACGGCCTGAAGCCTGTGATCTGACCTCAGCGCCTCCATTCCCCGCAGGTAGGGACGTCTCGCCGAGGCGTCCGTCTTGTGGCAGTCGCGGACGTCTCGGCGAGGCGTCCCTACCTCCATAACACCCCAAACCAGCGCGATGGAGAGCCCGATATATGGGATATAAGTGTAGCGGTCCGCCATGGCTTGGTCGCCCACTTGCACTAGCCCAATGACCGGCACCAGCGTCCCCAAAAACCAGAACCAGCCCACCGCCAGCCAAGGCCGTGCGCGCACCTGCCAGCTCGCCAGGGCGCAAACCCCACCCAGCGCCAGGCCCGCCCCCGCGACCTCCCTAAAAGGAAACGACGGCGGCATCGGATAGAAAACCGCCAGGCGCGCCGGCCAAAAGAGCTTGAGCACGTAGATGATGTAGGCGACCAGGACGTTCTCGACCCGCAACGCGGCGCTGACCTCTCTGACGGGAGCGACCGCGCCGCCGCGGCTCTGAGCAATATAGGTAATCACGCACGAAGCCGCCGCCAGGGCGAAGAACGGGAGCTTCTCCAGCAATAGACGATTTACGAGCGTGGTTCGTGTTGCGCGGCGCGTGGAGCGTAGTGCGTGTTGGCTGGACTCAAGACTTGAGACTTTAGACCCAAGACTGGCGAACCGCCCCAGCGGCCACCAATCCAGCAACAGCAGCACGAAGGGCAGGGTCACCAGCATTGGCTTACTCATGAGGCCGAGCGCGAAGAAGGCAAGCGCGAGGAGATAAAACCGTGAAACCTGGAGTATCTTGTCGCGGCTGGCGTCTTGCCTCGGCTGTGGCTTGCGGCCCGCGGACTGCGGACTCAACACTCCAGGGTCAAGGCTGGAGACTTCCACATGCCGGACATAGGCCCACAGCGTCAGCAGGAAAAAGAACGTGCTGAGCAGGTCCTTGCGCTCGGCCACCCAGGCCACCGATTGGACGTGCGTCGGATGCCAGCCAAAGAGGGCGGCCACAAACGCGCTCGGCCAGGGCGACCCGGTCAGCCGCGCTAACACATAAAAGAGCAGGAGCACGTTGGCGGCGTGCAGGCCCAGGTTCATGGCGTGATGGGCTCCCGCATCCAGCCCGAAAAGCTGGCAGTCCAGGGAATGCGACAGCCACGTCACCGGATGCCAGTTGCACTCCGTCAGGGTCCGGAACGCCCACCGAAAGCCTTCCCACGACAACCCCTGCACCATCATGGGATTGCCGGTGACGTAGCGGTCGTCGTCGTAGTTCAGGAAACTGAAATGCCGCACCGGCCAATAGCAGGCCAGGGTGACTGCCAACAGCACGAGGCCGAGGCTCCACTTGGTGAGTGAAGTACCGGGCCGGGCCCCGGCGTCCGTCCTCTTCCAGCCTGAATGCAAGGGTTTCAACGGCAATATCCGGTTGGCAAAGGAAGTCTCGAATCCATCACTACATGTCCGGGCCGTCCGGCTCGCCGGGCAGCTCCTGCATCATCTTGGCCGATTTGAATTGGTGCCAGCGAAAGAGGATGGTCGGCATCCCGGCCAACGTCAGCAGAAAGGGCCGCCCCAGCGAAAACCGCAAGGACAGGTCCGCCGCCAGCGCCGCCGCGATCAGTGCAATCAGCCACGCCTCGGGCCGCTTCAGCCACCGCAGAGCCGCCCCGGACGCCACCGCAAACAACAGCACCATCGAAAGCGCCACCAGCGCCCCGGCGCTGCAGTGGCTCCCCAGAAACACCACCCGCAGGAAAAGATGCCAGCCATAAGAGTCGTCCACGCTATAGAAGGGATGCAGGACAAGGATGTCCGGCCACGACTTGCCGCTAACCGCCTGCGCCGCCTCGCGCAAGGCATCGTCCCGCGGCAGGAATCCGTAAGAGAGTATCCTCAGCGGAATGGCCAGGATGACCAGAATGACAATCGCCCAGACTGCCAACGGAACCCAACGGCGAAAAGGCTCAAACCGCAGGGAACCGGAATGGGCTCTCGGTACTGTCATTCGCGGGCGACACAAGACAATGACCCCGACCGGCTGTCAATGACTTGATTGGATAATATGTAAGTCTCTAGGTGAGCGGCACTTGTATGCCGGCCTCGGCATCGACGGCTTGGCCGTCCAACCGCCGGTCAACAGCTCGGTCACCCTGAACTGGCCGCCGAGTGCCGGGGGCTACCTCCACCAGCAAGGCGCCTCCGTGCGACCGGCCAGTTGGACGAACGTAAGCACGCCTGCTCTCCCTTTCGGCCAGGGCTACCAGGTGGTTGTCCCGGCCACGAGCAGCCACACCTTCTTCTGGCTCGTCAACAGCCCTTAGTCCATTTGGACTATTGACCGGGGACCACGATTTGGAGTACCAGAAGACTGCAACAACCACTTTCGGCCAACGCACATACCATCGAATCCGCAGCTATGAAAACCACTGTGACACCGTCCCCACGTCCTCTCAACATCCTGCGCTTCGTGCTCGCAGGTTTCATGCTTACCGGCGCTGGCCTCTGCCAGGCGCAGCAAGTCCTCCATACGAACCCCGGAACCCCGTCCTGGCGCGACAACTACAGCGGGGGCAGTGGTTGCCTCTTTACCACGACCGCCACCGCCGGCGGCGTGGTAGTGTCGCACCTGGGTTACTACAGCACCAACACCACGCGGGGATTGGCCACCAACCACTTCGTCGGGGTTTACAGCGGCTCGCTAACCAGCCCCCAGTTGTTGGGGCAGGTGACGGTGCCCGCCGGCAACGGCGCCTATTATTACAACTCGATGTACTGGGTGCAGTTGGACCCGCCGCTGCAATTGAGCTCCAGCACAGCTTATATCGTGGCGACCTTGCCCTACAACGGAGACGGCGATTGGTGGGGGAACAACTTCACGCCGACCTGGAACAGCTACTTTATCGGCAGCCAGGGAACGACTACCCGCTACTACGTCTATGGCCCGGGCGGCACGACCTGGCCGGTGGCCAGCTTCACCAAGGTCTCCAACAACCAGGACTATTGCGTGGAGGGCCTCGCCAATCTGCCGGTGGGCCCGGCCAAGGTGGCACTGACTTCCACCAGCCCCGTTACTCTCCTGGCCGGGGCGACGCTTAACCTCAGCGGCTTCAGCAGCGGCGCGCCCACCATCGCCTACCAATGGTGGCAGAACGGCACGGCCTTAAGCGGGCAGACGACCGCTAGCCTCTCCATTCCCAATGTCACGAATAGCAACAGCGGCCTCTACTACCTCACCGCCACGAACGGTTCGGGCGGCGAGCAGACGCCCAGCGTCGTCGTCAACGTCTATAGCTACCCGGTCCTCGGGGCCTCCCCCAACACCTCCGGCCAGACGCAGACCCTGTACACTGGCGCCAACGCCCGCTTCGCTATCACCTCCGTCAACGGCTTTACCCCCTTCGCCTATCAGTGGTACACCAACGGCGTGGCCGACGCGAGCGCCACCAGCACCAGCTACTCGGTAAACAACGTTCAGGCCACTACGCCAACAACCTTCACCTGCATCGTTTCCAACTCGGCCGGCTTCGCCACCAACACCTGGAATATAGCCGTCGTCTCGCCGCCCGCCAACGCTTACCCGGCCACCGTCCTGGCCGACAGCCCCATCGGCTATTGGCGCCTGAATGAGGCCGACAACGCCCTGGGCAACGGCAACTACGCCGCGGTCGCCAACGATTACGTGGGCGGCAACAGCGGCTTTTATACCAACACCGTCCTCGGCCAGACCGGCTATGCCAACGGCTTGGCCGGTCAATACAGCTACAGCCCCGCCACCGACCCGGAGACCTCGGGGCAGTTTGGCAACTATCCCATAGCCGGCGCCACGAATATCAATAGCTATGTCGCCTATATCCCCACCAATGTTAATTTTACCACTCCTACCAACAACAGTGCCACGTTCTCCGTCGAGGCCTGGGTCAATGGCATCGCCGCGCAGGCGTTCGACGCCGGCATCGTGACCATTGGCTACGGCGGCAGCGAGCAATTCAACCTGGACACCGGCAGCGATTCCGGCGGCCTACACCACTTCCGCTTCTACTTCCGCGACGCTGGCGGCGCCACCCACGGCCCCAGCACTTCCGTCGCTCTTGATGGCAAATGGCATCATCTGGTCGGCGTGGTGGATGAGGTTAACAGCAATGCGTTGCTGTACGTGGATGGGATTTCGCAGAGCCCGGCAACCTTGAGCAAGTCCGGCCTGGGTGTCCTCGCGGCGACCGCGCCGATGAGCATTGGCGCGCGGCAAGCATCCTCCACTACCAACTATAACTATCAGTTCCTCGGCAACATCAACGACGTCGCCCTCTACAACTACGCCCTCAGCTCGAGCCAGGTCTTCAACCACTATACCGCTCCCGGCATCGGCGCTCATTTTGTCACCGCCCCGCCTGCCAGCGTCGCGATCAACCAGACTTCCAACCTGGTCGTCAACGCCGCCGTGATCGGCACACTGCCGGTCACTTGCCAGTGGTATGACGTCACCGGCGGCGGCAACACGCTCGTGGCCAGCCAGACCACCGGCAGCACCATCCTGAGCAACACCCTCACCTTGGCCAACATCCAGACGGCGGACTACAACGGCCACACCCTGGCGCTGGTCACCAGCAATTATTATGGTCAGGCCACCAATTACCTGGCCCTCACGGTCTATAGCGTCCCCGTCTTCACAACTCAGGAGCCTGCAGCCCTCACCATGTATGACGGCGCCACGCTCGACCTCTCGGTGGCGACCGTTGGGCCGCAGCCTGTTAATTACTATTGGCTCTCCAATGGTGTGGCGATCCCCAATGCCACCAACGCCACCCTCATCCTCACTAACCTGCAAGGCAGTGCCCTGGTCAGGTGCGCGGCCTCGAACCTGTGGGGCTGGAGCACCAGCGCGGTCGTCACCGTCACCGCTCTCGCCTCGCCTTCCGCGCCCTACCCGGCAGCGGTTATTGCCGACCACCCCGTCGGCTATTGGCGCCTGAACGAAGCCAACAACGGCACTGGCAATACCGGCGCCTTGGCCAACGACTACTGGGGCGGCAATTACGGCAGTTACACCAACACCATTCTCGGCCAGACCGGCTACAGTTCGGGTCTCTCCAACCAGTTCGGCTATTACCCGGCTACCGATCCTAACGAGACTGCCGCCCAGTTCGGCCACTACGCCGCCGTCCCAGCCAACAGCAACTACGTCGGCAACATCCAGAACATCACCTTTGCCACGCCAACCAACACCAGCGGCAACTTCTCGGTCGAAGCCTGGGTCAACGGTGATGCCCAGCAGGACAACGTCAGCCTCAACGCTGCCGGCATTGTGGCCAAAGGCGCCTGGGCGGCTGAACAGTTCACCCTGGATACGGGTGGCGCGAGCCCCACTGGTTACTACTACCGGTTTACCACGCGCGACTCCGGTGGGGCCATCCGCTCGGCAGGCAACACCAACTATGTGCCGGACGGCAACTGGCACCACTTAGTTGGCGTGCTCGACGAAAGCCACAGCAACCTTTGCCTCTATGTGGACGGCATAAAAGTGTCCACCACCTCCTGTTCTCCTTCCAATGGCGTGCTCAGCAGCGCAGTGCCGGTGACTATCGGCTCTCGGCTCAACTCGGCGGGGGCGTTGGTCCAGCAGTTCTTCGGCACCGTCAACGACGTCGCCCTCTACAACTACGCCCTGAGCTCGAACCAGGTGGTGACCCACTACGTGGCCGCGGGCATCCCGCCCAATTTCACGCTCCAGCCGCCGGCCGTTACCAATGTGAATGAAGGCACCACCTTGACCGTGCCCACCCAGGTGCTCGGCACCGGGCCGCTGAGCTACCAGTGGTACGACGTCGGCACCGCGACCGCGATCCCCGGCCAGACCAGTGCCACCCTGGCCATCAGCGACATCAGCCAGGATACTTACAACGGCCATTCGTTAGCGGTCACCGTGTCGAACATCTTTGGCCAGGCTACCAGCTCAAGCATGGCGGTTAACATATCCGCCGGCCCGCCCAACACGCCGGTCCTCACGCCGCCCAACCCGCCCGCCATGTACGTCGGCTTGGCGATCACCTTCACGGCCACCGCCCAGGGCACTCAGCCTTTCGATTACTTCTGGTTCCTGGATAGCAACCCGGCGCCCGGGGCTACCGACTCCGCCACTTATACGTACACCAACCTGCTCGGCTCCCACAGCCTCTCCTGCACGATCTCCAACGCGGAGGGCACCACGAGCGCATCCGTATCACCCTCAGGTGTGGACGCGCCGACCGATGGCTACGGGGTCCGCATTGTCAATGACCAGCCGATGGCCTTTTACCGCTTGAACGAAGCCGGCGGCGCCGGCACCGCTTACGACTACGTCGGCGGTCACGATGCTTCCTACTACTATACCTTCAGTGGCGTGCCGTCCTACAGTCCCTCCGACCCCAACACCGCGACCGAGTTCGGCAACGGCTTCGCCAGCTACAGCGTGGCCCTTGAAAATGACCAGAGCGGCTCGGGCATTCCCAACATTGACTTTTCGACGCAGGGGGCCAACACGCACTTCTCGATCGAAGCCTGGGTCCAGGCCCCGGCCGGCCAACTCAGCGGCGCGGCCATTCTCTGCAAAGGCTACGGCGGCGGCGGCGAACAGTTCTGCCTGGATATGTACAGCGGCGTCTATCGCTTCTACGTGCATAACGCGGCGGGCACCACCCGCACCGCCCAGAGCCCGAGCAGGGGACCGGACGGCAATTGGCACCACCTGGTGGCGACGTGTGACGAGTTCAACGGCGTCCTCTCCCTTTACCTGGACGGCGCGCTCAACACGACGGGCGTGATCGTGCCCGGCGAGGGTCTCCTGGCCCCGCTCCCCAGCGGCGCCCCCATCCTGACCAGCATCGGCTCGCGCATGAAGAACGCCAGCGATGGCAACTACTCCAACCAGTCCACCAACACCGTGGTGGCCGACGTCGCGCTCTATAACTACGTGCTCACCGCGACCCAGGTGTCGAACCATTTCTCGTTTGCCTCTGAGCTGCCCGCCATAACGACGCAGCCCTCTCCCGCATCCCTGGAACTATACCAAGGTGCCACGGTCAACTATTCGGCCACTGTCATCGGCAGTCCGCCGCTCTCCTACCAGTGGCGTCAGAATGGAGCGGCCCTTCCCGGCCGGACGACTACCGCGATCAGCCTGGTCAGCATCGTCCCAACCAATACGGGCTCCTATGACCTGGTCGTCACCAACAGTGGCGGCGCCATCACCAGCAGCGCCGTCGCGCTCACGGTCGAGGTCCCGGCCACGGCTTACGAGAGCCAAGTCCTCGCGTCCGATGCGCTCGACTATTGGCGCTTCAACGAAACCAACGGCACCGTCGCCTACGACTACATCGGCGGCCTGGACGGCACCTACGGCGCCAACACCACCAATGGTGTGCCCGGGCCGTCGGAGCCGGCCTTCCCTGGGTTCGAGACGAACAACTTTGCCATCGCCATGGCGCACGGCGTCAGCGGCTCGGGTGCCTACGTCACCGCGCCGGCGTTGGGCTTGAACACCAACGCGCTGACCCTCACCTGCTGGGTGTATCCGTTCGGCGATATCACCAACTACCAGGGCGTTGTTTTCAGCCGTGCCAGCACTTACTCCAAAGGCATCCAGTATATCGGCCTGAATACCAGCCGGTTCAACACGATCGGCTACACTTGGAACCAGAACAACGTCAACACCTACGGCTGGCCCAGCGGCTTAATCACCCCGCCCGGCCAGTGGTCGTTCGTCGCCCTGACCATTGCGCCCACCCAGGCCGTCATGTATGTCGGCACTAATGGCGTCCTGCGCGCCGCCACCAACGCCATCGCCCACGACGTCGAGGCTTTCAACGGCGCCACCGTTTTCGGTGCCGATACCGCTTCGACAGACCGCACCTTCATGGGCGCGCTGGATGAAGTCGCCCTCTATGACTACACACTCACGGCAGCCGACCTCCAGCAGATCTACTCGGCGGCTGCGGCCGTGCCGACGGTGACCCTCACGATCGGCTGGTCGGGAGGCAACCTCGTCCTGGGTTGGCCGAAGGGCAACCTCCAGCAGGCGCCCGCGGTCACCGGCCCGTGGACATCAGTCTCCGGCGCTGCGCCGCCCTCCTATAGCGTGTCGCCGCCCGCGGCGAACACGTTCTACCGCGTCCATCCGTAAAAGACGGCTGCAACCATCCAGCCGAAGCCGGCATTTGCGGCAGGCCGGGAACAGGGTTCCCGGCCTGCCTGCTTTTGGGATGGCCCCTGATCTGGCTAGCTAGGCCGCTGGGCGCAGGGGGATTGGTCTGGCGGCTGCGGCGCGCAGGCCCCACTCCGGCTTGTTGGCGCTCGGCGCGGGCTCGAGGTCCAGCCACGCCGCAATGAACCGCACCACGGCGCGCAGCTTGTTCCCGACCGGCTTGCAGAGGTAAAGGTTTGCTCCCACCCGGTAGGCATCGGCAATATCGTCGGCAAGGTCGGAACCGCTGAACATGATGATGGGCAGGTTGGACAGCGACGGCCGGTCCCGGACCCAGCGGAGGACTTCCAGGCCGCTGACTTTGGGCATGCGAATGTCCATCAGCAGCAGGTCGGGGAAGGGGTGCTTGGACCGGTCGGCATAAACGCCGGCGCCCTGCAGCCAATCGAGGGCTTGCGCGCCGTCGCGTGTCACGTGAAGCCACTCGCCCAGGTGTTCGGCGGCGAAGGCCCGCTGCATCGCCATGAGGTCCAGGTCGTCGTCCTCGACGTATAACACCTTCTTGCGCTGCGGATCAGCATCCATTACGCACCATAGCCCCGGATGCGGGTTTGTCCATCCTCGGGCCTTCACCCGACGCCTATCCGTATTCGTTGGCGGGGGAACGGGTTGAAGTCTGCCGCGCCCCATGTCACGCTTGGCATACCGTAAGAATGCTTATGAAAACCAAAGCTCTGACTCTTGTGTGCGCGGCGACAATGGGGGTGGCGACGGCTACTCCGGCGCTGGCGGACTGCACTCCTGATCCAACTGTCGTGGTGGCCGACGCGGTCGTCATGCGGCCGGCTCTGTTTGTCACGACCGTGGCCGGCAGCGCGCTGTTCGTGGCGGTGCTGCCGATTGCGGCGGTGTCCCGGAGCATCAAATCCACCGCCCATGCGCTGGTGGTCGCGCCGGCAAAAGCCACGTTCACGCGTCCGCTGGGTGACTTCGACTATGCCCCGAGCCGCTGCTGCGAGAGCGAAGTGGCCTGCTGCAGCAAGTAGGGCGCAAGGGAATGCGGAGCGGAGTGTAAGCGCTCATCGCTCGGTGCTTCGCATTCCGCATTCCGCACTTCTTGCGGGCGCTGGGCCGGTAAATCGTAAATCGTAATTCCTGCCGCGTCATTTACATTGGGCTTGCGCGTTGGTAAAACGCAGGGGTGCTTAATGAACGGGCTATTTGGAAATGCCTGACCTCGCGGGCTCGGCTGATCCTCATTGCCGGGCCCTGTGTCATCGAAAGCGAGGAGCTGTGCCTCTCGATCGCAAGGTCATTGAAGGCGACCTGCGCGCACCTCGGCGTCTTCTACGTCTTCAAAGCCAGCTTCGATAAGGCTAACCGCACGTCGGCCAAGTCCTTCCGCGGTTTGGGGTTGGAGAAGGGGTTGGCCGTGCTCGGCAAGGTCCGCGCCGATGTCGGCGTGCCGGTGCTCACCGATGTTCACACGGAGGCACAGGTCGAGCCGGCGGCGGCCGTGGCGGATATCCTGCAAATCCCGGCATTTCTCTGCCGGCAGACTGATCTGATCGCCGCCGCCGTGCGCACCGGCAAGGTGGTGAACCTGAAGAAGGGACAGTTCCTGTCGCCGCTCGAAATGGGGCAGGTGGCGGCGAAGGCAAAAAGCGGGGGCGGCAGGCGGCTCCTGCTGACCGAGCGGGGCACGACGTTCGGCTACAACAACCTCGTGGCGGACATGCGCTCGATCCCCATCCTGTGCGGCTTCGGCTGGCCGGTGATATTCGACGCCACACATTCGGTGCAGCTTCCCGGGGGCGGGGGCGACCGTTCCAGCGGGCAACGGGAAATGGCGCCGGTGTTGGCGCGCTGCGCGGTGGCTGCCGGGGCGAGCGGCGTGTTCGTCGAGACGCACCCGAAGCCTGATCGGGCGCTGAGCGACGGCCCGAACATGATCCCGCTGGCGGAAATGCCGGCGCTGCTCAAGGACCTGCTGCGCGTATGGGCGGCAGTGAACTGAGGGAGTGCGGAATGCGGAGCGAAGCCTTGAGTCTCCAGTCTAAAGTCTTGAGTCCTGGGCCGCAGTGCAGGACTTTAGAGTGGAGACTCAAGATTTCCGTTCTCCCCATTCCGCCCTCCGCACTTCTGTTGACGTGTTTAATATTGCTGGCTTTGACGGCGCACGCGCAGAAGGTCGGCTCGGGCAAGGGCATCAAGTTCTCCGAGTACTACGATCCACCCCATGAGAGCCAGATGAAATGGTTGCTGGAGGGCGAGTCCGCAGTGCCCCTGGGGCTGAGCGGGCGCGTGGTGCAGATTACCAAAGCCAGGGCCGAAACCTTCCGCGAAACCGGCGCAAGCGAGCTGATTGTCGAGGCGCCGCAATGCGTGTATGACGCCGACCAGCACCTGGTGAGTTCGCCTGGGCTGCTGCACCTGCGGACCGGCGATGGGAGCTTCTCGCTGGACGGGCAAGGATTTGCCTTGCAACAGGCCGACTCCGTGCTGTTCGTGTCCAACCTGGTGCACAGCATCGTGCACCCGGAGCTGGCGAATCTCCCGGCGCACACCAACGCGGCGCCCCAGCCGGGCTCCGCCATCGAGGTGTTCTCCGATCAGTTCGATTATGCCGAGAAGACCGGCAAGGGCGTCTATCGCGACAACGTGCGGGTGGCCGGCACGAACCTGACCCTGCGGTCGGAAATCCTCACGGTGCTCGTGCCGGGCGCCGAGCGGCGATTGCAGAGCATGGTCGCCGAGAGGAATGTGGCGTGCAGCTATGGGACGATCCAGGCCACCGCGCAGCGCGCGACGTACTCGGTGGATACCGGCTTGGTGCATTTGACGGGCCAGCCGACGTGGCGCGATGGCCCGACCCGGGGGCGCGGCGACGAGTTGGTGCTGGACCGCACGAACAGCATTTTCCGCGCGAACGGCAACGCGTGGCTGAAGATGCCAGGCCGCTCGCTAAGCACTGCCGGCATTCTGCCCGGCGCGACCGCGAGCAAGCCGCCCCCGCCTTCCTCGACCAACGAGTTCGCCGAGGTCCTTTGCGACTCATACGAGGTGCGCACCAACGCGGCGGTGTTCAAAGACCATGTCCGCGTGAGCGACCGCCGAGATGATCGTCTGCAAGGCAAAATGAACTGCGGCAAGCTGAGTCTCGCCTTTGCCGGCACCAACCAGTTGCAGCGCATGGTGGCCGAGGACCACGTCATGGTGGAACAGGAAACCAACCGCCTGAGGTGCGGCGTGCTCACGCTCGATTTCGCGGGCACCAACGAGCTGCAGCGCATGCTGGCGCAGCAGGAGGTCGTCATCGAACAGGACACCAACCGGTTTACGGCAGGCAGGGCGGTTTATACGCCGACGAATGGGATGCTCCGGCTGACGGAGAGGCCGGCCTGGCGCTCCGGCCCGCGCGAGGGCAATGGCGAGCTGATCCTGGTGAATGTGCCGCGGCAGGAAATGGAGGTGTTGACCAACGCGTTCATGCGGGTGCCGGCCAGCGACTTTGGCCAGACGCCCGGCCTTGGCTCAGGCACTAACTCCCGGGCACTCCCGGCGCAGTTTGCTGAAGTCTTCTCGCGCGATTACAGCCTGCGGCCGGAGGGGGCCCTGTTCCGCGGCAACGTGCGCCTGGAGCACCCGCGGATTCAGTGGCGGTGCGGCCAGGTCAGCGCCAGCGCTCCGCACGGCGCTGTCCGGACGAATTACGTCGTTGCCGAGCAAGCGGTCGTCTTCGACGCAACCGACGATAAGGGCGAGAAAGTGCATGGCACCGGGGACAAGGCTGTTTACACTTACGGCGTAAGTGGCGGCGCCACCAATGAGACCATGGTATTAGACGGGAACCCGGCAGAGCTGACGGGCACGAACTTCACGGGCCGGAACAGCATGTTTATCATGGACCTGGCAAACCATCACGTGGGGGTGCCGGGCAAATCCAGGTTCGTCGTGCGCGACGTGCTCAGCAGCGGCAACACCAACTTGGTGCTGCTGCCCGACGCGTCCCGGGCGAAGTAGCGGCCGCGCGCGTGAATCCACAGTGTTGAACCAGACGCAAACAGAACAGCCGGCCAGCGCGGTCAGCAACAGCCAACTGCTGGCGACCGACAAGCTGGTCAAGGAGTACCGCCATCGGCGGGTCGTCAACGGCGTGTCCATCACGGTCGCGCCGGCAGAAATCGTGGGCTTGCTGGGCCCGAATGGCGCGGGCAAGACCACGACGTTCAACATGGTGGTAGGGGTCATCAGGCCGGACGGCGGCGCGGTGCGATTTCAGCAGCGGGACATCACGCGGCTGCCCATGCACAAGCGCGCGCGGCTGGGCATGGGCTACCTCACGCAGGAGCCGTCCATCTTCCGCAAGCTCACCGTCGAGCAGAACATCCTGGCCATCCTGGAGACCTGCCGCATGAACCGGCAGGAGCGGGCTATCCGCCTGAAATACCTCCTGGACGAGCTGGACATGGCGCGGCTGGCCAAGAGCAAGGCCTACACCCTGAGCGGCGGCGAGAAGCGGCGCCTGGAGATCACGCGCGCCCTGGTGACCAGCCCCAAGCTCCTGCTGCTGGACGAGCCCTTCAGCGGCATTGACCCGATCGCCGTGTATGAAGTGCAGAAGATCGTCCGCCGCCTCAAAGACCGTGGCCTGGGCATCCTCATCACGGACCACAATGTGCGCGAGACCTTGAAGCTGGTGGACCGGGCCTACTTGATTCACCGCGGGGAGGTCGTGTATGAGGGCGCGGCGGAGGAGTTAGTGAACGACCCGAGGGCCCGCGAGATCTACCTGGGACCGGACTTTAACCTGTAACCTATGCGAAACGACGCTGTTACCGTGGAGCGGTTCTATAAGGAACACGCCACCGCGCTGGAGCTCAACCTGGTCGCCGGGGCCACGGGGCTGAAGCGCATCATCCGCGAGCCCACCGTCAACCGCCCCGGGCTGGTGCTGTCGGGCTTCACGCGCTACTTCGCCAACAAGCGGCTGCAGGTGATCGGCAATGCCGAGGCTTACTTCCTGAAATCCCTGCCGCCGGAAGAGCGGGCCCACCGCTACGAGACCTTCTTCTCCTACCGCGTGCCATGTGTGGTGTTCTCCCGCAACCTGCACGCGGACAAGCTGTTCCTGAAGGCCGCCGAGCAGGCGCGCGTGCCGATCTTCCGCTGCCCGATGGTGACCATGAAGTTCATCAATCTGGCAACGCTGGCGCTGGAGATGATGTTCGCCCCGCGCGGCACCGAGATGGGCAGCATGGTGGATATCCTGGGTGTCGGCGTGATCATCCGCGGCGAGAGCGGCATCGGGAAGAGCGAGAGCGTCCTGGCCCTGATCGAGCGCGGCTACAGCCTCGTGGCGGATGACATCACCAAGGTCACGCTCGTGGATGGCCGCGAGGTGGTCGGCACCAGCGCCGAGGTCACGCGCGACCACATGGAAGTGCGGGGCATCGGGATCATCAACGTGGCGGCGATGTTCGGCGTCAAGAGCATCCGGCAGGAAAAGCGGGTTGACCTGGTGATCACCCTCAAGTCGTGGAACGAAGTGGCCGATGTGGACCGGCTCGGCCTCGAGCAGGAGTATGTGAAGATCCTCGGCATTGACGTCCCTCACATCACGATCCCCGTCCGGCCCGGACGGGACCTGGCCAGGCTGATCGAGGTGGCGGCCTACCAGGTAAAGCTCAAGTCAGCCGGCTATAACCCGGCCAAGGAGCTCAACGACCGACTCATCTCGCGGATGGCGACCGCGGCCAAGCTCTAGAAGGCAACCTGGACCGGTGCCGGACCCCGAGCCGCCCCCGGCTCGCAGCGAGGGGGCAACAGAGCACTTGCGAGCCGCGGACTGCTAGGAATGGCGCTTAGTTGAGGCACAAACTGCTCAGGGATAGGCACTTACATAGAGTACTTCACTCTAGTCTCCCCAAGCCAAGCCGCGCAGGGTCCCATCTCGCACCAGATTTATAATTGCCTGTCCCCATGGTACTTCCGTTTGCACCTCCCCACCTGCGCTCTGCCCACCCCGTCACCACACCGTATCCTCCCCGTGACCTCACCGTTGAACCTCTGCAAACTTTGCAGAGGTTCAACGGTGAGGTCCCGGGGAGGATAAGGGGTGGTGACGGCGGCGTTCAGTGGGGGCTTAGCCGGGCACTCTCGGCCTTTAGCCTTTTGCCTGGTGCCCGCGTTAGGTAACTTCCCCTCGTGTTTCGGCCTTGCATTGACCTGCACGAAGGCAAAGTGAAGCAAATCGTCGGCGGCACGCTGGGTGCCGAGCCTGGCCGTTTGCAGACGAACTTCGTCTCCGACCGGCCCGCCGCCTGGTACGCCGAGCTGTATCGGCGGGATGGGCTGAAAGGCGGGCACGTGATCATGCTTGGGCCGGGCAACGAGACGGCGGCGCGGACGGCCCTGGCGGCCTACCCGGGCGGCCTGCAGGTCGGCGGCGGGATCAAGCTCGATAACGCCCGCGAGTGGCTGGATGCCGGGGCATCGCATGTGATTGTCACCTCGTATGTCATTTCCCGGGGCGGGATTGACTGGGAACGACTCGAAGACCTGAGGACCGCCGTCGGCAAAGAGCGCCTGGTGCTCGACTTAAGCTGCCGCGTGCGGGGAGATGGGTACTGGGTCGTGACGGACCGCTGGCAGACTTTCACTCAGGTTGCCATAAACGCGCCGAACCTGGAGAAGCTGTCCAGGTCATGCGCCGAGTTCCTCATCCATGCGGCGGACGTGGAGGGCCTGTGCCGCGGTATTGACCGCAAACTAGTGTCGGCTTTGGCTGAGTGGTCGCCTATCCCGACGACCTACGCGGGCGGCGCCAATTCTCTGGCTGACCTCGAGGCGGTGATGCGCCTGGGCCGTGGCAGGATTGACCTTACTATTGGCTCCGCGCTGGACATCTTCGGAGGCAGCGGCGTGCGCTACGAGGATGCCGTTGCCTTCAACCGGCGCTGCGCGGAAGCGGCCCTGGCGGGCACGACAGAACCCGGCAGCCCATGAGCCCGCGACGCTGGCTTCACGAGCATTCGCTCAAACTGCTGGCAATACGGGACACGCCCGAAGCCATCGCCAGCGGGGTGGCCATAGGCATATTCATCGGGTTCACGCCGCTGATCGGCCTGAAGACGGCCCTCACCATCCTCTTCGCATGGCTCACCCGCAGCAACATCCTGGCGGCGGTCATCGCCAGCGCCTCCCACGACATTCTCTGGCCGGTGATGCCCGTTATCTTCCGGTGGGAATACGACGTAGGCTACTGGCTTCTCAGCACGCCGCACCATCTGCCTCCGCCCCTCATCAAGACCAAGATTGACTACCACGCGCTGCGGAACTGGTCCAACCTGCTCACCATCGGCAAGCCGCTTCTCGTGGGCTCGCTCGTCTGCGGCGCCCCCTGCGCCGTGCTCTCCTACTGGTTCAGCCAGCGTCTGGTGGCGCGACACCAGCGCAAGAAGCAACTCCAAGGGCGCGTTCTAATTGACCACGAGCGGAGCGTGACGCCCTAGCCTGAGTGGGCGCCACCCCCGTTTGCTCAGTAGCCGTGCGCTGCGAAGTCGTCCGGCGTTGGCCAGGGATATGGTCGCGGCGGCACACCCTCGAAGTCGCTCGCCGGCGCCGTCCACGGCGTTTGCGTGTCGAACGTCACGGTTTCGTGGCGTGCCGTTCGGCTCGCATACCGTGGCGGAAGATGGCGCGCCGCCCTCCACTGCCCGTTATCATACCAATGGTACGTGCCATCCGACGCAGAGTAGTACACGTTCCAATCCGGATAGTAGTCGTAGTCGTATGTCGCGACAGCCGGCGGGCCCGTAACGGCCTCCGTGCTGGAGCAACCCTGGGTCAGCAGACACGCGCCCCCGAAAAGAAGGCCCATTCCCGCCCAGTTTAAGCATCTAACGAGTTTCTGTTTCATCTTGCTTCAACCTCACTCCCGTAAGACTCGTTGACAACGCGCTACGTTCCTGATTGCGGCTTTCTGGGTGGCTGAGAACCGGCGCGCCTTTTGCGTAGCGTGCCGCCCCCCGGGTTCCGGGGTCTCACCGCCCGTGACCGCCGAACTCCCCGAACTCATCCCCGGGCCGGCCGCTCCCTTCGAAGGGATGGTGACCTTCCGACCACGGGCGGTTGGTGCGGAAGCGCAGGCGCTCGTGGTGGGAGTGCGCGAGGGTGTAGCGCGGCGGCAGATGCCGCCCCGTATGCCAAACCCCGCCCTGATACCAGTTGTAATATCCTCCGGCCGGATAGTAGTACACGTTCAGGTCCGGATAATAGTCGTAGTCGTAATAGCTGTACGGCCCCGTGGCATACGTGCCGCCGGCGCAACCGGAGGTCAGCACCGCAGCGCTGCCCAACAGCAGGGCAGTGGTGGCGGCGGCAAACCAGTTCTTGATGTTTCCTTTCATCCTGCTTCAAACCTACCGCCGCGCGGCCCATCGCCAACGCGTCCCAGCCCTGATTCCGACTTCCTCGCTGCCTGATAACCGGCGCGCCTTTTACTTAGCGCCCCGGCGTCCCGCGCTCCGAGTCCCCTAATGTCTCTCCGTCCACGGGCGGTTGGTGTGGAAGCGCAGATGCTCGTGGTAGGCGTGCCCGATGGTGTAATGCGCCGGCAAATGTCGCCCAGTATGCCACGCCCCGCCTCCGTACCAGTGGTAGTAGCCTCCGGCCGGGTAGTAGTACACGTTCAGGCCCGGGTAGTAGTCATAGTCGTAGTAACCGCCGTAGGGTCCTGCGGCATACACCCCACCAGCGCAACCGGAGGTCAGCAGGGCAGCTCCGCCCAAGAGAAGGCCGGTAGCGGCCCCGACAATCCATTTCTTGATATTCGCTCTCATACTGCGCCTAACGTAAGGCTGGGATTTTGGGTTGCAATGATACGCCCCCTGATACGCACCCGCGCCCTGCGCTTAAAGCGTGTGCGGCTCTTGCTGAGGCGCGGGAGGCAGGAAGTATTGTTTCGCGGAAAGCTTGAGGTCAGCGCCCCGCCTCGCGCGGCTGCCGGTCCAGCCACTTGCCGACCGGGCGATGATTGAACCCGGCAAAGCGGACCAGGAGGTCCTCGGTGGTTTGGCCGACCAGAAGTGTATCGAGGTGTTGGGGCTTAAGGAACCGCTGTCCCCGCATGTGTGCCAGGAACTGCAGCAAGGAGTCATAGTAGCCGGCCACGTTCAGCAAACCCACGGGCTTGCGGTGCAGGCCGAGCTGCAGCCACGTGAAGGCTTCGAACAGTTCTTCCATCGTGCCGATCCCGCCCGGCAGCGCGAGGAAGGCGTCCGCGAGGTCAGCCATCCTCTGCTTGCGCTCGTGCATCGTTTTGACGGGAATTAACGTGGTGAGGCTTCCGTGCGCCAGCTCGCGCGCCACCATCCGGCGGGGAATGACCCCGATGACCTCGCCGCCGGCGGCCAGCGCCGCATCGGCCACGAGGCCCATGAGACCGACATTGCCGCCACCGTACACCAGAGTCAGGCCGCGCTGGGCAAGAACGGTCCCGCAGTCCCGGGCTGCCGCCGCGTAATCCGGCAACGACCCGGGGCTGGAGCCACAAAAGACGCAGACTCGTTTGAGGCGCATAGTCAGCCGCAGGCCCTAAGCTGAGCCAGGGTGTCAGCAGGATGTCAAGCACCCGCGACGCGGAGAGCACTCCGGCCTCGGGCGCGGCATCGCAAATACCGCAGGGATGCCAGAGAATCCGACGTCCTGCCAGCCTCCGAGACTGCTGCGCCCGAGGACGGGCGCTTTCCGGGCCTACCGGTGCCCGCCACCGCCGCCGTGACCGCCTCCTCCGAAGCCCCCGCCGTGAAAGCCGCCGAACCCGCCGCCATGGAAGCCTCCATAGCCCCCTTCATGAAAGCCCCCGTAGGTACCGCCGAATCCGTGGTAGGCGCTAGCGGGTCGCGAAGCATACGGGAACCCGAAGGAGCCACCGCGGTGCCACATGTGGGCCGACATCGAGCGGGCCGCCGGGCTGAGGGAGCCCCGGTTCTGCCAGTTGGCAGGAAACCCGCCGCGCGCCGACCGGCTGGCGTACACGTCCTGCACGGCCGCGGACTGACCCGCGGCGAGCAGACCGGTCCGGGAATTATAGGCCCGGCCATACATCCCGGTAAAACCCGGGCGCAAGGGAACGCCGCGGCCAGGCCGCGAAAACAGGTTTGCCGCTGTCGTAAAGCCCGCGCCCCCGTGCGCCGCGAACTGCCCCCTGTACCCGGGCCAATGGCGGAAAGGCCCCCAAAACGGTCCGGGCGG
>Ga0335069_10003434_pt1 | contig 23943 bp, 16 predicted proteins | sample Lox_Sample_11_FD_206714 | JGI IMG/M metagenome (GOLD analysis project Ga0335069, IMG submission 206714) | Soil microbial communities from Loxahatchee National Wildlife Refuge, Florida, United States - Lox_Sample_1.1 | ecosystem: Environmental > Terrestrial > Soil > Wetlands | place: USA... | reverse complement strand
AGGGGGTGACGCTGAAGGAGGTGTGCCTGCGGGCGAAGCCGCAGTTGGGGGATTGGCCGGCGGAACGGGATGGGGACACGCGGTCGATGGCGTGCGGGCATTTGCAACATCTGGTGGGGCTGGGGCTTGTGTCGGTAAGCGATACGCCGCCGGTGCGCTACCGATATGAGCCGAGCTGGAAAGGATTGAAGTAAACGTTCGATACTCGTCGGCTGATGATCGTCCTGGACACCGCCCCGATGAAGGGGAGGGGCGGACCTGATCAGCCAGATTCAGCGGAGCGGTCGCGGGGAACAGAAGTGCTTGATGAAAAATGAATTCCGGCTGCTGGGGGCGCCGCAGCAGGAGGGGTTTGGGATGAAGTGGGCGGCGTGAGAGGCGTATTTACTCCCTCTAAGTTCAGGCGGCGGAAATTGGGCATTGATTCTAATTGTCGATGACACGGTTACTGTGGCTGTCGCTTTCGCCCCGTCATCGGCATTTGGGGCGGAGGAATCCCGAAACCTCATTCCTCCTCCTCCGCCGGCGCAAAGCCTGCGCGGCTCTCTACGCCAAAACCATTGCGGACGAATAGAAGCGGCAGAAGCAATCCTCGATTACCGAACAGGATTGCTCGCGATGATCCAAAACAGCGTTCGGATGCCATTGCTGGCCCTTTGGGTCTCTCGATTTCTGCTTCTCAATCAGTCCAAAAATGTAAGTAGATGTAAATTACATTTTCTTGGTCGGCACCTGGGGAGGCCCTTGTGGGCTCATTAAATGCGTTAAATGCACAGAAATATGCAAAAAATGTAAAAAAAGTTTGACTGGTTTGGGTTTGTGGGTCAGACTACTGCTGGCTGGAGCAGTGGGAAATTACAGAAAATTAGATGTGCGTTCGAAAATGCACTGTTTTACCGGGAGAGATGTTTCATGCTTTCTAGTCGTCAACTCATGCTTTCTGCTGCGCTTCTCACTGCTGCTGTAGCGCCCGTCGCTCATGCCTCCACTCTGGCGTACTGGCAGTTCGAAGGCGGCACCGCCGGCTCGGTCATGGGCAGCCAGGCGGCGGGCGCCCTCGCCGATTCCTCCGGCAACGGCAACGTCCTCTGGACCTACGCCAGCTACACCGCCCCCACTTTCTCGGCTGATGTTCCCGCTGCCACCGTTCCCCAAACCAGTGGGGCCGACAATCTGAGCCTCCAGTTCTCCGCTTCCGCTTATTCCAATTCGACCCGTGACGTCTACCCCGCCTCTGGCGATCCCATCAATAGCCTCGGCTCCCTCTCCGCCTTCACCATCGAAACCTCGGTCAAATTCACCACTCTCAGCGGTAACGAGACCTTCCTTGGCCACGATACCACTTCCACTTCAGTCTCTAATTCCGGGGACATTTATTTCCAGAGCACTGGCAGCAAGATCCGCTTCATTTGGAGCGCCTCGGACTTCACCTCCCATCCCAGCGTGACCTCCACCGATACCGTCACCACCGGCGTCTGGTACGATCTCGCCGCCGTCTATGACGGGTCCACGGTTAGCCTCTATATGAAATCGCCGACCGATACCGCCTATAAGCTTGAAGGCAGCGCGGCGTTCACCGGTTCTGCCGGCATTCACCAGGGCGGACTCTGGAGCCTCGGCCGTGGTCAGTGGGCCCTTGCCAACGTCGACCAATTCTACGGCCTTCAAGACGAAGTCCGCATCAGCGACTCCGCTCTTACGACCGATCAGCTTCTCTTCTCCTCTCCTGCAACGGCGGTTCCCGAACCGGCTTCTCTCGGGATGCTCGCGCTGGGCGGCGTTTCGCTGCTCGCTCGGCGTCGGAAGAACGCCTGATCTTCAATAGCAGTCACGCATTCAAAGAGGCACGGAGATACGTTTTCGTATCCCGTGCCTCTGTTCGTTCCACACGGATTATGCGGTGCTCCCCGGTGGGGGGGGAGGCTTGGGTCGACCGGCGCTTACGCTACGGGTTCTATCGGGAAGTACTGGCAATGGCGGCGGAGGGGGGTGGTTCAGTCGATTCCCAGCCACCGCCGAGGGCGTTGCAGAGGGCGACGACCTGAATGTCGATGGCCTGTTCGCTGGCGGCGAGGGCATCTTCCGACGCCGCGAGCGAACGTTCGGAATCGAGGACGGTGATGAAATCGGTGACGCCCTGGATATAGAGCTGGCTGGCGGTGGCGACGGACTTGCGATTGGCGTCAACCGCGTCGGCAAGTGCGGCATGGCGTTCGCGTTCGGAGTTGAGCGAGGTCATGGCGTTTTCGACTTCCGCGAGGGCGGAAAGGACGGTTTTCTGATAGCGGGCGAGGGCGGCGGCGGTGGCGGCCTTTTGCGAGTTGATCTGGGCATTGGTGCGGCCGGCATCAAAGATGTCCCAGCTCATTTCGGGTCCGATGGCGGCGTAGTGGCGCGACCAGTCGAAGAAATGCTGGGTCTCGACATCGAGCTGCCCGATGCCGCCGAGGAGGGCGAAGCGCGGGTAGAGATTGGCGGTGGCTTCGCCGATTTGGGCGTTGGCGGCGGCGAGCTGACGTTCCGCGGCGCGGATGTCGGGACGGCGGCGCAGGAGGTCTCCGGGAAGACCGACGGCGAGCGATCCGGGGGCCGGCGGGATGGGCTCATCCGTCTGCAGGAGTCCGGAGAATTGGTCAGGATCCTGGCCGAGGAGGACGCCGAGAGAGCGGACCGCTTCACTGGCCTTGTCCTGGAGGGGCGGGATAGTGGAGGAGGTCTGAGCGACGAGGGCTTCGGCGCGGGAGACGTCGAGTTCCCCGACGACGCCGGCGGCAAGGCGTTCGCGTGTGATCTTCAACGTGTTCTGTTGATACTCGAGGTTGCGGCGGGCGATCAGGAGACGGCGCTGCGCGGCGCGAAGGTCGACGTAGTTGCGGACGACTTCGGAGATGAGGGTGAGGCGGACGCCGCGTGCTTCCTCAATACTGGCCTGGTAAGTGGCGGTGGAGGATTCGACGGAGCGTCGGATGCCGCCGAAGACGTCGATTTCCCAGGAGGCGTCGAAACCGACCTGATACCACTGATAGTCACCGGGGATGGTGGCAGCGAGAGGACCGGCGCGATGGTAATAGTCGTAAGTGCCGCCGAGGTTCGCGGAAGGGTACTGGCCGCTGGCGGTGACGGCGCTTTGGGCTCGGGCTTCAAGGACGCGATTGGCGGCGATGACCAGGTCGGGACTGCTCTTCATCGCCTGATCGATCAGGGTATTGAGGTGGGGATCGTCGAACTGCTTCCACCACTGCGTATCGACGGCCTTTCCGACCTGGAGCGCTGGCTTGGTCGCCGGTGAAGTTGTCGGCTGGGCCGATGCGGGCTGGGTCGTGATTTCAGCGGTGGCGTCGGCCCAGGCGTTCTTGACCGTCATCTGTGGTGCGTGATAGTCCGGTCCGACTGTGCAGGCGGTCATTGCAGCGCAGGCGACAATGGCGAGTGCGGCGGCGGTGGCGGTGCGGGAAGAGGAAGGATGCGAGGAACGGATCATGGCGATTACCCTTGTTTCGAAGCGTTTTTGAGGAAGACGGAGGGCTCCGCGGACATGCCGGGGGCGAGGCGATGGGTAGGGTCATCGTTGTGTCCGTCGAGGACGATTTTGACCGGGGTGCGCTGCACGACTTTCACGAAGTTGCCGGTGGCATTTTCAGGAGGCAGCAGGGCGAAGGCGGAGCCCGTGCCGGCCATGAGGCTGTCGACGTGGCCGGTGAAGCGAAGGCCGGGGTAGGCGTCGATGGCGACGGAGACACTCTGGCCGACACGCATTCTGGCGAGCTGGGTTTCCTTGAAATTGGCGGTCACGTAGACATTTCGCGGGACGATGATCATGAGTGGCTGGCCGATGTTGACGTAATTGCCGGTTTCGACGGTTTTACGGGTGATGAAGCCGGCCATGGGAGCGCGAAGCTCGCAGTAGGAGAGATTGAGTCTGGCGAGCGCTTCGGCCGCCTGTGCCGCCTGAAGGTTGGCCCTGGCGGTGGAGATGGCGGTGGATGCGAGCTCCACCTGGGCGTCAGCTCCTGCAGCGCTTTCTGCGGCGGCTTCACTTTGAGCGGCCGTCGATTCGACGGTGGTCTCTGCGGTGTCGAGGGTGATCTTCGAGATCGCCTCACCGCTCAATGACTGATAGCGGTGAAGGTCCGCGAGCGCTTTCTTGGCGTTCGCCTGTGCGACTTTGATCTGCGAGTGCAATTGGGCGGCGCTGGCGCGGGCGACTTCGAGTTGTGCGTTGGCCTGACGGAGCTGGCCTTCCGCCTGGCTTCTGGCGCCCTGGGCCTGTGCAAGGCGGGCTTGATAGTCGGACGGATCAATACGAAGCAAAATTTGATCCTTCTCGACCTCCTGATTGTCATCAACCAGGACTTCCGAGACGCGGCCGGCCGCCTGTGGCGCAGCGTTGACGACGTGGCCGTCGACGTAGGCATCATCGGTGGTTTCGACGCCGCGGATCTGTGGGAGGTAGAGGTAGGCGCCGATGCCGACGAGAGCCACGGCGGCGACTACGATGGAGCCGGCCAGAAGCACGCGCGTCAGCATGATGCTGTCGCGTTTTTCAGGATGCGATCGGCGACGGCGATGCCGGCCGGGCGGAGCAGATGCTGTTTCGAGAGCAGCGCCGTCGGGGGTGTCCGCTCGCACCAGGTGAGGTACGGCGGGTGCTGCGGTCGAACCATGATTTCGATCTGCATGGAGATGGGCAGTGGAAAGTTGCGCGTTCATCGTGTGATGAGACTCCTTCTATTTGATCCCGACCGCGCATGTCGTTGAGCCGCGGTTTGGGGGCGTTTGATTTTCGGGAAGAGCAGAGCGGCAATGCACATCGCGACGCCGATGAGAGCGAGCACGATGAAAATGTCCTGATAAGAGAGAATGGCGGCCTGCTGGGAGACGAGCTTCTTGAGGACGAGTTGAGCGCCGCGGGCGGTCTGAGCGGGAGGGACGCCGCGGGAGGCCAGGCCGTGCGCGATGCCTGAGAGAGCCGTTGAAGTGTTGATATCGAGTGAGCTGATGTGCGCGGACAGGTCGATTGAATAGCGGCTTTCGCGGGCGTCGAGCAGATAGGCAAGCCAGGCGACGCCGATGACGCCGCCGAGCTGACGGATGGTGTAATAAAGAGCGCGAGCCTCGGCGAGGTAATCGAAGCTGACTTCGGCGACTTCACGGAACATGAGGTCCGGCAACGGAAAAAGGCCGGTGGCGAGAGCGAGGCCGCGGAGGATCAGCGGGAGGATGAGCGAAGCGTTGGAGGTCTCGGCGGTCTGGCGGAAGGCGAAAAGGAGCATTGAGGCCGCGAAGATGACACCGACCAGGACGAGCCACTTTCGAGAGGAGTGGAGGATGACTCCGGCAGCAACAAAGACGAGGGCGACGGCAGTCGCGGCGGAATCGATGGTCAGCATCCAGCCGGCGCCGATGGCGTCGTTACGGGCGACCGTTCGCAGAAAATGTGGCAGCAGATACAGGCCGCCCTGCATGGCGAAGCCTAAGAGAAGCGCGAAGAACATTCCGGGAAGCACGCCGCGATGCTTGAGGCTGTCGAGGCGAATGAGCGGGCGGCGATTGTGCGGCGCGTGTTGATGCCAGATAAAGAGGGGGCAGGAGATGGCGGCGATGATCGCGAGAAGAATGATGACGCGGCTTCCAAACCAGTCGTCAATCTGCGCGCGGTTGAGGAAGATGCAAAAGCACGCGATTCCGCCGACGAGGAGTGTGAGGCCGAAGAGATCGGGCAAGGGATGGCGCTTCGGCGGCCAGGTTTCGCGGGAAAAACAGAGCGCGACCATCGCGAGGGCAGAGATGGGAATCGAGACGAGGAAGATCCAGCGCCAATTGAGCGTTTCGGTGAGGTAGCCGCCACAGGCAGGCGCGATGCCCCGGAAGGCGAAGGCGAGCACGACAAAGAAAATCCCAATGCGTCGCCCGCGGGGTGTGAGGCGCGAGCGGGAGGTGACCACATATCGGACGAGAAAAGTTGCGCCCGCCATACCCGCGATCACACGCATCACGAGCAGCATGGCGAGGGAGTTGGCGAAGGCGCATCCAGCGGAGGCGAGCATGTACGTGAGGATTGAAGCGCCGATGTAAAGACGTTGTCCGAGGGCATCGGAGAGGAACGGGGTAAGCGGCATTGCAACGGTGAATCCGACGAGGTAGAGGGTCATGACCCAGCTTGTTTCATCGGGAGATGCGCCGAAGCTGCCGGCGATGTCGGGGAGTGCGACGCCTACGGCCGCGCTGACAAACTGTTCGGCTCCCAAGGCGATACAGAGTGCGGTGAAGAGCCAGAAGTGAGCCGAGAAGGAGGCATAAATGGAATTCTGCGTCGACGAAGCGGGCGGAACGCGGGGCGTTGTAGAGTGGGAGGCGAAGGTTGGGGCGAGTGCAAACATGGCAGAGGGTTCCGAAACAACTGTTTGCACAATGGTCGGGCCGCAGGGTACATATTTCCAATATCTCTTACTGGATACTAAGAGATTCCCTGAATATCATATAAGAGGATGAAATTGCCGCATTTACGTTGTTTTGTCGCAGTCGCAGACGAATTGCCTTTCCGCGGAACTGCGTCGCACCTCGGGATGGGGCGCCCGCCACTGGGCCAACGGGTTCATCCGATTGAGGATGAACGGATACCTCCAGTGTCTTTTACTGGGGATTGTGATACAATATGAGTATCATATAAGAATATGGAATTTCGCCACTTACGTTACTTTGTCACGGTTGCTGACGAATTGCACTTCAGCCGAGCTGCGGCGCGTCTCGGGATGGCGCAACCGCCGCTGAGCCAGCAGATTCATCAGCTTGAGAAGGAACTGGATGTGGCGCTGTTTCACCGCAATCGCCGGCGGCACGTGGAGCTGACCGAGGCTGGCAAGGCGCTTCTCCCCCATGCGCGGAAGATTCTCGCAGATGTGGAGCATCTGCCGGCGCTTGCGCGCCAGGCGGCGGTGGGGGATTCCGGGTTCGTCAGCGTCGGCTTCACGGGCGGTGCGACGTATCTCTTTCTTCCGACGCTTCTGCGGAGATTTCGGGATGTGGCACCGCAGGTGGAGTTGGAACTTCGCGATATGGGGCCACCGCAGCAGCTTGAAGCGTTGCAGAGCCGAAAGCTGCACGTGGCCTTCGTGCGTGCGACTCACCAGTCGCTGGATGCGTTGAGTGATCTGGCGTACGAGCCGGTGCTGCACGAAGCATTTGAGGTGGCATTGCCGACGAATCATCCACTTGCCAGAGAAGCGTATACTCCCCTGCCGCTGACGGAACTCGCGGCCGAGCCGTTCTTATTGTTCGGGCGACCCACGTTGTACAACCTGAGCGAAGTGATCATCGGCAGTTGTGTGGCGGCGGGATTCCAACCGCGTGTGGTGCAGCATGTCAGCGAATTGCAGACCTTGCTGGCGCTCGTGGCGGCAGGGCTTGGGATCGGCCTGGTTCCGGCATCGGTAAAGAACGTTCAACGGTCGGATATTGTGCTCCGCCCCATCGCGGAGCCGGCGCCGCAGACAGAACTGCTGATGGTCTGGAACCGCAACGAAACCGCGCCGGCAGGCATCCGGTTTATGGATGTCGCCCGACAGGTCGCCAAGGCTCTTGCCGTTGGCGTACATCCCGCCAACCTGGCGCGTATCGCCTCGTGATATTCCGCTGATTGATCGTTTCCGCATGACTTCCAGGTGACAGGAGAGTTGATTTGCCGGCGGCGCCGTGGGGCGGGAGTGCGGGGAGAGAAGGCGGGGGAGGCAAGATTTTGTAGCGGCGGCTGCCCGCGGGGTCATGCCTTGGTCACAATTGACGATATCGTGTCAGCTACTTTGGCGATCAGGCTCATTGCGTTGGCGAAGTTACGGATGTTGGTCCGCGCCGCGTCCAATTCCTGATTTGCAGTTTCCAATTGGCTCAGAACGGCCTGGTACGCCTTCGATTTCTCATCGATTGTATTGGAGATTAAGGTTTCGATTTCGCTATCAATGCGCACTATTTTGTCATAGATTTCGTTACGCTGGTCGGGATAGGCGTCCCACAAGTCGTCCAGTCGCCGCTTTGCGGTCGTCAACTGACTGGCAATTTCCGATACAGTTTGGCCCGGCATGGCGATCTCCAGAGTTAGAATGACCCGCGAATTGCTTTGTAGATCCGTACAAGGTTTGTGACTTGAACAAAGTAGGCGTCAATGTCGTCGCTCGAGACATCAGTGGAAGTCACGCTCACCATCAACGACGAACTGGAGGAGGAGAAGTTGGTGATGGCGGGTTGTATTTGCGCCTGCGCGTTTTTCAATTGAGAATCGACCCGTGCGCAGTCCGCCTGCAATGTAGAGAGCGCTGCTTTCTTTGCGGAAATATCCTCAGCGGTTGACCCAGTGCCCGGCTGGAGCAATTCGACATACTTGACGAGAGTATCATCGATTTTTTCATGAATCGTGTTGTTCAGGCCTGAGGCAAATCCACCGACCACGCCCGGATCAAGGTCATCGCGCACCAGCGTAGCGATCGCGATCATCGCGGGATTAAGGCGAGGAACGATCTTCCTTACCGTTTTTGCCTTGTATCCCTCAATCGCCAGATTTGATAAAGCATTTATCGCAGTGCCAATGACCTGCGCTTTATCGTCCGTCAAGTTAAGGCTTTTCAGCTGTTTCAGATTTCCCAGGATGGTGGTGGCAGAAGCGGATACATTTGCAGAGACATCGTCGGTAGCAAGACTGTTGAGAAGGCTGCCGTAGGACTTGAGAGCGGAGAGCGCTTTCAGTCGCACATCCAGCGCGTCGAGATTGCACGGACCATCCAGATCTTCGGCGCGACTAGTCAAGTCCACGGATTTTGGATTGATGGCCATCATCTCCGTGCGAAGCATCACGGTGTCGGAGCGAATTTGAGTTAATTCGGCAGCGGAGACATCGGACAATTGCTGCGTTGCAACGGCAAATTTGCTGATGGCGTCCTTTTGCCGCGCGGTGAGCCCGCATGCTCCAAGCGGAAGTGCGAGCACAACGAGAAGGAACGCCGTGAGCCAGTGTGACCGAGCTGAGTGGTTGCAATGCATGTGAGTCTCCAGCATTTTGTTGCGATGTCACGGTTCCGAATGACCTTGCACACGGGGGAGTTGGCTTGGAACTGCCGGTGACCGCTCTTTAACGGAGCACAGTATTCTTCAAAGCAGCTCGTATTGGGGCTTTTGAACCTGCGACGGACGTTTGCCGCAGTAGAAATAAACCAGAGGACTTGTGTGCCCGAAGCAGCAACGCATCGGAAACGATATGCGACGAGAGACTACGGCGACTGCTTCCTACGCTGATGTCACTGATGTTCATAGATGAGATCGTGTATACGTTATCACATTAAATCGTCGATGCAAGAAAATTCTTAGCTCCGAAATGGATGCAATGATGCTCCGGTTCAATGGGGTGAACCAGGAGGCGTTTCAGAGTTTTCCGGCGCCGTGAGGTGCTGAAGCGATAGAGGCTCCACGATGGCACGGCCCACGTGTCAGCGTGAAATGAGCGGCGGCAGGGTTCGCCGCCTCTCACTATTGTTGGCGGGACGTTAAAGGCGCGGCCCGACGAGCGGGCCGGTGAAAAGTTACTCTTCTTCGGATTCGGCGGGGCGGGAGATGTTGCGGTCGGACCAGGCCTGGAATTTGGCGATGCCGCGTTTGGAGGATTTGCAGAAGGCGATGACTTCCTGGACTTCGGGGACGTGGAGGATGTCGGGGGGAAGGTTTTCGAGGGTGTGCGAAAGGGAGAGGCCGCGCATGTCGCGGAAGGCGAGCTGAAACATTTTGCGGATGGCGTTGATCGATTCCTTGGGCATGCCGGAGCGGCGGAGGCCGACGGCGTTGAGCTGGGTGAGGGTGTTGGTGGCCATGGCGATGAAGAAGGGGGGGACGTCGACGTTCATGCAGCAGGCGTTGGAGAGCATGGCCAGGCGTCCGACGCGGCAGAACTGGTGGACGGCGGTGTTGCCGCCAATGATGGCGCGTTCGGCGACATGGACGTGACCGCCGAGAAGAGCGCCGTTGACGAGTGTGACGTCGTCTTGAACGACGCAGTTGTGGCCGACGTGGGAGTTGACCATGAAGTAGCAACGGTTGCCGATGACGGTTCTCGAATTCAGGCCGGTGCCGCGGTGAACGGTGACGCCTTCGCGGAATACGTTATCGTCGCCAATGAGGACTTCGGAGGGTTCGCCCTTGTACTTGCGGTCCTGGGGCCAGTCGCCGAGGACGGCGGTGGAGTGGACGACGTTGCGGGCGCCGAGGGTGAGGCGGCCCAGGAGTTTAGCGCCACTGTGGATGATGCACCCGTGCCCGATGGAGACGCGGCCGTCGATGACGACGTAGGGGCCGATCATCACTTCGGGGGAGATCTTTGCTTCGGGTGAAATAACGGCAGAGGGGTGAATGGACATAATGAGAAACATCATACGGGAGAGCGGGCTGTGTGTGAATGCTGGAGGGGAGCTGATAACGCTCAAACACGATGAGCGTGACGGGAATTGCTGGCGGTGATGTCCGTGTGTCAGTGTGATGAGCTGAGCCTGGAGACGGCGGAGGCAGTGGTGAGGCTGAGGTTGTGGGCGGCGGAACGGCAGAGACCGAGGAAGGTCTGCTCGGCGATGGAGATGTGGCGGGTGGCGCGGCAGGCGACGGCCCAGTGGCGGCGGAGCGGGGGTCCGGGCATTTTGAGCCAGACGAGGGCACCGTGGTCGATCTCGGGGGCGGCGATCCACGGGGCGACGACGCTGATGCCCAGTCCGAGTTTGACGAGTTCCTTGATGGCTTCCATGGAGCCGAGCTCCATGAACTTTCGGAGGGGTGACTGCAATTTGAGGAGGTGTTGTTCGACGATGCGAAAGGTGGCGGAGGTGCGGGTGTAGAGGACGAAGTGCTGGTCGGGGATCTGGCGGCGGTCGATCTTGCCGTCGCGTGCCCAGGGGTGGAGGGGGCTGACGAGGAATCCGAGTTCATCGGCGAAGAGTTCGTGGAAGGCGAGTCGTTTGTCGCGCTCGGTGCGGATGAGGAGGCCGAGGTCGATGGTTCCGTCGAGGACCTGCTGAGCGATCTGGGGGGAATCGCCGACGGCGATGGAGAGTTCGTATTCTGGGTAGCTTTCGCGGAATTCGCGAAGCGCTTCGGGGACGAGGTACTGGCAGGCGGCGGGGGAGGCTCCGATGCGGAGGGAGCCGGTGCCGGGCTTGGTGGCACGCTTCACGGCGTCACTGGCTTCATCGAGTGCCGCGAAGACGCGGGCGGCGTGTTCCGCGAGGACACGTCCGGCGTCGGTGAGGGAAACCCGCCGGCCCTCGCGGCGGAGGAGGGGCGTGCTGAATTCCTGTTCGAGGGCGGCGATCTGGTGGCTGACGGCCGACTGGGTCAAAAAGAGGGCTTCGGCGGCCCGTGTGAAGCTTAAATGTTGGGCAACCGTGGCAAAGACTCGAAGTTTGTGCACATCCTGCATGCAGTCACCATGAATGGAATCGATGTTATCTATTTTTATTATGAATTTTCATAATGGATAAGGCAAGCGCATACTACTCACGGCGAACAGGGAGGTGCGAGTGGTCGCACGAGCGGTTGTAACAGATGTCGGCGACTACCGTGGCCCGCAGATGGAAACTGCACATGCAAGGATCGCAATTGAAGATCGGTTTTGTGCCCTTGATCGACGCCGCGCCGTTGATCGCCGCATTCCAGCTTGGCTACTTCCGGGAGGAGGGGTTGAACGTCTCGCTGCACCGGCAGATCGGGTGGGCGAACATTCGGGACAAACTTTCGTTCGGGCAACTCGATGCGGGGCACGCGCTGCTCGGAATGCCGATTGCCAGTCACTTGGGGCGGGACTCGTTCAACGAGCCGCTGATTGGCATTCTGGAGCTGGGCGCGGGGGGGAACGCGATTACGGTGCGCAAGGAGCTGCATGATCAGGGGGCGACTTCGGCGGCAGGACTTGCGAGCCTGATGAAGAGTCAGCCGCGGTTTTCGCGGCTGATTGTAGGACATGTCTTTTCGTCCTCAATGCATCATTACCTGCTGCGCGAGTGGCTGGCGTCGGCGGGGATCAATCCGGATTGGGATGTGAAGATGTGCATCATTCCGCCGCCGCAGATGGTCGATCACATGCGTGGGGGGTACGTGGATTTGTTCTGCGTAGGTGAGCCGTGGAACACGCTGGCGACGCGGCAGGGGCATGGCGTTCCAATCGTGGCGACGACGGACATACTTCCGCGGCATCCGGAGAAGGTGCTGGCGGTGTCGCGGCGATTTGCGAAGGGGAAATCGGAACTGCTGGCGATGCTCGTTCGTGCGACGCTTCGCGGGTGCCAGTGGTGCGAGAACGGAGAGAATCGGCAGAGGCTGGCGGAAATGCTGTCCAGGCCGGAGTACGTGTCGCAGCCACAGGATCTGCTCGAACAGAGCCTGTCGATCGACAGCACGTTTGGGTCGAGCAAGCAGCAGAAGAATGCGCGGCCGCGAAACTGGTCGCTTCGCAGTTTCTCAGTGCAGGAAACTTTTCCCAACAAGATGCACGCGGCGTGGATGCTCGCGCAGATGGTGCGGTGGGGCCATCTTCAAGCGGGGGCGGACATTGCGGGGATTGCGGAACGCTGCATCGACACTCAACCGTATCGGGAAGCCGCCGCGACGCTGGGCCTGGAGTGTCCGGCGGAGGATTTTCAGCCGATGACGCTGCGGCATGGCCGGAGTTTTGGCCTTGATGATTTGAACGCAACATTGCGCGGAGTCGAATCCCTGTCGGGTCGGTCCGCCGTTTCCGTCCTATGAACTGGTTTGTCGCTGAAGAAAGGTTTCAGTCATGACAGCTCAAACGATCGACTATTCTCGCGGATCGGACGCAGCCGCTGATTCGGGTTCTTTGAATGAGGTGGCCAGCCGGCGACGGATTCTGTGGCTGTCGACGGCGGGGTTCACGCTGCTGTTCGCGGTGTGGCTGATGTTCGGGATTCTGGCGATTCCGATCCGGACGGAGCTGCATTTGACGGATGTGCAGTTCTCCTGGCTGACGGCGATCGCCATTTTGAACGGGTCGATCTGGCGGCTGTCGTTCGGGATGCTGGCGGATCGGTTCGGCGGGCGGATTGTGACGACGCTGCTGCTGCTGTTTTGCGTGGTGCCCGCGGGACTTGTGGCCTTCGCGCACAGTTATGGCGAACTGCTGGTGTATGCGTTTCTGGTGGGGCTTGCAGGGAACGGGTTCACGAGCGGGATTGCGTGGAATTCGGCGTGGTTTCCGAAGAAGAGCCAGGGCTTTGCGCTGGGCTTTTTCGGGGCGGGCAATGTGGGCGCGTCGGTGACGAAGCTGATCGGCCCCTCGATGATCGCGATGGTGCCGGCGGCGGGCTTTACGGTTTTGGGCCTGCATTTGCCGGGCGGGTGGCGATCGATTCCGCTGCTTTATGCGGTGTTGCTCGTTGTGATGGCGATCGCGACGTACTGGTTCACGCCGGCTGTGGATCGGGCGCCGGGGCGTGGGCGGTCGCTGGCGGAACGTCTGCGCCCGCTCGGGAGCGTGCGGGTGTGGCGCTTCGGGCTTTATTACGTGATCATGTTCGGGGCGTATGTGGCGCTCTCGGTGTGGCTGCCGCGGTATTACAAGGACATCTATCATCTGCCGCTGTCGCAGGCGGCGCTGCTCACGGCGCTCTTCATCTTTCCGGCGTCTCTTCTCCGGCCGTTGGGCGGGTATCTTTCCGACCGGTTCGGCGCGCGGCGGGCGATGTATGTGGTCTTCACGGTGATGACGGTTGCGTGCTTCCTGCTGGCGCTCCCCCCCTTTCAGATCAGTCTGGATGGCTCTGAGCACACGTTTCATTTTCAGATGAGCGTTCTGCCGTTCACGATTCTCATGTTCATCCTTGGCATTGGGATGGGCGTGGGGAAGGCGGCGGTTTACAAATACATTCCTGAGTATTTTCCGCAAGATGTCGGGGCGGTGGGGGGGCTGGTGGGATTGCTGGGTGGCCTTGGAGGGTTCTTCCTTCCGCCGCTGTTCGCGTATGCCGAGGCGGCCACGCATCTTCCGCAGATGACATTCGGGGTGCTCTTCCTGATCACCGCCGGTTCGTTCCTGTGGCTTCACCTCGTGGTGCTGCGGATTCTCCGCGAGGCCGCACCCGAGGTCCAGTCGCAGTTTGAGATTCAACCCACTGCAGCCTGATTTCCCTGATTTCCAAGTTCCTTGTTCCTTTACCGCATGGTGCACACATGATTCGTCCACAGAAACAAAAACTCGTGATCCTCGGCAACGGCATGGCCGGAGCCCGCACCGCTGAAGAGATTCTCCAGCGGGCGCCGGAAGCATTTGAGATAACGATCATCGGGGCGGAGCCGCACGGGAACTACAACCGCATTCTGCTCTCGAACATTCTCAACGGGACGCAGACTGCCGACGAAATCACGATCAATTCGATCGAGTGGTACAAGCAGAACGGCATTCATCTGATCGCGGGGGCGCCGGCGATCGGGATCAGCCTTGCAAAGCGGACTGTCGGGCTGCTGGATGGGCGCCAGATTCCGTTCGACAAGCTGATCATTGCGACTGGTTCGCGGCCGTTTGTGCCGCCGATTCCGGGGATCGATCTTTACGGCGTGTATACGTTTCGGACGCTGGAGGATTGCTCATCGATCGCCAAGTTTGCAAAGAAGTCGAAGGTGGCGGCGGTGATTGGCGGCGGGTTGCTGGGGCTGGAGGCGGCCAAGGGGCTGATGACGCATGGGCCGGCGGTGCACATTGTGGAAATGGCTCCGCACCTGATGGCCGTGCAGGTGGATTCGGCAGGGGGGGCGATTCTCGGGAAGACGATTGCGAGCCTCGGAGCGATTGCGCACACGAACAAGGCGACGGCGGAGATTCTTTCGGATGCGGGGAGCCGGGTGCGGGCGCTGAAATTCAAGGATGGGTCGGAACTGGCGTGCGACATGGTCGTGATCTCGGCGGGAATTCGGCCGAACCTCGAGCTGGCGAAGGAAGCGGGGCTGGCAACGGAACGGGCGATTGTGGTGGATGACCAGATGCTGACGGGCGATCCGGATGTGTATGCGGTCGGCGAGTGCGCGCAGCATCGTGGGAAGTGTTACGGCCTGGTGGCCCCGCTGTACGAGCAATGCAAAGTGGTCGCGGATCACATCACGCAGGCGAATCCGGGGGCCACGTATACGGGGTCGTTCATTGCGACCAAGCTGAAGGTGATGGGTGTGAACGTGGCGTCGATGGGGGAGCGGGACGAGCTGCCGGCGGATGAGGTAGTGCGGTATCAGGAGCCGGACGCGGCCGGTGGGGGGGTGTACAAGAAGCTGATCATTCGGAACAACAAGCTGGCGGGGGCGATCCTGGTGGGGGATACGGAGGCGTATGAAGGGCTTGCGGAGAAGATGAAGTCGCAAGCTGAGTTGCCGCGGCGCCGGGCGGAGCTGCTGTTCGGTGCGCCGACGGAGTGCTCGGCGGAATTCTCCCTGGCCTCGATGCCGGACGACAAGCAGATCTGCGATTGCAACGGGGTCTGCAAAGGGAAGATTGTTGAGGCGATCAAGGCGGGCAAGACGACGGTGCAGGCGGTGGGAAAGGCAACGCGCGCGGGGACGGGGTGTGGGTCGTGCAAGAAGTTGGTGAAGTCGCTGATTGAGGCGGTTGCGGGCGAAGTGAAGGCGGATCCGGCGGAGGCGTTTTACGTGCCGGCGATTCCGATGGACAAGCCGGCGCTCACGGCGGAGATCAGAAATCGCGGACTGCGCGCGGTGTCCCAGGTGATGGAGGCGCTGGCGACGAAGGAGGATGAGAAATCGAAAATGGGGCTGGCGATTCTGCTGCGGGCGATCTGGGGGAAGGAATACATCGACGAGCGGGATTGCCGGTTCGTGAACGATCGACTGCACGGGAACATTCAGAAGGATGGGACGTTCTCGGTGATTCCACGCATCTACGGCGGGGTCACGACGGCGGATGAATTGCTGAAGATTGCCAACGTTGCGAAGAAATATTCTGTGCCGACCGTGAAGCTCACTGGCGGCCAGCGCATCGATCTGCTGGGGATAAAGAAGGAGGATCTGCCCGCGGTGTGGAAGGACCTGAACATGGTGTCGGGGTATGCATACACGAAGGCGTTTCGGACGTGCAAAACCTGCGTTGGCTCTGAGTGGTGCCGCTTCGGCACCAACGACTCCACCGCCCTCGGCATCGCCATCGAAAGGAAGTTCCAGGGCATCGAAACCCCGGCGAAGGTCAAAATGGCCGTCTCCGGCTGCCCGCGCAACTGCGCTGAGGCCACCTGCAAAGATGTCGGCATCATCGCCACAGAAGGCGGGGAATGGGAGATCTATGTCGGGGGCGCGGCCGGCGTGAGCGTGCGGAAGGGAGATGTGCTGTGCCGGGTGAAATCGCAGGTGGAGGCAATCCGGATTACGGCGCGATTCATGCAGTATTACCAGGAGCATGCGCGGTATCTGGAGCGGACGTACGATTTTGTGCCGCGCATCGGGATTGAGAAACTTCGGGCAGTTCTGATTGAGGACAGCGAAGGGATTGCCGCCGCGCTGGACGAGCGGGTGCAGCGATATCTGGATGCTGTTGTTGATCCGTGGGTGGAGGACACGAAATCGGCGGGCGGGGAAGGGGTGTATCCGGGGCAGTTTGCGCCGGTTCGTACTGTCACCCTGCCTGTGCTCGCAACCATTTGATAGAGGATTTTAGATGTTGATTGTGATGAAGAATCAGGAGCCGCAAACGAAGAGCGCGGCCATTCCGCTTTGCTCGCTGGACGAACTTCCCCTGGGGCTTGGCCGGGCGTTTAATGTGGAGGGGCGGTCGATTGCGGTGTTTCGGACGCGCAAGGGGAAACTTTTTGCGGTGGATAATCGTTGCCCGCACAAGAATGGTCCGCTGGCCGATGGAATGCTCGCGGGGGACCAGATCGTCTGCCCGCTGCATGCCTTTCGTTTTGACGGCGTGACGGGGGAGTGCGATCAGCCCGGGCAATGTGCGGTGCAGGCGCACGAGGTTACCGAAAGTGATGGCATAGTTTCGATTCGGCTGGTCGGAAGTGGTCGATAGGGGTCTTCCTTGAAATCGGCTGCCGCAACGAAAATCTTCAAATCGACCTGCTCGTATTGCGGGGTGGGCTGCGGCATTGAAATCGCAAAGTTACCGAACGGCGAGATGCAACTGCGGGGCGATCCGACGCATCCCGCCAATCGCGGCATGCTTTGTGCCAAGGGGCAATCGCTTCTCCACACGGTGCGGGCCCGGGATACGCGGCTGCATTTTCCGGTGATGCGCGCCAGCAAGGGGGAACCGCGAGAACGCACTACGTGGGACGATGCGATCGGACGCGTCGCCGAAAAGTTCCGCCAGGTCCTCCGGGATCATGGGCCTGATGCGGTGGCCTTCTACATCTCCGGGCAGTGCCTCACCGAGGAGTATTACCTCGCGAACAAAATTGCGAAGGGGTTCCTCGGGACGAACAATATTGATACGAACTCGCGGTTGTGCATGTCGTCGGCGGTGGCGGGGTATAAGGCGACGCTCGGCGCGGATGCTCCGCCGATCACCTATGACGACATCGAGATTGCCGATACGTTTTTCATTGCCGGGGCGAACCCCGCGTGGTGCCATCCGATTCTGTATCGCCGCATCGAGGCTCGCCGGGCGTCGAATTCGAACGTGAAGATGATTGTCGTCGATCCGCGGCGCACGGCGACCGCGGCGTCTGCGGATATTCATCTGCAGATCAGGCCGGGCACGGATGTCGCGCTGTTTCTGGGAATCGCCCGGCGACTTCTGCATACCGGCCAAATTGACCAGCGCTTTCTTGACCAGCACACCGACGGCGCACGCGCCTTCTTTCAGTCGGTGGAACCTTGGAATCTTGCGCGCACGGCGGAAGTGTGCGGCCTCGACGAAACGGAGATTGCCAAAGCGGCGGAGCTTCTTGCCGGCGACCGGAAATTCCTGTCGATGTGGACCATGGGGCTCAACCAGTCGGCGGTGGGGACGGATAAGAACATCGCCCTGATTTCACTGTCGCTGATCACCGGAAAAATCGGCAAACCGGGCTGCGGGCCGTTTTCGCTCACGGGACAGCCGAACGCGATGGGCGGGCGCGAAGTCGGTGGTATGGCGAATCTGCTTCCCGCGCATCGGAACCTTTCAAACCCCGAGCACCGGGCCGAGGTCGCGAGGTTCTGGAATGTGCCGAAGCTTCCGGAGAAGCCGGGGCTCACGGCGATCGAACTCTTCGAGGCCATCGGCGCGGGCAAAGTAAAAGCAGTCTGGATTATCGCGACGAATCCGATTGCGTCGCTTCCGTCGAGTTGGAGAGTGGAGGAGTCGCTGGGGAAAGCCGAGCTCGTGGTGGTGGAGGACATTTATCCCAACGAAACGACTGACTTCGCCGACGTGATCCTGCCTGCGGCGGGGTGGCTTGAGAAGACGGGCACGATGACGAATTCTGATCGGCGGATTTCGCTGCTCGAGAGAGCCGTGGACCCGCCCGGCGAGGCGCTTCCGGATACGGAGATTCTGCAGCGGTTCGCGCACGCCATGGGGTGGCAACGGCATTTCGAATACGCATCTCCCGCCGACATTTTCGCTGAGCACGCCGCCCTTACCGCGAACACCGATATCGACATCACCGGCCTCTCTCACGAATTGCTTCGCAATGTGGGCCCCACCCAATGGCCTGCGCCTGCACAGATCGAAAATCGAGTATCTAACATTGAGAATCCCGGCACGCCGCGGTTATATACCGACTTTAGATTCCCGACGCCGACGCAGCGGGCCCAGCTCCACCCTCTCCGGTTCGAAAACCGATCGGAACCTACAACTCCGCAGTTCCCGCTCATCCTGACCACTGGGCGAATCCGGGATCAATGGCACACGATGACGAAGACCGGGCAGGTCAATCGGCTTTCTGCCCACATCGATTCTCCGTTCTGCGAGATTCATCCGGATGATGCCGGGCGGCGCGGCATCAAGGACGGTGACATTGTTACGGTTACGAATGATCGCGGGCGGGTGCGGGTTCGCGCTGTCGTCACGGCCGACATCCGCCAGGGCGTGATTTTTCTGCCCATGCACTGGGGGAAAAAGCTTGCCGGCGCCAATGGTCGCGCGAACAATCTCACCTCGCCGCGGCTCGATCCGGTGTCGAAGGAGCCGGACCTGAAATTCGCCGCCGTGCAGGTGGCGCAATTTGTCCCGGCAAAGCGGCGCATCGTCATCATCGGTGCCGGTGCCGCGGCGCTGGCGTTCATTGAAACGCACCGCCAGTTCAATCAGATGGATGAGATTCTGCTGCTGGGCGCGGAGGATCTGCCGCTCTACAACCGCGTGCTCCTGCCGCACTATATTGACGGCTCCGCGCCGTGGGACAGCATCATTCGCGCGGACCGCAACTCGTTGCTTCCGCACCACGTACTCTTCCATCCGAACACGAATGTCTGCCGCATCGACAAGGAAAGTCGGACGGTGATCGATGCACGCGGACGCGCATTTCAGTATGACACGCTGATCATCGCCACCGGTTCGCGGCCGGCGATTCACTATGACGGTCCGGTCCCGGAATCGGGGGCCTTCACGCTTCGTTCGAAACGGGATGCCGACGCGATCCTCGCCGCGGCCACTCCCGGGAAACATGCCGTCATTCAGGGCGGCGGTCTGCTCGGTCTGGAACTGGCGGATGCGCTCAACCGCATCGGCTGCCGTGTCACGATTCTCCAGCGCTCTGACAGGCTCATGGGGAAACAACTCGACGCCACCGCGGCGAAGTATCTTGCGGAGGAACTTCGGCATCGAGGCATTCACGTGCTGTTCAACAGCGTTCCCGTGGAAATCCGGGAAGGAGCCGTTCGCACTGTAACTCGGGATCCAGAACGCGGGATGCAGGAATCGGCCCTTTTCTGCGATCTTTTCGTCTTCGCCACGGGCATTGTGCCGAACAAGGAAATTGCGGGCACTGCGGCACTCGACTGCGATCGCGGCATTCTCGTCAACAGATTCCTTCAAACTTCCGATCCCCACATCTTCGCCATCGGCGAATGCGCCGAGCGTGAATCGCAGACGTGTGGCACCACGGCCGCCGCGCAGGAACAGGCCCGGGCGCTCGCCGAGTATCTCCGCGGCAATGAACACGCTCCCTACAAGGCGGCCACTTCTGCCAATATTCTCAAGGTGCACAACCTCCAGCTTGCATCGGCCGGCGTCATCGATCCGGACGATGCGGACCCCGAGATCGAAGTCGTGACGCTCAATGATCCGCGCAGGCACTTTTATCAAAAGCTCGTGATCAGGAACGATCGCCTCATCGGCGCGATCTGCATGGGGGACACGGCGGATTTTCAACGCTACCTCGACTGGATTTCCACCGGGCGCGAACTTGATGAGGATCGCAGCACGCTGCTGCGTCCTTCCGGCGGCGCCCGCTCAGCGCTCGACGGGCCGCTGGTCTGCTCGTGTCACGCTGTTGGGAAGAATACGATTGTGGAGGCCGTCAAGAAGTGTGGGGGATGCGATGGATGCGAAAACCACGGGAATGTGGTCGAGCTGGTATGCAAGGCCACGAAGGCCGGCACAGGGTGCGGAGTGTGCCGGCCAGAAATCGCGCAGATCGTGCGCTCGGTGTGAGCATTAGGCGAGTGACGATCAGACGTCGAGGTTGCGGACTTCGAGGGCGTGGTCTTCGATGAACTGGCGGCGGCGTTCGACGTTTTCGCCCATGAGGGTGGAGAACATCGCTTCGGCGTTGCTGGCGCCTTCGAGGGTGACGCGGAGCAGCGTGCGGCGAGCGGGGTCCATGGTGGTGATCCAGAGTTCTTCGGCGTTCATTTCGCCGAGGCCTTTGAAGCGGCCGACCTCGATGCCCTGGCGGCCGATGTCGTAGACTTCGCGGACGATGTCGCCGACGCCGGCGATGTCCTTCTTGTAGTCTTCGCCGGACTCGATGAGGTAGCGGGTCATCTTGCGTTCGCCGGAGTCGGTTTCCTCGATGCGGAGGTACCAGTCCTCGATGGGGAGGTCGAGCTCCTGCATTTTGACGAAGAGCTCTTCGAGCTTCTTGGCTTCGTGGAGTTCTTCGTTCTTTTCGAGGCGGCGCTTGGCGGCCTGTTTTTTCTCGTGGATCTCGGCCTTGCTGATTTTCTTTTCCTTGGCTTTGCCATCGCCGTTTCCGTCGCCGTTGCCATTGCCGTTGGTTTCGCCTTCTTCGACGGCGTGGATCAGGGCTTCGAGGTCATCGACCTTGTTCTTTTCGACGAAGGCTTCGTAGGCTTCATCCTCGTAGAAGAGGTTTTCCTTGCCGTCGAGGACGACGCGGTGGATCGGGAGGCGTTCGTTTTCCTTGCGGAGTTCGAGCATGCGGTGGAAGGGGAGGCCGCGGCGTTCGACGATCTTCACGTACTCTTCGACTTCCCCGAGGATCGTGAGGACCTTGCGGAGTTCCTGGCCCTTGAAGCGGGTCTTTTCGGCGCCCTTCTTGTCGCGGATGATGAGGCTGGTGCCGTCGAGGCCGAGGTCCATGAGGGTCTTGCGCATCGTCGCTTCGTTCTTGACGTACTCCACCTGCTTCTTGCGGGTGACCTTATAGAGCGGGGGCTGGGCGATGTAGACGCGGCCCTGTTTGATGAGTTCGGGCATCTGGCGGAAGAAGAAGGTGAGCAGGAGGGTGCGGATGTGGGAACCGTCGACGTCGGCGTCGGTCATGATGACGAGTTTGCCGTAGCGGAGCTTGGACATGTCGAAGTCGGCCGCGCCGATGCCGCAGGAGAGGGCCTGGACGATGGTGCGGATTTCCTCATGGCCGAGCATCTTGTCGACGCGGGCTTTTTCGACGTTCAGGATCTTACCTTTGATCGGCAGGATGGCCTGGAAGACGCGGTCGCGGCCGCCCTTGGCGGTGCCGCCTGCGGATTGACCTTCGACGATGTAGAGTTCGGTGGTTTCCATGTCCTTGGAGGAGCAGTCCCAGAGCTTGCCGGGGAGCCCGCCGGAGTTGAGGGCGCCTTTGCGGGTGAGCTCGCGGGCCTTGCGGGCGGCTTCACGGGCCTGCTTGGCGAGCATGCCCTTCTGGATGATGCGTTTGGCATCGCCGGGGTGCTCTTCGAGCCATGTGCCGAGGGTTTCGTTGACGGCCTGGGTGACGAAGCCTTCGACTTCGCCGTTGCCGAGCTTGTCCTTGGTCTGGCCTTCGAACTGGGGATTGGGGACTTTGACGGTGATGACTGCGGAGAGGCCTTCGCGGAGGTCGTCGCCGTTGGGCAGGTCTTTTTCGTCCTTCACGACGTTGTTGGATTTGGCGTACTGGTTGAGAGTGCGTGTGAGGGCGGTTTTGAAGCCGGAGAGGTGGGTGCCGCCGCCGGGGGTGTTGATGTTGTTGGCGAAGGTGTGGAGCGATTCGGTGTAACCGTCGTTGTATTGGAGTGCGATGGCGACCTGGAGGGGCGTCTCTTTATTTTCCTCTTCTTTTTCGAGGTAAATCACCGAGTGCAGGGACTCCTTCCCTTCGTTGAGCTGCTTGACGTACTGGATGATTCCCTTGCTGTATCGGAATTCCTCTTTTTTGCCGGTGCGTTCATCCTCCAGCGAGAATGCGAGCCCTTCGTTGAGATAGGCGAGTTCGCGGCAGCGGGTGACGATGCGGTCGAAATCGAAGGTGGTATCGGCAAAGATTTCGGGGTCGGGCTTGAAGGTGACCTTGGTGCCGGTCTTGGCGCGTTTGCCGATGACGTGGATTTTCTTTTTGACCTCGCCGCGGACGAAGGACATGGCGTGAACTTCGCCGCCGCGGGAGACTTCGACTTCGGTCCATTCGGAGAGCGCGTTGACGACGGAAGCGCCGACGCCGTGGAGGCCGCCGGAGACCTTGTAGCCGCCGCCGCCGAACTTGCCGCCGGTGTGGAGGTCGCACATGACCATTTCGAGGGTTTCGCGTTTTTCGACGGGGTGCTTTCCGACGGGGATTCCGCGGCCATCGTCGCTGACGCTGACGGATCCGTCGGCATTGACCTTGACCCAGATGTTCTCGGCGTGTCCGGCCATGGCTTCGTCGACGGAGTTGTTGACGATTTCCCAGACGAGGTGGTGGAGTCCGCGAGTGGTGGTATCGCCGATGTACATGCCGGGGCGCATGCGCACGGCCTCAAGACCCTTGAGTGCCTGAATGGATTCGGCGTTGTAGTCTTTGGTGACTTTCAGATTGGACGTTTTCGGCTCATCCTTGGCCATGAAAGCTCCTCATGGTTTGTGTATGAAAAAGGCCTTGGCGGGGGACTCGTTTCGTCTGTGGAAAAACCGCATTTTTCACTGCCAAAAGCAAAGCAGAATTATAGGCAATTTTGCTTTTTTTCACAAGGAAGCGGGGCATCGTTTCTGATCCTAACGCGTTGCGAACATCCACCATTGCAACAGTGCGATGGCGACTATTTATCACCCCCCCCCCTGGGGCGACGGGAATTACCCGCAAATAAACACAAATGAACACAAATGGGTCCCCTGCCGACGGATGCGAATCCGTCGGCTTGCTTTGGGTGTGCGGACCGATGCGGCGAGCGGAGAGAGCCCATTGGGCCGCGGATTTCCATTGCCCGGTAGAGGCGGTAAACGGTTGCGAGGGATGAGAATGCTGAGCTGATCCGCCGGGCGGGAGCAGAGGCCGGGTGAATGAGGGGCTGGGCGGGGTGGAGCCGGTATGATGAGATGGGGGTGAAAAGGGCAGTTTTCTCCGAAGATTGCCAAGGTTTTTCTTCGGAAGGTGGGGTTTTTGCCGGAAGAATGCCAAGTGCGTTTTTGAAGAGTGGGGTTTTTCGCGGGAGATTGCCAAGATTCGGAAAATTTGCGAATTAGCGCGCGGCGAGGACACTGGTCGGTAGAGTGGCGGTTTTCCTGGAAGCGTATCAAATCTGAGGCAGGTGATGGCGGCGGCTTGCATGATCTTCCTCCCCCCACCCCCCCCC
>Ga0335069_10003433_pt1 | contig 23944 bp, 21 predicted proteins | sample Lox_Sample_11_FD_206714 | JGI IMG/M metagenome (GOLD analysis project Ga0335069, IMG submission 206714) | Soil microbial communities from Loxahatchee National Wildlife Refuge, Florida, United States - Lox_Sample_1.1 | ecosystem: Environmental > Terrestrial > Soil > Wetlands | place: USA... | reverse complement strand
GTCAGAGCCAGGTCGCGCTGCGGTAACGGGATCATCCTCGCAGGAGTCACTCCGCTAAACCGCCATGCGCCGCGCCGGCTGCTGACGACGCTGCCGCCGAGGGATCGCCCCGCGCCGTCCATCGCGGTGCCACCGCCGGCGAGCCCCCACTGGCATCGCCGGCATCTAACGCGCAGAATGCGCAATGTATCAGCGAGGAGGAGTCCGATGATGCGCGGCCCATCACGCGGGGTCGAAGGCCCGAGCGCGCCTGTAGCCCGTGGCGCGATCGGCGCGCGCCGTCGGCGCGTTGTCGCCGGGTGGCTGGCTGCCGCGTCCGCAGTGGCCACGCTGCTCCTCGTCCCGGGGGCCGCCGCCCAGACGGCGGGCCCTCCGATCGAGCGCTGGTCTTCGCCGACGCTCAAGCGAATCCAGGCGTCGGGCGTCGTGCGCATCGGTTACCGCGAGAATTCGCCGCCGTTCGCGTTCCTCGACGCGAAGGGAAGGCCGATCGGCTACTCGCTCGACATCTGCGAAGTGGTCGTCGAGTCGATCGCGCGCGAAGTCGGCCGGGAAGTTACCGTCGAGTACAAGCCGGTCACGCCGGAGAACCGCTTCGAGATGGTGACCTCCGGCGCGGTCGACCTCGAGTGCGGCTCGTCGACCAACACCGCGGAGCGGCGCAGGACCGTCGCCTTCTCCCCGACGATGTTCGTCACCGGAACGAAGCTCATGGTCGGGCGCGGCAGCGGGATCCGCTCGCTGCGCGACCTCGACGGCAAGACCATCGTCCTCACCCGGGGCACCGTGCACGAGACGGCGGTTCCGAAGCTCGCCGAGCGGCAGAACCTCAAGGTGAAGTTCGTCTTCGGCGCCGATCACAACGAGTCCTTCAAGACCCTCGTCGACGGGAAGGCGGATGCCTTCGCCAACGACGACGTGCAGCTCTACGGAATGCTGGCCGACAAGAGGGCGGCGAGCGATTTTCGCGTCGTCGGGGATTTCCTCACGTATGCCGACTACGCGCTGACGCTGCGCAAGGACGACCCCGAGTTCGCGGACGTCGTCGACCAGGCGTTCCGCGGGCTTGCCGGAAGCCGCGAAATCGTCGCGATCTACGAGCGCTGGTTCTTGAAGCCGCTGCCTTCCGGCGCCCGCCTCAATCTGCCGATGAGCCCGCACCTCGAGGAGGTGTTCCGGGTCCAGGGTCTGCCCGGCGACTGACGGGGAGGCGCGGACGCCCGAGCACCGGCGCCAGCCGACGTACGCCCCCCTTCGACAGCAAACAGCCATACCGGAGAAACGCGCATGGAAGCTACTAAGAAGCCGCTCTACAAGTCGCTCTACTTCCAGGTGATCTGCGCGATCATCCTCGGGGTCCTGCTCGGGTATTTCTATCCCGAAACGGCCACGGCGATGAAGCCGCTCGGCGACGGGTTCATCAAGCTGATCAAGATGATCATCGCGCCGATCATCTTCTGCACCGTCGTCGTCGGCATCGCCGGCATGGAGGACATGAAAAAGGTCGGAAAGACCGGCGGCCTCGCGCTCCTCTACTTCGAGGTGGTCAGCACGATCGCGCTGATCGTCGGCCTCATCATCGTCAATACGTTGCAGCCGGGGGCGGGCATGAACGTCGACCCGGCCACGCTCGACACCAAGGCCGTCGCCGCCTACACGAAGCCGGGTCAGATGCAGAGCACGACTGAGTTCCTGATGGCGATCATTCCGAACACGATCGTCGACGCGTTCGCCAAGGGCGAGATCCTCCAGGTGCTGCTGATCGCCGTGCTGTTTGGCTTCTGCCTGCACAAGTTCGGCGGTCGTGGCACGCTCGTCTTCGACATGATCGAGAAGACAGGGCACGTGCTGTTCGCGATCGTCGGCGTCATCATGAAGGTCGCGCCCATCGGCGCGTTCGGCGCGATGGCATTCACGATCGGCAAGTACGGTGTCGGCACGCTGGTGTCGCTCGGCAAGCTGATGGGCACGTTCTACCTCACCTGCCTCGTGTTCATCCTGGTGGTGCTCGGCATCATCGCGCGGCTGCACGGTTTCAGCGTCCTCAAGTTCATCCGCTACATCAAGGAGGAGCTCCTCATCGTGCTCGGCACGTCGTCGTCGGAGTCCGTGCTGCCGCGGATGATGGCGAAGATGGAGAACCTCGGGGTGCGCAAGACCACGGTCGGCCTGGTGATTCCGACCGGCTACTCGTTCAACCTCGACGGCACGTCGATCTACCTGACGATGGCGGCGATCTTCGTCGCGCAGGCGACGAACACGCCGCTGACGCTTCTCCAGGAGCTGACGCTGCTCGGGGTGCTGCTGCTCACGTCGAAGGGCGCGGCGGGCGTCACGGGCAGCGGGTTCATCGTGCTCGCCGCCACGCTGTCGGCCGTCGGCCACGTTCCGGTCGCGGGCCTCGCGCTGATCCTCGGCATCGACCGCTTCATGTCGGAAGCGCGTGCGCTCACCAATCTGATCGGCAACGGCGTCGCGACCGTCGTTGTGGGCAAATGGTGCGGCGAGCTCGACACCAATCGGATGCGTCGCGTGCTCGACGGCGAGACGGAAGCCGAGGCCGACGAGCCGGAGAAGATCGTCGACGCGATCGACCAGCACATGGCCGCCAAAGGCTGACGCTCCCGGCGGCGCCTCGCTGCCCTTGTTCGGGCCGGCCGGGCGGCCTCCACGGTTTCGAGGTCGCGATCGACGGCCGGCGATCGGCGCATAGTCGCCCCGGTGCGAACTCCGCGGAACGCGAACGATAGCCCAACCGTGCCTCGATTCGCCGCCCTGCTGCGCGGTGTTAACGTCGGCCGGGGCAACCGGGTGCCGATGGGCGAGCTTCGCGCGTTGCTCGAGTCGCTCGGGTACCGCGACGCGTGCACGCTCCGGAACAGCGGCAATGCGGTGTTCACTGCAGGCGCGGGTCGCGCGAGCGTCCACGCGGACCGTATACGCTCGGCACTTGCCCGACGCCTCTCGGTCGACGTGCCGGTGATCGTGAAATCGGCCGGCGAATGGGCGGCGATCGAAGCCGGGAACGCGCTGGCGAACCGGACCAGCGAAGCGTCGGGGCTATTGATCGCGTTTGCCGCCGACGCAAAAGCGCTCGAGACGCTCGCGCCCGTCGCCTCGCTCGTCGAGGCTCCGGAAAGCTGGCACCTCGGCACGCACGCTGCTTATTTCTGGCTTCCGAACGGAAGCCTCCAAAGCAAGGCCGGCGCGGCTCTGCTCGGCAGGCAGGGACGCGCCGTGACGACGCGCAACTGGGCGACCGTGCTGAAGATCGGCGCGCTGTTGCGCGACGGGGAAGCTAGGGGTCGCTCGGAACTTCGGTGATGCGCCGCGCGCCGGGGGTCGCCGTCCGCAGCGGTTGGCCGGCCTGCGCAGTGGTCGGCGGGACGCCCGCGGTCGGGTAGAGCGCCGCCGACGCCTCCCGGATCGTTACCCCGCGAAGATCGCCACCTGCGGCGCCGCGCCCTCGAGCATCCACGCGCGATACATGCCCGGCGAATTGAACGGCGCCGCGATCTGCCCGTCGCGGCCGACGGCGATGACGCCGCCGCGGCCGCCGAGCGGCTGCAGGCACTCGAGGATGCTGTCGCCGGCTGCCCGCGTCACGTCGTGAGCGAGATAACGCATCCGCGCATGGATGTCGTACGCGATGCAGCCCCGAATGAAGTGCTCGCCGGTGCCCGTCGCCGACACGGCGCAGGTTGCGTCGTTCGCGTAGACGCCGGCGCCGACGATCGACGTGTCGCCGATTCGTCCGGGAATCTTGTTGGTGAGGCCCCCGGTCGAGGTCGCCGCGGCCAGATGACCCTCGCGGTCGCGCGCGACCGCACCCACGGTGCCGGTGCGCGTCGAGCTCGCAGCGGCGGCCGCGCCGTCGTGATCGAGAATCGCCTCGTCTCGCGCGAGCGCCCGGACGGCGCGCAGCTGAGCCAGTCGCTGCGGCGTCGAGAAGTACGAAGACTCGACGGCTGCGAGGCCCCTCGCGTGCGCCCAGCGCTCCGCACCCTCGGCGCCGAGCAGCACGCTGCGGCCGTCGCGCATCACTTCGAGCGCGGCGAGAACGGGATTGCGGATCGTGCGCACGCCGGCGACGGCGCCTGCGGCGAGCGAGCGGCCGTCCATCACGCCGGCGTCGAGCTCGTGCGTGGCATCGGCGGTGAACACCGAGCCGTGCCCCGCGTTGAACAACGGGCAGTCCTCCAGCGATAACACCGATGCGACGACGGCGTCGAGCGCGCTGCCGCCGCGCGCGAGCATTGCGCGGCCCTGCTCGAGCGCCGCCAGCAGCGCTGCGCGGTAAGGTGCTTCGTCGCCGCCTTGAGCGATCGTGCCGGCGCCGCCGTGCAGCGCGAGGGCGAAGTTCGTCGCCATGTTCGGCTCGACTTCTACGCGAGCTAGTGCGCGGCGAGCACGCCGCGGCGGACCTGGTCGCGCTCCATCGACTCGAACAGCGCTTTGAAGTTGCCTTCGCCGAAGCCCTCGTCGCCCTTGCGCTGGATGAACTCGAAGAACACGGGCCCGAGCTGCGTCTGCGAAAAGATCTGCAGCAAGAGCCGCGTCTTCCCTTCCGCTGTCGTGCCGTCGAGCAGGATGCCGCGCGAGGCGAGCTCGTGCTCGAGCTCGCCGTGGCCCGGCAGTCGCTCGGCGAGCATCTCGTAGTACGTCGCGGGCGGCGGTGTCATCAGCTTCACGCCGGCATCGCGAAGGCTGTCGACCGTCGCGAGCAGGTCGTCGGTGAGCAGGGCGATGTGCTGAATTCCCTCGCCGTTGTACTGCATCAGGAATTCCTCGATCTGCCCCGTCGTCCTCGACGCCTCCTCGTTGAGCGGAATCCGTATCCTGCCGTCGGGCGCCGTCATCGCCTTCGACGTGAGCCCCGTGTACTCGCCCTTGATGTCGAAGTAGCGGATCTCGCGGAAGTTGAAGATCCGCTCGTAGAAGCTCGCCCAGTACCCCATGCGTCCGCGGTAGACGTTGTGCGTCAGGTGATCGATGAGCCTGAGCCCGTGGCCCTTCGGGTGCTGGTCGGCTCCGGCGATGAACTCGAAGTCGATGTCGTAGATCGACCTCCCTTCCTCGAAACGGTCGATCAGGTAGAGCGGTGCGCCGCCGATGCCCTTGATCGCCGGAAGCCGCAGCTCCATGGGTCCGGTCGGCATGTCAACCGGCTGCGCGCCTAGCTCGAGCGCGCGGGCGAACGCCTTGTGCGAGTTGCGGACGCGAAACGCCATTCCGCACGCCGAAGGCCCGTGCTCTGCGGCGAAATAGGAGGCGACGCTCGGCTTCTCGTTGTTGACGATGAAGTTGATGTCGCCCTGGCGGTACAGCGCGACGTCCTTCGAGCGGTGGACCGCAACCCGGGAGAAGCCGAGCCGCTCGAACACCGGCTCGAGCGTATCGGGCGTGGGGGAAGCGAACTCCACGAACTCGAAGCCCATCAAGCCCATCGGATTTTCGAAGAGGTCGGCCATGCACGGTCTCCCGGTGGTGCCCGGACGCCCGGGCGTCGCGTCTAGGGCTTCGCCGGATCGAAGCGCTTCTCGAGCCCGTCCCAGCACTTGGCGTAGTCGCGCTGCAGCGCGCCCGTCTCCAGCGCGTAGCGCGTCGGATGGATGATCGCGGAAGTCTCGAACATGAACGCCATCGTGTCGCGGATGTATTGCGGCTTCGCAGTGTCGATCGCCGACGCCTTGGCGAAGGTCTCGGCATCCGGCCCGTGGCCCGACATGCAGTTGTGCAGTGATGCGCCCCCGGGAACAAAGCCTTCGGCCTTCGCGTCGTATTGCCCCGTGACCAGCCCCATGAACTCGCTCGCGATGTTGCGATGGAACCACGGCGGCCGAAACGTGTTCTCCATCGCGAGAATCCGCGGCGGAAAGATGACGAAGTCGATCGCGTCGACGCCCGGCATCGCGGAGCGCGATTGCAGGACGAGGAAGATCGACGGGTCCGGATGGTCGAAGCTTATCGATCCGATCGTGTTGAAGCGCCGGAGGTCGTACTTGTACGGCGCGTAGTTCCCGTGCCAGGCGATGACGTCGAGCGGGCAGTGGTTCATCGCGGCCGACCAGAGCTCGCCGCCGAATTTCGCGACGAGCTCGGAGCGGTCGTCGCGGTCCTCGTAGGCGGCCACCGGTGTGAGGAAGTCGCGCGGGTTGGCGAGGCCGTTCGAGCCGATCACGCCGAGGTCGGGCAGCCGGAACAGCGCGCCGTAGTTCTCGCAGATGTAGCCGCGCGCCGACCCGTCGGGCAGCTCCACGCGAAACCGCACGCCGCGCGGAACGACCGCGATCTCGTTGGGCTCGACGTCGACGACGCCCATCTCGGTCGCCAGCCGGAGCCTACCCTGCTGCGGAACGATCAGCAGCTCGCCGTCGGCGTCGTAGAAGTAGCGGTCGACCATCGACGCGGTCGCCGCATAGATGTGGATCGCGCACGCGGCGTTGCCGGCCATCGTGATCATGCCCTCGACGAAGTCGGTGCGCTTGTCGGGGAAGGGCAGCGGGCTCCAGCGGAGCTGGCTCGGCGGCGTCGCGACCTCGTCGAACGAGCCTCTGAAGCGGCCGTTGTCGATTTTCCGGAAAGGCCCGTGCATGACGCCGGGCCGGATCCGATAGAGCCAGGAGCGCCGATTGTCGCCGCGCGGCGCAGTGAACGCCGTGCCGGAGAGCTGCTCCGCGTAGAGACCGTACGGACAGCGCTGCGGGGAATTGCGGCCCACGGGCAGCGCGCCCGTCAGCGCTTCGGTCGCCAGCTCGTTGGCGAAGCCCGACTGGTATTGCAGCGTTTTCCGAGGCCTCGGGGCTTCGGACGGAGTCTTCCTTTCCGGTGTCGGCATGATGACGATCCTCGACCATCTCGGCGGTCGAAAGAGCATAACTCATGCAATCGGCGGGCTGGGGACGCCCGGCCGGCCGTTTCCAGCGGACGAAAACCGCGGTATCGTCACGGCGGTTACCTGCAATGGCGTGGGAGGAGCTCGAATGGCAAACGGTCGCAATCTGGTGAAACGCCTGGTCGGCGCGGCGGTGCTGTGCGTGCTGTGGTCGTTCGCCTGGGGACAGGCGTACCCGACGAAGCAGGTGCAGATCGTCGTTCCGTGGCCTCCCGGCGGGCCGACCGACACCGCCGCGCGGCCGTTGGCGAAGGGGCTGCAGGAGGAGCTCGGCAAGCCCTTCGTCATCGACAACCGCAGTGGGGCCGGCGGCAATATCGGAACCGAGCTCGTGACGAGGGCCGCGCCGGACGGCTATACGCTGCTCGCCACGTCGAGCGCGCCGATCGTCATCAACCCGAGCATCTACAAGAAGATGCCGTTCGACCCGCAGAAGGACCTCGCGCCGATCACCAACCTGCTCCGCGTGCCGCTCGTGCTCGTGGTGAATCCTGCGGTGCCGGCGAAGAACCTGCAGGAGCTGATCGCCTACATCAAGTCGAAGAAGGGCGACATTCAGTACGCGTCGTCCGGCAACGGCACGCCGCAACACCTCACGACCGAGCTCTTCAAGACGACGGCGAAGCTCGAGATGATCCACGTGCCGTACAAGGGGTCGGCACCGGCGATCACGGATCTCCTCGGCGGGCACGTGCCGCTGATGTTCGACAGCACCGTCGCGATCGTGCCGCACATCAAGGCGGGGAAGGTGCGGGCGATCGCCGTGACCGGCGCGAAGCGCTCGCCGGAGCTTCCCGACGTGCCGACGTTCGCCGAGGCCGGAATGCCGGGCTTCGAGTCGTACGCGTGGTACGGATTCTTCGCGCCGGCGAAGACGCCGCCGGATGTGATCGCGAAGCTCAACGCCGCTGCGCTCAAGGCTATGAAGACGCCCGAGTACCAGCAGGTGTTGAAGGACACGGGCTCCGAGTTCGTCGGCGATACGCCGGCGAACTTCGCCGCCTTCGTCAAAGCCGAGGCGGCGAAGTGGGGGAAGATCGCGAAGGACACGGGCGCGACCGTCGACTAGGAAGCGCGACCGCTTCGCGCCTGGAGATTGTCAACAAAGTTGACAATCTCTGCGGCGTTCTTGGCGCCGAGCGTGGCATGGGCGTCGGGGCCGAGAACCGGGCGACCTCCGACTTACGCCATTCCCGGCGCGTCTCGGCGCCCCCCCGCCGGACCTGCGCTTCGCGACGAATGATGACCGATCTCGGGCTGCCGCTGCGCGAGGCGCACAATGCGCCCGACGACGCGGTGATGGCGGGGCTCGCGTTCGTCAAGCTGCGCTACCTCGCCTCGCGTCACGGCTAGACCGGCGACCCGCGAGCGCGGGATACTGAGCGTCCGCGATTCCCCGGCAATAATGACGACTGTCCGCCCGACAACCGGCGTGCGCAGAACCGAGGTGGCCCCGTGAAGGGATCAGCGAACGAGTCGTTGCCGCTGGCCAGGGTCTTTCCGTTCATGGCCTGGCTACCGGCCGTCGACGGGTCGACACTCAGATCCGATCTCGTCGCCGGGTTCACGGGAGCCATTCTCGGCTTGCCGCAGGGCGTAGCGTTCGCGCTCCTCGCGGGGCTCCCGCCGCAGTACGGCCTTTATGCAGCGATGATTCCGCCGGCGCTCTCGTCGCTCTTCGGCTCGAGCCGCCAGATGATCGCGGGTCCCACCAATGCGGTGGCGATCCTGTTGTTCGCGAGCCTCGGTCACCTGGCAGCGCCGGGCAGCGCCGATTACATCCGTTTCGTCCTGACAGTGACATTTCTGGTCGGTGTGTTCGAGTTCGCCATGGGGGTTGCCCGACTGGGGACGGTCGTGAACTTCATTTCGCACACGGTGATCGTCGGCTTCGGCACGGGTGCGGCAATCCTGATTGCGACGCAGCAGCTCAAGTCGTACTTCGGAATCGCGCTTCCCGCCGATGCGTCGTTCGTGCAGACGCTGCGCCAGACGGCGCTCGCGATCGGTCAGCTCAATCCGTGGGCCACGGGCGTCGGCGTCGCCACCGTCGTGTCCGGGATTCTCGCCAGGCGCTACCTCAAGAAGATCCCGTTCATGATCACGGCAACGGTCGTCGGCAGTCTCGTTGCCGCCGCGCTCAGCGCATGGTTCGGGCCGGAGGTCACCCGGATTGCGACCGTCGGCGCGCTGCCGACCGCGCTGCCGCCGCTGACGGTGCCGGATTTGTCTGTCGAGACGCTGACGAAGGTCGCACCCACCGCGCTCGCGACAACGATCCTCGCACTTACGCTCGGTGTCAGCATCGGGCGCACGCTCGCGATTCGCACCGGACAGCGGATCGACGCCAATCAGGAATTCATCGGTCAGGGGCTCTCGAACCTCGTCGGGGCCTTCTTCTCGTCTTATCCGTCGGCGGGATCGATCAACCGCAGCGGCGCGAACTACGAGGCGGGCGCGAAGACCCCGCTCGCGTCGGTGTTCTCGTCGATCTTCCTCGTCGGCATCGTGCTGCTCGTCGCTCCGCTCGCCGCCTACCTGCCGCTCGCGACGATGGCGGGCATCCTGTTCCTCATCGCTTACGGTCTGATCGACGTGCGTCGGATGAGAGCGATCTGTCGTACGAGTCGCAGCGAGGCGTCGGTGATGATCGTCACGCTGCTCGCCGCGCTGCTCCTCGGGCTGCAGACGGCGATCTACGCCGGCGTGCTGCTGTCGCTGATGCTGTTCCTCAACCAGGCGGCGCGGCCGGGAATTCGCGACGTCAAGCCGCTGTTCCGCGGCGACGGCCACTTTCGCTTCGACGCCGACAGCGAGTTGCCCGATTGCCCGCAGCTCAAGATGCTTCGTGTCAACGGGTCGATCTTCTTCGGCGCCGTCGAGCACGTCGAAACGGCGTTTCATGCCGTCGATCGTGCGAATCCCGGGCAGAAGCGGCTGCTGATCGCGGCGAGCGGCATCAATGTCGTCGACATCTCGGGCGCGGAGTTCTTGAGCCGCGAAGCGCAGCGCCGCGAGAAGATGGGCGGCGGGCTCTATTTCTGGTTCATGAAGGACGCAGTGCTCGCGCTGCTCAGGCAGGGCGGCTATCTGAAATCGATACGCGAGGAGCGGATCTTCGATCCGAGCGTCGATCCGATCGCGAAGATCTACCCGCAGCTCGATTCGGAGGTCTGCCGCGCGTGCAAGGCGCGGATCTTTCCGCAATGCCGGGTCGCGCTTCCCAGCGGAGAGCCGCGCGCCGGCTGACGCCCGCGATCGGCGGGCTTGCTCTCGCGATTCGTCGCGCCCTAGTCGCGCTCCTCGAGCCGTCGATTGATCCACAGCGCGGCGAGTGTTCCCGCCGCCCCGGAGAGCAGGTAGAGGCTGACGTAGCCGAGCCCGAAATATGCCGAGAGGCCGAGTGCCGCGAGCGGCGCGAACCCGGCGCCGATCAGCCAGGCAACGTCCGACGTGAGCGCGGCGCCGGTGTAGCGGTATTGGGGGTCGAAGCTCGCGTTGAGGGCGCCCGCCGCCTGTCCGTAGGAGAGGCCGAGCAGGGCGAATCCGATGAGGACGAAGACGTCCTGGCCCAGCGTGCCGCCGTCGAGGAGCGTGGGCGCGAATCCGCTGAACACCGCGATCAGGGTGGCGAAGAAGCCGAGGGTCTTGCGGCGGTCCCCGAGACGGTCGGCGATCACGCCGGAGGCGAGAACGCCAGCGACTCCCACGATGGAAGCCAGAATCTGGATCGCGAGAAACGCGGCGATCGATTGATGCGAAAAGAGCAGGATCCAGGAGAGCGGGAAGATCGTGACGACGTGGAACAGCGCGTAGCTCGCCAGTGCGCCGAAGGCGCCGAGCACGACGTTGTAGCCCTGCGATTTGAGCACTTCGCTCGTCGGCGTGGGCTCGAGCTCCTTGTCGGCAAGCAGCTGATCGAACTCGTTGGTTACGACCAGGCGCAGCCTTGCGAACAGCGCGACGACGTTGATCGCGAACGCGCAGAAGAACGGATAGCGCCAGCCCCAGTCCAGAAAGTCTTCCTGCGAGAGCGTCGCGACCAGGAGCAGGTACAGGCCGCTCGCGATCATGAAGCCGAGCGGCGCGCCGAGCTGTCCCATCATTGCGAACCAGCCGCGGCGATTCGGCGGCGCGGACAGCGCGAGCAGCGAGGGCAGGCCATCCCACGAGCCGCCGAGCGCGATGCCCTGGCCGAAGCGGAACAGCGCAAGCAGGACGATCGACATGTAACCGAGGGCACCGTAGCCGGGGAGGAACGCGATTCCCACGGTGGAGGACCCGAGGATGAACAATGCGAGCGTGAGCTTGGCGCTGCGCCCCCAGCGGCGCTGGATGTCGAAGAACACGATCGACCCGATCGGCCGGGCGATGAACGCGAGCGCGAAGACGGTGAACGAAAGCAGAATGCCGTCGAGCCGCGAGACGAAGGGGAAGAAGATGAACGGGAAGACCAGCACCGACGCGATGCCGTAGACGAAGTAGTCGAAATACTCGGAGGCGCGGCCGATGACGACACCCACCGCGATGTCGCCGGGCGCGACCGCCGTCGTGCCCCCCGCGGGCGACTGCGTGCCGAACGAAGTCGACGAGACGCCGTCTGTCACGGCATGTTCCTCATTTCTTCAGGCGACGGCAGCGTCATGTTGGTCTTCAGGTGGTACATCACCCACAGCGACCCGGACAAGGCGATCACGACGAGCACGATGGTGAAGATCAGCGACATCCACGTCCAGCCGCCTTCGGCCTTCGAAGTCATGTGGAGGAAGAAAACCATGTGCACGTAGATCTGGGCGATGGCGAATCCGAGGATCACGAACGTGGTGACCGTGGAGCTCGCGAAGACCTTGCCCATCACGAGCCAGAACGGGATCGCCGTCAGGACGACGGACAGCACGAACCCGGTGACGTACCCGCCGACCGTGATGTGCAGCGTGTCGTGATCGAGCTCTTCTTCGTCGCCGTGATGACCGGCGGGGTTGACGTCGAGCGCGCTCATCGCTCCGCCTTCGTTCCGCTCATGGCAGTGTCCCCATCAGATAGACGAACGTGAAGACCCCGATCCAGATCACGTCGAGGAAGTGCCAGAACATCGACAGGCACATCAGCCGGCGCCTGTTCGCCGCGATCAGCCCCCGCCCCGCCACCTGCCACATCAGGGTGACGAGCCAGACGATGCCGAAGCTCACGTGCAGTCCGTGCGTGCCGACCAGCGTGAAGAACGACGACAGGAACGCGCTGCGCTGCGGTCCGTTGCCCTCGCGGATCAAATTGGCGAATTCGTGAAGCTCGATGCCGACGAAGCCGATACCGAGCAACCCGGTGACGGCGAGCCAGGCGAGCGTGCCCCCCACGCGCTTGCGCGCCATCGCGATCACCGCGAAGCCGTAGGTGATCGAAGAGAGCAGCAGCAGCGACGTGTTGACGGCCACGAGCGGGAGCTGGAAGATCTCCGCACCCGAGGGCCCCGTCGCATAGTTGCGGCCGAGCACGCCGTAGACCGCGAACAGGGAGGCGAAGACCAGGCTGTCGCTCATCAGGTAGATCCAGAAGCCGAGCAGTGTCCCGTTCTCGGGATGGTGCTCGCCGCTGTCGTAGAAGCGCACCGCCTGCGCTTCGCCTGCGCGACCCGGGCCGAGGGTTGCCGTCGAATCAGCCATGGGCAGCAAGGCCCCGGGTGCGCGCGTCCTCGACGCGGAGGACCTCGTCCGCGGGCAGGTAGTACTCGCGGTCGTAGTTGAACGTGTGCACGATCGTCCCCACGACGAGCAGCGCGAACGACCCTGCGGCGAGCGGCCACATGTGCCAGATCAACCCGAACCCGCACACCGCGCTCAGGAGGGCGAGGATTACCCCCGCCGGGGTGTTCTTCGGCATGTGGATCGGGATGAAGCCGGACTGCGGCCGCGCGTGCCCGCGCAGCTTCATGTCCCACCACGCGTCGCTGTCATGAACGATCGGCGTGAACGCGAAGTTGTAGGCGGGCGGCGGCGACGACGTCGACCACTCGAGCGTGCGTCCGTTCCAGGGATCGCCGGTCGTGTCGCGCAGCTGCTCGCGCCGCATGAAGCTCACGACGAGCTGGATGAGGAAGCATGCGATCCCGAGGGCGATCAGGAACGCGCCGAACGCCGCGACCTGGAACCAGATCTGCAGCGCGCGGTCGTCGAAGTGCGAGAGCCTGCGCGTGACCCCCATCAGCCCGAGCGCGTAGAGGGGCATGAACGCGAAATAGAAGCCGATCAGCCAGAACCAGAACGAGCACTTGCCCCAGAATGGATCGAGCCGGTAGCCGAAGGCCTTCGGGAACCAGAACGTGATCCCGGCCATCAGCCCGAACAGCACGCCGCCGATGATGACGTTGTGGAAATGCGCGACCAGAAAGAGGCTGTTGTGGAGGACGAAGTCGGCCGGCGGAACGGCAGTGAGCACGCCCGTCATGCCGCCGATCACGAACGTCACCATGAAGCCGATCGTCCACAGCATCGGAGGCTCGTAGCGGATCCGCCCCCGGTACATGGTGAACAGCCAGTTGAAGATCTTCGCCCCCGTCGGGATCGAAATGATCATCGTCGTGATCCCGAAGAACGAGTTGACGCTCGCCCCCGAGCCCATCGTGAAGAAGTGGTGGAGCCAGACGAGGTACGACAGGATGGTGATGACGACGGTCGCGTACACCATCGAGGCGTAGCCGAAGAGCCGCTTGCCGCAGTAGGTGGAGACGACCTCGGAGAAGACGCCGAACGCCGGCAAAACGAGGATGTAGACCTCCGGATGGCCCCAGATCCAGATAAGGTTCACGTACATCATCGGGTTGCCGCCGAGATCGTTCGTGAAGAAGTTCGTCCCCACGTAGCGGTCGAGCGACAGCAGCGCGAGCACGGCGGTCAGCACGGGGAACGCGGCGACGATCAGGACATTGGTGCAAAGCGCGGTCCACGTGAAAATCGGCATCTTCATCACGTCCATGCCGGGGGCGCGCATCTTGACGATCGTCACGATGAAATTGACGCCGGTCAGCAGCGTGCCGACGCCCGCGATCTGCAGGCCCCAGATGTAGTAGTCGACGCCCACATCGGGACTTGCGATGATCCCCGAGAGCGGCGGATAGGCGAGCCAGCCCGTGCGTGCGAATTCGCCGACGAAAAGCGACATCATCACGAGGCCGGCACCGCTCGCGGTCATCCAGAAGCTGAAGTTGTTGAGGAACGGAAACGCCACGTCGCGGGCGCCGATCTGCAGCGGCACGACGAAGTTCATCAGCCCCACGACGAGCGGCATCGCGACGAAGAAGATCATGATGACGCCGTGCGCGGTGAAGATCTGGTCGTAGTGGTGCGGCGGCAGGTAGCCCATCGAGTCGCCGAAGGAGATCGCCTGCTGCGCGCGCATCATCACGGCGTCCGCGAAGCCGCGCAGCAGCATCACGAGGCCGAGGACGACGTACATGATGCCGAGCCGCTTGTGGTCGATGCTGGTGACCCAGTCGCGCCACAGCGTGCCCCACCAGCGGAAGTATGTGATCAGCCCGAGGACCGCGGCGCCACCGACGGCGACGGCGATGAACGTCGCGAGCAGGATCGGCTCGTGCAGCGGGATCGCCTCCCAGGTGAGGCGGCCGAAGATCAGCTTCGCGAAACCGGTGTTTTCCGACATGGGCTCAATCGCGATAGACGGGAGAGGCGAGAGCGGTTGCGAGCGAGCCGTCGGCGCGGCAGACGGCGGCGTCGGCGATCAGGTTCAGCGCGTCCGCTTCGCGCCCCGGCGCGCGTGCGACTGTGCGCGCAGGCTCGGCGTGGCCTCCCATCATCATGTGCCGGACGCAGACCGCGCGGCTGTCCACGCAACGGTTGACGACGAGGTCGAAGAGGTCGATGGCCACCGTGCCGTAACGCCTGACCGGCACGCGCTCGCTCGGCTTCTCGAGCTCCAGGTACCCTTCGCGCGTCAACTCGTCCTTCGACGCGCGCGCCTTCTGCAGCCAGCTGTCGAACTCGCCGGCGCTCACGCCGAGGAGCTTGAAGCGCATGCCGTTGAACCCGGCGCCGCTGTAGTTGGCCGAGAAGCCCTCGTACTCGCCGTGCTTGTTGATGACCGCGTGCAGCGTGGTCGCCATCCCGGGCATCGCGTAGATTTGGCCGGCGAGCGCGGGGATGTAGAACGAGTTCATCACCGACGACGCCGTGATCGTGAAGTGGACGGGAATGTCGACGGGTATCGCGAGCTCATTCACCACCGCGATGCCGTGGTCGGGATAGATGAACAGCCACTTCCAGTCCAGCGCGACGACTTCGATCTTCAGCGGCTCCGCCTCGATCGACAGCGGCCGCGGGGAGTCGATCCGCGTGAGCGCCCGGTACGGGTCGAGCGTGTGCGTGCCGATCCAAGTCAGCGCGCCCAGCGCGAGAATGATGAGCAGCGGCCCGGCCCAGATGATGAGCTCGAGCTGGATCGAGTGATCCCAGTCGGGCGTGTACGTCGCCTTCGTGTTCGATGCGCGGTAGTGCCACGCGAACACGAGCGTGAGCACGATCACCGGCACGATGATGAGCAGCATCAGCAGCGTCGAAATGACGACGAGCTGGCCCTGCTGCTGTGCCACGTAGCCCGAGGGCCGCAACACGACCATGTCGCAGCCGGCGAGGAGCGCGGTGCACGAGAGTGCGAGCGGGAGAAGAAAGCCGATGGCGCGCGATGGGACCATGCGATCTCACACCTCCGCAGAATGCCCGCGAAACGGCGTGGGCGTCAATTGTTCAACTATTTTTCGCCGATGACAATGCCGCTGGCCGGAGGCCGCGCGGCTCTGCGTTCATCTTCGCGCCCCGGCCACGACTTCGGGACAGGGCGTGGGGCCGCGCTTCAGCGCAAAGCCCGTGGGGTGCCTCGAAGTGTTAGGAACCTAACGAAAGTCAGGTTTGCGGAGCGCCGCTCTCTGGCGATACTCACGGGCTCGATCCGCGTGCGCCCATTGCTCCACGGGAAACGGCGCCGGCGAGCGGTCGCGCGCGCGGACGCTTCGAGCGAGGAGCCTCGGGATGAAGACCCCGGTTTCGCACCAGCTGTCGATGACCGTGCTGATGACGCCGGACATGGCGAATTTCTCCGGCAACGTCCACGGCGGCCATATCCTCAAGCTTCTCGACCAGGTCGCCTACGCCTGCGCGAGCCGCTACGCGAAGCACTATGTCGTGACGCTGTCCGTCGATCGGGTCGTATTCCGCCAGCCGATCCACGTCGGCGAGCTCGTGACCTTCCTCGCGAGCGTCAATTACACCGGCACGACTTCGATGGAGGTGGGGATCAAGGTCGTCACCGAGAACATCCAGACGCAGGTCATGCGCCATGCGAACAGCTGCTTCTTCACGATGGTCGCCGTCGGCGAGGACGGGAGGCCGGTGCAGATCCCGTTGCACGTGCCCGCCACAGCGGACGAGCGGCGCCGGTTCGACGCGGCCAAGACCCGCAGGGAGCTCCGGCGGGACCTCGAAGCGCGCTACGAGGCGATGAAAGGTCCGGGGCGCGGCTCGACGGCCTAGCGCAAACGAACGTAGGCGCCGGGTGCGTCACCGATCGGCGCATAGCGCGCGTCCGATGCCGCACCCATTCGCGGCAGCGCGCCCGGCGCGCCCGAGCGAGCCGACAGCCATTGCACCCAATCCGGCCACCACGAGCCGTCCTTGCAGAGCGCCTCCAGGCTCCAGCCGTCCGGGTCGACATAACGCCCGTCGGCTTTCCGCGTCGCGATCCGGTATCGACGCCCCGGATGCCCTGGCTCGGAAATGACGCCGGCGTTGTGCCCGCCGTTCGTGAGGATGAACGTGATCTCCGTCTCCATCAGCAGGTGCGCCTTGTAGACGGATCGCCACGGCGCGATATGGTCGGTCTCGGTGCCCACCGCGAAGGTCGGGACCCGAATGTCGGTGAGCCCGACCGGCCGCCCGCCGGCGGCATAGCGGCCTTCGGCGAGGTCGTTGTCGAGGAAGAGGTGCCGCAGGTATTCGGCGTGCATCCGATAGGGCATCCGGGTCGCGTCGGCGTTCCAGGCCATCAGGTCGGTGACGGGCGCCCGCTTGCCCAGCAGGTACTCGCGAATGATCCTCGACCAGATCAGATCGTTCGAGCGCAGCAGCTGGAATGCGCCCGCGAGCTGCCTCGAGTCGAGGAAGCCTTGCTCCCACATCGTGTCCTCGAGGAACGCGAGCTGGCTCTCGTTGATGAAGAGCGTCAACTCGCCGGCCTCGGTGAAATCCATCTGCGCGGCGAAGAACGAGAGCGTGGCAAGGCGGTCGTCGCCGTCGCGCGCCATCGCCGCCGCGGTGATCGCGAGCAGGGTGCCGCCGAGGCAATATCCGGTCGCGTGAACCTTCCGGTCAGGCACGATCGCGGAAATCGCATCCAGCGCGGCCATTGGTCCCAGCGTCCGATAGTCGTCGAATGCGATGTCGCGATCCTCGGGACCGGGGTTCTTCCACGAGATCATGAATACCGTGAAGCCCCGACCGACGAGATAGCGCACGAGCGAGTTCGCCGGCGAGAGGTCCATGATGTAGTACTTCATGATCCACGCGGGGACGATCAGGATCGGCTCCGGCCGCACCTCGCTCGTCGCGGGCGAGTATTGGATCAGCTCCATGAGCCGGTTGCGATAGACGACCTTGCCGGGCGTCACCGCGACGTTGCGCCCCGGCTCGAACGCATCGACGCCCGCGGGTGTCTTGCCGCTGGCGGCGCGCTCGAGATCCTCGACCCAGTTGTGCGCGCCGCGAACGAGGTTCATCCCGGATTCCTTCAGCGTAGCCTGCATCGCCTCGGGATTGGTCCAGACGAAATTGGACGGCGACCACACGTCGAGCATCTGCCGCGTCGCGAAGGCCACCATGTTCTCGTGCTGCTTGGTCACGCCGCGCACGCCGGTCATCGCGTTGTGCCACCACTGCTGCGTAAGCAGGAACGACTGGTAGATCAGGTCGAAGGGCGGCTCCCGCCACCGTGAATCGTCGAAGCGGTGGTCCTGCTGCAGCGGAAGAATGCAGGGCCCCGCCTCGATTCCGGCAGACCGCTGCGCTGCGTAGTTGCCGAAGCGGATGACCTTCTTCAGCGCCTTCTCGACGAGCTGCGTGCGCTTGCCGGGCAGGAACGCGAGATGGGATGCCCAGTCGAGATACGCATCGGTGAACGCGATCGGCGACAGACCCGCGGTGAATCGCGCGGTCGCGGCATGCATCGAGCGGTCGACGATCTCGGCGAACGCCGTGGCAGCGTAGGAGTCCCGATACAGCGATTCGTCACGCCGGGGGTCGTTGCCCGCTTGATCGGCGTGCTGCGGTTCGGCGGCCGCCTTGGCCGGCGTCCGCCCGCGGCGAGCCGCGGAGACCGCGAACGAGCCGCTCTTCCTCAGGGGCGCGCGCCGCTTCGCCTGGTCGCTTGCCGATTTCACGGTCTGTCGGGACATGATGAACGCTCGATCGAACGCGCGAGGCGGGGGCGCTAAGCGCGCGTCCTCGCCTCGAAGTGACGCTCGCGGCCCGCGAGGTCCGCCATTGCGACGAGCGGTCCGGCCAACTGGAGCAGAATGTCGTCGAAGGAGACGATCCCGATCAATCCGCCGCCGGCATCGACGACGGGAAGTCGCCGCACCCCGTTGATCGACATGAGTCGCACCGTCTCGGCCCACCCCGCGTCTTCGGTGACCGTCGTGATCGGTCGCTGGACGATCTCACCGACCTTCACGGTCCGCGGGTCGAGGCCGGCGGCGACGACTTCGATCGCGATGTCGCGGTCGGTCACCATGCCGACGGGTACTGCGGGATTGGCGCCGTCGACCACCACCAGCGCGCCGACGTGATGCTCGCGCATGAGCTCGGCCGCTTCGGCAATCGTCGTCTCCCCGGTCGCCGTGGCGACCGCTTTCACATAGGCGCTACCGATCTTCTTGTCCATGGTGGATTGGATCTCCTGTGCGCAAAAGCGTTTCCTGTCCCGCTAACGGCGGCCGGTTCCCTGCGCCGCCGCGTCCGTTGAATCGAGCGACAGGATGTACCGTGCGATCGCCTTTGCCTCGCTCGCGGACACCTCCGGATGCGGTGGCATGTGCCACGGACCGCCGCCTCGGATTCCATATCGGATTTCCGCCGCAATCTTCGCTGCGGCATCCCGCTTGCCGCGGTAGCTCGCTGCGATCTCGGCGAACGCCGGCCCGGCGACCGACTCCCGGTCCCGATGGCAGTCGTAGCAACGGTACTCGGTGAGCGAGGCTGGAGCCCCGTCCGGCGGAGCGGAGGCAAGCGACGACGAGGCGATCGCAACCAGCATCGCGGCCAGGATCAGGATCCACCGCCGGACGCGCACAGCAACGTGGGCAGCCCGCTTCATATCACGTATTCTATGCACGGGGTTCGGCGGCGGTGTTGACGGCAGTCAAGAGCCGGCTTCTCCCTCTGGAGTTAGCATTCCCCTGGATCGTTCTCGGCCCGCTGTATCGGAGGAGTGATCGTCGCCGTCCGGCATCCAAATCGAAGCACGGCAATCGATCCGGTCAAGGCATCGCTCGATTGGTGGGATACGTGCTCGCGGTCCGCCGAGATCGGGTGGACGCGGGCGGTCGGCACGTCTGCCGTCAATGCGGCGGCGTCGAGGCGAACCGACGAGCTCCTGCGTTTCGCGCGTATGCAGTCGCCTTTCTACCGGAATCGCTGGCGGTCGCTGCCGGCGGCTCGCCTGTCGCTGCAGGAGCTGCCGCCGGTGACGAAGGCCGAGCTGATGGCCCGCTTCGACGACTGGGCGACCGACCGCAGCGTCACACAGAGCGCGGTCGCCGAGTTCCTCGCCGATCGATCGCACATCGGCCAGCTGTTCCTGGGCAAGTATCTCGTCTGGAAGAGCTCCGGGAGCACGGGCGAGCCCGGGATCTTCGTGCAGGACCGAGGGGCGCTCGCCGTCTACGACGCGCTGCTCGCTGTGGAGATGCAGTCGCCGCGCGTCGCGAGCCGCTACGCCTGGGGCTTCCTCGCCCAGGGAGGGCGGGCGGCGCTGGTCGTGGCGACCGGCGACCATTTCGCGAGCATCGCGTCGTGGCAGCGCGTCTGCCGCGGCACGCCCTGGCCGAATGCGCGCGCGTTCTCGGTGATGGAGCCCATTGCCGAACTCGTCGCGCAGTTGAACGCGTACCGCCCGGCGTTTCTCGCCAGCTATCCCACGACGCTCGGGCTGCTCGCCGACGAGCGTCGCGCAGGGCGTCTGACGATCGCGCCCACGTGCATCTGGTCCGGCGGCGAGTATCTGTCCGCGACCGCGCGCGCGGCGATCGAGCGGGCGTTCGGCGGCCTCGTAATCAACGAATATGGCGCATCCGAGTGCATGAGCATCGCGCACTCCTGCGCCGAAGGCCGCCTGCACGTGAACGCCGACTGGGTCGTGCTGGAGCCTGTCGATCGCGGCTATCGGCCCACCCCGGTCGGGGAGCCTTCGCATACGGTGCTGCTGACCAATCTCGCCAATCGGGCGCAGCCGATCATCCGCTACGATCTTGGCGATAGCGTCACCATGTACTCGGCGCGCTGCGCTTGCGGGAGCTGCCTTCCTTCGATTCGCGCCGAGGGCCGGCGGGACGACGTGCTGTCGCTGCGCGCGCGCGACGGCCAATACGTTCGCCTTTCGCCGCTGGCGCTGACGACGGTGGTCGAGGACGTCGCCGTGAACCAGCGGTTCCAGCTCGTTCAGTGCGCGCCGGATCGCATCGACGTGCGCCTTGCCGCCAGCGAACCGAGGGAGCGAAGCGTGCAGTGGCAAGCCGTTCAGCGCGCGCTCGGCGAATACCTCGCGCGGCAATCGCTCGACAACGTCGAGCTCCATCTGGCGGCGCAGCCGCCCGTGCCCGACCCGCGCAGCGGAAAGGCGCGCGAAGTCATCGCGAGCGCGGAGGCTGCCGGCAGCGATTGACGCGGCGATAGGTCCGGTTCTCCGGAGGGGTGCCCCGCGCTCGCGCCGGCCCGCCGATCGCCCCGCTGCAGCGCCCCGGCAGCCAGGATGGCGCGCTCGCGTGCGCCGCCGTTTACACACTGTTACCGAGCGTTGCCGGCCATTCATACGGCGTCGCGCGACGACGCGTAGGCTCTTGTCCATGCAGCAGCCGTCGGAGCCACTCCGACATCACTCGAAAGGGGGAGAAGATGAACGCCGTGCCGGGACTCGCAGCTCCGTCTGCGCAACTGAGGTCCGCCGCTCACGTCGTGCTCTTTCCGACGCTCGACCGGTCACGGGCGCTGCCGCGCGCGGCACGCCCGCAGATTTCCTGCAATGCCTGCGCACTCCGCGGCGCCTGCATTTCCGCCGACTTCTCGGCGGCGGAAATGGGGGCGTTCGAAGAGCTCGCGCAGGTGAAGCGCCGCCTGCGCGGCGCCCAGCATCTGTACCGGACGGGCGAGCCGGCGGAATCGCTCTACGTCGTCCGTTCCGGATTCATGAAGTCCTCGGTCGTCACCAGCGACGGGCGCGAGCAGGTCACGCGATTCCACATGATGGGCGACCTGACCGGGCTGGGGGCGATGGCCGGCCAGCCGCACACGACCGATGCCGTCGCGCTCGAAGACACCGAGGTGTGCGAGATCCCGTTCGCCGCGCTGCAGAGACTGACGCTCCGCGTACCTCAGCTCCAGCACCGGCTCTACTGCCTGATGACGCAGGAGCTCCAGGCACAGCGCGAGGCGCTCGTCCTCCTGGGGACGATGCGCGCGGAAGAAAGAGTCGCCGCGTTCCTTCTCGATCTGGGACAGCGTTACCGGACGCTCGGTTTCTCGGCGTCACGGTTCGTGTTGCGAATGAGCCGTGCCGACATCGGCAGCTACCTGGGATTGCGGCTTGAGACGGTCAGCCGTCTGCTGTCGCGTTTCCAGGTCGAGGGACTGCTGAGCGTGGAAGGCAAGTCGGTCCATATTCTCGACTCCGAAGGGCTGCTTGCGTTGATCGGACAGAGTTGACGCTGCCATGGACGGGTCGTACGGCTCAGCGATCACGGATCAGCCAGAAGGTTGCCACTTCATGCCGACAGGCACCTGCGTCATCATCGACGACGACGTCGACATGCGTGCGATCCTCGCCCGCGTCGCGCGTATGGCGGCGCTCGAGGCCGAGCCCTACGATTCCGCGGAGGCTTTCCTGCAGCGGGGGGGGCTCGCCGGAATCGATTGCCTGCTCCTCGACGTCGATCTCGGAGGAATAACGGGCGTCGAACTGCTGGCGCGGATAATGGAGCGCCAGGTGCTGTTCCCGGTGTTCCTCCTGAGCGGCGCGCACGATTCGGCGACGAGGGCGGAAGCGAAGCGCCTCGGCGCGGCGCCGATCGACAAGCCGTTCGACACCCGGAAGCTCGCGGCGAAGATCCGCTCTGCCGTCGACGCGCGCTGAAGCGCGGGTCGGCGCGCCGACTCGGCGGCGCGGCGCGATCAGGGCGCCGCGCGATTCCCCTCATCGAGTATCGCGCGCAGCGCCTCCGCGAGATCCTGCTTGGTGAAGGGCTTCCCGATGAATCGCGCATCGCGCTCGAGCTCCTCGCGGAACACGACGGCGTCGCGCACGTGCCCGGACATGAACAGCACCTTGAGCGCGGGGCGCAGCCGCCGCACCTCGCGGACGAGCTCCGGCCCGCTCATCCCGTCGGCGAGAACGACGTCTGTGAAGAGAAGATCGACGCGCCGGTCGGTCGCGAGCCGCGCCAGCGCGGCCGCGGCGTCCACCGCTTCGGCGATTTCGTAGCCGAGCCCACGCAACAGCTTGGCGGTCGCCGCACGCACCTGCGGGTCGTCTTCGACGAGAAGGATCGACTCCGATCCACGGAGGTCGCGATAGCTCGGGGGCGCCGCTGCGACACTGTCGACTTTTGCGCGCGGCAGATGGAGGGTGACCTGCGTTCCGGCTCCGGGCGAGCTCTCGAGCGCGACTCCGCCGCCCGATTGCGTGGCGAAGCCGTACACCATGCTCAGCCCGAGTCCCGTGCCCCTGCCGGTGTCCTTGGTCGTGAAGAATGGCTCGAAGGCGCGCCGCTTGATGTCGTCCGTCATTCCCGTTCCGGTGTCGGCGACCCGGATCGATACGTACGCGCCCGGCGCGAGGTTGAGCTGCGCCGCGTTGGCGTCGTCGACGATCGTTTCGAAGGTTTCGATCGCAAGCGCTCCTCCCTGCGGCATCGCGTCGCGCGCGTTGACCGCGAGGTTGAGCAGCGCCGTCTCGAGCTGACCCGCGTCGAAGAGCGCCGGCGGAAGGTTCGGCGCGAGCGTCTCGCGAATCCGAATGCGCTCGCCGAGCGTCCGCGCGAGCATCCCGGCCATGCTGGACACGCGTTGGTTCACGTCGAGCGAAGCGGCTTCGAGCTGCTGTCGGCGAGCGAACACGAGTAGCTTTCGCGTGAGCTCCGCGCCGCGCAGCGCGGCGCGCGTCGCGCTGTCCGCGAGGTCCCGCGGGAGGCTGCCGGGCGCGAGCTCGTCTTCGAGCAGCTGCAGGTTCGCGAGGATGATCGTCAAAAGGTTGTTGAAGTCGTGGGCGATGCCTCCAGTCAACTGTCCCACCGCTTCCATCTTCTGCGATTGCCGCAATGTTTCCTCGGCCGCGCGCCGCGCGGTGATGTCGCGGCAGGATTCGAGCACCAGCCTTTCTCCGGAAGGCGTGGACAGCATCACCATCCGGCTTTCCGCGACGATCTTCCGGCCGTCGCGCGTCGTGTGCTGCAGCTCGCCCGACCAGCGGCCGTCGCGCTCGAGCTCCGCGCGCGCGCGCGAGACCCCGCCGGGCGCCACCGTGGCGAGCAACTCGTGGCTGACGCGGCCCAGCGCCTCGGCGCGCGTGTAGCCGTAGGTCTCGGCGGCGGCCTTGTTCCAGAACACGATCCCGCTCTCCATGTCCCACGCGAAGATCGGCTCGCTCGCGACGTCGAGCATCTCGGCCTGCCGGCGAAGCTGCTCCAATCCGCGCTCGGTCTCGAGAATCTGCGCGGTCAGCTCGGTCGTGCGTTCCACGATTCGCCTCTCGAGCGCGTCGCGCGCCCAGCGCAGCTCC
>Ga0335069_10003431_pt1 | contig 23950 bp, 18 predicted proteins | sample Lox_Sample_11_FD_206714 | JGI IMG/M metagenome (GOLD analysis project Ga0335069, IMG submission 206714) | Soil microbial communities from Loxahatchee National Wildlife Refuge, Florida, United States - Lox_Sample_1.1 | ecosystem: Environmental > Terrestrial > Soil > Wetlands | place: USA... | reverse complement strand
GAAGCTCTGGAATCATCCGGCTACGCCGAACCGGGAGCGCAAACGGCTACTCGCCTACATCATCGAGGATGCCACGCTGATCAAACTGCCTGCGGAAGGCGTCACGAGGATCCACGTGCGTTTCAAGGGCGGCAAGACCGAAACGCTGACGACGCTGAATCCCAAGTCCTCCGCGCAGCAGGTAAAGACGTCGCCCATGATCGTCCAGCTCGTCGACAAGCTCCTCGACGACCACATCTATGCCGAGATCGCCGACATCCTCAACAAGCAGGGGCTTCGTCCCGGCGGATCAGCTCGACCGGGACGCAGCCACACCCGCTTCACCGCCCTGCGCGTCGCCTACCTCGTCCATCAATACGCGCTTCGCTCGCGCTACAAACGGCTTCGCGACCGCGGTATGCTTATGGCCGCGGAAGCGGCAACTCGCCTCGGCATCCATGAAGCGACGGTTGTGCACTGGGCGGAATATGGCATGATCACAAGGCACGCCTACAATGCGCACGCGTATCTTTACGAGTTGCCTCCCTCTCCACCGGCCAAGCACTGCAGTCGATGGGATCGGCTCTCAGATCGAGCAGCGGCCTTCAAAACAGGGAAAGAATCAAGACCTTCGGATCCAATCGAAAGAGGTGCAGTGTGAAACCAGCCGCTTGTGGTGTGATTGGGGGCACCTGGACATCTGCGGCGGCACCTAAACCTCCCCGCCTCGATAGTTCTGGCGTGGTAACGCTCGCCTGCGACATCCCCCCGAAAGAAAAGCGCCTCCATAATGCATATCAACGCAAGCACAACCGTTAATTTTGAGAAAGTGTATCTGGTTCAAAATCAACCACATACATTTTTCTTGCGGCAGAATGCGTATTGTGAGCCCCGATCTCTGCACTAGATAGTAGAGGGGGAGAAGAATCAAATGGGCCGTCCTCAGTGGCGGCCTATTCATTTGCCAGAAAGGGGAAGCAACATGTCAGAAGCTCAGAAAAGCGAGACGTTAGCCAGGGCCTTGCGGGCCGCGCTCGTGCACTTGGGCGTCGGGACAGCAGTGTTCGAGCCGGACGAACTAGCGGCCGCGGAGGAATACAAGCTGCGTTGCCGGCATCAGATTGACGGCTCCGTGGCCGTGATTCTTGATTTGACGGCGTAAACCATACGATCTTCGGCAGTCTGCCATGTAACCCCCGCGCCAAGTGCGCGGTTTTTTATTGCCCCATCGGGAGAGAGATTCCTTAGCGCTGGAGGAGACAACGGCAATGCACAAATACGTGATCAAGGGTGAGGAAGGGCAGAATGACCTAAATCTCACTCCACGCGATCTGGCCGTCTTCGAGCGACTAGGCATCCCAGGCGAGTTGCTCGAAGCTGCCAATGTCCACCGCGTTACCGACGCTGAAGCCCGTGCAGTCTACGGTGTGGTTGGGTCAGCCACCATGGATATGAGCGGTCTGGTGTTCCCGTACTTCATACCCGAGACCGGCCAGCGCGTGACAGCACGCCTCCGCCGCGACAATCCTGAGATTGAAGCCGGCAAGGAGCGGGGCAAATACATGTCTGCCTATGGCGACCGGAAGCACCTCTATTTTCCGCCAGGCGCAGGGGCCGCGCTCCAAAATCCCGCAACACCAATCGTGCTGGTAGAGGCCGAAAAGTCAGCTCTGGCGCTCACCGCCTGGGGAGAACGAACTGGCTCTGACCTTCTGCCAATTGCCATGGGTGGATGCTGGGGTTGGCGAGGGCGCATCGGCAAGGCCATAAATTCGCACGGCGAAAGAGTGGACGAAGTTGGCCCACTCCCCGACCTGCATCGCTGCGATGGTCGCAAAGTGTATATCCTCCTTGACGCGAACGTCGCAACAAATCCCAAAGTCGGGCAAGCGCAAGCCGCACTGCTTGCCGAACTCCGCAAGCGCAACTGCCAGACGTTTGTGTGCGTTCTTCCAGCCGTGGATGGCGTGAATGGACCTGACGATTACATTGCCGTTTGCGGAGACCATGCGGTGGCGCAAGTCTTCGCGAATGCGGAAGGTGAGGCGGATCGGAGCGTGGAGTCTAGTGACGATGCTTTGGCCCTGACATTCACGGAACAGTATCGCTCAGTGCTTCGTTACACAGCGGCCTGGGGACAATGGAGTTATTGGGATGGTACACGTTGGAAACGGGACGCAACTCGTTATGCTTTCGATCTCGCACGCGGAGTGTGTCGGTCCGCTGCTGCGATCTGTCAGAAGCCGCAAACAGCTTTGCGAATTGCGAGTGCCGGCACCGTGGGGGCTGTGGAGCGCCTGGCTCAAGCCGATAGACTGCACGTCGCCACGGTAGACCAATGGGATGCAGACCCCTGGCTGTTGAATACTCCCGCTGGCGTGATTGACTTGCGGACAGGCACGCTCCGCCCGGCTCACTGCGAAGACTACAAGACGAAGATCACAGGCCGAGAACCCGGCGGCGATTGCCTGCGATGGCGCGAGTTTCTCAGTCGCATCACGGATGGCAACGCCGAGTTGCAGCTCTTCATGCAACGAATGTGTGGCTATGCGCTAACCGGAATCACTCGCGAGCAGGCACTGTTCTTCCTGTACGGCACCGGTGCCAATGGCAAAAGCGTCTTCCTAAATACGATTACAGCTGTCTTGGGTGAGTACGCCAAGCCCGCGCCCATCGAGACATTTATTGCTTCCACCAGCGAGCGGCACCCGACCGATCTTGCTGGATTGCAGGGTGCGAGACTCATCACCGCAGTCGAAACAGAGGACGGCAGGCGCTGGGCTGAATCGAAGATAAAAGCACTCACGGGCGGCGACCGGATTGCAGCTCGCTTCATGCGCCAGGATTTCTTCGAATTTACGCCCCAGTTCAAGCTGCTGATTGCGGGCAATCACAAACCGGGAGTGCGCACCGTCGATGAAGCTTTTCGCCGCCGTTTCAACTTGTTGCCCTTCACCGTGACGATTCCCGAGTCCGAACGAGACCCGGAACTTGGGGAGAAACTGTGTTCCGAGCTGGGCGCAATTCTCCAATGGGCAGTTGATGGTTGCTTGGCTTGGCAGCGGGTAGGGCTGAACGCTCGTGCCATCGTAAGGGATGCGACGGAAAAGTATCTTGCTTCCGAAGATAGTTTGGGACGGTGGTTGGCTGACTGCTGCGTGGTCAACCGGACGTGCTGGACCGCGGCCGCTGCGCTTTTCGCAAGCTGGCGCCAGTGGTGCGAGCAGAATCAGGAATACGTCGGCTCCCAGAAGCGGCTCTCGGAGAACCTGGAATCGCGTGGATTTGTCGCCCAGAGAACGAGGGCAGCGCGCGGATTCAGCGGAATTGGGCTGGTGACAGATGTGACGGATTGGCAGGTTATCCCCGTTACGCGCACGCGCACACACGAACAGTCTTTACCGGACGAAGCGTCACAAGCGTCACCGCCAGCTGCCGGGAACGACGAGGGCGGACAGGACGGTTACATCAGTCGCCCGACGTAGATCAGACAGCAGCCTCGGATCGGGTCCCCTTGGGTCCAGGGCGTCGCAGTTGTTCCAGATACCCCTCGAATATCGGCCTCCTAACTCATTGAGGAAACTGCCTCCGAAACTGCTGCAAATGCAGCTCGGGAAAGCCATGTCTTCAGAACAAAGCGCACGCAGGTAGCTCATGAAGAATCTCGGGCACAACTCGCAGGTGACCGCGCCACCTGAGCGTGCGATTGTGCTGCCTGAGGCGAATTCCGGCCTTCCGCTGAAAGGAGATCTTCAACGGATGGCTAGGAGAAGATTCCAGCATCCGAAACCCTTTCGGGAGGGATCGTGGTGGTGGATGCTCGTCTGGGAAGACGTATTCTCGGGCGGAAAACTGTCGCGCCGGAAGAAGCGGGTAAAGCTGGCTCCCGCTGAGATGCCGGCGCGTGAAGTCGGCAAAGTGGCGGACGAGTACTTGCGGCCCATCAACCAGGGACTGCAAGCCATTGGTTCAGCCACGAACTTTACAACCTACGTAAACGAAACCTACATCCCCGTGGTACTGCCGCTGATGGCAACCAGCACTCGCGAGCGCTATCTCGGGATCATCAAGAACTATCTGCTGCCCCAGTTCGGCGAGTTGTGCTTGCGGGACTTGGACACATTGCAGCTCCAAAGGTACTTCAGCGCGATGGCGGGAACGAAGTTGTCGCACGAGTCGCGGGACAAGATCAAGGACGTGTTGTCCAGCATCCTTGGCACCGCGGTGCGCTATCAGTTACTCGTCAAGAATCCCATCGAAGGTGTGCAGTTACCGCCCAAACGGAGAGGGAAAAGGATCGCGAAACCCAACATCACCTCCGAGCAGTTCGATCAGATCCTCGCTGGCATCCCCGAACCATACGCGACGATGGTGTACGTCGCGGTATATTCGGGGCTCCGAGTAAGCGAGCTGATTGGGCTGCGGTGGAACGATGTCGGGATCGACTGCCTTATGGTCGATGAGCGATGCTGTCGTGGCGACTGGTCGGCTCCCAAGAGCGAGGCCAGCAACGCCGCCGTCGCCGTTCAGCGGCACCTCATTGAACGGATTCACGCGCTGAAACTCAAAACTGTGTCGGTGCGCGCCGGCAACGCCGTTCGGCGCTACCAAGCTGTCAAGTCGGACGGACCCGACGATTTGGTGTTCCAGTCAGTCAAAGATGGCAAGCCGATGCGCGATAACAACATCCTCACGCGGTTCATCAAACCCGCAGCCCGGAAGGTAGGTTTGGGCTTTGTGAACTGGCGGTGTCTGCGAACATCCTACGGTACATGGCTGAAACGTCAGGGTGCCGACATGAAAGACATTCAGGGGCAGATGCGCCACTCGCGAATCTCTACGACGATGGACTTTTACGTTCAGGACATCCCCGAGTCGCGGAGACGAGCGGTGGAGAATTTGCCCGTTCCGGCGATGGTGCAGTGAGAATTTTGTGACGTTTTGGGACGTAAATGGGATTTTGGGGGTCTGTAAGTGATTGAAAACATGGTGGCCAGGGACGGAATCGAACCGCCGACGCCAGCCTTTTCAGGGCTGGAATAAGCTGTATTCTTAACGACTTAACAGGTCTCGGTGGGCTGCGTAAGTATTTCAAAGGTCGCGAGAAACGCGTTTATCTTGGGTGGAATTCTTGGGTGTGAATGCCTCCACATCCTTAATTCTTGTGCTGCTCCTTATCGGTGTGATGGTCCTGTCGGCTGGGCTTGTCGACCGCCGGAACCTGGTGCGCATTGAGTGTGGCCGCATAGGTTCATCTTGCGATAAACTTCCCAACAACCTGGGCGGCTAGCTCTTTCACCCGGCTAACATGAGCGGCCATGCAGCAACTCCTGAAGGCAGTACTCTGCGCGAGCGGGGCGATGATCCCCACCAGCGTGGCGCCGCAGCTGCACGCCTACAGGAGCAGCACAATCGGCTTCAGCTCCTTCTCAAGCTGACGAACAGCATCACCTCGAACCTGACCTTAAAAGAGGTGCTGCACACCGTGGCGGCGAACGTGCGCGAAGTAATGCGCTGCGATGCGGCGAACATTGCATTACCTGCGACCGAGCCAGGAACGTTCTGCCTCCGCGCTTTGGACTTTCCCGGCAGCAAAGGATTCTTCGAGGAAGAACAGATCGTTACTCCGACCAACAACAGTCCCGCAAAGCGTGCGTTGGAGACGTTGAGGCCGGTCAGCGGGCGCGTCACCTGGACGCGCGCAGCCGCAGAAGGCCTGAAGACGGTCTGCTTCATTCCGCTGGTGAATCATGGCCGCGCATTGGGATACATGTCGCTTGCGCGCTTGAGCGAAGAGATGTTCACGCAGGACGAGATTGATTTCCTCAGCCAGGCGGCGGGACAAATTGCTATCGCCGTTGATAACGCGCTGGCATACGAAGAGATCCTCAAACTCAAGGATAGGCTCGCGCAGGAGAAGCTCTACCTCGAAGAGGAGGTCCGAAGCGAAATGGGCTTCGAGCAGATCGTGGGGAGCAGCTCGGCGCTCAAGCAGGTCCTGCAACTTGTCGAGACGGTAGCTCCCAGCGATTCGACCGTTCTGCTGCTGGGTGAAACCGGCACGGGCAAGGAACTGATCGCGCGTGCCATCCACGACCGTAGCCGACGCAAGCAGCGAACTTTTGTGAAGCTTAACTGCGCCGCGATCCCCACCGGCCTGCTCGAAAGCGAATTGTTTGGGCATGAAAAGGGTGCTTTCACAGGCGCCATTAGCCAGAAAATCGGGCGCATGGAACTAGCGGACCATGGCACCCTGTTCCTCGACGAAGTGGGCGACATTCCCGTCGAAATCCAGCCGAAACTGTTGCGTGCGCTGCAGGAACGGGAATTTGAACGATTGGGAAGTACCCACACGCGCAAAGTAGATGTACGGTTAATCGCTGCCACGAACCGCAACCTGGAGCAGATGGTCGCCGACCGTGAATTCCGCAGCGACCTGTTCTATCGATTGAATGTCTTTCCCATCCGGATTCCGCCGCTGCGGGAGCGCCGTGAGGACATTCCCCTGCTGGTGAGCTATTTTGTCCAGAAGTTCGCGAATCGGATGCAGAGGAAGATCGACTCCATTCCTGTTGCCGTAATGAAATCCTTAACGGCTTGGGAATGGCCGGGCAACATCCGCGAGTTAGAGAATTTCACCGAGCGCGCGGTGATCTTGACGCGCGGCAAGTCGCTTGAGGCACCTCTTGCAGAGCTGCGCAAGCCGAACATCGAGAAAAAAGCTGCAACCGCACCACTTTCCGCGCAGGACGACATTGCCCGAATTGTCAAAGAAACGCTTAGCGCGCTGAGCGGCAAGAAAGATGTTGTCGACGACGAATCTACCCGCAAGCAGCGCCAAGAGATCGTGCGCGCACTCACCGAAAGCAAAGGACGGGTTGGCGGGGCGGATGGCGCTGCCGCTCGCATGGGCATCAACCGCACCACTCTAATTGCGCGAATCAAGAAGCTCGGAATTGATCCGCGGAAGTATGCCTGACCATCGTTAACCCCAAGCAACTCCTTCCTAAGGCGGTTGACCTGTCAAAAACGTATTTGACAGCTTTGACTGTCGACCGAGCGTCTTTCGAAGCTTGGTTTCAACTCCATCATTTTGCAGGCTCTTGGGTTTGGCATACGCCTTGCGTAAGCGTTAGAAGGGACCGATGCCCAAGCGCGAAGACGTTGCATGTTGAGGATCTCCACAATCGACACTCCGAGCCGTCGAAGGTTGGTCGTCGAAGGCAAGCTCATCTCGCCTTGGGCGACTGAACTCAGAACTGCGTATGACAAAGCCAAAGCGGACCTGGAGGGTCGTGACCTTGTTGTCGATCTGAAAGACCTGACGATCATCAGCCGGGAGGGCGAAGAGCTCGTAACGGAGCTGATGAAGGAGGGGGTGAAGTTTCAGTGCCGTGGACTGTTCGCAAGATTGCTACTGCGGGAACTGGCGGATCGCGTCCGCGCCTTGAAAGAGGGTGGGTCTTGACGAGTTTTGTGCAGTTCGTCGGAATCAAATCCAAATTCCAATACCAAAAGGAGAATTCAAATGAATACCGAGATCACAATCCATCCGAAGCTACAGCATTGCGGGCTGACAACGGGCAACTTGGACGGCATGCTTGAGTGGTACGGCAAGGTCTTGGGCATGACGGTGAACAAGCGCGTGGCGGCGCCCGAGGGATCACCGTTCAAGACTGTGGCATTTGTCAGTAACGATGAGGTCAATCATCGCCTCTCCTTCTTTGAGACGCCCGGCCTTCCGACTGATGGTGCGAAAGACCATCACGCACGGGTGCAACATATCGCTTTCGAATACGAGACCCTCGATGATCTGCTCGGCACCTACGTTCGGCTCAAGAGATTCGGCATCCCACTAATGTGGGCCGCAGACCAGTTCATTCAGACGGCCATTTATTACGAGGATCCCGACGGGAACATCGTCGAGCTGAACGTCAACAATTTCACCGACGACTGGACAGTAACTGAGCAGCTAAAGAATTTGCCTTCTCGCCTGCACGTCAATGTCGATCCTGAAAAGATGATCGCGGCGCGCAAGGCCGGCGCGTCGGCTTGGGAACTGCATGAGCGTGCCTTGGCCGGAGAGTTCACTCCAGCCAGCGCGTACGAGCTGCATACAACCCGTTGGTGATCGATCCGCCAGTAAAGGGAGACTCAGTGAAATCCAAATCTACCATTGTGGCGCGTGTGATTCTCGGGCTCGTGTTTCTCGGCTTTGGGTTGAACGGGCTGCTGCAGTTGTTCCGGCTGCCGCCCGCGGAGGGCGCGGCTGCGGCTTTTATGGATGGGCTCTTCGCCAGCCGATACTTCTTCCCGCTGCTGTTTGGAATATACGTGATTGCGGGGGCTGCACTCCTGCTGGGCCTCTTCGTGCCTCTGGCGCTGACGGTGCTCGCGCCCATTATCGTGAACATTGTCGCGATGCACCTTTTCCTCCCAGCGTCGGCAGCGGAAGTTTCTCTTGCCGTGCTCGTCACCGCGCTTGAAATCTTCCTGAGCTGGGCCTACCGCGCGGCGTTCCGACCGTTGCTGCGCGCGCGTCACGAACTCGTTCGCTGAGATGCAGGAGAACAATGATCGGAAATAAGCCATACGCAGAGCTGAAGTACTGCGAAGTGAACGGCAGGCGGATGGCCTACATCGACGAAGGCGAGGGCGACGCGATCGTTTTTCAGCACGGTCAGCCAACATCGTCGTATTTGTGGCGAAATGTTATGCCGCATTTGGAGGGAATGGGACGCCTCATCGCCTGCGACCTCATCGGGATGGGCGGATCGGACAAGCTCGACGCGTCGCTCAGCACGGACCGATATAGCCTCGCCAATCACCGAAACTATCTTTTTGATTTGTGGAATCAACTAGATCTCGGGAATCGCGTGGTGCTGGTGCTGGACGACTGGGGCGCAGTACTCGGGTTTGATTGGGCCAGACAAAACGTTCAGCGCGTGCAAGGCATCGTTCACATGGAAGCTGTTGCCGCGCCTCTGAACTGGTCAGACATCCCCGAACATGCCCATCCGTTGTTCAAAGCGCTCCGCTCGCCGGAGGGTGAGCGAATGGTGTTGGAAGAGAACATATTTATTGAGAATATTCTGCCCCAAGCAGTCATACGGCAGCTCACCGAGGCGGAGCTCAATCACTATTGCTGGCCTTTCCGCAACTCGGGTGAAGACCGCAGGCCGATGCTGTCATGGCCGCGTAGTCTCCCGATTGACGGCGAGCCCGCCGAGGTCGCCGAGGTCGTCAGCCGGAACGGTAGTTGGTTGGCAAAGAGTGATGTGCCGAAATTGTTCATCAACGGCGAACCGGGCACGCTAGTCCAAGGGCGCCTCCGTGAGATCATCCGCCAATGGCCTAATCAGTCTGAAGTCGCCGTGAAAGGCCGAAAGTTATTACAGGAGGACAGCCCCGACGAGATTGGGCGGGCGGTCGCAAACTTCGTTTGGAGAACGAGAGGACCTGGTATCCGTGGGTAGCGGCTGGCGATCACGCAGAAGATAGATCCCAGAACCGAAAACCAGGCAACTCAAAGCTCTTCGGACCCACTTCGCAGCTCATATTGGTCCGACATGCCCAAGTTCCAGACCACGGCGAAGCGATCCGCCGACTCTTGGCAGCGCCGACGACCGTTGTAGGACTAGAGCTCGATTCGGGAAAATAGCCACCCACCCAGCACAAGCAAAACAGCACACAGACCCGACAGTACCGCTAAGTCCGTTCCGAGCCCGAAATGACCAACGCCAGTCAGGGCAGTACGCAAACCATCCACGCCGTACGAAAGAGGATCAAGCCTGGCGATCACATCTAACAGTTTGGGCAGTCCGATCAGCGGGAACAGAGCTCCGGAAAGGAAGAAGATTGGCATCACTAACAAATTCATTATCAGTTGAAAACCCTGGAAATCGGGAAGAACGGACGCCAGCGCTGTCCCCAGGGCTGTGAACGTCAAGCCGATCAGGCCCATGAAAACCAATGCCGAAGCCAAGCCGGCGTAATGGGTCACACGAAAACCAGCAACGACAGCGATGATGATGACGACGAGGCCTTGGAGTACCGCCACCGTAGCTCCGCCCAGCGTTCGGCCTATCATGATCTGTATGCGAGGCACTGGAGCTACTAGAGTCTCTTTTAGAAACCCGAACTGCCGATCCCAAATTAACTCGATGCCAGAGAACATCGCGGTGAACAGGACAGCCATTCCCACGATACCGGACGCCAGGAACTGCAAATAGCTACCCTGCCCGGCCTTTCGGAATACCGGGCCCAGACCGAATCCTAACGCCAACAAAAACAACAGCGGCTGACCCAGCGACCCAATCACACGGGGACGTGAGCGCACGTAACGCTTGAGTTGCCGCATCCAGAGCACGTATATCGGAATCATCGTTGCTGCCCCCGCCACACCCGGGCCATATTGCGCATCTGCGTCAGCGAATCTGGCTCCTCCTCACGAATCGTAGTTCCGGTCAGAGTGAGAAACGCCTCCTCCAGCGTCGCGGAACCTGTCTGTCGCCTTAATTCCTCTGGGCTCCCTTGGGCCACGATGCTGCCATGATCGATAATCGCAACCCGCTTTGCGACGCGTTCAGCCTCTTCCATGTAGTGGGTCGTAAGAAACACCGTTACGCCGTCCTCCTGGTTAAGCTCTTTTACATGCAACCAAAGTTGATTCCGCGTCTGTGGATCCAAGCCAAGTGTAGGCTCATCCAGAAAAATAATTCGCGGCGTGTGGAGCAAGCCTCGGGCGATTTCGAGCCGCCGGCGCATTCCGCCAGAGAATTGCTTCACCGGATCGTGGCGGCGCTCCCAAAGTTCGAACAGCTTCAACAGGCGCTCGCTGCGCTCCCCTATTAGTTTTCGGGGCACGTGATAAAGGGCGCCGTGGATCTCGAGATTCTCCTGCGCTGTCAACTCGTCGTCCACGCTGGGATCTTGGAAGACAATGCCGAAGAGCTTGCGCGCTTCCTGCTGCCGAATCGTAGGGTCAATTCCGTTCAGGCGGATTGTGCCGCTTGTGGGCCGCAGCAGAGTTGTCAGCATTTTGATCGTGGTTGTCTTGCCTGCTCCATTTGGGCCCAAGAACGCGAAGATCTCTCCCTCTTTGACCTCGAGAGAGACCTCGCGAACGGCTGTGAGGCCGTTGAAGGTCTTAGTCAGTTCATGAACCTCGATCATTGCCGATCCAGAAACGTACCGCATGGTGAGACAGCCTTATCCTTATGCTTGGCCGCAGAGGTTGTGCTGCGCTCGGTACTCGTCGGGGGCGCAGCAACAGCCGGCTTGGCGGTGAAACGGCTCAGAAGTGTGTCCCGGGATCGAACGGCTTTGGGGGAGCGAATTCGCCAGCCATGGCACGCTCGTGCAATTCCCAAGCCGATGCGCCGACCTGGCGCGCGGCGACCAGCTTGTCCATGTCAATCTGCGCGGGTATCCCCGCACGTCCCGTCTTAAGGTATTCCGTAGCCGTCCAGGGGCTGCCAAAGTTGTTGACATAGATTTCGACCACGTTCCGGTCAGGATCTTCCCAGTAGATCGAAGTTCCAACTCCGTGGTCGGCGGCCCATAGCGGCTTAATGCCTAAGTCTTTGAGACGGATATAGGTCCCCAACAAATCATCGAGCGTCGCGCATTCAAAGGCGACGTGTTGCAGCCCGGTGTGCTGACGTTTATCCGGATCAACCACGGCCTTAGGTATTTCGAAGAACACGATGCGATGATCCATCTCATCATTGCTGACGAAGGCAAAGGCGGAAAACGGCGGCCCTTGACGCGTGAGTCGCGCTATTGCGGGGATCTTCGACCGATGGTTAATCGTCATACCCAGGACCTTCCCGTACCATTCAGTCATTCCATCCAGATTGGCGGTGACGAGTCCGTAATGCGCCAGCTTCGGATGCACCGCGATTTCCGTATTCATGGTTCTTCTCCTCTTGATGTGAAGTCTTGATCGTTGCGTACTTAAGCTGAGGCAATCGCAGTGCCAATTGCGGGAGTGTGTAAAACTATGGGTTTACGGTACAGGGAACCGAAGATCTGCCGTTGAGAGTCAACGGAGTCAAAGCACAATTGACGGTCTTGGAGCGTGGTAAATGACGTCCTGGCAGGAGTGAGGGCTTCGCAGTGAACTCACGTCAGGGTATCCAAAGGAGGTGGGTTCAGACGTAGTTGCGCGGGTCGATACCGAGCTTTTTCATTCGGGCAAGCATTCGGGCAAGCAGGGTCGTGCGATTGATGCCCATTCGTGCAGCGGCTCCGTCGGGGCCGCCGACCCGTCGCTTGGTTTCAGTGAGTGTACGGATGATCTCCTCACGCTGCTTATTGGCAAATTCCTCGGCGATACGATTTCTGCCATCGAGAGCACTAATCGTCTCTTTCACGATTCGGACAAAGTGTTCCTGTGCGGGAGTCGCGGCCGCACGTGCTGGCTTCTGATCAGCGGATTTGCTTGGCTCTGGAAGCGGCACCTCAAGCGTTTGCCGCGGCTGAGAATGACGGCACGTTCGATGAAATTTCCGAGTTCACGGGCATTGCCAGGCCATTCCAAGGCTACGTGTTTGATTTTAGTTGTTGGACGGGGATGTCGTGGGGCCAGTAATTTCACCACGAAGGTACAGAGACTGGCTGCCGCAACAACAAGTAAAGCTGCCGTTAAGAGCCACATGTGTTCTCATGCGCCTGGTACTCAGACCACGTCAAAACGACTCATCATTGCGTGGTCTTCGTGCTCCAGATTGTGACAATGGAGCATGTAGCGTCCCCGAAATTGCTCGAATCGAATCATCACCAGCGCTTCTTCGCCGTCCTCCAGCGCAACAGTGTCTTTCCAACCCTTCTCGTGAGCCAACGGCGGTTTCCCATTCCGCTCAACGATTTGGAAGTGAGCTAAATGAACGTGAGCAGGATGAAGCTGCTGGCCTGCTCCTTCATTACGCAACCGCCAAAGCTCAATCTCGCCGAGCGGGACTTTGGCGTCGCTGCGATCCGGATCGAAATGCTTGCCATTGATCGTCCACACGAACGGGGGCAGGCCGTGACGCATGCTGAAGCTCCTCTGCAGGGCCCAGGTCCGCGTGTTGACGCTCGCCGGACGCGATAGAAAGCCTGGATCAGAAAGACGGGATGGGACACTCGCGTTGTCGGACTCGCGATGTGTCACATCGAACCGCATCAGTTGTTGCCGTTCGGGCCTTTCGCGGGTATTCATCAGGAAAATTTTGCTTCCAACGGGAACGCGCGAGAAATCAACAACAACCTCTGCCCGCTCTGCCATGGCAAGCGGCAGATTTCTGACCGCGACTGGTTCTGCCAGCAGCCCGCCATCTGTCCCAATCACGATGAGAGGGTCACCGTTGCTCAGCGCCAATTGAAACGGTCGGGCGTTTGATCCATTCAGGATCCTGAAGCGATACTTGCGGGTTGATACCTCCATACGGGGCCACGGCACACCGTTGACCAGCATGATATCGCCCTGGATTCCTTCGTGGCCAAATGTGTCGTACATAAGGGATCCGTCCATATTGAACCGTCGATCCTGGAGCACCAATGGAACGTCGCAATCCCCCTTGGGAAGCGGTAACGATAGCTCTTCGTCGTCTTCAACGATGTAAAAGCCCGCCAGGCCCCGGTAGACGTTTTCGCCTGTTCGATCCATGGCGTGATCGTGATACCAAAGCGTGGATGCGCGCTGCTGGTTGGGGTACTTGTAAGTGCGTGTTTCGCCTGGCATTACCATGTCGGTAGCGAAGCCGTCTGAATCGGCTGGCGTGCGGCCACCATGCACATGGGTAACGGTGTGCACCGATAAGCGATTGGTCTGATGGACAACTGCAGCGTGACCGCTCCGCACACGGATGGTCGGGCCGGGAAACACGCCCTGATAGCCCCAGATCTTGGTTACGTGGCCCGGGAGTATTTCTTGGTCGGCCTCGCTCTGGACGATGTCGTAATCATCCTGCGTTGCGGTCCGCCTGCTCGGCTCCAGAACGGCAGGGATCTTCAGCGGAACGTCGAAACGTGGCACCCTTATGGCTGGCTCTCTTTCTGCTCGGCTGCGTATTAATGCAAACCTGGCCGTAACGAGAGTTGCGGCTCCGCCAAATGCAATCACTCCCAATGCGGTTCTCCTGTTCATCTCGATGTCTCCCTGCTGCGGACTAGTGCGAATCCGGCTGTGGCGTTTGCTTCCGCGGAGGATGCGACTGCGTTGGCTGCGCAGTCCGTGCCTTTGTTGTCGCATTCTCTTCGAGCGCCCTGCGGCTTCTGCGGACAAGGCGGCTAAACGCCAGTTTCGTGCACAGGCCTGAACAACAGAACTTAACCCCTGCGTTCATCAGCGCAGCTACAAGGTTTTTTGCCTTCCTGGCTTTTGTTTTGCCTCGCAGCATCGCCTGTGAGAAAGGCAATGCGGGTGCCAAACGCGCGAGCGTAGAAAGTGGTCAGTTTTCAATGCGGCATTCAAAGGAGCTCTGTTAACAGTCAATAGTGTCAAAAAACCATTTGACAGCCAGAAATAATTCGGGAGGGAGTTGATCGGTTGTGGTTACAGACGGTACTTTCTATTACGCCATTAAACAATGCGAGTGTTTCAGGCATACTCTCTGGGGTCTATTCCAAACTTCTTCATCCGCGCAAGCAGCGTCGTCCGATTGAGACCCATGCGGGCAGCGGCTCCGTCGGGGCCGCCGACCCGTCCCTTGGTTTCAGTGAGTGTACGGATGATCTCCTCACGCTGTTTATTGGCAAATTCATCGGCGATACGATTCCTGCCATCGAGAGCACTAATCGTCTCTTTCACGATCCGGACAATGTCCTCCTGTGCGGGAGTCGCGGCCGCACGTGCTGGCTTCTGATCAGCGGATTTGCTTGGCTCTGGAAGCGGCACCTCAAGCGTCCTGCCGCGGCTAAGAATGACGGCACGCTCGATGAAATTCTCGAGTTCGCGAACATTGCCCGGCCATTCCCAACCCGTAAGTGCTTTCGTGGCGGTTACAGGAATGGAATCAATCCTCTTTTGCATCTGTTTAGCAAACTTCTGGACGAAGTAACTGACCAGAAGAGGAATGTCTTCCCGGCGCTCGCGCAAAGGCGGAATACGAATCGGAAACACATTCAAGCGATAGAACAGATCGCTGCGAAATTCCCGGTCTGCAACCATCTTTTCCAGATCACGATTGGTAGCGGCAATAAGGCGAACGTTCGCCTTGCGTGTTTGGGTGCTACCTAGCCGCTCAAATTCCCGTTCCTGCAGAGCCCGCAGCAACTTAGGTTGAATTTCGATGGGGATGTCGCCTACCTCGTCGAGAAATAACGTGCCGTGGTCGGCCACTTCCATTCGGCCGATCTTCTGGGCGATGGCGCCGGTGAAGGCACCCCTCTCGTGGCCGAATAGTTCGCTCTCCAGCAGCCCTGTTGGTATGGCGGCACAATTAAGCTTTACAAAGGTACGGTCCTTGCGGCGGCTCCGGTCGTGAACCGCGCGGGCGATCAATTCCTTTCCCGTTCCGGTTTCGCCGAGCAGCAGGACCGTGGAGTCGCTAGGCGCAACCGTTTCCACCAATTGCAGGACGTGCTTCAGCGCCCTGCTATTCCCAACCATCTGCTCGAAGTGCAGCTCGCCGCGGATTTCATCCTCAAGATAGACCTTCTCCTGCGCCAGCTTGTCCTTGAGTTCCGAAAGTTCCTGATAGGCTAGGGCATTGTCGAGAGCGATGGCAATTTGGCCAGCCGCCTGGGTGAGGAAATCAACATCTTCTTGCGTGAAGGCATCGCCGGTTGCGCGGGCGAGCGCCAGCATTCCGAGCGGCGTACCGCGGTTAACGAGTGGTATGAAGCAGACCGTCCTGATGCCTTCGATGGCAGCCATCTGGGAACCGAAACTTCCGGGATGGCCATCGTCCGGAGTTGAGATCACCGGTTTCATCGTCTCAAACGCGCGCTTAGCGGGACTGTTTTCGGTCTGTCTGACGATCTTCTCTTCGTGGGCGAATCCTTTGCCGGTGGGGAAGTCCATCGCATAGACGCGGAATGTTCCCGGGTCGGCACCGGGCAGGGATATGCTAACCGCATCGCAACGCATTACCTCCCGAACGTTGGCCGAGATGGCACGCAAAACATCCTTCAATTCCAGGTTGGAAGTGATGCTGGTCGTCAGATTCAGGAGCAACTGCAGCCGTTCGTTCTGCTGTTGCAACGATTGACTGCCTTCCGCGTTCCGCAATTCGATAGCTCGATCCATAGGGACAGCCGCGTTTTATCCCACAAAACTCGAAAATTCAAGTTTGTGGTTCTTCGGGTAGCTGCAAGTCGTGTGCCGATCTCGCTTTACCCTCGCGCCGTGGCGATGCCTCGGATATTGGAGCCTCTGTTTCCAACGGGATTGGCGATCCCGTGGACGTTGCAAGTCGCAACCGTGGAGGGCGCCGTTTCCTGTCAAAGAGCCATTGACAATTTTGACTTGTAACGCCCTCCTGCCATCGCGCGGCCACCTAGCCGCCTTATTTTGCAAGGCCGAATCCGATCTCTTCATCGTGGCACGAGAGTTGCATTCGGGAACGACATGATTTTTGCAAATTCGCAGGATGGCAGATGACTCAGCACAAAACAAATCGCATTCGCAAGATTGATTTGCTCGCATTGGCTGGCCTGATGATGCTGGTGAGTGCCGCGGCGCTATTCGCATTTGGAACCGACTACTCGGCGCTCTGGCCGGCGTGGCTGTTTTCTGTGTTGTTGTGGTGGGCTGGTTGCGCCGTGATGATAGCTTGGTCGATCTTACGCATGCTCGCCTTCGTCGGCCCCGGCGAAGGTGACGACTCGAAGCTCAGGCACTGGTTGAGGGAGAAGCTCATCGAGGCGGCCGGAAAGGTTTTTGCGGAGGTCGGCTTTGACGGAGCAACAGTGCGGCAAATCTGCTCCCGAGCGGGCATCGATGTAAACGCCGTCGATGAGCATTTCGGCGACAAACTGGGCCTCTACACGGAGGTACTCAAATCCTCAATCATGGCGCAACAAGGGCCTGCGCATGCCATGAGCGCGGCGCATGCGTCCGACCCGCGCTCGGCTCTGCAAGGCCTGATTTGCGAGTGGTTCGAGAGGGCCCGCGAGGGTGGCCGTCCGGACTGGTTTGCGCCAATCATGGCTAGGGAAATGGCAAAGCCTACGCCGGCCCTCGATCGCGTGGCGGAAACGATGGGAAGCAATTACCTGCGTTTTCGCTCGCTGGTGGGTGAAGTCATTGAGCGCGGGCCCGACCATCCCGCCACCCGTATGTGCGTGCATAGTGTTGTGGGCCAGGTGCTGCATTACATGCAGTCACGGGCTATGCTCGCCCGCCTGTGGCCGAACCTAAATCTTGACAACCAAGAGCAGCGCCATGCGATTGCTGATCACATCGTGACGTTTTCGCTCGCGGGCATGGACAGGATTGCGCAGCAGCAACCGGAACCAATCGGGAGAGATCGATGATGATCGAGCAACCGCCACTCGCGTCCCACACTCCAGACGGCACTACTCCGAAACCCGGGCGCTCGACTCGGCGCAGTGTGCTGCGTGTTCTGCTCCCGCTTGCGTTGTTGGGGTTGGCTGTGGGCATTTTCTTTGCGCTGCGGCGCGCCAAGCCAAGCGGCCCCCAGGCTAGCGCCATGCAGCTTGCGACACCCAACATCAAGACGGCCGCTGTCCGCCGCGGCAACATTGGTCAGTACATCGAAGCGCTGGGAACAGTCACCCCTCTGGCAACCGTCAACCTCTACAGCCAAGTCAACGGACAGGTGGTGGCGGTCCATTATGTCGAAGGGCAGATCGTCCATCGCGGCGATCCTTTGATTGACATCGATCCCCGGCCGTATGAGGCCCAGCTGCAGCAGTATCAGGGACAGCTTGAACGAGATCAAGCGCTCTTGAAGCAGGCGGAAATAGACCTCGCGCGCTACAAAGAGGCAGCCGCAGAGGAGGCCGTGGCGAGACAGACCTATGAAGATCAGCTGCAGACGGTCGAGCAATATCGCGGGGCGGTAAAGAACGATATTGGCCAGGTCCAGTACGGACAGGTCCAGTTGAGCTACTGTCACCTCACGGCACCCATCAGCGGACGTGTGGGATTGCGCCTGGTCGATCCTGGTAATACCGTCTTCTCAGGAAGCAGCAGTCCGATCGTTGTCATAACGCAGCTGCAGCCGATCTCGGTAGTTTTCAACGTGGCGGAGGACTACCTCGACCAGGTACGTTCGCAAGTCACGCGTCGTGAGGCCCTGCCTGTAGAAGCCTACGATCGGGCCCGGCTAACTCAAATTGCTTCCGGAAAGCTGCTTACCCTCGACAACCAGGTCGACACATCAACCGGAACCGTCCGTTTCCGCGCGCAGTTCGACAATGCCAACCTTGCTCTCTTTCCTAATGGGTTTGTGAATGCACGACTGCTGGTGCGCACGCTGCGAGATCAGATTCTGGTCCCGACCGCAGCCGTACAGCACAACGGCGTACAGGCGTTTGTCTATGTCATACGTGATGGCGCCGTCCATCTACAGCCCGTCGCCGAAGTCGGGACCGAAGGGGACGATGCGGCGATAACTGGACTTCAGGTCGGCGACGTCGTTGCCATCACCGGCTTCGACAAGATCCAGGATGGAACACGAGTGGCGGTTCTGAATGCCCAGCCCTCTACAACCGCCTCTGTCGGCGGACTTGCGAATGGAGCACGTGCACAGTGAATCCTTCCAAGACATTCATCGAGCGGCCAGTCGCAACGGCGCTTCTGATGGTAGCGATTCTTCTCGTAGGCCTGGCGGCTTATCTGAATCTGCCGGTTTCAGCTCTTCCGCAGGTGGACTACCCTACCATTCAGGTACAGACGTTTTATCCCGGAGCAAGTCCGGATGTGATGGCATCCTCGGTGACAGCCCCGCTGGAGAGGCAGTTTGGGCAGATGCCCGGCCTCTCCCAGATGACCTCCACAAGCTCAGACGGAAGTTCAATCATTGTTCTGCAGTTTGCGCTCAACCTGAGCCTGGACGTGGCTGAGCAGGAGGTCCAGGCAGCAATCAACGCAGCACAGGGCTATCTCCCAACCGACCTTCCAGTGCCTCCCGTGTACAGCAAGTCGAACCCGGCCGATGCGCCGGTGATCACGCTGGCTCTCACGTCGACCACGATGCCGCTGTCGCAAGTCGAGGATCTCGCAGACACCCGACTAGCTCCGAAGATTTCGCAGCTCAGCGGCGTGGGGCTAGTCACCATCAGCGGTGGTCAGAAGCCGGCCGTTCGCATCCAGGCCAATCCGGTTGCTCTCGCGTCCTATGGGATCAATCTTGAAGACCTCAGAACAGCGCTTTCAAACACGAGCGTCAATTCTCCAAAGGGAAGTTTCGACGGGCCTGCGCAGAATTTCCAGATCAATGCCAACGATCAGCTTACTGCGAGCAGGACATACAGCGAAGTGGTCGTTGCCTACAAGAACGGCGCGCCGGTGATGCTGACCGATGTTGCTAAGATCACGGACGGCGTCGAGAACGTCAAACAAGCGGCGTGGGTGAACGATACGCCTGCGGTGATCGTAAACGTACGCAAGCAGCCAGGCGCAAACACCATCGCCGTGGTAAACGAGATTCAAGAGCTACTCCCAGCCCTTCGCAGCGCGCTTCCCGCATCCGTTAAGGTGGAGACACTCAGCGATCGCACGACAACCATTCACGCTTCGGTGAAAGACGTTCAATTCGAGCTAATGCTCACCATCAGTCTTGTAGTGCTTGTTATTTTCCTTTTTCTACGGACGCTCAGTGCGACCGTTATTCCCAGCGTGGCTGTTCCTCTTTCCCTGATTGGAACCTTCGCTGTCATGGCCGCCCTGGGTTTCAGCATCAACAACCTGACGATGATGGCATTCACCATCTCCACCGGTTTCGTGGTGGATGACGCCATCGTCATGATCGAAAACATCTCGCGCTATATAGAAGAGGAAATGCGTCCGGTCGAGGCCGCTCTCAAGGGAGCGGGCGAAATTGGATTCACCATCATCTCTCTCACGGTTTCCTTGATCGCAGTGCTCATCCCTCTGCTGTTGATGGGAGATGTCGTGGGCCGCCTTTTCCGAGAGTTTGCCGTGACCCTGGGCGTCACGATTCTCATTTCGGCGGTCGTGTCGCTCACGCTCACGCCGATGATGTGCTCGCGGATGCTGCGGCACACACCGGTGGAGAGACAGAACTGGTTCTATAGGCTAACCGAGAGTTGGTTCAAACGGACGATTGATGCCTACGGCCGCAGTCTCCAGTGGGTCCTGGCTCGTCAAACGCCAACGCTTCTTGTTGCCGTCGCCGTCATCCTGCTCAGCGTCCTGCAGTACATCGAGATTCCCAAAGGCTTTTTCCCAACGCAGGACACGGGAATTGTTCAGGGAATCACCCAGGCGCCGGAATCTATTTCCTTCGCAGCGATGGCAGAGAGGCAAACGCAGGTCTGCCGGGAGATCCTGAAAGATCCGGCTGTCAAAGCACTCTCGTCCTTCATCGGCGCGGATGGAATCAACACTACGCTGAATAGTGGGCGTATCCAGATTGACCTTAAGCCGATGAAGGAGCGGCGCGAATCCGCCTCCGACGTGATCGCGCGCCTGCAAGAACGCGCCGGGCAGATCGCCGGGATCCATCTGTATCTGCAACCGGTTCAGGACCTCACGGTGGACGATCGCATCAGCAGAACCCAGTATCAGTACACACTGGAAGATCCGGATGTGAATGAACTCAACGAATGGACTGGAAAGTTTGTGGCGGAGATCCGTAAGCTCCGGGAGATTTCCGATGTGGCTACGGACCTGCAGCCAAACGGAGTAAGCGCTCATCTGGAATACGACCGCGCCACCGCATCGCGGTTCAATCTCACCGCAGACCAGATTGATTCAACGCTCTATGACGCCTTCGGCCAGCGGCAAGTCACCACGCTTTATACGCAGTCGAACCAGTATCACGTCATTCTGGAGGTCATGCCTCAGTTTCAGACGGGCCCAGGTCGCCTGAACGACATCTACATCCAGGCATCGAGCGGGACGTCAACGCAGGCGCAGAGTGTTTCCGGACGCACTGCGGCACAGAACAGCGGAGCCCAGGCAACGCTCACGCCGTCGTCGGGCTCGGCGCTGGCGTCTACTTCGACCAACGCGCTGGCCACCACCAACGGTAGCTCACTGTCAGCAAGCACTGGGTCGGCGCTACCAACAACAACGCAAACCTTGGCCTCTGCAACGCCGACCACGGCCCTGGCAACCACAACTACAGGTTCGAGCACTGCTTCAGGATCCGGGACTAGCTCCAGTTCTTCGTCGTCCTCGACAGCTCAGCCCACTCCCATACCGCTCTCGGCAGTCAGCCGGCTGGTGGTGCAACCATCTCCGCTGACCGTAGCCCACCAGGGGCAGTTCCCGGTTGTAACGGTTTCATTCAACGTCGCGAAGGGATACTCGCTCGGGCAGGCTGTAGAGGCCATCAAGAAAGCGCAGCAGCGGCTGAACATGCCCGCTAGCGTGCAAGCGGACTTTCAAGGCACAGCGGCGGCATTCAACTCCATCGGATCGAATCTGGTCATCCTGATTCTTGCCGCGCTCGTGGCTGTGTACATTGTGCTCGGCATTCTGTATGAGAGCTTCATCCATCCCATCACGATTTTGTCCACCTTGCCATCCGCGGGCGTCGGGGCACTGCTGGCCTTGCGGCTGTTTCGTCATGATCTCGACATCATCGCCGTTATCGGCATCATCCTGCTGATCGGCATCGTGAAAAAGAACGGAATCATGATCGTGGATTTCGCTCTTGTCGCACAACGAACCCAGAACAAATCACCGGAGGAGGCAATCTATGAAGCATCCAAGCTGCGCTTTCGCCCGATCTTGATGACCACCCTGTGCGCGCTATTTGCCGGCATCCCGCTGGCCTTTGGAACGGGCATCGGATCGGAGCTGCGTCACCCGCTAGGCATCGCGATGGTAGGAGGTCTGATTGTAAGTCAGCTGCTCACGCTTTACACGACGCCCGTGATCTACGTCTTCTTTGACCGCCTGGCCAAGCGCTTCGCGCACTCGCCCACTGAGATCGCGCCGGGCGATCTATTGGCGGGTCAGGCATGAACATTTCCGCCATCTTCATTCGGAGGCCCGTAGCCTCAACCCTTTTCGCGGTCGGAATCATGATCGCCGGATTGGCAGCATTCCGCGTCCTTCCCATCGCTTCGCTGCCGCAGGTGGACTTTGCGACCATAACGGTGACGAGCGCGTTGCCGGGCGCGAGTCCGGAAATCATGGCCTCGTCGGTGGCGACCCCGCTGGAGAGGCAGTTCGGCCGCATCGCCGGAATTACACAGATGACGTCAAACAGTTCGCTTGGCTTGACGTCGATCACGCTACAGTTCGATCTCTCGCGTGACATAGATGGAGCCGCTCGCGATGTTGAGGCCGCAATCAATGCCGCACGAACCTACCTGCCGGCAAATCTGCCGTCGAATCCCGCATACAGGAAGGTAAACTCCGCAGTTGCTCCCATCTTTGTACTGACGCTGACCTCCGACGTAAACGCGCCCGGCGCACTGTACGACACGGCTGCCTCCGTCATCCAGCAAAAGTTGTCGCAGCTGGAAGGCGTCGGCCAAGTACTGGTTGCCGGCAGTTCTCTCCCTGCGGTTCGTGTGGATGTAGATCCCCAGCAGCTAAACAGCTACGGATTGGGCATGCAGGATGTCGCGCGCGTCATCTCCCTGCAGAACTCAAACCGTCCCAAGGGACAGCTCGGTAACGACCAGGTCACGATGGACATCACCGCCAATGACCAGATTTCGACGGCGAAAGACTACGCTCCCCTGGTAATTGGAACTGCAAACCAGGCGGTAGTCCGTCTTCAGGATGTCGCACACGTGTATGACTCGGTACAGACCTTGAGGTCGGCAGCTTTCAGTAACGGCAAGCCGGCTGTTGTCCTTCTTGTATTTCGTCTTCCCGGCGCGAACGTCATCGAAACCGTAGAGCGAATCAAAAGGACGCTGCCATCCATCCGGGCGACGATCCCGCAAGGGGACAGGCTGGAGGTCATCAACGATACGACAACGACGATTCGGGCCTCGGTGAGCGATGTGGAGTCGACACTCGTCTTCGCAACTGTCCTCGTAATTGCCGTCGTGTTTGTCTTCCTAAGAAGCCCCCAGGCCACGCTGGTCCCCGGAGTGGCCGTCACGGTGTCGCTGGTCGGAACCTTCGGGGTGATGTATCTGTGCGGTTACAGCCTGAATAACCTTTCTCTCATGGCCCTCACGATCTCTACCGGTTTTGTTGTGGATGACGCGATCGTGGTGATGGAGAACATCGCTCGCCATATCGAGATGGGAGTTCGACCATTAGAGGCGGCCCTCCTAGGCTCGCGGGAGGTTGCTTTCACGGTAGTCTCGATGAGCTTGTCCCTGATCGCAGTGTTTGTTCCGATCTTGTTCGCCGGCGGAATCGTGGGCCGGCTCTTCCATGAGTTTGCAGCGACCCTTGTAGCAGCCATCGCCATATCCATGGTGATTTCTCTGACTGTGACACCGACTATGTGTGCCTATTTGTTGCGTCCGGCGCGCGATGGCAAGCACGGCTGGCTGTATCAGATGAACGAGAGGTCGTTCGCTTTTCTGCTGAGTGGGTACCGGCGCTCCCTCGCATGGTCACTTCGCCATCCTTTGCTGATTCTATTTGTCTTCCTCTCCACCTTCGTGCTCAATGGACTGCTTCTCGTGCGGGTTCCAAAGGGATTCTTCCCGCTGCAGGATACGGGCACCATCATGGGCGGCTTCCAGGGTCCGCAGGATGCCTCTTTCCAGTCCATGAAAGCGTCGCTTCTCGACATCGAGAAGGTAATCCAGGCCGACCCGGCGGTAAAGGTGGTTTCCGGATTCACTGGAGGCCAAGGCGGCCCCGGAGGAGGATCGATCAACTCCGGCTTCGTGTTCGTGACTCTCAAGC
>Ga0335069_10003430_pt1 | contig 23951 bp, 18 predicted proteins | sample Lox_Sample_11_FD_206714 | JGI IMG/M metagenome (GOLD analysis project Ga0335069, IMG submission 206714) | Soil microbial communities from Loxahatchee National Wildlife Refuge, Florida, United States - Lox_Sample_1.1 | ecosystem: Environmental > Terrestrial > Soil > Wetlands | place: USA... | reverse complement strand
GACGTCACGTGGCGTCCGGCGCCGCGGAGCACCGCGCGGGCGAGCGACGAGACGGCCGGCTCGTCGTCCCCCACCACGAGCACCTCGCCCGTGAAGTGGTCCACGCGCACCACCGCGGCGTACCGGCGCCACGACGGAAGCACGAGAGCCGGCTGCGCGCGCTCGTCGGGGTCGCGCGTCCAGCCGGGCCGCTCGGCGGAGCGCAGGGCGTCGTACGGCACCCAGCCGATCCAGCGCGGCGCGGGATCGCCCGCGTCGTCCGAAGGAGGCACGAGGTCGACGCTCCTCTCCACCGGCCACGCCGCGACGAAGCTCCAGCGTGCGTCCGCCGAGGTCGATGCACCTTGCGGGCGACTCACGAGCAGGGCGAGCCCCGGCGCCCCGGCGAGTGACCGGGCTATGGGCAGGGGGTCTGGCGCCACGCGCAGGAGCCGGCGAACGGTCACGGGCCCTTCCGTCTACTACCAGTGCGGCGGGAGCGGAATGCGCCTGGTGCTGGTAGGGCAGAGCCTGACCACGTATCCTTACGGCGTGCGGGGTTCTGTTGCCTTCGCCGCCCTGCTCCTATCGGGGATCACCGTCGCGGCATGCGCTCAGATCGAGGGCCTGAGCGGCTTCTCGAAGGGCCATTGCTCGGGTGGGGGCGACTGCGACGCGAGCGCCGTGGACGGCACCGCCGAGGGCGGCGAGGAAGGCGGCACCGACGGCACGGTCGACGTCTCCACGGATCAAGGGCACGAGGCCGGCCCCACGGTCTGCGACGGCGGCGTCGCCTGCGGCTCGACCTGCTGCGTCGGCCAGGCGTGCGTCGGCGGGACGTGCACCGGCGTGTGCGCGCCCGGGCAGACGCAGTGCTCGGGCGACACCGTGCAGCAATGCGGCTCCGACGGACAGTGGACCAACCAGACGACGTGCAGCGGCGCCACCCCGGTGTGCAACAGCGGACAGTGCGTCGCCTGCTCTCCGGGCGCGGTGCAGTGCACGGGCAACGGCGTCGAGCGCTGCTCGTCACAGGGCACGTGGGGCACGCCCCAGCAGTGCACGAACCAGACGTGCGTCGGCGGCGCGTGTACCGGCGTCTGCGCCCCCGACCAGACGCAGTGCCAGGGCAACGGCGTACAGACCTGCACCGCCACGGGCAACTGGGGCACACCCGTGCCGTGCACGAACGGTGCGTGCACCGGCGGCGTCGAGGCGGGCGACGCCCAGTGCTCGGGCACCTGCACGCCGGGCGCGACGCAGTGCTCGGGCAATGCCGTGCAGACGTGTGACATGACCGGCCACTGGGGCACGCCGTCGGCGTGCACGAACCAGGCTTGCGTCAACGGCGCGTGCACGGGCGTCTGCACCCCGGGCTCGGCCCAGTGTCAGGGCAACGGCGTCGAGACGTGCGACATGAACGGCGCGTGGGGCGCACCCGCGGCCTGCATGAGCCAGACGTGCATCTCGGGGAGCTGCACCGGCCAGTGCGCCCCGGGACAGACGAACTGCTCCGCGAACGCGCCGCAGACGTGCAACGCCAACGGCACGTGGACCAGCGGCAACCCCTGCTCGAGCATGACGTGCGTCAGTGGCGCGTGCACCGGGGTCTGTGCACCCGGGCAGACGGAATGCCTCGGGAACAACATCCAGTCGTGCACGGCGACCGGCACCTGGCAGACGCAGACGACCTGCTCCGGCGCGACGCCCGCGTGCCTCAACAGCAGCTGCGTCGCGTGCTCGCCCGGTACGAGCCAGTGCGTCGGCAACTCGTCGCAATCGTGCGCGGCGAACGGGAGCTGGAACACGCCCGTCGGCTGCGTGAGCCAGACGTGCCTCGGCGGCCTGTGCACCGGCCAGTGCGCCCCCGGCCAGACGCGGTGCAACGGCAACGGCGTTCAGCAGTGTGATCCCACGACCGGGCAATGGGGAATGACCACGGCCTGCACGAGCTCGACGTGCTCCGGGGGTCAGTGCACCGGATCGTGCTCGCCCGGCATGGTGCAGTGCTCGGGGAACGTCATCCAGACGTGCAGCGGCGGTACCTGGACCAACTCGACCGACTGCACGACCACGAGCCAGACCTGCAATGGCGGCATGTGCATCGGCTCGTGCGCACCCAGCCAGACCGAGTGCCAGGGCAACACGGCTTACTCGTGCACGTCGAGCGGCACCTGGGGCAACCCCACGAACTGCACGACGACCAGCACGACGTGCGTGAGCGGCGTGTGCTCCGGTCAGTGTGCTCCGGGTCAGACCAACTGCAGCGGCAGCACGCCGCAGACGTGCAGCAGCACTGGCACGTGGACGAATCAGGCGACGTGCATGCAGCCCAACCCCGATTGCTCGGCCGGCGCGTGCACGTGCCTCGAGACGACGTGCAGCGGCCAGTGCGTCAACACGCAGACCAACACCGGCAACTGCGGCGCGTGCGGCAACGTGTGCAGCGCGTCGCACGAGACCGGCGTGACCTGCAGCGGCGGCAACTGCGGCTACACCTGCGCGTCGGGATACGCCGACTGCAACACGGCGAATCACAACCTCGGCGGGTGCGCTTGCCCCGCGGCGTCCGCGTCCACGCAGGGCACCGTGGGGGGATGCTGCGGCTCGAGCTGCCAGACGCAGCACAAGAACGGCGTCGGCGGCTACTACTACGACTGCGTCGCTCTGAGCACGTACAACCAGACGCAGGCGACCGAGGCGGCGACCTCCGACACGGCGCAGGCCGGGAGCATCTTCACGGGCGAGTGCGGGACGGCCCCCAACATCCAGTATGCCGTGTTCAAGAGCGTCGACACGACCGGCAGCACCGGAACCTGCACCGGCTGGGTCTACCAAGCCAGCGGCACCTACAACGGCGTCAACCTCGCGCAGACCGTCGGAACGACGTACGCGTCGAGCGGCAATTGCGGCAACAACGACTGCGGGTGCTACTGCTCGCTGCTGACGACGCCGAACTGGAACTGACGCTCAGAACGTGCCGGCGAGGCCCGCCGAGCCGGGGCCGATCCACGGGTGGACGAGCAGACCCGACTCGGGCGGCGCGGACGCGGGTGCGGCCGCGGACTCCTCGTGACCCACGACGAGGGTGATGACGGCGAGGGCCGCGCCGGCGCCGGCGGCGGCGAAGCCGATGGTCGAGACGAGGGCGAACGTGTTGGCCGCCTGGTAGTCCGAGTGTTGCTGGGGGCCGCAGATGCCGTTCGGGCACTCGTTCTGCAGGTCCGACTTCTTGCTCAGCGACATGATGCCCGTGACCGTACCCGTCGCCACCCCCGCTCCGGCGAGCCCGATGCCGATCCAGGTCAGCACGGTGGGCGAGTGCGACTTCACCGGCTCGGTGGGCTCCTCGGACTGCTGCTGCGGCGCCGCCTGCCGAGGCTCGGGCTCCGGCTCGGCGACCACCGTGAGCGCCACCTCCAGGGTCTTCTGCTCGGCCTCTTTGACGTCCACCTCCGCCTGGCCCTGCGAGTGCTTCGACTTCACCTTGACGACGTGGTGGCCGGGATCCACCGGCCTCGGGAGACCCACGGCATCGGGCGGGACTTCGATGCCGTCCACGTCCAGCGCCGGCGTGTCGCCGGACGGCAGATCCTTGAGCGTGATGGTGAGCGCCGGAACGCGCTGCGCGAGCGACGCGTCGAGCTTCTCGCCCTCGGCGCGGGCCGTCTTGAACACCTGCGGGTCGTTCGGCTTCTCGGGCGTGCGGCGCAGGCTGCCGGCGAGCGTGTCGCGCGCCTCCACGAGCAGCCCCAGGTCCGCCTGCACCTGCGCGAGCGGGAGCGCCGTCGTCGGCACGTGCATGATCTCGTCGGCGGCCTTGAAGCGCTTGAGGGCCTCCTTGAGGTCGCCCTTGCGCTTCAGGTCGAAGCCCTGGTCCATCATGGTGCGCGCCATCTCGCGGTCCGCCGCCGTGGGGTCCGCATGCGCGGCCGTGGCGAACAGCAGCGATGCGGCCACCGCGCCGAGGCACAGTCGTCGTCGCTCAGAACCCATAGTTGTTCCTCGTCGGCGTGGTGGTGTTGCCTGCAGGCTTCGACGCTCCGCCGGATGCGGGCGCGGGACGCGGGCGCGGCCTCCACGTCGATGTCGGCGGCTCGGTGGCGGTCGGCAGTTGGTCCGGCGTCACCGACGGCACCGCGGATGCCTCGGACGCAGAGGCCGCGGAGCTCGCGGTCGGCGTCGGGGGCGGTGGAATCGACGGACCGGACGCCACGGTCGTGACGGACGGCCCCGACGCCGCCGCCGCGGTCTTGTCCGTCCCCGAGGACCGCATCGCCACCAGAGCCACGATGCCCACGAGGAGCAGCGCGGCGGCCGCCCCCGCGATGGCGACCGTCATCCCTCGCCGCGGCCCCGACATCGGCACTTCCAGCGCCGTCGAGCCGATCGTCTGCCCCGTGGGCGACGTCTCCGGCTCGGCTGGGGACAGCCGCAAGCCGACGCGCCCCGTGTCCGACCTCACGCTCGACTGCCCGGATTGGTCGGCATTCGAGCGCATCAAGGCCGCCGCCTTCTCTCGCTCCTCGGCTGCCTTGAGCCCGAAGGCGATGGCTTCTTTTCGCTTGTCGGCCCGGTCGCCCACCATCTCGTGGAGGAACGTCGCGATCGCCGACGTGCTCGTCGAGAGGTTGGCCTGGATGATCGCGTCCTCGAGCGCCTGCTGGAGGTCCGCGGCCGTGGCGTATCGATCGTTGGGGGACTGGGCGAGAGCCTTCTTGATCACGTCCCGCACCGGCGCGGGCACCGTCGGCGGCAGCGGCGCCGGCGGCCGCCCGCTCGTGATCATGAAGAGGATCTGGATCTCGTTGTTCGCATCGAACGGCGGCTTGCCCGAGATGAGGTGATAGAGCACCGCGCCCACGGCCCACACGTCGGCGCGCCTGTCGATGGGGCGGCCGAGCGCCTGCTCGGGCGCCATGTACTGCACCTTGCCCTTGAGGGTGTCGGCGTGCGTCTCGCCAGCGAGCCGGTCGCGCGCCTTGGCGATGCCGAAGTCGATGAGCTTCGCCACGCCACGCGTCGTGACGAGCACGTTCTGCGGCGAGACGTCGCGGTGCACGACGCCCATGGGCTGCCCCGCGTCGTCCTTCAGCTCGTGGGCCGCGTGCAGCCCGCCGCACACGTCGGCCATGATGCGCAGCAGGATCGCGAGCGGGATCTTGACGCCCTTCTTGCGTGCCGCGCGAGCGATCTTCGAGACCGCGTCGCCGTCCACGTACTCCATGACGAGGTACGTGACGCCGTGCTGCTCGCCGACGTCGAGGATCTGCGTGACGTGGGTGTGCTCGATGCGCGATGCGATCCGCGCCTCGTCGATGAACATGTTCTGGAAGCTCGGCTCCGCCGCGTACTTCGGGAGGATCGTCTTGATGGCGACGTACCTCTGGAACCCGTGCTTGCCCTGCTGCCGCGCGATCCACACGCTGGCCATCCCCCCCTCGGCGATGGGGCAGAGCAGCTCGTACCTGTCGAGCCGGTAGCCCGCGACGATGGGCGACGCGTTCGGCGGGGCGATGCTCACTCTGCCATTATCGCGCGCCTACCGTTCGGATGCGAGATCACGCACGAGCGTGGGGCCATGTAGGCAGCGTCAGTTCCAGTTGCTGCCCTCGACCACGGCGGGGCACCCCGTGCTGGTGACCTTGCACTCGAGGGCGCCGGTGCCGCCCTGGGAGGTGTCGTTGTAGCCCCAGCAGTAGTTGCCGGACGGCGACGTGCCGTTGACCGAGTAACACACCGTGTACGGCGGGCCTGGGGTGCAGTTATGGCCGGTGCAGCAGCCCCACTCGTCCGAGCAGCCGGCGGCGCTCCCGCCGATGGAGATGGCGTACGCAGTACACGCTTCGATGGCCGCGGCGTCCGAGCAGGCAGCGCCCGTGTAAAGGGCGTTGCAGTCGTAGAAGCTCTGACCGACTCCGTCCGAATGCGTGATCTGACAGGAGGCCCCGCAGCAAGCCGGCGTCTTGCACTCGCACCCGTCGGTGTCCGGTGCGGTGGCGTAGTTGCAGTCCGAGTCACCGGCGCTGCACGTGTACGAGCACGTACTGCCGTTGCACGTTGCCGACCCCGCGTTGGTCAGGTTGCACTTGTCGCCGCACGCGCTGCAGTTGCTCGTCGTGTTCAGCTGCGTGCAGGTGCCGCTGCACACGGTCTCGAGGCAGCTGCACACGCCGTTGCTGCAGTCGGGGCTCGGCTGCGAGCAAGGAGCGCAGTTCGCGCCCTTCGTGCCGCAAGACGTGGGTGACTGCCCCGAGTACGCCTCGCACGTGTTGCCGTTGCAGCAGCCGTTGGGGCACGAGGTCGCGTCGCAGACGCACTGTCCCGTTGCCTTGTTGCACTCCTGGCCCGCTGGACACATGGCGCACGTCGCGCCGTTCGACCCGCAGGACTGGTCCGACTCGCTGGACAGTTGCTCGCACGTGTTGCCGTTGCAGCAGCCCGCGCAACTCCCGCCGCCGCCGCAGCTGCACACGCCACTCGTGCACGTGTCGCCGCTGCCGCACGGGGCGCACTGGGCGCCGCCGGTGCCACACTGCGTCGTCGGCGACTGGTTCGCGTAGAGCACGCACGTGTTGCCGTTGCAGCAACCGTTCGGGCAGGACGTCGCATCACAGACGCACTGGCCGCTGTTCTTGTTGCACTCCTGGGTCGCGGCACAGGGGGCGCAGGTTGCGCCCGACACACCGCAGGAGCCGTTGGACTCGGACGCATATGCCTCGCACGTCCCGCTGGCGCCGCCGGTGCAGCAGCCGCTCGGGCAGGTGTTGGCGTCGCACGCGCAGACGCCTGTGGTCAGATCGCACAGGTTGTTCGCGCACGGGCCGCACGCGGCGCCGCCCTTGCCGCACTGCGAGCCCGTCTGCGACGCGAACTGCACGCACACGTTGCCGTTGCAGCATCCGTTCGGGCACGAATTGGCGTCGCATACGCACGCGCCCGTGCTGAGGTTGCACTCCTGGCCCATCGAGCACGGTGCGCAGGCCGCCCCCGCCGCGCCGCAGGAGTTGTACGACTCGGATCCGTAGAGCACGCACGTGTTGCCGTTGCAGCACCCCATCGGGCACGAGTTCGCGTCGCAGACGCACTGCCCCTGGCTGCATTCCTGATTCGCGGCGCACGGTGCGCATGCAGCTCCGCCCTTGCCGCACGACGTGACCGACTCGCCCGTGAACGGCTCGCAGGTCGTGCCGTTGCAGCAGCCGGTGCACGAGGTCGTGCCTCCGCAGGAGCACACGCCTGCCGTGCACGAGTCTCCGGAGCCGCAAGCGGCGCACGCGACGCCGCCGACGCCGCACTGCGTGGCGGACTGCGAAGACTGCGCGACGCACGCGTTTCCGTTGCAGCATCCCGTCGGGCACGAGGTCGCGTCACAGACGCACTTGCCCGTCATCGTGTCGCACTCCTGCCCCGTGCCGCACGCGCTGCACGCCGCGCCGCCAGTGCCACACGACGTGTTCGTCTCGGACGCGAACATCTCGCAGACGCTGCCGTTGCAGCAACCTCGCGGACACGTGGACGCGTTGCAGCTCCCGGTCCCGACGTCGGGCATGTTCACGTCGTTGCCGCCGCCGTTGCCGTCCGCGGGACCGTCGGTCGTAGGCACCGAGCTGTCGGTGGTGCCGTCGCTGCCGCCATCCGCGCCTTCTTCGGTCGCGTCGGCGCTCGCGTCGCATCCACCGGTGCATGTCCCCTCGGAGAAGGAGCCCAGGCCCTCGATGACGCCACAGCCAGCTGTGGCCCCGGCGAAAAGGAGCCCGACAATCGCCCAGAAGCGGCGCACGCTAGAAGAATACGAGAATCCAAACGGATTCACCAGTAACCGAGCTCTCGCGTCCGGGGCCCGCGTACGGGATAATGGGGGGGTGAGCACCCCGCGGGGCGAGTCGGTCCCGTCCATCCCCGGCGCCTCCCTCGCCGGGGGGGCGCCGTCCCACCTGACGCCCGGGTACCGGCTCGATCGCTACGAGCTTCTCTGCCCCATCGCCGAAGGAGGCATGGCGAGCGTCTGGATCGCTCGGCAGACGGGCAAGCACGGCTTCCGCAAGCTCGTGGCCATCAAGACGATTCTCCCGAGGTTCGCTGCGGAGCCCAAATTCCAGCAGATGTTCATCGACGAGGCGCGCATCGCGTCGCGGATCGAGCACGTCAACGTGACGCAGATCCTCGACGTGGGTGAACAGCACGGCATCACCTACCTCGTCATGGAGTACGTCGACGGCGACGCCCTCTCGAAGATGAGCCGTGCCGCGCAGAAGAAGAACATGCCGATCCCGCTCGGCGTGCTCCTGCGCATCCTGGCCGACACCTGCGCGGGCCTTCACGCGTCGCACGAGCTCAAGGACGAAGCCGGGGTGTCGCTCGGCGTCATCCACCGCGACGTCTCGCCGCAGAACGTGCTCGTGACGACCAAGGGCGTCGCGAAGCTCATCGACTTCGGGATCGCCAAGGCGCGCGACCGTCTCGGCGAAGACACGAAGACCGACCAGGTCAAGGGCAAGGTCGCGTACATGGCGCCCGAGCAGGCGCTCGGCCGTTCGATGGACCGGCGCGCCGACGTGTGGTCCGTGGGCGCGGTGCTCTACCAACTCCTCGCGGGCAAGGCGCCCTACGAGGGGGAGAGCGAGATCCAGACGCTCCTGTCGATGTCGAGCGGGCGGCCGCCGCCGCCGCTGCCGCCGAGCGTGCCCGCGCCGATCGCGGCGATCGTGCGCCGGACGCTGTCGCACTCGCCCGACGCGCGATACGCGAACGCCGCGGAGCTTCAGGACGCCATCGAGAAGGCGATGGTCGAGGGGGGCCTCATCACCACGGCGACGCAAGTGGCCGCGTTCATGGCGGACCTGATGGGCGACCGCGCCGAGAAGCGCCGGGAGTCGATTGCCCTCGGTCTGAAGGCGGCCGACGAGCGCGAGAAGCTCGCCGACATCATGCAGCGCAACGCCGACACGCCCGGCGCGGGATCCGACTCGGGGGTGGGCACGCCGTCGGCCGCGGGCGCGCGCATCGTCACGGCCTCGGGTGTCGCGCCCGAGTCGCAGAAGTCGGGCAGCGGGCAGACGCTCGGTGGCTCCGCAGCGATGGCGGTGCCCACCGTCGAGCCGTCGTCCGCCCCTGCGGAGGCGCGGTCCGGGCGGGGCAGGACGTTCGCGGTCGTCGCCGGGATAGCCGTGGTGGCGATGGCCGTCGCGATCGCGGTCGTGGCGACCCGCAAGCCGGAGCCTGGGGCAGCTGCAACCGATCACGCGCCATCGGCGAGTGCACCCGCAGCGTCGACGACAGCCGTCCCCTCGGCGAGCGCGTCCTCGGCGACGGCCGCCGTCGATGCAGCGCCTTCCTCGTCGGCTGCGGCGACCGCAGGACCGCCAGCTCGCCCCGCAGTGCGCTGGGTGTCGCCGCCGCCCGCAGCGACGCCCAAGCCCACCCCAACGCCCGCGCCGACCGGCAAAACGAGGGACAACTATGGCTTCTAGGATGCGCTGGACCGCTGCCGCAGCGAGCCTCGTCGTGTGCGCCCTCGCCGTCGCGACACCCGCGCGCGCCCAGGCCATTCCGTCTGCCGCCGATCGCGAGACCGCGCGCTCCCTCATGGAGCAGGGCCACGGGCTCTACGACAACAAGGACTACAAGGAGGCGCTCAAGCGGTTCAAGGCCGCCAACGACATCATGCACGTCCCGAGCACGGCGCTCTGGACGGCCAAGGCGCAGATGCAGCTCGGGCAGCTCGTGGAGGCGCGCGACACGATCGCCGCCATGCGCCGGATGCCCGAGCAGCCGAACGACCCGAAGCCCTTCAAGGACGCGCGCAAGGAGGCGACCGACCTCGACGACGCGCTGGCGGCGCGCGTGGCCGCGGTCACCATCGTCCTCAAGGGCGCCCCGCCGGGCAACGGCGCCACGCTGACGATCGACGACGTCGAGGTGCCCGCGACCGCCGTGGGGCTGCCGCGCGCCGTGGACGCCGGCCATCACGTCGTGGCGGTCAAGTCGCCGACGGCGCAGGGGCAGGCGGAGGTCGACGTCAAGGAGGGCGAGCAGAAGCAGCTCGAGGTGAGCCTCGAGGCCATCGCCGCACCCGCGCCGCCTCCCAGCGCGACGACGGAACAATCGGCCCCCGCGCAGCCGGAGGAGCCGTCGGCGCCGGTGCGATCGCATTCGCCCACGGTGCTCACGTGGATCGGCATCGGCCTCGCCGGAGCGGGCGCAATCGCCGGCACCGTCACGGGGGTCATGTCGATGCAGAAGACGTCGACGCTGAACGGCAACTGCGCCAACAAGACGTGCGGCCCTTCCGATTACTCCACCATCGACTCGGCCAACACGCTGGCAGTCGTGTCCGACATCGGCTTCGGCGTGGCCGGCGCAGGGGCCGTGCTCGCCGTCGTCACCCTGCTCGTCGGCCACGAGGAGGCGCCCACGGGGTCGGCGCCCGCCGAGGAACCGCCGGCGCCGTCGGGTGAACAGTCGCGCGTCCACCTCGTGCCCTGGATCAGCCTGGGCACAGCCGGGGTCACAGGGACCTTCTAGCGTGCTACAAAGGCCGCGCCGTGCGGCCTTGGCTTTCTTCGATCCTCATCGCAATCGTGGCTGTCGGGTGTAGCTCGACGGACTCGGGAACCATTCAGCTCGTCACCGGGGCGGAGACCGACGTGTTCTCGGCATCCCCGCAGCCGAAGACGCTGAAGGTGATCGCGCTCGACTCGAACAACAACGCGACGACCATCGCCACGGCGTCGCTCCCGACCGACTCGATCGACCTCGGTCAGCAGGACGAGGACAACGTCGCGACCCTCGCTGTCGAGGGCCTGGATGCGAACAACAACCAGGTCGTCTTCGGCGCGTCGCTGCCCGTCCAGTACGGCGCCATCGCCGGGGCGACGCTGCCCGTCTTCGTCCAGCGCACCAACGAGTTCGCGCGCCTGCCGAGCCCTCCGAACGACGCGCGCCTCAACCCCATGCTCGCCGTCATCGGCGAACGCTTCCTCGTCATCGGCGCCGGTGGCGGCCCGAGCGACCCGCTCTCGACGCAGATCTACGACTTCGCGTCGCTCTCGCCGCTCGATTCGCCGCCGTCGCTACCGCGCGTCCCGCTCTCGATGCCGGTGGTCGGCACCGTGGCGCTCCTCATCGACGGCGGTGGCGGCACCTATTACGACTTCTCGCAGGGCACCGGCGGGGACACGACGCCTCCGACCGGATACGCCTTCGGCGACGTGGCGGGCGGCCAGGTCGTGTACGACACGACCGACGCGTACGTGTACGTCGTCGGCGGCACGCGCACGAGCGGCGCGCCGACGGCCGCGGTGCTCCAGATCGACACGAACGACTCGAGCAACACCAACTACCCCACGGGCAACCTGCACTGGCTGTCGCTCACCGCGCCGCGCCTCGGGGCGTCGGCGGCTTACGTGAGCGGCCGCGGGCTCGTCGTGACCGGCGGAAGCACCACGGCGGCCGGCGTCGAGATCATCGGCAAGACCGACACGACGGGGTCGGCCCTCCCCTTCCCGCCCGACCCGTCCGTCGGCGCGAGCGTCTCCGGCTTCGCGAACGACGCGTCGCACGTGCTCGTCGCGGGCGGCCTCACGCCCACCGGCGGAGACGCTGGCGTGCGCAAGCTCGACCTCGGGTGCGGCTCCAACTGCGGCACGATGGGAACCGAGAGCTGGGGCTCGCTCTCCCCCGCCATCGGAGACTCGTCGACCTTCGTCCTCCCCGGTGACACGAGCGCCCTCGTCATCGGCAACGAGCTGCACGGCGGCGCCACGCACGCGTACGTCGTGGACTCGTCCCAGAAGAACCCCGAGGTGAAGACGAAGGTCGCTCACTCCGCGGCCCGCGCGATGCTGTCGCCGACGGGCACGGTGCTGCTCTTCGGCGGCGCCACCGAGATCGAGTCGTTCACGACCCCGCAGAATCTCTAGAGCTTCGAGATCGGCAGCGCGCGGTACGAGAACACCGCCGGCGTGGTGAACTGCAGCGACCACACGGGCTGCCCACCCACGATCTCGCTCACCGACGGAAGCAGGTCCATCGTGAACCACCCGCCCCAGCCGATGACGTAGCGCGAGGTGCCCGTCGGCACGACCGAGCCCATGAAGCCGGTGGCCGCCTGCGCCGCCGGCTTCTCGTAGACGACGTCGAAGTTGAGGACCTTGTGGTTCGCCTGGTCGAGCGTGAGCTGCAGCGCGCGCGACTGGTGCAGCCCGTTGCCGTTGTCGAACACGGTCATCGTGCCGTCCGGGTGCATGCGCGCGTGGTGCTGGTGCGAGAAGACCTGTTCCGCCTGAAGACCGAACTGGTCCTCCTTGCCACCGAGCGTCCAGATGGTCTGGGCCGTCTTGCGGTCCACCTTCACGATCGCGTTGGCGTGGCGGAAGGAGAAGACGAAGTTGCCGTCGGTCGGGTCGATGTCGATCGAGTTGAGGTGCAGGTAATCCGAGATCGCCGACGAGGCGAACTTGCAGTTGGTCGGGTCGTTGCAATCCGCGTAGAGCGACCAGTCGTTCGCGCTGTCCCACTCGAAGACCACCTGTCCGTGGTCGATCTCCTGCACGAGGCAGCTCATGACCGGAGCGTTGTCGCTCCACGCAGGGTTGAAGACGTGCATGTCGATCGTGCGCTGCAGGTACGTCTCGACGACGTAGTGCTGGTCGCCGAGCACCATGAAGTCGTGCGCCTCGGCCGGCAGCGGGCCGTGTTCCGCGTGCGCGAGCATCTGCACCTGCGCGATGTCGTGGAACTGCGAATCGAAGACGTGCGCCGCGCCGAGCGTCCACCCCGAGGGGTTCGCCGTTCCGATGACCGCCGAGTAGACGTTGCCTGTCGAAAGCACGTGCTGCTGCAGGTCCTCGACGGACTCCTGCTGGTAGGTCCGGTACCAGAGCGGCGCGCCCGAGCGGTCGATGACGAGCAGATACGTGAAGCCCGGGGCCAGAAGGATGTCCTCGTTCCCCGCCTGCGCCGTCGTCGTGACGGTGTACGCGGGCATGTCGGTCGGCACGTAGTTGACCTTGTACGTGAGCGTCGTCTCGCCCGACGTGACGACCACGCTGATGTCCTCACGCGGGGTCAGCGTCAGAGTCGTCGCGGCTCCGCTCTTGGCGGCGGCGCCCTGGATGGTGACCGTGGCGTTCGGGTCGTTCGTCGTCGCCGTGACCTGGATCGGCTCGAGGCTGGTGAGCGACGTGATGTTGTAGTCCGAGTTGCTCGACGTGAACTCGGGGACGAGCGAGCCGGTGGAAACGACGAGCGAGCGGAGCGTCGCGTCCCCCGAGCCCTGCGGAGCGGAGCCGCTGCCCTCGGGAGGTCCGGGAAGCGGGACCTGCGACGCAGACGAGCAACCCGTGGCGGCGAGAACGGCGAACGACGCGATGACGTTGCGAGAGATACCCATAGGCCCCTACCGAAGTGCGGCAGCGTAGCACTCGGTTTGTCCGGTGCAGGTCGGGGCCCGTATGATTCCAGTGTGGATAAGAAGATGCTGCAGACGCAGTTTTCGGTGCAGGCGACCGACCTGGCCGAGAGCTTCCGCAGCACGGTGGGACGGCTGCGGGTCGGCCCCTACGCGTATGCGCCCGACATGACGGCGCCCGAGGGGCCGTCGACGGGGGGCGGCGTGCAGGCGATGCAGCACCTGCGCCTCGTGCCGCCGCAGACCAACATGCCCACCCTCGTCGTTGGGCACGTCAACCCGCGCGAGCGGGTGGCGCAACTCAGGACGCTCGAGCACGTGGACGCCATCTGCCGGGAGCGGTTCAAGCTGGGCGCCCCGCTCGACGCAGCGCAGTACCAGACGTTCCTGCAGTCGGCGCAGGGCTTCCTCGCGGCATGCGGGATGCGTGTGACGTTCGAGACTCCCCCCTCGGACCTGCTGGAGAAAGCCGCCGGCGCGGCGAACGCGCCCTCGATGGCGCCGCCCAAGAGCAACTCGGGCGTCGTGGTCGGCGTCCTGGGCGCGCTGCTGCTGCTCGCGATCCTGGGCGGCGCGATCGCCTGGTTCGCGCTCAAGAAGTGACGACGGCGTCCGCGAGCGGCGCGACGGCGCGCGCACCCGGCCAGACGACGCTGCGCACGACGAAGCCGGAGCCGCTCACGACCGCGCCGGCGCCGACGACCGAAGCGTCGAGGACGGCCCCCGAGTCGACCTGAGCGCCGGGGCCGACCCATCGCTCGAGCCCGCGCTCACGCAGCCACGCGACGTTCGCGGCGAGGTAGGTCGGGACGGTCCCGATGTCCTGCCACGGCGCGTCGAAGAGCACGGCGCGCACTTCCTCGCCGCGCGCCAACGCCGGGACCAGGACGTCCTCGACGAGCCCACCCGACGCGGGCAGACGCTCGCGCAGGCGCCGCCCCAGCACGTGGATGCCGAGGAAGTCGCCCCCGGTGGCCTCGGCGCCGAAGCGGTCCTGACGCAGCCGCACCACGCGACCCTGCGCGTCGACACCGACCGGACCGCGCCCCGCCGGCAGCGGCTGCACGAGCAGCGTCGCCTCGGACGGCGCCTCGTGCGCCGCGACCAGCGACGCGACGTCGACGTCGGCCAGGATGTCGCCGTTCCACACGAGCACGTCGCCCTCACCAAGCAGCGGAGCGGCGTGCGCGATGCCGCCGGCGGTGCCGAGGAGCTCCGTCTCCTCCGAGAGCGCCACGCCCCCGCCCGCGCCGAGCCCCTCGACGAACGCCCGCACCTGCGCGGCGTGATGGTGCGCGTTGACCACGATGCGTGTCGCGCCAGCCCCGCGCAGCCGATCGAGCACGTGCGCGAGCGCGGGGCGGTCGCCCACGGGGACCAGCGGCTTCGCGCGGTGCTCGGTCAGCGGACGCAGACGCGTCCCCAGGCCCGCGGCGAGCACCATGACCGGCAGCATTGCGCCGGTGTGTCTACAGCGCGCTCACGGATTGCGCACGCAGTTGTACGTCAGCGTGATGGTCGGGCCCATGTCGACGATCTCGAAGTCGGTGGGCTTGATGCCGAAGAGCATGTGCGTGTCGAAGTTGAGGCTCGCCCACTTGTTCGTCGTGAACTGATCGTTCTGCACCATCAGCGGCACGTTGCCGCCGTCCGAGAGGAACATGCCGTACTTCTGCAGCGCCTTCGCGATCACCTGCGCCGCGCCAGTGGGCAGCGACGAGACGGGGTAGCTCGCGCGCAGGCGCATGCGCACGCCGTACGGCGGCATGTTCGCGCCGCCGGAGGGACCGCCCGCGTGCGACGCCGGGTGCACGTAGACGCCGGCGCGGATCTCCGGGTTGGGAAGCGCGAAGCGGATGGCGTGCGTCACCGCGCCGGAGGCCACCTCGTCGGCGTCCGGCAGCATCGCCGACATCGGGAAGCCGGCGGCGTCGGCGGAGGTGCACTGATCGCCGCGCAGGTTGTCCGGGTACGTCTTGGAGAGATCCCAGAGCACTCCGCAGCCGCCGACGATGCCGGAGCCCATCGAGGTCGCCTGGTAGATCTCGTAGAGCGTGTGCGTCGGCGGATACGCGATGAGCAGGTGGCAGTCGTTGTTGGCGACGTCGCACGTGTAGTTCGTCTGCCCCTCGATCGCGCCGCCCGCGGGCAGCGGCAGCATCGTGAAGGTGTCGCAGTCGGGCGTGGTGTATCCGCTCGCCTGGTAGAAGGGCGCCATCGGCGTCGACGCGTCCGCGTGGAGGACGACGAGGCTGTTGTCGATCTGGAAGTTGTCGCTCGTGCCCCAACCGCCAGCCGCCTCGAGAGCGGCCGTGATGGTCGCCGAGTTGGGATCCACCGGATCGCACGAGACGTCCTTGGCCCACACGTTGGGCGCCGTGAAGATGCCGGCGCCATACGGGCCGCACGCGCCGCCGTCGCCGCCGCTGGAAGACGAGGTGCCCGAGGAGCTGCCCGACGAGGAGGCGCTGCCCGAGGACGAGGAGCTGCCGCCGGAGGAGCCGCCGGACGACGAGGAGGAACCCCCGCTCGACGAGCCACCCGATGACCCGCCGCTGCCGCTGCTGGCGGCGTCGTCCCCGGTCATCTGGCCCGAGTTCGTCGTCCCCTGACTCCCCGACCCGCACGCGGCCGCAACCGCAACGCACGCGAGAGCCGACGCTGTCCGCAGCCTCATGAAAATCCACGCTACCGCCCTGCCTGCAACGGGTCGATGTAGGTAGACGACTTGAATACGAGGGGCGGCGACCGCGTCCCACCTTGAAAGAATCGACCCACCCGGGACGAATCGAGAAAGAATGGTGGCCCCATGATGCTCGCGCGCACGTTCATGCCGGCGCTCGCGTTCGTCGCTGCAGCGACGCTCTTCCCGCGCACCGCGCACGCGCAGGACACGTCGGCGCCGCCGCCCCCGCCGGCTCCCGCCGCCTCTGCTGCTCCCGCTGCCGCTCCCGGAGAGCAAGCGCAGGACGACAGCTCCACGCTGCGCGTCTGCAATGGCCTGCATCGCGACAAGTCGCGCGATCGCGAGACGACGACGGGGCTCTCGATCGGCTGCCCCGAGGCGGTGGGCCTCCGCGGCAGCGAGGCGCACGTCATCGGCGCGACCGCCAGCGAGGGCGCTGGCCTCATGTTCTACGCCGGAGGCGAGGAGTTCGGGCACCGGGACCGCTACTGGAGCTCGCGCGACACGTATGACCTCGCGCTCGGCGGCGGCGCGGCGGGCCTCGAGGGCATGCTCTCCGGCTCGCTCGCGTACGGCTTCCGTGCGCCCGTGTTGCCCGACGAGGGCCCGGTCATCCGCGCCGCCGCGTCCGGGTACATCATGGGCGACGACGCGTTCTACGCGTCGCTGCTGGAGCTGCCGCAGGTGCAGCTCGGGTGGCAGTGGTCGCGCGGGCACGCCGTCATCGAGCTCGCCGCGACGACGGGGGTCGTCCTCACCGGCCGCTTCCGCGCCGGGGACGCCGAGACGCGCCAGATGGGCCACGGCTTCGCCTTCGGCGGTCACGCGTCGCTCCAGGTCCCGTGGGTGCGCCTGTCCGTCGAGGCCGAGCAGCTCCCCTCGTACGACTCGCTGTCGGCGCCCGTGGACGTCGCGCGCGGCACCCTCTGCGCCGTCGCCTACCCCATGGCCATCTGCGCCGACGCGCGCGCCGAGCAGACGCGCGCCATCGTCGGCACCAGCGAACCGATCGTGACCGCGGCGTACGCGGGCATCACCCTGGGCTTCACCGGCAGCAACTGAGCCGCCGGGCGCGGCTCACGCGCGCCGCCAGGGAACGAGGCGACCGACGCGTGCGCGGTAACGGCGGTACTCGTCGCCGAGATGACGCGCGAGCTCGCGCTCTTCGAGGGTCACCCCGACGAGCACGTAGACGCTCATGCCTGCGGCGAAGACGAGATGCCCAACGCTCATCGTCGGCGTCGCCCAGAACCAGAGCAGGATGCCGAGCATCATGGGGTGGCGCACGTAGCGGTACAGGCTGCGCTCCTGGAACGGGACGGGCGCGTACGGGCGCCCGCGAGCGTGAAGCCACACTTGCCGCAGCCCGAACAGGTCGAAGTGGTCGGTGAGGTACGTCGAGTAGACGACGAGCAAGACCCCGACAGCCGAGAGTGCCCACAGGGCGCTTCGGGCGAAGCTGGATTCGACATCCCAGACGCTCGCGGGCATCGGGCGCCACTGCCAGAGCAGCAGCCCGAGCGTGAGGTCCGTGACGAGAACGAAAGTGCTGCGCTCCGCGGCAGCAGGCAGCACGCGCACCAGCCGCTCCTTGAACCACCCGCGAGCCATCACGCTGTGCGACACGCCGAAGAGTGCGATGAGCGCCAGGTCGACCGAAAGCGCCGGGCCGATGCCCTCCTGCGCCCCGGCGTCGATCCCGCGGACGACGCCGACATTGGCGACGAAGGCCACGGCTGCAGCGAAGATCCCGAGGAACCCGAGGTACGTCACGACGCCGTATGCGAGAACGAGCACGCGCGACATTCGCTACCTCACTCGGCGGGCGCATCACGGCCGGCACCGGCCTCGAGCAGCGCGGGAAGCACTGGCGGCGGCGGAACCTCCGGCACGGGCCACGACGTCGTTTCCTCACTCGGCAGGCCCGGATTGATCTGCGTAGTGGTAGTGGTGACGAACACCGGTCCGCTGCTCGACCCGCAGGCGACGAGCAGAAGCACGAGAAGCGGGATCAGCTCGCGGCGCATCGCCCGCCATTGTCTCACGACGGACGTCGGGCGATGCCGTAGATGACGTTGGTCTGGACGGCGTCCACTGCGTTCGCGCGAGCGAAGCCGACGTTCCGGTCGTACACGCGCGCCCTCGCGTCGTCCCTCATGCGATCGATGGCCCAGCGAAAGCCCGAGCCGAGCGCGATGGTCCACCAGTCCTCGGGGCGCGCGAGGCGCTGCTGCCCATTCTCGGCGACGACCCGGATGTCGGCCCCTCCGCCGTCGGCGAGGAGGGCGTGCACTGCGTCGGGCGTCGTGATGCGGTCCCACGGGTTGAAGGCGTTCACGAGGTCGGGGCATGCCTCGCCGAGGCTCGCCTTCCACACGGCGTGCATCGGCTCGAAGATGTCGGGGCCCCACGTGGTCACGGCGATCGCGCCGCCGGGCTTCGTCATCCGCAGCAGCTCCCGCACCTGCTTCTCCATGTCCGGGACGAAGAAGATGCCGAAGACGATGACGACGGCGTCGAACGCGCCGTCCGGGAATCCGAGGGCGGTCATGTCGCCGACGCGGAAGTCCACGTTGCGCAAGCTACGCGCAGCGGCTTTGGCGCGGCCTCGCTCCAGGAGGCGCTCGGCGAGATCGACGGCGACGACCGAGCCGCCAGGTCCCACGGCCTCGGCGGCGGGAAGGGCGGATGCGCCGGTGCCGCAGCACACGTCGAGCACCGCCTGACCGGGACGCACCGCCAGCCGCTCAACGGTCCGTCGCCCGTACACGTCCCAGAACGCGAGCGCCGCATCGTCGAAGTGGTCGGCCGCAGCGTCGTACGTGGCGCGCGCCTTTGCCTTGGCTGCAGCAAGAGGGTCGTCGGACACGGTCCGAGGGTACACCCTCACTGGACGAAGCCGGTCAGGTCACCACACTTCGCAGCGCTTCGCCGGCGCCATCTGGCTGCCCTCCTTGCACGCGAAGACGCGCGCGAAGTCGGGGGTATTCGAGAGCACGCCGTCCACCCGGTACTGCGGCGGCGAGTGCGGGTCGGTCGAAACCATCGTGTGCAGCGCCTCGGGTCGCAAGTTGCGGCACCAGGCCTGCGCGTAGCCGATGAAGAACTGCTTCTCCTCGGGCACGGCGAACGGAGTCGGGTCGATCTGCTCGGCGCGCGCCGCCTGGAACGCCCGCCACGCGAGCTTCATCCCGCCGAGGTCCGCGATGTTCTCCCCCGCTGTCAGCTTGCCGTTGACGTGCACGCCGTCCAGCACCGTGTACGCCCCGTACTGGTCGCGCAGACAATCGGCGCGCGACTCGAACGCCGCCGCGATCGACGACGTCCACCAGTCGCGGTTGTTGCCCGCCGCGTCGAACTTGCGTCCCTCGTCGTCGAAGCCGTGCGTGATCTCGTGGCCCATGATGGTGGCGATCGCGCCGTACTCGATCGCGCGCGTCGCGTGCCCGCCGAAGAACGGCGGCTGCAGGATGCCCGTGAAGAACGTGATGTCGTTCTGCGACGCGCGGTAGTACGCGTCCACCGTCGACGGCGGCAGCTCCCACTCGGTGCGATCGACCGGCTTGCCGAGCTTCGCGAGCTGGCGGTGCGCCTCGAAGACCGTGGCGCCCGCCACGGCGTCGAGGTACGAGCCGCCGCCGAAGTCGAGCGCGTCGTAGTTGCGCCAGTGATCCGGGTACCCGATCTTCGGCGTGATCGCCGTGACCTTCTGGAGCGCCGCGGCTTTCGTCGCGTCGTCCATCCACGCGAGCTGCCCGATGTTGTCGCGCATCGCGTCGAGCACGCGCATCACCATGCCCTTTGCACGCACCTTGCCGACGTCGCCGAGCACGTCGCGCACGAAGGGGACGTCGAGCGCTTCGCCCATGTCGTGGTCGATCTCGCGCACGCAGCGCTTCCAGCGGGGCGCGAGCTCCTTGGCGCCCCCGAGCGTCTGCTGGTAGTGGAAGTCCTCGTCGACGAACTTCGCGCCCAACGCGCGTGCCGTCGTGTGCAGCACCCACCAGCGCAGGTAGGCGCGCACGTCGGCCATCGGGGTCTTGCCGACGAGCTTCGCCGCGACCTTCACGAAGTCGGGCTGCGCGACGTTGAGCCCCTGCAGCTCCGGCGCGCCGAGCGCGGCGAGGTACTCCTTCCACGCGAAGCCGGGCGCCTCGGCCTCGAGCCAGGCGCGGTCGACCCAGTGGTACTGGTTGGTCGGATCGCGCAGGTCCACGTTCTTCACGGACGCCGCCGCGAGCTTCGTCTCGAACGCGAGCACCGTGGCGGCGTCCTTCTTCGCGCGCGCCGGGGTCTCGCCGGACAGCTCGAGCATCGCCGCGACGTGCCGCTCGTAGGCCTCGCGCACCTCCTTCTTGTGCGGGTCGGGCTTGGCGGCGTCGTCGAAGTAGTAGTCGCGGTCGGGCAGGCCGAGACCGGACTGCCACAGCGTGAAGTCCTCCTTGGTGGCGTCCTTGTAGTCGGGCGTCACGCCCCAGCCGAGCAGCGGCGCGCCATCGGGCGAGGCCGTGCCGAGCGTCGAGACGTGCGCCACCTCGCGCGCGAGCGCCTTCGCGTCCTTCACGGCATCGACGCGAGCGAGCTCGCGGTCGAGCGAGGCGCGGTCCTCGGCGCGCTTCTCGTCCATGCACACCGTGTAGTAGTCGCCGAGCTTGCGGGCGTACGGATCGTTGCCGCCCTGACCGGCCGCGTCGTGCTCGAGGATCGTGCGCAGGGCGACGAGGTTCTGCTCGTAGAGCGCGCTGCCGCGGCCGAGCGTGGCGCGATCGGGCGGGATGGGGTGCGCAGCGAGCCATCCTCCGCACGCGTAGGAGTAGAAGTCGTCGCAGGGGTCGACCTTCGGGTCGAGCGAGTCCGTCTCGATGCTCGGCAGCTGCGACTCCGCCGACGGCGCGGAGGACGCAGCGGACGGGGGCGGCGCGGTGGGCGTCGGCGCGGGCGGAGGCGGCGTTTCGGCGCAGGCGAGCAGGGCGGCGGTGGCGACGAGGGGGGCCAGGGCGACTACGGTTCGCACCGCTCCGGTTTACCAGCTCCGGCGCGCTTCATGAATGCGCGCGGAGCGTCTCATGCGCTGGTGGCGGCTCGCGCAGCTCGCGGCCCTTGCCGCGGCCGGTCTCGCGGCCGGCTGCTCGGCGGCCAACTCGGTCGCCGCCGACGCCGACGCAGGCGACGAAGGCGGCGGCGCCGCAGACGACGCGCCCCCCGATGCGCTGGACGCGACCACACCGGACGCAACCATCGGCGCGTCCGACGCGAGCGACGCACGCGAATCCGACGCGTGGACGAATGACGCGACCGCGTCGGACGACGCAACCGGCGAGCACGACGTCCACGCTCCTCCGATCGACGCCGGGCCCCCGCCCGACTGCGGCGTCTTCGGCGACGCGAGCGAGCCGCTCGACCTCGCGTGCACCGGGCTCTACTCGGACTGGCCGTCGCGCACCGTGGCGCACGACGCGCGCCCGTTCACGCCGGGCTACGTGCTCTGGAGCGACGGGGCCGAGAAGCAGCGCTGGATCCAGCTGCCGCCCGGGACGCAGATCGACACGTCCGACATGGACCAGTGGACCTTCCCCGTCGGCACCAAGGTGTGGAAGCAGTTCTCCCTCGGCGGCCAGCTCGTCGAGACGCGCTTCCTCTGGAAGCGCGCGCCACGCGACTGGCTCTACACCACCTACGCGTGGTCCAGCGACGGCGCGAGCGCCACCGAGCTCACGAGCGGCGAGCACGGGTGGAACGGCACGTCGTACGAGATCCCGGCGCAGTGGATGTGCCAGGACTGCCATGCGGGGCGCATCGACTTCGTCCTCGGCTTCGAGGCCGTGAGCCTCGCCGCCTCCGGCGCATCGGGGCTCACGCTGACCGAGCTGGTGAACGAGGGGCTCGTCACGCAGCCGCCGGCGACGCCCATCGTCGTGCCGGGCACGCCCACCGAGAGCGCCGCCCTCGGCTGGCTGCACGCCAACTGCGGCACGACGTGCCACAACGACACGAGCTGGGCCTGCGTGACGACCCTCTTCATGCGCCTCGAGGTCGGCAAGCTGGGGAGCGTGCAGGAGACCGACACCTGGAACACCGCCGTGGGTCAGCCGCTGGCGCTGCTGAACGACGGGTTCATGCCGCCGTGGCCGATGCTGCGCATCACCCCGGGCGACCCGATGCAAAGCTGCGTGTACTACCGGCCCTCGGTGCGCGACCCGGGGCCGGCGATGCCCAACCAGATGCCGCCGCTCGACACCCACATCGTGTCCGACGCCGGGATTGCCCTGGTCGCCGCGTGGATCGAGTCGATGCCCCTCGATGCGGGCCCGTCCCCGGGCGACGCATCGCCCGACGGGCCGTGACCCGCGTTTCTTGGTCCGTCCGACCCCGGCGTAGTAGGCATCTGTCCCATGCGCCCGTGGCTCGTCTTGCCGGTGGCCCTGGTGGCGCTCGCGCCGCTGGCCGCGGGCGGCTGCGGCACCGACGCGTACGGCGTCGGTGAGTGCAAGCAGATCGAGGAGGCGCGCTGCCGGGCGGCCGCGAAGTGCCCCGAGATCCCGCTCGGCAACGTGTACCACTCGAGCGGCACCGACGTGGACGCGTGCATCCGCTTCTACGACGTCGCGTGCCTGCACGGGCTCGAGGTGCCGGACCCGGGGGCCCCCTCGGTGAGCGCATGCGTGCAGGCCATCCAGGGCGTCGACGGCGGCGGCGCGAGCTGCACCATCGTCGAGCAGCCGTGGACCACGAAGGCGTGCTCCTGGCTCTCTCCGTCGAACATCCCCGAAGCGTCGACGCCCGAGGCGAGCCCCGACGCGACCGACGGGGCGACCGATGCGACCGACGGCGCCAGCAGCAACGAAGGCGGCGAGTAGGCTCGCCCTCACTCCTCCGGCGGCGGCGGCGGCTCGGTCCCGGGGTCGTTCTCCTGCTCCACCGCCTCCACCGGCACGCGCACGCGGTCTGCGTGCGTGCGGTGGTCCAGCTCGACGCGCCAGAACGACGGCGCGTCGCCGCTCTTGCACCCCAGGGTGAGCGACGGCGCGGCGAGCAGCTCGAAGTCGTACCCCGCCGGGTGCCGGCGCTCGCTCACGTGCCGGTGCCCGTGCATCACGAGCGTGGCTCCTATCTCGGCCAGCGTCTCGGCGAAGGCGCGCCCGTCGTCCAGGCGCATCCCGATCTCGGTCGGCGCGCGCTTTCCGACGCCCACGGGCAGCGGCACGACGTGGTGATGACAGAGCACCAGCCGGTGCCGCACGCTCTTCCACTCGCGCGTCTTCGCGAGCTCACGCAGCCACGCGAGCTGCTCGGGGCCGATGGCTCCGTTCTGCCGGAAGAACGCCCGCTGCTTGCGGGCGCACGAGTCGAGCCCCACGAACATCGCGTCGGCTTCCTCGACGAGCCGCTTCCACGCGCCGCACGGCTCGATGGCCAGCCCGGCGCGCGCCGCCATGGCACGCCACCGCTCGCGCTTGCTCTCGTGCGTGGGCCTCGGCCGCACGCTGCTGGCGATCGGGAAGAGGTAGAGGTCGTGGTTGCCGGGGATGGGGAAGAGCCGCCCGCGGTCGCGCCAGCGCGCGAAGGCCGACTCGACGAGCTCCCAGCCGTCGCCGTCGTCGGTGAGGTCCCCCGTGACGACGACCGCGTCCACGTTTTGCTCCGCGACGGCGCGCGCGGCACGAAGCGCCCGCAGGTTCGTGTTGTGTGGGGTGACCTCGAGCATCTGCGCGAGCGCCCCCTCCCCCGGCGCCCCGTCGATGAGCGTCCCGGCGCGTCGCGCCTCGAGGCGGCACGCCTTGGCGGCCGCGCGCTCGACCGGATCGAGCAGCCCGCCACTCTCGCGCACGCTGGGCACGCCGTGCCCGTAACCGTCGGGATCGACGAGGACGA
>Ga0335069_10003429_pt1 | contig 23954 bp, 18 predicted proteins | sample Lox_Sample_11_FD_206714 | JGI IMG/M metagenome (GOLD analysis project Ga0335069, IMG submission 206714) | Soil microbial communities from Loxahatchee National Wildlife Refuge, Florida, United States - Lox_Sample_1.1 | ecosystem: Environmental > Terrestrial > Soil > Wetlands | place: USA... | reverse complement strand
TGCGCGTGCCATGCGGGGCCCTCCGTGTCTCAGCGTTGGAGGAGCGTCTGCGCGCCCTTCTGGAACTCCTTCGCGCCCTCGGCGTCCTCGGCCAGGTCCGGCAGCTTCATGGGGACGGCGATCCCGCGCTCGCACGCCGGCCGCGCGCGCATGGTGTTCATCCACCGCTGCAGGTTGTCGAGCCCGTCGATCGGCACCCCCGACCACTTGTAGGTGCGCACCCACGACCAGTTGGCGATGTCGGCGATCGAGTAGTCGTCGGCCAGCCACTCGCTCTCGCCGAGCCGGTGGTCGAGCACCTCGAAGAGCCGGCGCGACTCGTTCTGGTAGCGCGCGATCGCGGCCGGGAGCTTCTCGGGGAAGTAGCGGAAGAAGACGTTCGCCTGTCCCATCATCGGCCCGACGCCGCCCATCTGGAACATGAGCCACTGGATGACGCGCGAGCGGCCCTTGCGGTCCGTCGGCATGAGTCGGCCGGTCTTCTCGGCGAGGTAGATGAGGATCGCGCCCGACTCGAACACCGCGAAGTTCCCCTCGTCGCGGTCGACGATGGTCGGGATGCGGCCGTTCGGGTTGAGCTTCAGGTACTCGGGGTTCTTCTGCTCGCCCGCCATCAGGTTGATGGCGTGCACCTCGTACGGCAGGCCCAGCTCCTCGAGGGCGATCGAGGCCTTCCAGCCGTTGGGGGTGGGCGCGGTATAGAGGTCGATCATGCCGCCGGTCCAACCACACTCGGCGGGGCGAGGGAAGGTGCCGCCGAGCGGGTCGGCGGCGGCCCCGCGACGACGCCGCTATTCGACCGGCGCCGGCGCCATGTCGGCGGGCGGCGGCTGTGCCTCTTCGTGGTGCCGGTGCACGGCGTACCAGATCACACCGCCGACCAGCATCAGCACGCCGGTCGTGATTCCGAGCCCGATGGCGACGTCCTCCCCCAACGCCCGCGCCCCGGAACCCCCGACGCCCTTCAGGTTCACGTGATACGCCCGCGCCTCGGCGCGCGGCGCGGCGACGGCCGCCAGCGCCGCCACCAGCAGCGACGCGATCGCCCGCCGACCATGGCGGGACCGGTGCATTTCCCGATTGCCGATCATCGTCTGACCCTCCGCCCACGTGGATGCGCCGACGCGCAGAGTGGGTGGCCTGCGCGTCGTCCGAGCCGTGCGTGCCGCACGCTCGACGTCCCGGAACCTTCGGATCGTCGTCGATGAGCGCGATGCCCGCGACCGGCGGGGAGGAATACCACGCCCCGGGTCGCGGAATCCGGGGCGTCAACACGACAGGGCGGCCCTGGTGACGTCGCGCGCCCCGGATTTGCGCTCCACCGGGACCCCCGCTATCGATTTCCGTCACTTATGGACGCAGGGATCGCCACCATCAACGACCAGGTGAAGGACGCCTCGGCCTTCGCGTACCGCCTCCGCGAGGAGATGGGCACCGTGATCGTCGGCCAGCGGTACCTGATCGACCGGCTCTTGGTCGGGCTGCTCGCGAACGGCCACGTGCTCCTCGAAGGCGTACCCGGGCTCGCGAAGACGCTCGCGGTGAAGACGCTGGCGCAGGCCGTCGACGCGAGCTTCCGACGCATCCAGTTCACGCCCGATCTCCTGCCCGCGGACCTGGTCGGCACCATGATCTACAACCCGCGCGACGGCTCGTTCACGACCAAGAAGGGGCCGATCTTCGCGCAGATCATCCTGGCCGACGAGATCAACCGCGCGCCCGCCAAGGTGCAGAGCGCGCTGCTCGAGGCGATGGCCGAGCACCAGGTGACGATCGGCGACGAGACCCACGCGCTGCCCGAGCCGTTCCTGGTGCTCGCGACCCAGAACCCGATCGAGCAGGAGGGCACGTACCCGCTGCCGGAAGCGCAGGTGGACCGCTTCATGTTGAAGCTCCGCATCGAGTACCCGACGCGCGAGGAGGAGCGGCAGATCCTCGACCGCATGGCGGTGACGACGGCGCCGGCGGCGATCAAGCCGGTCGCCACCACCGCGCAGATCCTCGCCGCGCGCACGCTCGTCGACCAGATCTACGTCGACGACAAGATCAAGGAGTACATCGTCAACGTCGTGTTCGCGACGCGACAGCCGGCGGCGTATCAGCTCGACCTGGCGCCGCTCATCGAGTACGGTGCGTCGCCGCGCGCGACGCTGGCGCTCACGCTCGCCGCCAAGGCGCACGCCTTCCTCCAGGGGCGCGGCTACGTGACGCCGCAGGACGTGAAGTCGATCGGCCCCGACGTGCTCCGCCACCGCGTGATCGTGACGTACGAGGCCGAGGCCGAGGAGGTCGACGCCGACGCCGTCGTGCAGCGCGTGTTCGACGGCGTCCCCGTCCCCTGAGCGGCGGCGCGGCGTCCCGGCATGCTCACGCGGGAGCAGCTCCTGACGGTGCGGAAGATCCAGATCCGCACCAGCCACCTGGTCAGCGACCTGTTCGCCGGCCAGTACCAGAGCGTCTTCAAGGGCCGCGGCATGGAGTTCGCCGAGGTCCGCCTCTACCAGCCCGGCGACGACGTCCGCACCATCGACTGGAACGTGACGGCGCGCACCGGCGTGCCGCACGTGAAGCGCTACGCCGAGGAGCGCGAGCTGACCGTGATGCTGCTGGTCGACGCCAGCGCGTCGACGCACTTCGGCAGCGTCACGACGCTCAAGAGCACGCTCGCCGCCGAGCTGTCGGCGGTGCTCGCGTTCTCCGCCATCACCAACAACGACAAGGTCGGGCTCGTCATCTTCAGCGACCGCATCGAGCTGGCGGTGCCGCCGCGCAAGGGGACGCGGCACGTGCTGCGCGTGATCCGCGAGGTGCTGTCGGTGAAGCCCGCCGGCCGCGGCACCGACATCCCGGCGGCGCTCGAGCACCTGTCGAAGGTGACGAAGCGTCGCTGCGTCGTCTTCCTGGTCTCGGACTTCCTCGATCCGCGCTACAAGCAGGCGCTGCGCGTCGCCGGCCGCCGCCACGACGTGATCGCGCTCGTGGTCGACGACCCGCGCGAGGGCGAGCTGCCGGCCGTCGGACTGGTCGAGCTGGAGGAGGCCGAGACCGGGCATCGCTACGTCGTCGACACCGGCGACGCGCGCGTGCGCGACGCGTTCGCGAAGCAGGCGGCGGCCGCGCGCGCCGAGCGCGACCGCACGCTGCGCGCGGCCGAGGTCGACGCGATCCCGATCCGCACCGACCGTCCCTACGCGGAGGCGTTGCTCCGCTTCTTCCGCATGCGCGAGCGGCGGGCGTCGACATGAGGGCGCTGGCGCTGCTCCTCCTGCTGGCCGGCCCCGCGCTCGGCGACGACCTCCCGCCGCCGGTCGTGGTGCACGCCGACGCCGAGCCCCGCACCGTGACCGTCGGCCAGCGCTTCCGGTACACCGTCGAGGTCAAGGTCGACGCCGGCTGGGAGGTGCGGTTCGCGCAGCCGACCGAGCGGCTCGGCGACTTCGACATCGTCGACTTCGGCGACGCGCCGGCGGTGCAGAAGGGCGCGTCGACGGTGGTGACGCGCTGGTTCACGCTGGTCGGCTGGGAGCCGGGCCATCATCTGATCCCGTCGCCGCCGATCCGCTACGGCCACAAGGGCGAGCAACCGACCGACGCCAAGGCCGACGACATCGGCGTGACGATCGACAGCCTGCTCGAGAAGACGCCCGCCGCCGCGGACATCCGCGACATTCGGGAGCCCGAGCCGGTGCCGATCGACTGGCGGCCGTACTGGCTGCTGGGCGGTGGCGTCGCTGCGCTGCTCGCGCTGGCGCTCGGCATCTGGAGCGCGCTCCGCCGCCGGGCGCGGCCGGCGCCCGTCGTGCCGCCCCGCCCGGCGCACGTGATCGCCGCCGAGGCGCTGGCGAGCCTCCAGGCGCGCGGCCTTGTCCAGCGCGGCGAGTTCAAGGAGTACTACTCCGCACTCAGCGACGTCGTCCGCACGTACCTCGAGCAGCGCTTCGAGCTGCGCGCCCCCGAGATGACCACCGAGGAGTTCCTGCTGACCACCGCGCGCGACGGCCGGCTCGCGCGCGCACACCGCCCGCTGCTCGCCGACTTCCTCACCGAATCCGACCTGGTCAAGTTCGCCCGCCATCTCCCGACGCTCGCCGACGCCGAGCGCGCCTTCCAGGCCGCACAGCGCTTCGTCGACGAGACCGCGGCGGCGGCGTCGCCGGAGGACCGTCGTGCGGCTGGCTAGCCCCTGGTTCCTGGCGTTGCTGGCGCTGCTGCCGCTCGTGCTGCCGCGCTGGCGGCGCGCCGACCGCCAGGCGGCGGTCCGCTTCCCGACGCTCGCGGTGCTGCGCGCGGTGGCGCCGGCGGGGGCGGCGCGCCGGCGCGTCGTGCTGGGGCTGCTGCGCGCGGCCGCGTTCGCGCTGCTCGTGATCGCGCTCGCGCGCCCGCAGATGGGCGCCGCGGAGACCAAGCTGCACCGCGAGGGCGTCGACGTCGTTTTGGCGGTCGACGTCTCGGGCAGCATGCTCGCCGAGGACTTCACGCTCGGCAAGGAGCGCGCGAGCCGCGTCGACGTGGTGAAGTCGGTCGTGAAGGAGTTCGTCGCGGCGCGGCCCGAGGACCGGATCGGGCTGGTGCTGTTCGCGGCGCGGGCCTACACGCAATGTCCGCTGACGCTCGACCACGGCTGGCTGCTCCAGAACCTGGACCGCGCCAAGGTCGGGATGATCGAGGACGGCACCGCGGTCGGCTCCGCGATCGCATCGGCGACCAACCGGCTCCGCGCGTCGACGGCGAAGGGCAAGTTCGTCGTGCTGCTCACCGACGGGCAGAGCAACGCCGGCCGCGTGACCCCGGAGACCGCGGCGGAGGCGGCGGCGACGCTCGGCATCAAGGTCTACACCGTCGGCGCGGGCACGCGCGGCATGGTGCCGTACCCTGCGCAGGACATGTTCGGCAACAAGGTCTACCGGCCGATGCAGGTCGACATCGACGAGGACACGCTGAAGCGCGTCGCGCAGAAGACCGGCGCACGCTACTTCCGTGCCACCGACACGCAGAGCCTGCGCGACATCTACGCCGAGATCGACCGCGCCGAGAAGACGCCCTTCGAGGCGCCGCAGTTCCTCGACTACCGCGAGCTGTACCCGTGGCTCGCCTGGCCCGCGCTCGTCCTCCTGCTGATGGAGGTCGGGTTGTCGGAGACGCTGCTCCGGAAGCTGCCGTGATCGAGTGGCGCGACCCCGTGAGCCTGGCGGCGCTGGCGCTCGTGCCGGCGCTGGCGGCGTTCCTGGTCTGGGCGCGGCGGAGACGCCGCCGCGACCTCGAGACGTTCGTCGCGGCCGGCCTGCTCCCGGTCGTGTCCCCCGACGTCGACCCGCGGCGGCGCACGACGCGCGCCGTGCTGCTGGTCGCGACCACGCTGCTGCTCGCGCTGACGCTCGGCGGTCCCATGTGGGGCTTCCACTGGGAGGAGGTCCACCGCGAGGGCCTCGACCTGGTGGTGGCGATCGACACGTCGCGCAGCATGCTCTCGACCGACGTGAAGCCGAACCGCCTCGCACGCGCCAAGCTCGCGGTGCAGGACCTGCTCGCGCGCATGCGCGGCGACCGCATCGCGCTGGTCGCGTTCGCCGGCAGCGCCTTCGTCCAGTGCCCGCTGACGCTCGACCACGCCGCCTTCCTCCAGAGCCTCGACGCGATCGAGGCCGGCATCATCCCGCGCGGCGGCACGTCGCTCTCGGCCGCGATCGACGCCAGCCTGGACGCGTTCGAGGGCCGGCAGGGCAACCACCAGGCGCTGGTGCTCATCACCGACGGCGAGGACCACGAGGGCGACGTGAAGGCCGCGACCAAGCGCGCGTCGGAGCGCGGGGTCGCGGTCTACACCGTCGGCATCGGGACGACGGAGGGCGAGCTGATCCCGACCGAGGCGGGCGGCTTCGTGAAGGACCGGAGCGGGCAGGTCGTCAAATCGAGGCTGGACGAGGAGACCTTGAAGCAGATCGCGGTCGACACCGGCGGCGTCTACCTGCACGCGGCCGGGGCGTCGATGGGACTCACGGAGCTGTACGACGACTACATCGCGAAGAAGGAGAAGCGCGAGCTGGCGAGCACGCTCGAGAAGCGCTTCGAGCAGCGCTTCCAGGTGCCGCTCGGGCTGGCGGTGCTCCTCCTGCTGGTCGAGCCGATGATCGGCGAGCGCCGCGCCGGGGCGGTGCGGCGTCGCCGGCCGTTCGGCCGCCGGGAGGAGACCGCGTGAGGCCCGATCGCCGTGCGGCGCTGCTCGTGCTCCTGCTCGCGTCGACACAGGTCGCGTGGCTCGATCCGCACGCGCGGGCGCGCGAGGGCAACCGCCTCTACGCCGCGGGCAAGTTCGACGACGCGGCCGCCAAGTACAACGAGGCGCTGGTCGACGACCCGGATTCGTCGCGGCTCCACTTCAACCTGGGCGACGCGCAGTATCGCCAGGGCAAGTTCGCCGAGGCGTTGAAGGCGTTCCAGCAGATCCCCACCACCGACGACGACAAGGCCCGCACGTCGCGCGTCGCGTACAACGCCGGCAACGCGCTCTACAAGCTCGGCGCCGCCGCCGAGGGCGGGAAGCCGCAGGAGGCGCTCCAGCACTGGGGCGAGGCGGTTGCCGCGTATCGTCGCGCGCTCGGCGCCGATCCGGAGAACGTCGACGCGAAGTTCAACCACGAGTTCGTGATGAAGAAGATCGCGGACCTGAGGAAGAAGCTCCAGGAGCAGCAGAAGCAGGACGAGCAGAAGAAGCAGGAGCAACAGCAGCAGAACCAGGATCAGCAGCAACAGCAGCAGAAGGATCAGCAGCAGGACCAGCAACAGGCGCAGGACAAGCCCCAGGACCAGCCGCAGGACGGCGAGAAGAAGCCCGACGAGCAGCAACAGCAGGCCGAGCAGCCGAAGCCGAACCAGCAGCAGCCGGAGCAGCAACCCGAGCAGCAGCAGGCGGCCCAGGAGCAGAAGCCCGACGGGCAGCAGGGCGCCGCGGCCGCCGCCGGTGAGAAGAAGCCCGGCGAGATGTCGCAGCAGGAGGCCACGGCCCTCCTCGACGGCGAGAAGAGCGACGAGGTGCGCCCCGACGAGGTCGTGAAGAAGCTGATGCGGGGCGGTGAGTTCCAGCCTGCGCAGGACTGGTGATGACGCGCGTCGCCCTGGTGCTCCTCGGAATGCTCCTCGCGCGGCCGGCGTGGGCGGTGACGCTCGAGGCCCGCCTCGATCCCTACCAGGTGCGCGTCGGCGAGAGCGCCGACCTCTCGGTCACGGCGCAGGGCGCGCAGGACCTCCCGGCCCCGCAGATCGCGGCTCCCGACGGCGTGAACCTCCGCTACGTCGGCCCGGAGACGCAGGTCTCGCTCACCAACGGGCACATGACGGCGTCGATCACGCACCACTTCTCGGTGGCGCCGACGCGCGCGGGGGCGTTCACGATCGGCCCGATCACCGTGCCCTACCAGGGTGCGACGTTGACCGCCGGCCCCGTCACGCTCCAGGCGCTCGCGGCGAACGCGCCGGCCGCGGCCGGCGGCGGTCTGGCCGGCGACCAGCTGAAGCTCGTCCTCTCGACGCCGCGCACCGAGGTCTTCCTGCACGAGGCGCTGCCGCTCACGATCCAGCTCCGCGTCGGCAACGTGCAGGTCACCGACCTCCAGTACCCGACGCTGCCGGGCGAAGGGTTCGCGCTCGAGAAGCTCGGCGAGCCGTCGCAGCAGCAACAGCAGACGGCGCAGGGCGCGATCCAGGTCGTCACGTTCCACAGCACGCTGACGCCGCTCAAGGCCGGCCCGCTCACGCTCGGTCCCGCGCACATGGGCATGGGCCTCGTCACCCGACGGCGGAGCCGCTCGCCGTTCGGGTTCTTCGGCGACGACCTCCGGAGCCAGCCGCTCGACCTCCAGTCCGACCCGCTCACGCTCACCGTGCTGCCGCTGCCCGAGGAGGGCCGGCCTGCCGGGTTCACGGGTGCCGTCGGCCAGTTCGACTTCGACCTCGCCGCCGCGCCGAAGGAGGTCGCGGTCGGCGACCCGATCACTGTGACGCTCACGGTCCGCGGCACCGGCAACATCGAGAGCGTGACGCCGCCGGTCTACGTCGAGAGCGACGCGCTCAAGGTCTACCCGGTGCAGCCGCAGAGCAAGACCGGCGATCGCGTCTTCGAGCAGGTGGTGATCCCGCAGCATGCCGGTGAGGCCGCGCTGCCGGCGCTGTCGTTCAGCTGGTTCGACCCCGCGGCGCGCGCCTACCGCACGGTGACGCGCGGCCCGGTCCCGATCACGGTGCGGCCCGCGGCGACGGCGCAGGCCGCGCCGCGGATCGTCGGCACCAGGCCCGAGGAGCCGAAGGCGGCGGAGACGCTCGGGCGCGACATCGTGTTCATCAAGGACGCGTCGGGGCCGTTCACGCCGATCGGCGACCGGGCGTGGCGTCACTGGTCGTTCTGGGCGTGGCAGTGGGTGCCGCTCGCGGGCTGGATCGCGGCGATCGTCTACGAGCGCCGCCGCCGGCGCGTGAGCGGCAACGTGCGCTACGCGCGCTTCACGCGCGCGGGGCGCGAGGCGCAGCGCGCGCTCGCCGGGGCGCGCACCGCGCTCAAGGCCGGCGACCCGGCCGCCTTCTACGACCAGGTGGCCCGCGCCGTCAGCGAGTACCTGGCAGCCAAGCTCGACCTCCCGCCCGGCAGCGTGACGGCCGAGACCGCCCGCGCCAGGCTCGCCGCCCACGGCCTCGCGCCGACGCTCGCCGAGGAGCTGGAGCAGTTCTTCGCGACCTGCGAGCGCGTGCGGTTCGCGCCCACCGCGCTCGGCGACGGCGACATGCCCCGCACGCTCGAGCGCGCCACCGCGATCGTCCGCGCCCTCGAGCGGGCGCGCGGGCTCACCGCGCCCACGGCGGCGCTCCTGCTCGCAGCCCTGCTGACGGCCGCTGCCCACGCGGCCGCTCCCGAAGGCGCCGCCACCGTCTTCTTCCGCGGCAACGCGCTCTACGGCGAGGAACGCTACGCCGACGCGATCGCCGAGTACGAGAAGGTCCTCGCCGGCGGCCAGGAGAGCGGCAACCTCTACTTCAACCTCGGCAACGCGTACCTCCGCACCGGCGACGTCGGCCGCGCCGTGCTCGCCTACGAGCGCGCGCGCCGGCTCATCCCGGGCGACCCCGATCTACGCGCCAACCTGGCGTTCGCGCGCACGCTGAGCGGCGACACGGACGAGCCGCCGCTCTGGGTTCGCGCGCTCTTCCCGCTCGCCGACCGCCTGACCGCGAGCGCGCTGCTCGCCGACGCGAGCGCGCTGTTCGCGGTGGTGATGTTCCTGCTCACCGTCACGCACCTCTTCGTGGGGGCGCGCTGGGCGCGGCCCGCAGCGGTGGTGGCGGCCGTGGGATTGGTGGTGCTGCTGGCCTCCGGGGTGTACCGGCTGGCGACGCTCGAGCTGCCGGCGCACGCGGTCGTGGTCGCCAAGCAGCCGGCGACGGTCCGCTTCGAGCCGTCGCCGAACGGCACGTCGCACTTCGAGGCCAAGCCGGGCGCCGTGCTCCGGCTGCTCGGCGAGCGCGAGGGCTGGGCGCAGGTCGCGCGCGCCGACGGCCGCCGCGGCTGGATCCCGCGCGACACCGTCGCGCCGCTCTGAGGCGGACGGCTACGGCGCCGCGAGCGCCGCGTCCGAGCAGCTCGCCAGGCCGGACGCCGGCGCGTTCTTCGCCGCGAACTTCCCGGGGACGTCCTTGGTGATCGTCCCGCCGAAGCGCGCGCACGCGCGGAGCGCGCCCATGGTGACGCGGACCGCGACGCGGCCCTCGAGGACCGCGAAGGGCAGTCCGAGGCCCTTGCTCGTGAGACTCAGCCCCTTCGCGGCTGGCAGTTCGTCGGCGGATCGAGCCTGAGCGGCGCGGCGACGGGCGCCGCCGCCGCGAACACGTCGGCCGCCTCGCAGGCCAGCCGGTGCGACATGAGCGCGCCGTTCGAGAGCCCGGTGACGTAGACGCGGCGCAGGTCGATGCGCGCCTGCGTGCCGACGTCCGCCACGATCGCGCGCATGAACGCGACGTCGTCGACGCCGTCGGCCTTGGCGGGATTGCAGCACGTGCCCGAGTTCCAGCTGCCCTGGCCGAGCGGGCCGTAGCCGTCGGGGAACGCCGCGATGAATCCGTTCGCGTCGGCGATCGCCGGCATGCCCGAGAGGCCGGCCTGGATGGCTCCGGTGCCGCTGTAGCCGTGCAGGTCGATCACCAACGGCACGGCGACGCTGCCGTCGTAACCCGGCGGCACGTGGACACCGTAGGTGCGCGTGAGGGACCCGACAGTGAGCGTGAGGGCGGTATCGCCGGGACCGAGCGCGGCGCGGGCGCTGCCGGCGACGACGAGGAGGAGCAGGACGAGCCGCATGGCGCGGCTCTAGCGCGCGCTTCTCGCGGCGGTCAAGGCGACCCACCGGACCCCGTTGACGGATCCGCGGCCCCGTGGCAGCGGGGAGCATGATCACGCGCAGGCCGGCGGACGAGCGCGGGCGCACGGCGATCGGCTGGCTCGACAGCCGCCACACCTTCTCCTTCGGCGAGTACTACGACCCGGCGCACATGGGCTTCCGCCAGCTCCGGGTCATCAACGAGGACTGGGTGCAGCCGGGCGAGGGGTTCGGCACGCACCCGCACCGGGACATGGAGATCCTCACCTGGATCGTCGAGGGCTCGCTCCAGCACAAGGACAGCATGGGCACCGGCTCCGTGATCCGGCCGGGCGAGGCCCAGATCATGAGCGCGGGGACGGGGATCACGCACAGCGAGTACAACCACTCGTCGGTCGAGCCCGTGCACCTGCTCCAGATCTGGATCCAGCCCGAGCGCCGCGGGATCACGCCGCGCTACGACCAGCGCGCGTTCGCCGACGCGCACATGCGCGACCGGCTGGGCGTCGTCGTCTCGCCGGACGAGCGCGACGGCTCGATCAAGATCTACCAGGACGCGGTGGTGCTGGTCGGACGGCTGGGCGCGGGCGTGTGCGCGGAGCACCCGGTCGGCGCGGGGCGCGCCGCGTGGCTCCAGGTGGTGAAGGGCGCGGTGACCGCGAACGGCGGCGCCCTCGCCCCGGGCGACGGCGCCGCGTTCACCGCCGAGCGGGCGGTGGCCGTCGAGGCGCGCACGCCGGCCGAGGTGCTGCTGTTCGACCTCGCGTGACCGACGCCGCGGCGCCGGTCGCACATCCCGCGTCGGCGTGGGCGCCGCTCCAGCGTCCGGTGTTCCGCGCCGTGTGGCTGGCGTCGGTCGCGTCCAACATCGGCACCTGGATGCACGACGCGAGCGCGGCGTGGATGATGACGTCGCTGTCGCCGTCGCCGCTCATGGTGGCGCTCATGCAGACCGCGACCAGCCTGCCGTTCTTCCTGCTGGCGATTCCCGCCGGCGCGCTCGCCGACGTCGTCGACCGGCGGCGCATCCTGATCGCCGCGCAGACCGTCATGATGCTGGCCGCGGCGGCGCTCGGGCTGCTGACGCTCGCGCACCTCACCGGGCCGTGGGTGCTGCTCGGGATCACGTTCGTGCTCGGCATCGGCGGCGCGATGACGGCGCCCGCGTGGCAGGCGGTCACGCCCGAGCTGGTGCCGCGCCCGGAGCTGCCGGCGGCGATCGCGCTCGGCGGGATGGCGGTGAACGTCGCACGCGCGGTCGGGCCGGCGCTGGGTGGGCTGCTGGTCGCCGCGCTCGGGCCGGGCTGGGTGTTCCTGGCGAACGCCGTCTCGTTCCTCACCATCCTCGGCGTCCTCGCGCTGCGGTACAGGTCCGCGCCCGACGGCGAGCCGCTCGGCGAGGACATCTTCGGCGCGATGCGGGCCGGCGTGCGCTACGTGCGCTACGCGAGCCCGTTCCGGACCGTGCTGATCCGCAGCAGCGCGTTCATCCTGCCGGCGAGCGGCCTCTGGGCGCTGCTCCCGATCGTGGCGCGTCACACGCTCGGCCTCGACGCGGTGGGGTACGGCGCGCTGCTCGGCTGTCTCGGGGTGGGGGCGATCGCGGCCGCGATCGCGCTGCCGCGGCTCCGTCGCATGGTGCCGCTCGAGCGCCTGCTGGTCGCGGCCACGCTCGGCTTCGCGGCGAGCGCGGTGTTCCTCGGCGGCGTGCGATTGGCGCCGCTGGTCGCGGTGGCGCTGCTCGGCGGCGGCTTCGCGTGGCTCACGGTGATGTCGAGCATCACGACCGCGGCGCAGCAGGCCGTGCCCGCCTGGGTGCGCGCGCGGGCGCTCGCCGTGAGCCTGCTCGTGATCCAGGGCGGGCTCGCGTTCGGCAGCCTGCTCTGGGGGACCGTCGCGACGCACGCGAGCGTGCCGGTCGCGCTCTTCGCCGCCGCGGCGACGCTGGTCGCGAGCCTCGCGATCACACGCACGCATCCGCTCACCGCCGTCGAGGGGCTCGACCTCCGGCCGACGCGGCACTGGCAGGAGCCCGTGCTCCACGCCGAGCCGCAGCCCACCGACGGCCCCGTGCTCGTCACCGTCGACTACCACGTCGAGCCCGGCGACGAAGACGCCTTCGCGGCCGCGATGGCGGATCTCTGCCGCGTGCGGCGCCGCGACGGGGCGTTCGAGTGGCGTCTCTTCCGCGACACCGCCGACCCCGTCCACTGGGTGGAGACGTTCCTCGTCGACTCGTGGGCCGAGCACATGCGGCAGCATCACCGCGTCACGCAGGCGGATCGGGCGGTCGAGGACCGGGCGTACGCCTTCAACCGCGGCGGCCGTCCGGTGGTGCGGCATCTGATCGCGCACCGGGAGGCGTGACCGCCGGCCCCGGCAGGGCGCAACGCGTCCGCCGGGGGGACGGGATTGTCTCCGCGTGGGATCGCGTGCTAGGTCCCGCCCGCACGCGCGGTCGCCGCGACCGCCCGGCCTTCCACCGTGCCTCCTCCACCCGGCCGCACTTCCTGCTCCCGCCTCTGGGCCTGCGTGCTCGGCGCGCTCCTTCTCGCCACGCCGCGGGCGGCGGCGCCGCTCTCGCTCTCGTCCGCGACGCTCGCCGCCAAGGTCGCCGTCAACACCGCGAAGGCTTCGCGCGACACGATCACGCTGCGCGGCGAGTTCCAGCCCGGGACGGGCGCCGTCCCCGATCCGGTGACGCAGGCGGTGCGCGTCACCGTCGGGCCGTTCACCCAGGCGCTCTCGCTCGGCGCCTTCACCGCGAAGATCAAGCCCAGGAAGGCGACGTGGAGCCTCGCCGGCGCGAAGCGCGGCCTCACCGCGTTCCGGATCACGAAGACCGGCGCGACGTGGGCGTTCAAGGGCGCGGCCGCCGGCGTGAACCTGGCGGGCGCGGCGAACCCGATCACGGTCGGCCTCCAGATCGGCGACGACGCCGGCGCGGTCACGCTGTTCTTCGTCGCGAAGGCCACGGCCAGGAAGACGGTCTTCACCTTCCCGCCGCGCCCGAAGGACGACGCCGACGGCGACGGCAAGAGTGCGGCGGCGGGCGACTGCGACGACCAGGACCCGAGCGCCTTCCCCGGCGCGCCCGAGCGCTGCGACGGCCGCGACAACGACTGCAACCACCAGACCGACGAGGGCTTCGCGCTCGGCGGCGCGTGCTCGGTCGGCACCGGCGCGTGCCGGCGCGACGGCGTCACCGTGTGCGCGCCCGACGGGCAGGGCGTCGTCTGCGGCGCGACGCCCGGGACCCCCGGCGTCGAGCGCTGCGGCAACGGCATCGACGACGATTGCGACGGCGATGTGGACGAGGGGTTCGTCGTCGGCGCGCCGTGCGTCGTCGGGACGGGCGTGTGCCGGAGCGAGGGGCTCACCGCCTGCGCGCCCGACGGCGCTGCGACCGTGTGCGACGCGCCCCGGATCCCCGGCTGCGGCGTCGGGCCGCCGGTCGCCATCGTCGACCCGCCGAACCTTGCGACGTTCAATCGCACGGACGTGACGGTGTCGGGGACCGTGGGGGCGAGCGCGGTCGAGGTGCGCTGCAACGGCGTGCTCGCCGTCCGCGACCAGGGCTTCCACGTCGCCCTCACGCTGGTCGAGGGCGTGAACGTCGTCACGTGCCTTGCGCGGGACGCCGACGGCAACACCGGGACGACGAGCGCGTCGGTCACCGTCGACACGCGGGCCCCGCGCGTGACGATCCGGGATCCCCTCGACGGCGCCACGGTGACCGCCTCACCCGTCACGGTGACGGGGCTCGTGAACGACATCGTCGTCGGCACGGTCAACCCGGAGGAGGCGCGCGTCGAGTGCAACGGCGTGGTCGCGACCCTCGCGAACCGCAGCTTCGTCGCGCCGGGCGTCACGCTCGCCGCGGGCGCCAACACGATCACGTGCGTCGGCCGCGATCGCGCCGGAAACACGAACACTGCGGAGGTGCACGTGACGCTCGCGGCGCCGGGCGGCCCGGCGCTCCGTTTGGTGTCGGGCTCGGAGCAGACCGGCGCAGCCGGCACTCGCCTGCCGTCGCCGCTGGTGGTGGCGCTCGAGGACGGCGGGGCACCGATCGCCGGCCGGGCAGTGCTCTTCCAGGTGCAGGACAACGACGGGACGCTCGCTGCCGGTGCGCTCGCCGGCCGACGGGTGGCGGTGATCACCGACGCCTCCGGGCGCGCGCAGGCGGACTACACGCTCGGCACGTGGTCCGGCGCGGCCAGCAGTCGCGTGGTTGCGGTCGCGGCGAGCATCGCGGGCGAGGTCGTGTTCAACGAGACGACGACGGCGAGCGCGGCGGCCAGCGTCGTGGTCGACTCCGGCAACGATCAGAACGGCGTAGTCGGCCAGCAGCTGGCGCGTCCGTTCGTCGCGGTCGCGGTCGACGGGCACGGCAATCGCGTCACCGGCGTCGCCGTCACGTTCACCGTCGTCGCCGGCGGCGGAACCCTCGCCGGCGGGGAGAGCCTCGCCGTGACGACCGACGCGGACGGCCGCGCGCAGGTCGTGCCCACGCTGGGGCCGGACGAGGGCGTTGCGAACAACCGCGTGGCGGCGACGCTGGGGGACGAGACGGCGCGCGCGGCGCTGTTCGTCGCGTCGGGGGAGGCGGGGGGCGACCCGGTCGACACGAGCGTGAGCGGCGTGGTGCTCGACAACACGGACCAGCCGGTCCCCGGCGTCGCGCTCAGCATCGAGGGGACGAGCCGCTCGGCGGCGGCCGACGACCAGGGGCAGTTCCGGATCTCGGGTGTCCCGGTCGGCCGCGTCCGGTTGATCGCGAGCGGCGTCACCGCGATGCGTCCCGGCACGTGGCCGACGATCCCCTTCGAGCTGGTGACGGTAGCGGGGCGTGACAACCGCCTGCCCAAGCCCATCTACATGCTGCCGCTCGACACGCTGCACGGTCTCGCCGTCGACGCGACGCACGGCGGAACGCTCACGCTCCCCGACGTCCCCGGCTTCGCGCTCACCGTCCCTCCCGGCTCGGCGACGTTCCCGGGCGGCACGCACGTCGGGACGGTGAGCGTCACCAGCGTCCACCCCGACAAGGTGCCGATGGTCCCGAGCTTCGGGCAGCAGCCGAACTTCGTCGTGACGATCCAGCCGCCGGGCGTCCGCTTCGATCCACCCGCGGCGCTCACGATCCCCAACGCCGACGCGCTGGCCCCGGGCGAGAAGACCGAGATGTACTCGTTCGACCACGACCTCGGACAGTTCGTCGGCATCGGTCCGGGGACGGCGAGCGAGGACGGGACGGTCGTCGTGTCGGATCCCGGGGTCGGCGTCGTGAAGGGCGGGTGGCACTCGGCGGGACGGCCCGTGTTGCCGGGCAGCGCGGCGGACTGCGACGACGACAACCCCTGCACGGTCGACTTCGTGACGCCGCTCTGCTCGAGCTCGGGGAAGTGCGTCCCCGGGATGTTCGACTGCAAGAACGAGCCCGCGCTCGACGGCACGCCGTGCGGCGTCCCGTTCACGCGGCAGGCTGCGGCCAGCTGTGGGAACGACTTCGTGAACATCGAGATCGATCGCTCGTGCGGTGGGGAGGTCGGCGCGTGCTACAGCGCCGTCTGCGACACCGGAGACTTTTCCTCCGGCGAGCTCGCCGCGTCCGCGATCGACGCGGTCTCCAAGATCTGCCGGCCGGGCTGCATCCGCGCGGACCTCCAGTTGAAGATGCTCGAATGCGCCACGCGCAAGGGGATCCGCGTCCGGTGCGATCCGAACCAGGAGGGGCGGACCTGCGCGTTCGTCAAAACCCCGGCGGGGCACTGCTTCTTCCAGGGCGGCTGCGTCAACGAGATCGTCTTCTACCCGAACGGGATGGCCGGGTGCGGGGGCTCCGGCGTGCCGGCCGTGACGCTGCATGAGATGGTCCATGCGCTCGCGTGCGAACACGGCGAGAGCAATCACAACGACGGTCCGGGCAACTTGAAGGACCTCGTCTACGGGTGCGAGGAGTCCTGCTACCCGAAGAGCGTCAACACCGCCAAGAAGCAGTACGCGGACGCCGCGCTCTGCCAGGAGCCGTCCCCATGAGGGCGCGGGGCGCCGTGGTCGCACTCCTCACCGCGATCGGTCTCGGGTCGGTCGGGTGGGCGCAGGACCTCTCGGGCGACGTCGTCGAGGTGCCCGCCGACACCGTGTTCGAGCCGGTCGTGCCGGGTGGACCGAAGCTGGACCAGCGCTGCGTCGTCTCCATCCTCAATCGAACGGCGAAGGTCGGGGCGGACGGTACCTTCGTGCTGACCAACGTCCCGACCAGCTTCGGACCGGTGCGGGCGCGCGCCACCTGCACGGAGAACGGGAAGACGGAGACGGCACAGTCGGGCCTGCTGACGGTTCCGCCGAACGGTGTCATCGACACGGGGCCGCTCGTCTTCGACGCCCCCGCGAAGATCCCGACGGCGCTCGCGGTCGTCGCCTCGCCGCCGACGTTGGCGGCGATCGGTGCGACCGCACAGCTCACCGTGACTGCGACGTTCGACGACGGCAGCAGCGCCGACGTCACCAGCGATCCCGCGACCGCCTACCGAAGCAGCAACCCTGCCGTCGCGACGGTCGGTGCCGCCGGACTCGTCACCGCGGCCGCGGGCGGTGCCGTGCTCGTGACGGTCCTGCACGAGGGCGTGAACGGCTTCGTCCGGCTGACCATCGACGTGGCGACGGTCGACACCGACGGCGACGGCATCCCCGACGCCGTCGAGCTGGCCAACGGCCTCGACCCCGCCGACGCGCGCGACGGCTTCGCGGATCCGGACGGCGACGGCCTCACCAACAAGCAGGAGCTGGTCGACTTCGGTACCGACCCGCACACGGGCGACACCGACGGCGACGGGCTCTCGGACCAGTCCGAGGTGCTCACGCACCACACCAACCCGCTCGCCGCCGACACCGACGGCGACGGCCTCCGCGACGGCCTGGAGATCCAGACCGGCACCAACCCGCTCGACGCGACCAGCTTCGACCTCGCGGCGGCGCTGAGTGCCGTCGAGGTCGCACCGAAGCAGTTCGTCCTCACCGTGAACACGATCGTCGGCGAGGCCGCGCTCCCGCTCGCGGTCACCGGCCACCTGATCGACGGGACGACGCTCGACCTGGCCGCAAAGGCGACGTTCACGTCGAGCGACGCCACGATCTGCACCCCGAGCACGCCGTCCGGGACGATCCGCGCCGGCGCGAACGGGATCTGCACGATCACCGTCGCCCTCCCGGCGACGACGTTCGCGACCGACGTGCACGGCCGCGTGCAGACCTTCGCCCCGACGCCCGTCGCCAACCTGGCGCTGCCGAGCTTCGGCAACAACCTCGACGTCGTCGGCGACCTTGCGTACGTCGCGGCGGGATCGACCGGGTTGCAGGTGGTCGACGTCTCCGATCGGACGAACCCGCACATCGTGGGCGCGCTCGACACGCCCGGCAACGCCTTCGACGTGCGCGTCGTCGGGACGACGGCGTACGTCGCCGACGGCGCCTCCGGGCTCGCGATCATGGACGTCGGCGACCCGACGCACCCGAAGCTGCTCGGGGCCGTCGACACGACCGGCACGGCGCTGGACGTGGTCGTGAAGGACACGCTCGCCTACGTCGCCGACGGCGCGAGCGGGCTCCAGATCGTCGACGTGAGCGACCCGGCGCATCCGGCGCTGCGCGGCGTCGTCGACACGCCCGGCACCGCCAAGGGCGTCGACGTGATGGCGGACCAGCCGATCGCCGTCGTCGCCGACGCCAACGCCGGCGTCCGCGTGGTCGACGTGTCGGACCCCGACCATCCGGCGCTGCGCGGGAGCGTGGCGGCCACCAACGACGCACGGGACGTGACGATTCGCGGGACGGCGGCGTTCGTTGCCGACTACTTCAAGAGCCTGATGAGCGTCGACATCACCGACCCGGCGCACCCTGTGGTGACGAGCGCGCTGCCGATCGCGCAGGCCGGCGGGCTCACGGACGTGGCGCTCTTCGGCCGGCTCGCGTTCCTGGCGGACGTGCGGTTCCTCAACGCGGTGCCGATCGTCGACGTGAGTGCGCCATCGGCGCCGCTCTTCCGCGCCTACCTCGACTTCTCCGGCATCCGCAACGACGACGGCAACGGGATCAAGGCCGACGCGCGCTACGTCTACCTGACGGCCGGGCCCGGCACGGACGGCACCTCGACCGCCACGCACCTGTACATCGGACAGTATCTGGCGCCGGTCGACACGGCGGGCGTGGCGCCGACCGTGCAGATCACGGCGCCCGCGCCGGGCGCGACCGTCATCGAGGCCGACGTGCTGCCGATCGCGGTCACGGCCGCCGACGACGTGGCGGTGACCAGCGTCGACTTCCTCGTCGACGGATCGGTCGTGCGCACCGCGACCGCGCAGCCGTACCAACACACGATCACCGTGCCGACCGGCGTCGCGAGCCTCACGCTCGGCGCCACCGCGATCGACTTCGGCAACGCGCTCGCCACGGCCGACGACGTGACCGTGAGCGTGATCCCGGATCCGAACACCACTGTCGCGGGCAAGACCGTCGACGAAGCGGGCGCCCCGCTGGCGGGCGTGTCGGTGACCTGCCTCGGCCTGCCGGGCACCAGTGCCGCCGACGGCACGTTCGCGATCCCCGGCGTCCCGACCATCCGGGGGGCGATCGGGTGCACGGCCACCGTCCCGGACGCGCGCGGCCGTGCCCTCACGGGCGCCGTCACGGGCATCGCGCCGGTGCGCGGCGGTACCGCGTCGGCGGGGAACGTCGTGCTGGCGCTCCGTGTCGCGTTCGCGCCGCGCGTCACCTACGCCACGGGGGCCTGGCCCAACAACGTGCAGGTGGGCGACTTCAACGGCGACGGCAAGCTCGACCTCGTGAACACGAACTCGGAGACCAGCTCGACGGTCCTGGGCCTGCTCCTGGGCAACGGCGACGGGACGCTGCGGACGCGACAGTACCTCACGGTCGGCCTCGTCCCGGTCGACGTCGACGTCGCCGACTTCAACGGCGACGGCAAGCTCGACGTCGTCGCCGTCGCCGGCGGGGCCGGTACGGTCGCCGTGCTGCTCGGCAACGGCGACGGCACGTTCCAGACGGCGCAGCCCTACGCCATCGCGGACGGTCCCTACGGGGTGGCCGTCGGCGACGTCGACGGCGACCACGTCGTCGACATCGTGACCGGCAACCGTGGCGTCGCCTCGGTCTCGGTGCTGCGCGGCAAGGGCGACGGCACCTTCGAGGCGCCGAAATCCTACCCGGTGCCGAGCATCGCGATCTCGGTGGCGATCGCGGACCTCGACGGGGACGGCGACGGCGACGTGCTCGAGGCGGCCTCCGGGGCGCACGCGCTCGCCGTACTCCTGAGCAACGGCGACGGGACGCTCGCGCCGTATCAGACGTACCCGACGGGCAACGGCGACTACGACGTCGAAACCGCCGACCTCGACGGCGACGGGAAGCTGGACGCCGTCGTGACGAACATCGGCTCGAGCGACCTGTCGGTGCTGTTCGGCAAGGGCGACGGCACGTTCCAGCCCGAGGTGCGCTACGCGTCGCCCGGGAACGGGCCGAGCAGCCTCCGGCTCGTCGACGTGAACGGCGACGGCTTCGTCGACGTCGTGCACGCCAACTCCGGGACGTCGGACTTCACGGTGCGCCTCAACAGCGGCGACGGCACGCTGCTGCCGCGACAGAGCTTCGTCTTCCCGGGCGGGAACGTGCGCGGTCTCGCGGTCGGCGACCTGAACGGCGACGGCAAGCCCGACGTCCTCGCGTGCGGCTACGGCGGCGGCGCCGTGCAGGTGCGGCTGCAGCAGTGACCGCGGCCGCGCGGCGCTACGCGCGCCGCGCCGCCGGCCGCAGCGCTTCGGGCCACGAGGCCGGGTCCTCCGCCGGGTAGACGCGGAGCGTCTGGCCGGTCGCCGTCAGCAGCTCGTCGCGGGCGCAGCCGAGCGCCGCCGCGGCGGCGTCGAGGCCGGAATTCGTGACCCCGTTGATGCCCGGGGCGATCGTGCTCGCCCCGCACTGGAAGAGCCCCTCGATGTGCGTCTCGACCGGGAAGCTGAACGGCCCCAGGTTGCCGAGCGTCTTCTCCGTCCCGTAGATCCCGCCGCGCGTCGCGTGCAGGAAGTGCACGTTCGAGAGCGGGGTGCCGAGCGCGCGGAACACGGTGCGCTCGCGCAGGCCCGGCACGAAGCTCTCGACGGCGTCGAGGATGCGCTCGGCCAGGTCGGCCTTGAGCCGCGCGTAGTCCGCGCCGCGCGCGCCCGGCGCCAGGTCCTTCCAGCGCGCGAACGGCTCGACCGACGACAGCGTCATCGCCTCGACCGTGTGCAGTCCGTCGGCGCGCATCGAGGGGTCCTTCAGCGTCGTCGCGTTGAAGAAAAGGCCCGGGATGGCCTCCTGGCCCGAGAGGGTAGGGCGCTCGGCGAACTCGTATGCGGCGTCGACGTCGGCGGTGCGGCTGAACCAGATGTTGCCGGAGTCGACGCCGGCCGCGCGCAGGTCCATGTCGACCGCCATGAACAGGCTGAGCGTCGACACCGAGTAGTGGAGGCGCTCGACGCGATGCCGGAGCCGCCAGCCAAGGTGCTCCGGCGCCACCAGACGACCCCAGGTCACCCCGGGATCGGCGTTCGACACGACGACGTCGGCCCGGACCTCGCGCCCGTCGGCGAGGCGGACCCCGAGGACGCGCCCGCCCTCGACCAGGATGCGGTCGACCTCGGTGCGCAGCGCCACCTCTCCGCCGTGACGCCGGAGCTGTCCGATGAGCGCCTCCGGAATGGCGTGGCCGCCGCCGCGCGGGTAGCAGCCGCCGTCGAAGTAGTAGCCCTGGAGGCCGGCGTGCAGCGCGGTGGGCGCGCGCGAGGGGGCCATGCCGTGGTCGCCGGCCTGGATCGAGAGGATGGCCCGCAGCAACGGATCCTGCGTGCAGCCGTCGAGGAAGCGGCTGAGCGGAAGGAGCCCGTGGCGCAGCACGGTCGGCATGTGCAGCGCCAGCCGCGCGGCGTCGCCGAGCGTGTGGATGGACGTGGATTGTCCCAGCTCGTCGACCATACGGCCGACGAGGTCGAAGTAGCGGTCGATGCCGTCGGCCTCGGCGGGGAAGCGCTGCTTCAGCCTCGCGGCGAAGCGGTCCTTGCCCTTCGGGATGTCGAAGCGGCCGTCGCCGACCACCACCCGGTCGTAGCCCTCCGGGTTGAGCTCGAAGAAGACCAGGTCGTTGGCGACGCCGAGCCCTTCCCAGATGCGCCGGAGCGTGCCGCCGGGCCCGAGCGCGCCGACGTAGTGGACGCCGGGACTGAAGCGGAAGCCCTCCAGCACGAACGACTGGCTGTAGCCGCCCGGAAGATAGTGCTGCTCGAAGACGACCACGCGGCGCCCGGCCCGCGCGAGCGCCAGCGCCGCGGTGAGCCCGCCGGCGCCGGAGCCGATCACGATCGCATCATGGTCGGTCATCCCACACCTCCGTCAGGCCGCGCGGCGCGCCCGGTCGTACGACCTCGACGCCTCGAGAGTCAACCCTCGGGCCCGATCGCCTTGACCCGCCGCGGGTCGGTCGCCGTCACGGTCGAGGGCGAGCCCGTCCTCGACCTGTGGGCCGCCACGCCGACCAGGAGAAGACGCAACCCTGGACGCGCGACACGCTCGTCAACGTCTACTCGACGACCAAGGGCATGACCGCGATCTGCGCGCACCAGCTCGTCGAGCAGGGGCGTCTCGACCTCGACGGCGTGCACGTGCTCGACCCGGACGGCATCGCGCGCTGTCACGCCGAGCAGAGCGTCGGCCCGGACCTCGTGCTTGGCCTCTCGACGCGTTTCGGCCTGGGCTTCATGCTCTCGCAGCCGCGCCCGGGCGCGTCGTTCGGGCCGAACCCGCGGGCGTTCGGGCATCCGGGGGCGGGCGGCTCGGTCGGGTTCGCGGATCCCGACGCGCGCGTCGGCTTCGGCTACACGATGAACCGGATGGGCCGCACATCCTGCTCGACCCGCGCGCGACCGCGCTGATCGACGCGCTGTACGCGAGCCTCTGAGTCACTGCCGGCTGCGGACCTCGAACACGGTGGTGGCGACGGTGCCGTCGCCCGCGATCAGCCGCACGAGGTACTCGCCGGCCGTCGGGAGCAGCAGGTCCGAGAAGGTGCAGATCGCCTGCGCCTTGCCGGCGACCGTCAAGCGGCAGGCGTCGGCGACCGCGAGCGGGGTGCCGTCCGGCGCCTCGACGACGATGCGAGTCTCGCCGGGCGAGTGGAAGCGGACCTGGGCGAAGACCGTCAGCTCCGGGTGCCGGGTCGGGTAGCTCTGCGCCCAGATCAGGTCGAAGAGCCCGTGCAGCGACGCCTTGCCCTGGGCGTCGAAGACGGCGCGATCGCAGACCACCAGCAGGAGCGACTCGGGGTCGGACATCGGCGGATGGTAGCCGCTCGTCGGGATCGGCGCGACCACCGGCGCGTGCCTGCGTCCCGGGCACGCGCTGCTCGCGCGGGCGGCAGCGGCGCCCGGACCGCGTCGTGAACCCGGCTCCCTCTGGAGGTCGCGGGAGGCACGGAACTTGCCACCCGGGGGGGTGGACGCGCGGCCCAGGCGCGTCGGGTCGTCCACACCCATGCTCGCACCCCCACTCCCCCCGGCATCCCCGGGCGAAAAGGCCTACAACGAGTTCTACCGGAACACGTTCGAACCCCGGGAGCACTATCGCCCGCTCTGGAACCACATCCGGCAGATGGGGCAGAGCACGCTCGCGGCGAAGGTCCACGAGGCCCACCTGGCGCTCCACACCGAGGGCGTCACCTTCACCGTCTACAACCAGGCCGACGAGGGCATCGAGCGCGTCTGGCCCTTCGACCTGATCCCGCGGATCATCCCGGCCTCGGAGTGGGCGCAGGTCGAGGCCGGGCTCAAGCAGCGGGTCCGCGCCCTCAATCTCTTCCTCCAGGACGTCTACAACGACCAGCGCATCCTGAAGGACCGGGTGATCCCGCCGGAGCTGGTCTACCAGGGGCAGGACTTCCGGCGCGACATCATGGGCATCCACCCGCCGCTCGGCATCTACACGCACGTCAGCGGCATCGACATCATCCGCGACGAGCGCGGGCGCTACCTGGTGCTGGAGGACAACCTCCGCACGCCGTCGGGCGTCTCCTACATGATCGAGAACCGGATCGTGGAGCGACGCATCCTGCCGCAGTTCTTCGCCGAGTATCGCGTGCGGCGCGTCGAGCACTATCCTGCCGTGCTGCTGGAGGCGCTCCGCTGTCTCTCGCCGCGCGGCAAGGACGACGCGGTGGTCGTCGTGCTGACGCCGGGCATCTACAACTCGGCGTATTTCGAGCACACATTCCTCGCGAAGGAGATGGGCGTCGAGCTGGCGGAGGGACGCGACCTCGTGTGCCAGAACAACGTCGTCTACCTGAAGACGACGGCGGGCCTGCAGCGCGTCGACGTGGTGTACCGGCGCGTCGACGACGCCTTCCTCGACCCGCTCTGCTTCCGCACCGACTCGCTGGTCGGCGTGGCGGGGATCGTGAACGCGTGGCGCGCCGGCAACGTCGCGATCGTGAACGCGCCCGGCACCGGCATCGCCGACGACAAGGCGATCTACCCCTACGTGCCGGCGATC
>Ga0335069_10003428_pt1 | contig 23954 bp, 22 predicted proteins | sample Lox_Sample_11_FD_206714 | JGI IMG/M metagenome (GOLD analysis project Ga0335069, IMG submission 206714) | Soil microbial communities from Loxahatchee National Wildlife Refuge, Florida, United States - Lox_Sample_1.1 | ecosystem: Environmental > Terrestrial > Soil > Wetlands | place: USA... | reverse complement strand
CGCTGCTTCGCCCGGCGCTCGACGCGCGGCAGGTGCACGGCGACTCCGGGCTCGGCGGGGCGGTCCTGCCGCCCCCGGCGGCCAGCCCGGCCGCCGGGCATGCCAGCGACTACATCATCGACACCGCGGCCGCCGCCCCCGGCGAGATCACGCTGGTCGCGACCGGCCCGCTGACCAACATCGCGCTGGCCGTGCGGCGGGAGCCGCGGCTGGCGGACTGGGTGCGCGGGTTCGTGATCATGGGCGGGTCGGCGGGCCGGGGCAATGTCACGCCCGCCGCCGAGTACAACATCTGGGCCGACCCGGAGGCCGCGGCGGTGGTGTTCCGGGCGGGCTGGACCGTCACCATGCTGGGTCTTGACGTGACCCTGCGGACCGGGGCCAGCGCGGCGGTGCTGCAGCGGATGAGCGAGCTCGGGCCGCTCGGCACCGAGTTGCTGCGGCCCGCCCTCGAGCAGTACCGGTCGGTCCGCGAACCCGGCGGCCCGCCGGTGCACGACGTCTGCGCGGTGGCCTGGGTGGCGCAGCCTGATCTGTTCGGCCTGGTCCCGGCGCGGGTTCAGGTAGAGCTGGCCGGGCAGCTCACGGCCGGCATGACGGTGACCGATTTCGCCGCCCCCGGCGAGGCGGGCAGCGGTAACGCGCTGGTGGCGATGAGCATCGACGTGGACAGGTTCTGGGAGGTCACGCTCGGCACCTACGCCCGGATGGCCGATGCCATGCGGGCGTGAGCCGCGCGGGCGTGCGGCGTGCGGCGGACGTGAGGCCGGGCCGCTAGGCTTCAGCGGCGGCCAGATCCTCGCTGAGCTCGAGTTCCTCGTAACGCCGCACCGTCTGCTCGGCGGCCTCGACGAGGTCGGCGTAGTCCCACCGCTCCCGGGTGCCCTCCGGGGTGGTCAGCGACACGAAGCCGGACCGGCACCACACGGTCAGGCCACGGCAGACGGAAAGCACCGACATGTCGGAGGGCGGCTGGTCCGCCCGCACCAGGCGTCCGCCGAACCCCCGCTCGGCCAGCATCGTCTCGAGTTCCCCGGCGGCCTGGCGCGCGCTGAGGCGCTCGCTGGCCCGGGTGGCCGTGACGTCGGCCGAGAGCGTGTACGCGTGCAGCCCGGTGACGTCCACCAGCCGGGCGTGCGCCAGCGGCGCGGGCACCGCGAACCAGACAGCCTTCCCGCGCAGGCCCCGGCCGCCCAGCCTGGCCCGGGTGAGGTGGTGCCCCCAGCGGCCGCCGGACAGCTCGTGCACGATCTGCAGGCCGCGCCCGGTGACGGCATGGGCCGGTACCCGCGCCGCGGTCGGCGCCGCGCCGTGCCGCCAGCCGCGGTAGCAGTCGAAGACCTTGCAGACCAGTTCGCGGCGGATGCTGAGGCCGCGCAGGTAGAGCCATAGCTCGGGGCAGCCCGCTAGATCGCCCGGCCCCGCTGCGTCTAGCGGGGCCGGGCCGGCGGAAGTTACCGGCTCGCCTCCCATGTCCGGGGCGACGGACACGAGCCGATCCCCCCCTCCGCCGGTCCCGGCCACCGCGCGCGCGTGCAGGGTGTTGGCCGCAAGCTCGCTGGCCATGAGAACGCAATCGTCGAGGAGACCCGGCTCGAGGCCGACCTCCGAGACCGCGTCCCGGAACACCCGCCGCGCAACAGTGGCGCATGTCGCATCGGCCGGAAGCGGCCACGCGTGGCAGGAGCCCGCGTGCACGCCTCGCAGACCATTGATGCTCTGCTCCCTCATCTGCCCTGCTGCCTCATACCTGGCGCCTCCGGCCGATCACCTGGACATAGGACCGTCGGCAGGAGGGGTGCCGTCGGCAGCAATCTCGTATTGAATATACGCGGTTTTGGAGTCTTATATCTGTGAAACACAGATTACGACTCGGCTGGCCCGCTTCGCAATATCGGTAGCATGGTCATTTTCGCCACAGTTCCGCGCAGGCGTAACACAGTGGGCATATCGGTCCTCTTGGGGACATAACACGCCAAACAGTATAATCCTTATGTGTATACTGTGAACACGATGGCCGGGGTGAAGCGCGTGTTAACTATGATGCACACGATATTCATGCGCTTTTCATCGAGCTAAGATTATGATGATTTGTCGGCCTATAAGCAATTTAGCCGTTCTTAGCTAGCAATTAATTCGGGCCGCCGTGTACAGTCACGGTGTTGGCAGGGGAACCGGACGGTTGCCCGCCAGGCCTCGAGACAGGGCCGGGATCAGAAGGCCCCCCGGTGGCTGCATCCACAGGGGGGCCTTTCCGTGTTTCGCGCGGCTAGGTCACGTCGTAACGGCCGTCCTTCACGTCCGCCAGGAACGCGGCGAAGGCGTCCCGGCCGACGACGTGCGCGCCCCCCTCGGGGCGCTTGCTGTCCCGGACGGCGGCCACGCCCTCCAGGTTGGCCGCGATCTCCACGCAGCCTCCGTTGTGGGCGCTCCGGCGGGCCTTCCGCCAGATGGCCTGAGACAGGTCGGTCATGCCTACTCCCCTATTCCATTCGCTTCGCCAGACGTTCGAGGTAGCCCGTGGTGTCCGCAGGCTCAAGCGCGGCATCGCAGGCGCGCTCGAAGGATTCGATGTACCCGTGCACTGACTCCGGCTTGCTCACCTCCTCCACCGCATAGTCGGTCTCCACGAAGACCAGGCTCGGCTCGTCGTCGCGGAAGCCGAAGATGTTGACCATCGACACGATGCCGATCGGGGGGCCGTCTTCGAACCGCTGGACATGCAGCTGCACATTGCGGCGCTTGCTCAGGTGGACCAGATGCTCGATCTGCTCCCGGCGGTCTTCTCGCAGGCCCCACCGGTACAGCAGGGAGGCTTCGGTGATCACGGCGCTGAACATGGGGGCCGAGCCGTCCGTGCGATCGAGGACCTCCTGGCGGCGCAGCCGGGACTCCAGCGCCCGGCGGCGGTACGCGGGCGGCCGCGGCCCGGCGCGCATCAGCGCCTCGGTATAGGCGGGAATCTGCAAGAGCCCGGGCAGCACCAGCGGCATGAAGACGTGGATCGTGGTGGCGTCGTTCTCGTAACCAGGGAATTCGCTGTCGAAGATCTCCGGGTACTCACGCCACCAGGGCCGCGCCCTGGCGCGGATGGCCAGCTCCTCGATTTCGTCCTTCTCGTCGCCCTCGATGCCGTATATGCGGATCAGGTCCCTGATGTCGCTCATCTCGGGCCGTTTCCACTGGTTGGCCTCGAACCGGCCGACCTTGCCGCGGCCCCAGTTCAGGATGTCGCAGGCGTGGTTCGCGGTATAGCCCGTCCTGAGCCGCGCCGCGGTGAGCTGGCGGGCGAGCCGGCGCTTGGCGATGGTGGCACCGTAGGCGTCATCGCTCATAACGGCTTCCCCTCCTTGACAGGAGCCCTGTCATGCTTTACACGGTATCCAATTTGTGATTCGCAAATCAAGGTGCTGGTACACCTAGGGTCAGGAGCTGGCTGTGTGGTCAGGGCTCTGTGGTCAGGGCCCTGTGGTCAGGGCTGTGTGGTCAGGGGCTGGCAGCGTCGTCGAACTCGCCGTTGCGGGCACCGTCCAGGAAACACTCCCACTCATGCCGGTCGAATACCAGCACCCGCCGCCCGGGATCGCCCGCCACGCGCATCAGGACCCACTGCACGCGGTCCGTCCCGGCACCGCCTGGTACCAGGGCGACCTCGATGGAGCCGTCGCCGGAACCGGAACGACGCCAGACCTGCGCGGCGAGGTCGATGCCGAGCTCGGCGACCGTGGGCTTGGCGGTCATGGCTTCCTGGCGACCCCGCAGTAGAGCCAGCGCGAGCCGTCGCTGTCGGCCAGCTTGACGTCCTCGGCGCCCCACAGGCCGGTGAAGGTGACGCCGGGTTCCGCCCCCTCATACGGCGGGACCAGTTCCAGCCCGCTGAAGAACCGCTCGACCTTCGCCTTGGAGCGGAAGTACATGTGCTCGGTGGCGGTGTCGAAGACGGCGCGGAAGCCCTCGGCCGCGAGCGGCGGCTTGTAGTCGTCGGTGAGGTGGGACAGCGACAGGTAGCTGCCGGGCGCGAGCGCGTCCAGGTAACGCGACACCAGGGCCCAGGGGTCGGCGGTGTCGGCGACGAACATCATCACGCCGGTCATCAGCAGGCCCACCGGCTCGCTGAAGTCGATCAGCTTGCGCAGCTCGGGGTGATCCAGGATCGCGTCAGGCTCGCGCAGGTCGGCGCAGATCACGCTGATCGCGCCGCCGCTGTCCAGGAGGGCGCGGCTGTGCAGTTCGACCATCGGATCGTTGTCGACGTACACCACATGCGCGGCGGGAACGACCTTCTGGATCACCTCGTGGGTGTTGCCGACGGTGGGCAGCCCAGAGCCGATGTCGACGAACTGCCGCACGCCGTGCTGGCCGATCCAGGTGGCCGCGCGCTGATGGAAGCCGCGATTGGACCAGGCCGCGTCCCTGATCTCCGGCGCGGCGGCCAGGATCTGCTCGGCAGCCATCCGGTCAGCCTGGAAGTAGTTGCTGCCCTGCAGCATGTAGTCATAGATCCGGGCTGGCGTGGGCCTCCCGGTGTCGACACCGGGAGGAATGTCAGAAGCCTCGTTCATGGGTCGCCCTCCGCGAGAACAGATAGTTCACAGTCTGGCACGGTGCGTGCGAATCACGAACGCCGACATGCAGATTGCGCATTCGTGCCGACCGGCTCACCCGCGTGACTCCAGGTCGCCTTCCATGTCGAGATAGACCTGGCGGAGCTGGTCGAGGGTCTTGGCGTCGGGGGATTCCCAGAGGCCGCGGGAGGCGGCTTCCAGCAGGCGCTCGGTGATGCCGCGCAGCGCCCAGGGGTTGGCGCGCCGCATGAAGGAGCGGGTCTGTTCGTCGAAGACGTACGAGGCGGCCAGCTGCTCGTACATCCAGTCCGGGACCACGCCCGCGGTGGCGTCGTAGCCGAACAGGTAGTCCACGGTCGCGGCGAGCTCGAACGCGCCCTTGTAGCCGTGCCGGCGCATGGCCGCGATCCATCGCGGGTTCACTACGCGGGACCGGAATACCCGCCGGGTCTCCTCGGCCAGCGTGCGCGTCTTCGGCGCGTCGGGCACGGCCGAGTCGCCGATGTAGGCGGCGGGGTTGCGGCCGGTCAGGGAGCGGACCATGGCGACCATGCCGCCGTGGTACTGGAAGTAGTCGTCGGAGTCGGCGATGTCGTGCTCGCGGGTGTCGACGTTCTTGGCCGCCACGGCGATCCGGCGGAACGCGGCCTCCATGTCCGGCCGGGCGTGCGCGCCGTCGAGGTCGCGGCCGTAGGCGTAACCGCCCCACACCGCGTACACCTCGGCCAGGTCGGTGTCGTCCCGCCAGTTCCGCGCGTCGATCAGCGGCAGCAGGCCGGCCCCGTACGCGCCCGGCTTGGAGCCGAAGATCCGGGTCGTCGCGCGGCGCCAGTCGCCGTGCCTGGCCTGGTCGGCCAGGGCGTGGGCGCGCAGGTAGTTGGACTCGGGGGGCTCGCCGAGGCCGGCCACCGCGCCGATGGCGTCGTCGAGCAGCGCGATCACGTGCGGGAACGCGTCCCGGAAGAACCCGGAGATGCGCAGCGTGACGTCGATCCTGGGCCGGCCGAGTTCGGTCAGCGGGACGATCTCGAAGCCGGTGACCCGGCGCGACGCGTCGTCCCAGCGCGGACGGCAGCCGATGAGCGCGAGTACCTCGGCGATGTCGTCACCCTGGGTGCGCATGGCGGAGGTCCCCCACACGGTCAGGCCCACGCAGCGCGGGTACTCCCCCTCGTCCGCGAGATGCCGGGCGATGAGCGAGTCCGCGAGGGCCAGGCCGGTCTGGAAGGAAGTGCGGGACGGGATGGCCTTCGGGTCCACCGAGTAGAAGTTGCGCCCGGTCGGCAGCACGTTGACCAGGCCGCGTGTAGGCGATCCCGAGGGCCCGGCGGGCACGTAGCCGCCGTCCAGCGCGTGCAGCACGGCGTCGATCTCGCCGGTCGTGGCGCGCAGCCGGGGCACGACCTCGGTGCAGGCGAACTCAAGGATGCGAGTGACGTCTTCGTCCTGGGTGAGCTGGGGGATACCCGCGGCGTCCCAGTTGGCGGCGGCTATGGCTTCGACGAGTTCGCGTGCGATGCGCTCGTAGTGGTCGGCCTGGGCGCGGGGGGCGCTGTCTCCTTCGGGGAAACCCAGGGCGGCGCGGAGGCCGGGGAGGGCGCCCCAGCGGGCGCTCCAGAGCTGGGGGGCGCGCAGGATGACCAGGACCAGGTTGACCAGGGCCTCACCCGCGGGCGCGGCGCCGAGGATGTGCAGGCCGTCGCGGATGGCGGCGTCCTTGACCTCGCACAGGTAGCCGTCGATGTGCAGCACGAACTCGTCGAATTCGGCCGAGCCGGGCTGGGCCTCGACGCCGAGGTCGTGATGCAGGTGGGCGGCCTCGATCAGGGACCAGATCTGCGCGCGCAGCGCGGGCAGCTTGTCCGGGTCCAGTGCCGCCACGGTGGCGTACTCGTCGAGCAGCTGCTCGAGCTTGGCCATCTCGCCGTAGGTGTCGGCCCGGGCCATCGGCGGCACCAGGTGGTCGACGATCACCGCGTGCGCGCGCCGCTTCGCCTGGGTCCCCTCCCCCGGGTCGTTGACGATGAACGGGTACACCAGCGGCAGGTCCCCGAGCACCGCGTCCGGCGCGCACCCGGCCGACAGGCCGAGTCCCTTGCCGGGCAGCCACTCCAGGGTGCCGTGCTTGCCCAGGTGCACGACGGCGTCGGCGCCGAAGTCCCCGGCGAGCCAGCGGTACGCGGCCAGGTAATGGTGCGACGGCGGCAGGTCGGGATCGTGGTAGATCGCCACCGGGTTCTCGCCGAACCCGCGCGGCGGCTGGATCATCAGCACCACGTGGCCGAACCGCAGGCAGGCGAGCGCGATGTCCCCGCTGCTCTCGTCGGTATAAAGGCCTCCCGGCGGGGCGCCCCAGTGCGAGGTGATGCGGGAGGCCAGCTCGTTCGGGATATCCGAAAGGAAACGGCGGTACGAGGCGAGCGGGACCCGGGCCGGCGCGGCGCGGAGCTGCTCTTCGGTGAGCCATTCGGTGTCGTGGCCGCCGGCCGCGATCAGCGCGTGGATCAGCGCGTCGCCGTCCTCGGGGAAGCCGTCACCCAGGTCGTAGCCGGCCTGGCGCATGGCCCGCAGCAGGGCGACGGCGGAGGCCGGGGTGTCCAGGCCGACCGCGTTGCCCACCCGGGCGTGCTTGGTGGGATAGGAGGAGAGCATGATGGCCACGCGCTTGGCGGAGTTCGGGAGGCTGGCCAGGCGCGCGTGCCGGACGGCGATCCCGGCCAGCCGGGCGGCGCGCCCGGGGTCGGCGGCGTAGCGGGGGATGCCGTCCGGGCCTTCCTCCTTGAACGAGAACGGCACGGTGATCAGGCGGCCGTCGAACTCCGGGATCGCGACCTGCATGGCGGCGTCGATCGGGGCCAGGGCGGCGCTGGACTGTTCCCACTGGGCGCGCGAGCTGGTCAGGCACAGGCCCTGCAGCACCGGCACGTCCAGGCCGGCCAGCACGCCCGCGTCCCAGTCGCTCTCTGTGGTGGCGTCGGCCGCTGAGGAGCCGCCGGCCGCGAGCACGGTGGTGATGATCGCGTCCGCGGGTTCGAGCAATTCGAGGAGCTGCGCATCGGCCGAGCGGAGCGAGGAGCAGAAGACGGGCAGCGGGGTGGCGCCTTGCCTGGCCAGAGCCCCGCAGAGCGTGTCCACGAAATCGGTGTTTCCCGCCAGCTCATGCGCCCGGTAGAAAACCACCGCCACCACGGGGGGGACTTCATGATCGTGGCCAGAAACAGGCAATATTTGTTCCGAACTGGCCATGATCGTGGAAGAGGCGGGGAGGGGGTGGAGGCCGTGGGGGGGCATGGGGCGCGGGGGGGCGAAGCCCTCGCCGGTGAGGAAGACGGTGTCGGACAGGAAGCGGGCCAGCTCGCGCAGGTTCTCCGGGCCGCCCTCGCGCAGGTAGCCGAGGGCTTCGGCGGCCACGCCCGCGGGCACCGTGGACAGCGCCATCAGCTCGGCATCAGGGGTGGCCTCGCCGCCCAGGGCGACCAGCGGTTTCTGGGTCCTGGCCGCGGCGGCGAGGGCGGCCACCCCCTCTGGCCAGGCCTTGCGGCCGCCCAGCAGCCTGAGCACCACGAGGTCGGCCCGGGCCGCCAGGTCGGTCACGTCGCTGACCGCGGCCCTGGCGGGGTTGGCGGTCAGGTACCCGGCGCCGGAGGCGGCGGCCGCCAGCAGTTCGGTGTCGGCGGTGGAAACCAAGAGAATGGTGAGCACTCACCGATAGTGCCATGCCGCGCACCAGCAAACTCGCGGAGCACTCACAGGTGGCGTTCAGCGTGGCCGTGGTGATGTCCAAGGACCCGGGCCGACCCTTATCTCTATGAACAACACCTATGGGACCCCTGCCGGGAGCTACCCGGCGGGTTCGCCCGGCCCTTCTGGGTCGGCGCGCAGGAAAAGGTGGTACCGCTGGGGTACGGGGGCCGCCCTGTTCGGCTTCCTCGTCGGCGGCGGGATCACCCTGGCGGCGGTATCCGGTTCCGGGGGTGCTGGGGGTTCCGGCGGCGGCGCGCCGGCCAGTTCGGCCCTTTCCGGCAGCGCCCAGGCGTCCGCACTGGACTCCGCGCTCAGCGCCGCGGCCAGTACCTCGGCTACCGTTCCCCCCGCCCGCGTCCGGTGGGCGCTCGGGCGGCTGCGCCGTCTCGGCGGCGTGGACGGGACGGTGACCTTCCACAACAAGACCGGTTTCCACACGCTCTCGTTCGAGCGGGGCACCATCCAGTCGGTGAGCGGCAGCGACGTCGTGATCAAGGCGCCGGACGGCACCACCTGGACCTGGCTGATCGTGAGCGACACCATGGTCAGGAAGAACGGCGGCAAGACCACGACGAGCGCACTGTCAGCAGGCGAAACGGTGTTCGCCGCGGGACCGGTGGCCAGCGGGGCCCGGGACGCCCGCCTGATCGTTATCAGGCCGGCGGCTCCCGCTGGATCTCAATCGGCTCAGACATCGTTGAGCTAACCAACAACGCATGCTGCGGCGCGCCTGGCCCGGGGCGCGCCGCGTCATGCTGCGAACCTCCATCCGGCGCAATGCGGCACAATGAAACGTGAGAGGCCATGGCAGAAGGTGACCGAATCCCCAAGGTGCTCGTCATAGACGACGAGCCGAACATCCGTGAGCTCGTCGAGGTCGCGCTCAAGTTCCACGGCTGCGCGGTCGCCATCGGCGCCACCGGCCGGGACGCGCTGCACCAGGTGGAGGCCTATGAGCCCGACCTGATGATCCTCGACGTCATGCTGCCGGACATGGACGGATTCGAGGTCTGCCGCTCGCTGCGGAACGAGGGCAACGACGTCCCGGTCATCTTCCTGACCGCGCGGGACACCACCTCGGACACGATCCGCGGGCTCACGCTGGGCGGCGACGACTACGTGACCAAGCCGTTCTCGGTCGAGGCGCTGGTGGCCAGGGTCCGGGCCGTGCTGCGGCGCACCACGCGCGCGCCCGGGGGCGAGGGCCCGGTGGACGATGCCGCCCTGCTGACCGTGGGTGACCTGGAACTGGACGAGGAGCACTGGGTGGTGCGGCGCGGCGGGACCCAGGTGGAGCTCTCGCCGACGGAGTTCCGGCTGCTCGCGTACCTGATGCGTAACCAGGGCCGGATGCTGACCAGGCAGCAGCTGCTGGAGAACGTGTGGGGCTGGGAGTTCGCCGGGCAGTCCCAGGTCGTGGAGACCTATGTCAGCTACCTGCGCCGCAAGCTCGACCCGCTCGGCCCGCCGCTGATCCACACCCAGCGCGGTGTCGGCTACAGCCTGCGCCCGCCACCGGAAACCGAACGCGCGAGCAGATGAACGTCACGCGGCGGTTCGGGCGCCTGGGATCTAGCCGCGGCAGGCTCTCGCTGCGGTCCCGGCTGCTCGCCGGGCTCATCACGGTGACCGCGCTGTTCCTCGTCATCATGGGCGTCGTCACCGCCGTGGTGCTGAGCAACTCCGAGCAGGACCAGTTCAACTCCGACCTGGCGCTGACCGTCCGGATCAAGCTGAGCGAGATCGGCAGCCTGCAAGGCGGCTACGCGGTGGCCTACTACAGCACCACGACCCGCTCGGTGGGAGTGCTGTCCGCACCGTCGCCCGCCTCGACCGAGCTGGCGGGATTCCTCAACGGCCTGGTGGCCAGCCGCGGGTGGCAGTCCGTCCGGACGCAGTACCTCGCGGGCGAGCTGTTCCCCATCACGCCGCCGGGCGAGCCCCCCCTGACGGGGGTCTGGCGCCCGGTCACCCCGCAGGAGGCGATGCGCAGCAACGGGACGCTGCCGCCGGGCACGAGCATCCTGGTCATCGCGCGGCCGGACAGCGCGGTGGGCAGCGAGGTCCGCGGCCTGGTCGCCGCCGAGCTGATCACCGGCGCGATACTGCTGGCGCTGCTCGCGGTGGGCGGGCGCTGGCTGATCAGCCGTGGCCTGGCCCCGCTCGACAAGATGGCCAGCACCGCCGACATGATCACCAGCCGGGGCGACCTGACCGCGCGGATGCCCGACCCGGGCGACCACGCCGAGGCGGGGCGGCTGGCCGCGGCGATCAACACCATGCTGGACCGGATCCAGCAGGCGTTCGGGGCCCGCTGGGAGTCCGAGCAGAAGGTGCGGCAGTTCGCCGCGGACGCGTCGCACGAGCTGCGCACGCCGCTCACCACCATCCGCGGGTACGCCGAGCTCTACCGGCAGGGCGCGCTCGGGGAGGACCGGCTGCCCAACGCCATGCGCCGCATCGAGCAGGAGACGGACCGGATGTCCAGCCTGGTCGCCGAGCTGCTCGAGCTGGCCAGGCTGGACCGCGACTCCTCCCTCGACCTGACCGAGACCGACCTGTCCGCGCTGGTCGCGGACGCGGTCGCCGACGCCCAGGCCGTGGAGCCGAGCCGGCCGGTCAGCGCGAGGACGCCGGACAGTTTGGTGGTGGTGGCCGACGAGCCGCGGATCAGGCAGGTGCTCGCCAACCTGCTCGGCAATGTCCGCGAGCACACCGCCCCGGACACTCCGGTCGCGATCCGGCTCTCCGCGGCCGGCCAGGGCGCGCTGCTCGAGGTGACCGACTCCGGCCAGGGCATGGACCCCGAGGCGGCGGCCCGCGCGTTCGACCGCTTCTACCGGGGCGGGCACAACGGCAAGGACGGCCACGGCAGCGGCCTCGGCCTGGCCATCGTGCAGGCGATCGCGGCCGCGCACGGCGGTCACGCCATGCTCAAGTCGGCGGCCGGGGTCGGCACCAGCGTGCAGGTCTGGATCCCGTTCCATCCCCCGGCGCAGGATGGCCTGTCTTAACCTCAGGATGGCCCGGCTTGACGTGGGATGCGGGCTTTATTGGCTGACATACCGGCCATACGCTGGCAATTCAACTACGGTGTGGGGATGGACGACCGCGAGATAGTCGCGGCCATCGCGGCAGGCGACCCAGCCGGCCTGGCCGGCGCCTACGACAAGTACGCGGAGTCCCTGTACGGTTACTGTCACTGGATGCTGAGCGAGCCAGAAGACGCCGCCGACGCGGTCCAGGACACGTTCGTCGTCGCCGACGGCAGGCTCGCCGGGCTCGGTGACCCGCGCAAGCTGCGGCCCTGGCTCTACGCGGTGGCCCGTAACGAGTGTCACCGCCGGCTGCGCGCGACCGAGGCAGGCCCCGACGAAACGGCCGGCCCGGCTGACCGGGCCGAACTGCGCAGGCTCGTGCGCGCCGCCCTGGACGGGCTGAACCCGGATGAGCGCGAGGTCATCGAGCTCAGCCTCAGGCACGACCTGCACGGCGCCGACCTGGCGGCCGTGCTCGGGGTGCCGCGGAACCAGGCGCACGCCCTGGCATCGCGCGCCCGCGGCCGGCTGGAGAAGGCGCTCGGCGTCCTGATCGTGGCCCGCACCGGACGGCGGGCCTGCCCGGCGCTCGACATGCTGCTCGAGGACTGGGACGGCCCGCTGGCCGCGCTGACCGCGCCGATGCGCAGGCGGGTCAGCCAGCACATCGACCAGTGCGACGTCTGCGCTGATCGCAGGCACGGCGCGCTGCGCCCGGCGGCGCTGGACGGCATGGCCCCGCTGGCCGCGCTCCCGAACGAGCTGCGCGAGGAGGTGCTGCGGCTGTGCGCCAGCTCCAGCCCGGGAGCGCGGGAGTACCGGGAGGATGTCCTGCTGGACGCAGGCCCGTTCCGGCCCAACGGCTTCCCGCCGGCGGTCAGGCCGCGGCGGCACCGGATGCTCGCGCTGTCCGGAGTCGCGGCGGCGGCGGGCGTCCTGATCGCGGTCGCGGCGACCGGGATCATCACGGTGCTCGCGCTCACCGGCTCGCACGCCCCGCGGCCGCCCGACGCCGCCCGGCCGGCCAGCCCGTCGGGAACCGGCAGCGGGTTGCCCGCGGCGGCGGCGAGCACCGGGCCGCCGGGCGGGATGTCCCCCGGTGGGCCGCCGGCCACCAGCACACCCGCCATCACCGGCGCGCCGCCCGCGGTAACGCCGCCTTCGGCCTCGCCCACCAAGGCCGAGCCATCGCCGTCGCCGTCGGCCGCATCCTCGTCACCGGCCTTCCCGACGCCGAGATCATCGCGGCCAACGGCCACGCCGACGTCCACAGCCACCGCCACGCCGGTGCCCACGATTATCCCCACGACCGTGTCGCCGCAGCCGTTATAGCGTTCGGTAAATGTGCCGTACCGCCGGATCTTCGGGGAGAGCCCGGAACACGCAGGGGACGGGAGGGACGTAGCGGGATTGCTGAGCTTTTATCATTACTTGTTTGTTTCGTTCTTATTTCCGGTTATGTCGTTCTGACCGAGTTGTCTGCGGGACCCGACTACGGTTGGGCGCATGCAGGACCGTGCGGTGGTCGCGGCTATCGTCGCAGGTGACCCGGATGGGGTCGGCGCAGCTTACGACCAGTACGGCGGGTCTGTGTACGCTTGCTGCCGCTCGATGCTGCCGGGGCCCGAAGCCGCCGAGGCGGTGCGGGACACGTTCATGATCGCGGTTGCCAGGCTGGACGGGCTCCGGGATCCCGACCGGCTCGGCAACTGGCTGCATGCGGTGGCCCGGAACGAGTGCCTGCGCGCGCTCGGGCCCGCGGGCGCCGCGGCGGCCGCATCGGTCCGGGGCTCAGCGGATCCGGATGACGAACCGCCGGCGGTCACGCTTCCGCCGGAACTGCGGGGCCAGGTGCTGACGGCCTGCGCCGACAACTCGCCGGCCGGGCGGGCGCAGCGGATGAGCCTGGCGCATCGCGCGGGCGCGTTCGGGCCGGCCGGTTTCCCGAAGCCGATCAGCTTGCCCGGACCGCGATGGCGGCAGCGAGTCCGGCGGCATCCCCGTGCGGCGGCGGCCGTGGCGGTGCTGGCGGCGCTGGCCATGGTGGCCGGGATCACCGCGATCACGACGGCCGGCGGTTCGCGCCGGCCCCAGGCCGCCGCCCTGGGGACCGGCGGAGGAGTGGCCGGGTCGGCGTCCAGCGCGGCCCCGGGCAGCGCGAACCCCGCTTCATCGCCGGCGCACCAGGCCTCGCCCTCGGCCAGCCCGTCCACGCCGGCCGTGACGATGACCCAGGGCGCCCCCGGCCCTGGCATGTCCTCGCAGCCGCCCGGACCCTCGGTATCTCCGTCGTCCGCATCGCCGTCGCCCTCCCCGTCCCCGTCGCCCTCGCCGTCCACCTCGCCGAGCCAGGGCTACCTGCTGCTGGCACCCGACAGGCTGCTGCTCACGTCGGCCCGCGGGAAGGCGGCCAGCGGATTCTTCGTGCTCACCACGGCCGGCGGCCCGGTCAACGTGTACACGGTCAAGGTCCCGGCGGGCGCGGCCGGCGTGGTCACGGTCTCACCTTCCAAGGGATCGCTCCAGGCCAGCAGCTACGTCGAGGTGACCGTGACGGTGACCAGCCAGACCGCGCTGACCACCCACCTCACCGTTCAACCGGGCAACCTCACCGTCACGGTGGTGTACAAGATCAAGTCCTAGCGCCCGAGGAACCGGTCGAGCTCGGCCCGGGTGGGTGAGGTAGCGGCCCCGGCGCGGGTGACGGTCAGGGCAGCGGCCGCGCTGGCCCGGCGAGCGGCTTCGGCCACGGTCAGCCCGGCGGCCAGGCCGGCCAGGAACACCCCGGAGTGGGCGTCGCCCGCGCCCGTGGTGTCGACCGCCGTGACGGCGGGCGCCGGGATGTGATCGACCGGCGGAGCGTGGCCGGGCGCCGGGGCGGGCCCGGCCGCCGGAGCGGACGCCCGGGGGGCCACCACGCAGCCGTCCGGGCCGGCCCGGACGATGACGCCGGCCTGGCCGGTCCGGCGGGCCAGGCGGCGGGCCGCCTCGGCCGGGTCGGTGCTGCCGGTGAGCAGCGCGGCTTCGCGCTGGTTGCAGCTCCACCAGTCGCAGCGGGCCAGCACCAGGTCGAGCACCGCCGCGGGGATGTCCGCGACCAGCGGACCGGGATCGGTGAAGAGCAGGACTCCGGGCGGCAGGGCGGCGGCCCAGGCGCCGAGGACCGGGCCCGACTGGGGCGCGACCAGGCCGTAGCCGGACACGTAGACCGCGTCGCCGGGCTGGACCCGGACCAGGTCCCACGCGCCCGGTTCGCGCAGCGATTCGGCGCCGAGGCTGGTGACGAACGTCCGCTCGCCGCCGGCCTCGACCAGGGCGACGTCGAAGCCCGTGTCCGCGTCCGGGTCGGGCGCACGGAGCAGGCCGATGCCTTCCCCGGCGAGCGCCGCGCGGACCTTGTCGCCCCACGGCCCGGTACCGTGACCGCCCGCGTAGACGACGGGCAGGCCCTGCCGGACGGCGGCGGCCATGATGTTGAACCCGCCGCCCACCTCGACGGCAGCCGCCTCGGCGAGCATGTCGCCGCCGCGTTCGGGCAGCGCGGGCACCCACATGAGCAGGTCGACGATCGCCTCGCCCGCGAAGACCAGGCGCTTCAGCAGCGGCTGGCTCATGCGGTCACGGAGCTGTGACGCAGGGCGAGCAGGTCGCCGGCCAGCGCGGAGAGGCCCAGGCCGTGGGCGTCGATGACGGCGACGGCGCGGGACGGGAAGGCTTCGACGCCGTGGCAGGCCCCGGCCACCGCGCCGGCCATGGCAGCGATCGTGTCGCAGTCGCCGCCGAGGGAGGCGGCCAGCAGGCAGGCCCGCCATGGATCGGCGGGCACCGCGGCCAGCACCGCGAACGCGGCGGGCACCGACTCCTGGGTGGCCAGGCTGGTGCCGGCCAGGGTGTAGATGAGCTCGGCGGCTTCGGCCTCGTCGCGGCCCGCTACCAGGCCAGTGGCCCACTCGATGCGGGCCGCCACGTCCGCGCCCGCCACCCAGTGGCCGCGGCCGGCCGCGATCCGGGCGGCCTCGATAGCGAGTGTGGTGGCCTCGGCGGTCCCGGCGCCGGAGACGCCCGCGCTCACCGCGGCGGCCACGGCGGCGGCCCCGGCCAGCGCGATCCCGGTGTTATGCGTGACGCAGCTGGCTGCTACTACATGGTCGACTAGTATCGACAAGTACGCCTCGGGGGCGGCCGGGTCCAGGGCTACGGCGATGCCTACGGGAGCGATGCGCATGGCGGCGCCGTTGGTGGTGCCGGTGGCGCCCGCTTCTTCCAGCGGGACGCCGGCCAGGACGGCGGCCACGGCGCGCTTGGTGGCGGGGCCGAGCAGGTCCAGGGAACCCCGCCGGGCCATGTCGTGCTCCCAGGTGACCAGGGCATGAGCGAGTTCGTTCGGATCAATGATTCCGCGGCCTTTGACCAGCAGCCTGGCCAGCAGGACGGCCTGCTCGGTGTCGTCGGTGACGGCCCCAGCGGGCAGGCCCGCGGCGATGGGGTGGCCGGGCGGGGCGGGCTCGAAGCCGGTCAGCAGGTCGCCCCAGCACTCGCGGATCTGCGCCCGGGACAGCATCTGCGTGGGCATGCCCAGCGCGTCGCCGATGGCGAGCCCGTACAGCGCCCCCCGGGCGCGAGAAGCGGTGATCGCCGGCCTCAGAGAACGTGCTGGCCGTACATTTCGCCCAGGGGGTCGGCGAGGAGTTCCAGGCGGGCGCCGTCGGGGTCGGGGAAATACAGCGAGGTGCCGCTTTCCTCCTTGTAGGGGATGCCGGCCGCGTCGAGGTTGGCGCGCAGCGCGGCCCACTTCTCCGGCGTCACTGAGATCGCGAGGTGGTGCAGGCCGCCGAGGACTTCGGCGTACGGCCCGAGGTCGAGGCCGGGGAAGTCGAAGAAGGCCAGCAGGTTGCCGTTACCGACGTCGAAGAAGAAGTGGTTGGACCCCGGGTAGTCCCGGTTCTCGATGATCTCGGTCAGCGGGAACTCCAGGACGCCCTGGTAGAAGCGGATCGTCCGCTCCACGTCGGAGCTGAGCAGCGCGGTGTGATGGATGCCGCGCGCGCTGCTCTGCGGCCGGTCGGTCTTGACGTACTCGGCGTGCAGCCGGGCCCGCTCCGCCTCGATCGCGGCGAGATCCATATCACTCCCTCAGATCCGGAAGAACGAGTTCAGGAACCTGTCCGCCACCGCGCGATCACCCCGGATGGTGCCCGCGTTCACCCGTCCGAACGCCGTCAGCACCAGGCTCCCCGGATCGAACTCGATCACGGCGGGCATGCCGGACACGTCCTCCTGAGCGTAGCTCAGGCCCTCGGAGGTGATGTTCACCAGGTAGTCGACGGCGTTGCGGCCGGAAACCCTGATGCCGATGGCCAGCGCCTCGCTGCCGTCCGGGACCTCCGTCGTCGCCTGCCAGAGGATGAACATGAGCGGCACCAGCATGTCCGCGGTGTCGCCGGCCAGGCCGTGCGCCCGGCCGGTGCCCTGGCGGATGTCCCAGCCGTGCACGCCGTAGTCCAGGAGCTGGAACCACGGGTAGAAGAACGCGGGCAGCGGCCCCATGTACTTGTGCCCGACCAGCTGCCCGCCCCACTCGTCGGGGCCGAGCGCCGAGCTGATCCCCGTCATCTTCTCGAAGTCGGCCCGCAGCCGCTGCACCGCGTCGGCCTGGTCCAGCTCGCGGTGGGACTTCGCGCCCTCGTCGAGGCGCTCCTGCATGGCCCGCACGCCCAGCGGTGCCACCGCCTCCGCGCCCGAGCGCGCCGCGTCGAAGCCGGTGAAGTAGCTCTCGGTCACGTCGATCAGGTGGCCGACGATGTCGCGGACCTCCCACTTCGGGCAGGCGGTCGAGGAGGTCCACTCGTCACTGGCTTCCGCCATCGCGAACAGCGCCTCGGCTTCCAGCCGCAGGATGCGCAGCAGGTTGTCCTTGGCGGCGTAGCTCGTCGCGTCCCATTCGTTCATGCCTCACCCTCCCCTGGGCATCGGTTCGCATCCCGAACGGAAGTTCATACGGCGAACCCTAGAACGTTCAACCGTCCGGGTCAACGGGACGCAGCGGGCCGGTTACGACCCGCGCAGCCCACGGCGCAGAAAGGCCGCAGGCGGGAGGCTACAGTACACGGAGCCCGGCGCGGAAGACCCCCGGCGGGCGGTTCGGCCAACCTTATAGGTCATGGTGCAGCGCCGCGACCAGCGCGGGCAGGCCGGGCACCGGCCCGTCCTCGATCAGCCGGCTCAGCGCGGCGGTGTCGAGGTGAGCGGCCACCAGGTCGCCGAGCACGTCCAGGCGCGCCTCCCGCACGGCGGCGAAATCGGTACCGGGCGCGGGCGTGAAGTCCCGGCCGGCCAGCGCCGCCACCTCGGCCAGGAACGCCCGCCGGAACTCGTCGTTCTCCAGCGCGCCGTGCCAGCTCGTCCCCCACACCGCGCCGCGGCGGCAGCCAGCCAGGAACGGTTCCGCGGCCGGGTCGGTGACCTCGGCGACGCCGTGATGGATCTCGTACCCGGCCACCGGCGCGCCCAGCGCGCGGCCCCGCGGGCGGCCGAGGATCTTCCCGGCGCCGAACCGGACGCGCACCGGCAGCAGCCCGAGCCCGTCGACCGTGCCGCGGCGCGACTCCACCGGATCGTCGATCCGGCTGGCCAGCATCTGGTAGCCGCCGCAGATGCCGAGCACCGGGCGCCCGGCCCGGGCCCGTTCGGCCACCGCGGCGGCCAGGCCGCGCTCGCGGAGCCAGGCCAGGTCGGCGACGGTGGCCCGGGACCCGGGCAGCACCACCAGGTCCGCGTCGGCCAGGTCGGCCGGGCTCACCGCGAACCGCACCAGCACGCCGGGTTCGGCCGACAGGGCGTCCACGTCGGTGAAGTTGCTGATCCGCGGCAGCCTGACCACGGCCACCCGGAGAAAATCTTTGGTACCGAACGAGGAGGGTGGCGTGCGCTGGTCACGTTCGTGCGTGACCAGGGAGAGGGAGTCTTCGGCGTCTAGCCAGAGGCCTTCCTGCCACGGCAGGACGCCGTAGACGGGGCGGCCGGTGCGGCGGCGGAGCATGGCCAGGCCGCTGTCCAGGAGCTCGGGGGCGCCGCGGAACTTGTTGATCACGAAACCGGAAATAAGAGCCTGGTCTTCGGGCGCCAGCAGGGCGAGCGTGCCGTACATGGCGGCGAACACCCCGCCGCGGTCGATGTCGCCGACCACGATGACCGGCAGGCCGGCCGCCCGGGCCAGGCCCATGTTGGCCACGTCGGTGTCCCGCAGGTTGATCTCGGCGGGGCTGCCCGCGCCCTCGCAGACGACCACGTCGTAGGCGTCCCGCAGCCGGGCCAGGCTGTCCAGCGCGACCTGGCGGAGCCGCGGCGCGTGCGAGCGGTAGCCCACCGCGTCGGCCTCGGCCTCGGGGTGGCCGAGCACGACGACCTGGCTGCGCCGGTCGCTGCCCGGCTTGAGCAGCACCGGGTTCATGTCGGCGGTCGGCTCGACGCCCGCGGCGGCCGCCTGCATGGCCTGCGCGCGGCCGATCTCGGCCCCGTCCAGCGTCACGAAGGAGTTCAGCGACATGTTCTGCGCCTTGAACGGGGCCACCCGCACGCCCTGCCGGGCCAGCCACCGGCACAGCCCGGCGACCAGCACGCTCTTGCCCGCGTCCGAACCGGTCCCGGCGACCAGCAGCGTCCCCTTCACGGGATGCAGGCTATACATGTTTGATCCAGTGCACGTGGGTAGGTGGTACCAGCACTCAACAAGGGAGGCCCCTGAATGTTGCTCTTGCTGCTGGCCCTGCTGGTGGTCCTGGTCCTGTTCGGGGCCGGGTTCGCGCTGCACGTGCTGTGGTGGGTCGCTATCGTGGCGCTGATCCTCTGGCTGGTCGGCTTCTTCTTCGCCCGCCGGTAACACCAGCGATCAGCACGGCCAGGGCGGTCGCGGACACGGTGACCGCCCTGGACAGCGCGACGGCGTGGCGGATGTCCTCCGGCTCCGCGGCGCGCCCCTCCCCCCCTAGCTCCGGGCGCGCCTCGGCGACGCCGCCGTAGACGTTCGTCCCGCCGAGGCGCACGCCGAGCGCGGCGGCGAAGGCGGCCTCGCACCGGCCCGCGTTCGGGCTGGGATGGCGGCCGCCGTCGCGGTGCACGACCTTGAGGACGGCGACGGGGCTGGCTCCGGTCACCAGGGGGACGCAGGCCGCGGTCAGCGCGGCGGTGACGCGGGCCGGAATCCAGTTGGCCACATCGTCCAGGCGCGCCGAGGCCCAGCCGAACCGCAGGTAGCGGGCCGAACGATGACCCACCATGGCGTCGAGCGTGTTCACCGCGCGATAGGCCACCAGGCCGGGAATCCCGGCCACCGCGCCCCACAGCAGCGGCGCCACCACGGCGTCCGAGGTGTTCTCGGCGACCGACTCGATCACCGCGCGGGCGATCCCGGTGGCGTCCAGCTGCGACGGATCGCGGCCGCACAGGCTGGGCAGGACGTCCCGGGCTGAGGCAAGGTCGTGGCGGTGCAGCGGCAGGCGGATCCGTTCGGCCTCATGATGGAGCGAACGGGCACCGGTGACGGCCCACACCGCGAGCGCGGCCGCGGCGGCCTGCCACGGCGGCCGGCCTCGCGTGCGGCGGTGCAGCAGCGCGGCCGGGGCGGCGACGGCCAGCACGCAGGCGGCCGCGTGCGCGGCGCCGCGCGGCCGGGAGTCGGCGTAGTCGCGGGCCTCGAGCGCGGCGGCGGCCCGGCCGAACGCGGCCACCGGGTGACCGCGGCGCGGGTCGCCGAACATCGCGTCGAGCGCCACCCCGGCCGCCAGCCCGGCGGCCAGCGGCCATCTGGATGCCCCTGCTGGTCTTGGTGACGGGGCCGGCCTCGGCGACGGGGACATCGGGCCGTGGCGGCCCTTGCGGCCTAGGACCATCGGCTTACCCGGGGTGCGGCGCGCGGCCGATGCGGACGGGCGGGGACGCGGGCAGGCTGGGGTTCATGAGCAGAACATACGCGGAGCTCCCCGGGCTGATGACCGTGATGACCGGTGACGAGAAGCACGGGCCGAGCGCGACATCCACGCTCGACGTGCTCTGGGTGCTGTACGACCAGGTGCTCCGGGTGTCGCCGGAGACCGCCGGCGACCCTGGCCGCGACCGGTTCCTGCTGTCCAAGGGACACGGGCCGGCCGCCTACTACGCCGTGCTCGCGGCCAAGGGGTTCTTCCCTGAGTCGTGGCTGGCGGAGTTCGGTTCGGCCTCATCGCCACTGGGGTACCACCCGGACCGCAACCTGATCCCCGGCGTGGAGATCGCCAGCGGGTCGCTGGGGCACGGGCTGCCGCTCGCGGTCGGCCTCGCGCACGGGCTGCTGGCCCAGGGTCTGCTGACGCCGCGGGTGTACGTGCTGGTCGGCGACGCGGAACTGGACGAGGGCAGCAACAACGAGGCGATCGTGTACGCGGGCGCCGTGGGCCTGCCCAACCTGACCGTGGTCGCGGTGGACAACCAGTCCTCGTCCTACGGCTGGGGACCGGGCGGGATCGAGGCGCACTTCGCGGTCGCCGGGTGGTCGGTGACCCGGGTATCCGGGCGTGACCATGCCGCGCTGGCTTCGGCGTTCCGGGTGACGTCGGCTTCCGGTTTCGCGGGCCCGCAGCTCGTGGTGGCCACCGTGGAGAGGAAGGCGTGAGGACCATGGTTACCGACATGCGGACGGCGTTCGCGGAGACGGCGTCGGCCTTGCTGGACGAGGATCCGCTGGCCGCCGTGGTGCTGGCGGAGATCTCCGCCGACATGTTCGCCAAGGCCGCGGCCCGGCATCCGGAGCGGGTGCTCAACGTGGGCATCAGGGAGCAGCTGATGGTCAGCGTCGGCGGCGGGCTGGCGCTGGCCGGGATGCGGCCGATCGTGCACACCTACGCGCCGTTCCTGGTCGAGCGGGCCTTCGAGCAGGTCAAGCTGGACCTCGCGCACCAGGGGGTGAATGCCGTGCTGGTCAGCATCGGGGCGTCGTACGACGCGGCGCCGTCCGGGCGGACGCACCAGGTGCCGGAGGACGTGGCGCTGGTCGACGGGGTACCCGGGTTCTCGGTGGTCGTGCCGGGGCACCCTGGTGAGGTGCCGACGCTGCTGCGCGGGGCGGTGGGCACGCTGGACGCTGGCTCTACTTATATGCGGCTCTCGGCGCAGGCCAACCGGGAGGCACTTCCGGTGTGGCCGGGGCTGCAGGTGGTGCGTTCGGGACGCCGGGCGGTGGTGGTCGCGGTGGGTCCGATGCTCTCGCCGGTACTGGACGGCCTCGCGGACCTGGACGTGACCGTGGCGTACGCGACCACGGTGCGGCCGTTCGACGCGCAGGGGCTGCGTTCCCTGGAGGCCTCGTCGGGTGCCGTGGTGCTGGTGGAGCCGTACCTGGCGGGGACGTCCGCGTTTCTTGCGTCGCAGGCACTGGCCTCGCGGCCGCACCGGCTGCTGAGCCTGGGGGTGCCGCGCGGTGAGCTGCGGCGGTACGGGACGCCCGCTGATCACGCCGCCTGGCACGGACTCGACGCGGCCGGGATCCGGCGCTCGGTGACCGGGTTCCTCGGCCTGGCGTGACGGGCTAGGCTCGGGGACGTGGAGCGGTGCAGGCGCGGAGCCGTGACGCGACGAGGCGATGCGGCGTAGGCCGCTGCTGATCGCGGTCGCCGCCGCCTGCGGCGCGGCGGCCGTCATCGCCGCCACCACCGCGCCGTCGCCCTTGTCCTCTTCTTTGTCCTCACCTTCGCTCTCGCCGGGGCCGGTCCTGCCGGGGCCGGTCCCGCCGGGCGGCGGGCGCGGCTACCGGCGCGGGAGCGTGCGCGAGCACGGTGACATATATCCTTACGCGGTCTACGTTCCGCCGAGCCTGAAGGCTGGTTCGGCCGTGCCGCTGGTGGTGGTGCTGCACGGGTGTGATATGACGGCGGACCAGATGGCCGCGGCGAGCCAGTATGACGCGCTCGCGGAGCGCGACCGGTTCATCGTCCTCTACCCTGACGTCGACACCCTCGACGCGGAGTCGTACGGGCGCTGCTGGAGGGGCATCTGGGCGCCCGACCTCGAGGGCCGAGGAATCGGAGACGCCAGCGCGATCGCCGACATGACCAGAGCCGTCATCAGGCGCTGGCACGCCGATCCCGGTCGCGTCTACGCGATCGGCATCTCCGCGGGCGGGTTCGAGACCGCGATCCTCGCCGCCTACTACCCGGACCTGTACGCCGCGATCGGCATCCACTCCGGGGCCCCTTACCTGGGAGCCGAGGCGGGGTGCCTTCCGGCCGGCGCGGACACGGCCGATACCGCCCAGCTGGCGGGCGCCGCGCTGGACGCGATGGGCCCGCGGGCCCGGGTGATGCCGGTGATCGTCATCCACGGCGATGCCGACCCCGCGGTTCCCTACCGATGCGGGCAGCAGGCCATCGCGCAGTGGCTCGGAGTCGACAACCTGCTCCTCTCACGCCAGGGGCGGCCCGGGGTGCCCCGCTCGCCGACGTCGGCCTGGGACGCCGGCGTCCCGGGCGGGCACGGGTACACGGTGCTGTCATACGCGGATGGTTCGGGCTGCGTGGTCGCGCAGCTGTGGACCGTGCACGGGATGGGCCACTACTGGTCGGGCGGTTCGGCCGATCCTGCCTCGGCCCGGTACTCCGACCCGCGAGGACCGAGCGCCACCGCGGCCTCGTGGGCGTTCTTCTCACGCTGGAGGCTGCCGGGACCGCTGGGGAGGTGTGTCGTTCCGGCTGGGCGATAACGCCGGTGCCTGGTTCTGCGAGGGTTCGGGTACGCTCTGGCAGTTGGGGAGTCCTCGGGCGCAATGACGTGTCGTTGCCCGAGATAGCCCGGCTTCGCGGTGCGACACACTGCGACCTTCGTGTGGCCGTCGTGTGATCTTGGCCGTGCACAATTACGTTCGAGCGCCCGTAGCTCAGCCGGACAGAGCAGCTGCCTTCTAAGCAGCGGGTCGCGGGTTCGAATCCTGCCGGGCGCGCCAGAAGGTCTTCACGTTTGACCTGCGTTTATCTTCACGTTTGGGTCTGACATTCTGCGTGGTTGGCCGCTGTGGGCGGGTTCTGGCGGTTGCGTCGTGCCTGGGTGCCTGTTCCGGGGTGTTTCAGGGCAGGGCCGGATGTTCTGGGGTGCCTGGGCTGCGGTGATGCCGGTACTGGTGCGGGTTGGCCTGCCGTGTCATGGTGGTATGCCCGCTGTGGCCAGGTCGGTGAGGGTCTTGCGGCGCCGGCGGCGGGTCTTGGGGGGCAGGCCGGCAGCGGCGCGGCGGGCGTCGTCGGCCTGGCGGGCGTTCCAGGCGGTGAGGATCCGCTGGTTGCGGACGGCCAGCAGGCAGGCGAGCCAGAGCATGAGCGGAGTCAGGCCCATGAGCCGGGTCCAGCCGCGCGCGATGTTGTTGCTGGCGGGGTCCTTGGCGGTGGCGAACGTCCGTTCGGCGCCGGTGCGCCGGGCGTAGGACTTGCGGTGCGCCGCCGACGGGTAGTCGTGCTTCTGGCGGGTCTTGGCGTTGTGGACGCAATTGGTTCATTCGGGTGGCGGGACTTCGTCCCTCCTTGGGCGCGCCGGGGAGCGGGATGTTGAAGAGGATCTCGACGCGTGATTCGGACACGATGACCTTGTCGAT